>Ga0326727_10023823_pt1 | contig 11640 bp, 8 predicted proteins | sample MB2enrmetagenome_FD_207643 | JGI IMG/M metagenome (GOLD analysis project Ga0326727, IMG submission 207643) | Lab enriched peat soil microbial communities from McLean, Ithaca, NY, United States - MB29MY | ecosystem: Environmental > Terrestrial > Soil > Wetlands > Peat | place: USA: New York... | reverse complement strand
GAAAGAATCTTCTCCACGTATTTGTTTTTCTGAGCCTCGGTCCCATGAGTGGCGATAAGCAGCGCAACACCACGCGTCATGGCTGCCAGGGTCTGGAAGGCCAGATTGGCTGCTTCAAAATATTCATTCGCTGCCATGCCTATTGTCACAGGCATCCCCTGCCCCCCTATCTCCCGAGGAAGATCAAGCCTGCGCCATTCGCCCTGGTTCCACAGACTCCAGAGATCATGAAAGCATGCAGGAACAGCTACCTTGCCGTCTTTAAAGACGCATCCCTCCGAGTCTCCTATTGAATTTGTAGGCATCATAGCTTTTGTGGCAAGTTTCTGGGCCTCGTCCAGCACCATTGCATAAACCTCTTCGTCAAAATCCGCGTACAGCTTTGACTCCGATAACTTTCCTATGTTCAACTGTTCAAAAAGAACGAACTTCTGATCTCTATCGTCAATCAAAAATTTAGCCATCCTATGACTCCTTCATACAAAATCCGACCGAAGCAACCTTTTTGGATTTTCAGAGGTAACTCCGTCCCGATGGGAATGCGGCCCATCAATTATCGAAATAACTAGCTCCGACTGGCGGAAGTCCACGATGAGCCGCCCTGCTTTTGCAAGGCATCCCGGTGTGGACAGTGTGCATGCTTTCTCTTATTCGGCCACTTCCTCTGCAAGGGCAGGCTGCAGGACTTTCTTATCCTCGACTACTGCATCCATCGATACTTCGGGGACGGTAGAAATGAGCAAAAAGGAAATCAGCATCGTTACAGCTCCCAGCAGGAAAACGACTCTCAGGCCCGCCTCCATTGAAGTGCGGATGGCTTCGACGGTCTGCTTGAACAGGACGTTTCCATAGGTCCCTTCCTTTGCGAAAGCCTCCTCGAGTGCCCTCATCGCTGTCGGGGACAAGAGTGCTTTGGGATCACCCAGCGCCGTAATAGTTGCTTTGTCCGCTATCTGATGCAATCCGGCGGGGAGACTCGTTTCGAGTTTTTTCGCATACGTCGTATTCATTGCTGAGCCCAGGATGGCGGGAGCGATTGCCGTCCCCAGCGTAATGCTGAAGAAAAGGGCGCCCATGGACGCTCCGAGCAGCCTTTTGGGGACAGCCCATTGAACCACAAGCGTGTTGATGGTCGGTATAGTTCCCAGCCCAAGACCCGCGAGAGTCGGAACCAGAACAGCGATGAAAACCGGGGTTCCCGAATTGAAAAGTACAATTCCAAAAATCGCCGCCGTCAAAAGGCCGTAGCCCGAGACAAACATCCATTTATATCGCTTTGTTTTGGCCAGGACAAATCCCGTAGGCAACCCTACAAAGGCCATCAAGACAGTGAAAGGAGTCAGGATCTGTCCGCTCCGCATGACACTGATTCCCTTCACGCCCTGCAGGAAGAAAGGGTAGTACATCATTATTGCCGTCAGTCCGACAAATGACAGAATCCCGGAGGCAGCGACCGTAAGAAAAATGCGATTGCGGAAGACTTGGGGATCCATGATGGGTTCAGCTGCACACCCTTCTGCCCTGAAGAAAAGTACCCAAAACAGCAGCGCAGCGCCCAGCAGGCTAATGATCTGTGGCGATGCCCAGGGATAGGTTGTTCCCGCAAAGGAAAGGCCAAGGATTGTCGCCGATGACGCGACCGCAACCAGTATGGCGCCCGGCACATCGATTTTACGGCCCGGCGTCTTGCCGATGGAAGGAACACCCACTGGCACCATGAACAAGCAGAGGACTAAGAGCGGAACTCCCAGCCAGTAAAGATGGCGCCAGCTCAGGTTATCGACAAACCATCCTCCCATGGTCGGCCCCAAAAGCGCCAGAATCCCTTGCGGTATGCGGAGAAGGCCCACCCATTTGCTTCGCGGTACAGGCGCGAACATATCTCCCAATACAGAGTATAAAAGTGGCAAAAGAGCTCCGGTACCAAGCCGCGATACCGTGTCTCCGGCGATCAGGATCACATAGGTTGGAGCAAGAGCACTGCAGACGGTTCCTGCTATGGATAGAATCATGCATATCAGCAACATGAACCGGCGGCCATACGTATCGGAAAACTTGCTGAACAGCAACGTCACAAAAGCTGCGGCGAGGCCCGGAATGGAGAGCGACCAGGAATAGAGAGACATGCCATTCAGGTCAGCCGCCATTCTCGGTCTCGCAATTCCGAGCGTCTGAAAGAAAAAGCTTATCGTGAACTGGAGAGAAAAAATGGTGATCAATCCCAGACCAATTTGTTTGCGGGCTAAGCCTGCTTCGGAAGGAGGCCAAGGCGTTTTTGTCATTCTAATCTCCTGAATCTAAGTTACGGAGCTTCCAGATGACTGTCTTGCCCGCAGCCGCCTTGCTCCCGCGCTATGAAACCTGCAAACAAACGATCATATTTCACAAAATTTACTTGCCTGTGACCGGGTTCTTATAGTGATAGGGCGGGATGAAAACGTCCGGAAACGTCTTGTAGTTGACGCTGGGCGGCTGATCCGGAGGAAATCCCTTGATTGGAGCCGGCGGGGGGTTGCCTCCTTTATCCCAGCCTTTATCGTAATCAATGTAATAGGTCACAAAGAAGTGCAGTGATTTGAACTTCCACATATTGTTCTCCTTGACGTATTCGTTCTCATAGGTCCCTTCACCCCACTGCGCTGATTTGTGCAGCACGCCGGCCTGGATTACGGCTCGCCAGCGAGCCTTGGCAGACCGCCCATCAGGCAGGACCGTGATCCGGGTTGGAGCTGCATGTGATTGAACACCTGCCCATACTGAAAGTTTGGAAGGTGATGCAGATAGGCTCGCACGCGGTCCTGTCCTATGTACACGCCTCGTCCGGCAATCTCGAGCCTGCCATCCTTGGCGAACAGGTCTGCAACCTGATCCCACTGGGATTTGTCGACATAATAACCATAGGCATCTTCCAGGTTGGATAGGGCTATGAAATCTTCAGCCTTGCCGATCCTGCGTTCGAGTTCGTCAACTCGCGCTTGCAGCTTCGCCATTTGCGCACCAAGATCCTTGTCGGCCGGGCTCGAGAATACGATGCTGGAGTATCCAAGGCTAATGCAACAGAGCACAAATGCCAGCACACAGTGGAACGATCGATTTGTCATATATGCGCAACCTCCTTATTGCAAAGCGTGGCCCAAACTATCTGATGAGACGATTCTCCTAATTCTTAGTCACCGGATTCTTATAGTGGAACGGAGCGACAAAGGTCGCAGGGTATGGCTCATACGAAACAGCCGGCAGGCGATCCGGCTTTAAGCTCTTCTCCGGACGTACGCCCGGCAGCGCATTCTTGCCCCACCCCTCCGCGTAAGGTGTGCAGAACCTGGAGTAGGCGTGCAGACTTTTGATTTTCCAGGTCGTGCCCTCTTTGACGTACTCGTTTTCATAGGTGCCGCCGCCCCAGCTTGATGATTTCTTATATTCACCGAGTTCACTGAGAAATCGCCAGCGGCCTCTCGCAGTCTTGCCGTCGGGCGCAACGTCGACGATAGGCTGCAGTTGAATGTGGTTGAATAGCCTGCCTCGCGTCAGGCCATCCGGCGAAATCCGGACAAGGTATTCGAGCACCCTCGCCTTGCCGGCGAATACACCCTGTCCCCCGATTTCGAGCGTGCCGTCATCAGCGAAGAGATCGGCTGCTTCTTTCCAGAGCTGCTTGTCGACATAGAATCCGTAGATCCGCTGCAGGTTCTCGATGTCGCTCTCGTCTTCGATCCTTTGTACCTTAGCGCTGATGCGAACGTATGTAGTCCGCAATTCTTCCGGTATCGGCAATGCTCCTCTCTCGGGCTTCTCTGCCGGGCTCTGATCTGCTGCCGGATTTTTATAATGAAATGGTGGAATATAGATTCCCGGAAAGCTTTCATAAGCTTCACTCGGTGGCCTGTCCGGAGGGATTTTGTCGCTGGCTTTGGGAGCCGGGCGCGGATCCGTTTCCCAACCCGTATCGTATGGAGCAAAGAAAGTAGTGTAGAGGTGGTCCTTCTTGATTTTCCAAACGCCCTCTTCCTTGACAAGTGCGTTCTCGTACACGCTGTCGCCCCAAACCCCGATGCTTCCAAAAGTGCCCAGCTGGCTGAGCGCGCGGCTGCGCACCATTGCGTGCTGTCCGTCCGGTGCCACATGGATGACCGGTTGCATCTGGATGTGACTGTGCAAGTGGTTGCGCTCGATGTTTTGCGGACCGAACAATTCCCACGCGCGCATCACGCTTTTCCTGCCGACATAAATGCCTCGCTGGGCAATCTCCATCGTCGAGTCTTCAACAAACAGATCAGTGAGTAGATTCCATTGCTGCTTATCGAGGTAGTAGCCGTACATCGATATGAGGTTCTCAATTTCTTCTATGTCTTGAAGAATTCCGACGCGGTGCGCGATCGCCGCCAGCGCCGAACCGGTTTCCATCGGCTTGCCTTGCGAGGCGGGCGTTGGATTTTTGTAGTGAAAAGGCGGTGTATACACGCCCGGCCACACTTCGTAGCGCTCGCTTGGAGGTTTGTCAGGAGGAAGGCGCTTTGAGACGTAGATGCCGCCCGTGCTGTCCGTGTTCTTAGCCCATCCGCCTTTGTATGGCACCATGAAGGTCTGGTACCAATGCAGCTTGCTGATCTTCCAGATGGCTTTCTGTTTGACGTACTCGTTCTCGTAAACGCCTTCACCCCAAAATGCGCTTTTGCCCAACTGTCCTGACATGACGAGCATGCGCCAGCGCGCTTTCGCTGTAAGGCCGTCTCCCGCGACATGTACTACCGGTTGGAGCATGAGATTCTCGTTGAGCTGGCCGCGTCTCAAACCCTCGCGTCCACCGCCATAGGCCAACAAATATTGCCGGACTCGTTTCTGCCCCACATAGACGCCATCGAGGCCGATTTCGATCGTCCCTTGCGGTTCAAAGAGATCAGCAGCCTCGTTCCACATCCCCTGGTCGATGTAATAGCCATAGGCACGCTGCAAGCGCTTCAAAGCTCGCACGTCGTCAATGCGGTCCGCCGCTGTCTCGAGCTGTTCAAGTTGTTTCCAAAGAACGAGTGGACTTTCGTTGTCTTCCATTCCATTCCCCGATTGGCCGTTATGTGAAGCTGCCAGTATCCATATGGCTGCAAGAATTGCGATACCGCTGCAAAGCAGAAGAGATTTCATCAGTAGCTCCCACCAGGCATGTGACTCCCTTCAGAGTCTTTTGATAATCACTGCTTCAATCGCGCAGCCCCGGGAACCGCGTCACACAACGGCGGCCTTACAGGCTCGATCTCAGGAGCGTCCGGAATAATCGGCAACAGCAAATAGGACGGGTGTTTCAGGTCATGGTAAATTGAGATTTTATTTTTTGCCGGCGACAAGGGTGTTTCCACATACTTGGACGTGGCGTCCCAGGTTGAATAAAGCGCGTCATCGCTGGCAATTTTCAACCAAATTCTGCAACCCTTTCTGAATGTTTTGAATATCGGTTGGAGTTCTATCTGGAATTCATATATTGAATTTGGTTTTATATTTTCGGGATTCTGAAAAGAATGCCACGGCATTCCGGGTTGCGACAGGGCCTCGTCGACCTCCCTGAATTTAGCTTTCAGGGATCCCCAGCTCCATATCTGGACTTCCTGCGGCGTACACTTGTCATTCGCTTCCGGTTTAACTTCAGGATCCCCGGTTACAGGATTAAGCGGCACCCCGTGAGGAACCATTTCGCCCATTTTCACGAAGAATGACCAATCGGAGGCGACTTCTTCCGTTGTCGATGCGAATAGACTGAAGCTGACCGGACCCCAGACACGAATGTCCTTTTCGAGCGGCATAGACACATAGGCTACATTTGTAGAATGAGTGGCGGGAGTGTCGGCGGATATGCCGTAAGAGGCCGTGAGAGCCGTATTCAGGCTGATGTTATGGTAAACGTCCGGCTCTTCTTTCTCCGGTGGATTTTGGCTGATGAGACCATACGACTCTTCCGATGCGGTTTTCTTGTGCAGGTAATGCTTTATCCACCGTGTGCGTTTTACCGGATATTCATTTTCGTAGCGCCACCGCCCGGTGCCGTTGTCATAGATCGCCACTTCAGGCTCATCCATAATCCCCGTATCGAGATCTTTCAACCAGTAGTCAAGCCAGCGAAGAATGTGCTGATTAAAAGAAGTGGTTTCAAATATCCACGGCTGGTAATTCTCGTTTGTCCATGGAGTGATGATCAGTTTTTTAGGTGACCTTATGCTCGCGTAGGATCTCAGGTGATAAATCGCGTGCAGCCGGTTGGGTGTGTGCACAAGATTCAATATAGGCACTTTGATCTTGTCGATATTCTTCCATCCGCCGCCGTGTTCCCACCAGAATGGGCCGTCTTCGGTATTGGCAAGGATCTCTGCAATAATGTTCATAGGCGGTTCTTTGCCACTGACCGGACCGGGCCAGAGAGCCGCCATCGTCAGTCCTGAAACCAGTCCGAGGACGAAGGGTTTGCGCAACACGCCTCCAGGGTAACAGAGCCCTCTGTAGTTGTCTGTCGTCGCCAGCACCACGAGGGCTTTTAAATGGGGAGGATTCAGCGGAGCTGTTATCCACTGCATGACTCCGTATCCCGATGCGCCCATCATGGCTACGCTGCCGTTGCACCACGGCTGCCCGGCAATCCACTCAATAATGTCGTAGCCATCCTGAGCCGCTTGGGGGCCGTGGAGTGAGAATTTCCCTTCATTAAAACCGCTGCCTCTTTCCGCCGCCTGAACACAAACATATCCCTTCGGACAGTAAAAAGCAGGTTTGGCGCTCTCGAAAGAACGCTCTTTCTGGAATGGTGAATATGCCAGAATCGCCGGCCACGGCTCTTGCATCCCCGTCGGTCTGTAAATGTCAACGGCGAGTCTTATGCCATCCCGCATCGTTACAGGAACATTTTTGTCAAGGACAACGTTCGAGGGGACGTGATCAGGGTATACGACACAACCGGTGTTTATTCCCATTGAGGATTCCCTTTGCAAGGTAATGCGCTCTGGAACTGGATTCTCACCTGAAAATCAAAACTCTAACACAATAGATGTCATATATCTGTGACAATATGCTTGACAAGGCGCGGACAGCTCCGATATTAAGAGTTCACACTTGAATGTCATGTGGCGATTGTGCGTTGGCCGCTGCGCAGATCATTTTATATGAGCGCCATAGGACGCATCGGCACGGGAACCGGCATTCCCTTGTTTTAGGAAAAAGCAATAATGGATCCGCTCCCATGGCCCCATAATCTATGATAGAACACACCATGAGGATAAAAATGATGAAACGTTACTTGCCTGTGATTGTATTGCTAATTTCCTTGGGGGCTGCTCTGGGCCTGGCTCAGACGGACCAGCCTGTGATCAAGGATGACTTCCAACCATCGACTTTAAACCAACTCGGCCAGGAGTACCCGCAGGTGAACTCCCAAGGATACGCTCGATTTCGAATTGTCGCACCCCAAGCCCAAAGCGTCAGCGTGAACCTGGGCGGTCGTGGGGGCACGCCTCTCAAGAAATCCGATGATGGTGTGTGGACTGGCACGACAGCAGCGCCGCTGGATGAAGGCTTTCATTACTACCATCTGTCGGTCGATGGAGGGACATTCAATGATCCCGGCACCTTGAACTTCTATGGGTCCGTCCGCTGGGAAAGCGGCATTGAAATCCCTGCGCACGACCGGGAATTTTATGCCCTCAAAGACGTTCCCCACGGCCGCGTGCAGCAGATTCTTTTTCCTTCGAAGAGCACCCGCACCTCCCGTAGAGCATTCGTCTACACACCACCCGACTACGATAAGAAACCGGCCAAGCGTTATCCGGTGCTGTACCTGCAGCACGGCTGGGGAGAAGATGAAACGGCCTGGAGCAACCAGGGTCACGCAAATCTGATCATGGACAACCTGATAGCCGAAGGCAAAACCAAGCCCTTTCTTATCGTGATGACCTACGGTATGACCAACGATGCCAAGATCGGAACCATCGCCAGTTTCGATATCAAACCATTCGAGACGGTTCTCGTCGATGAATTGATCCCGTACATCGACGCCAATTTCCGTACGCTTTCCGATCAGCCTCATCGCGCCATGGCCGGCCTCTCCATGGGCGGAATGGAGACGAAGACGATTACTTTTAACCATCTCAACGCATTTTCCCACATCGGTCTCCTCAGCGGCGGAACCATCTCCTCGGACGATGTCAAAAACACGCCCGATTTCGCAAAGAAGGTAAAGCTGGTATTCGTCAGCTACGGCAGCCGCGAACTCGGCGGCAACCGGGGCGGCGGTCGTGGCGGCTTTGGCGGAGACCCGAAGGCAAACGCCGAGGCATTGAAACAAGCGGGTATCAACAGTGTCTTTTACGTCTCTCCGGATACGGCTCACGAATTCCTGTCCTGGCGCCGCAGTTTGCACGAGTTGGCGCCATTGCTATTTAAGAACTAATGCTGCAGGGAGATCCCGAATCGGCATCGTTCGCTATCGGCTTTGAAATGCCGATGATATGGTAGGGGCTATGCACGCGACGCAATGATTGCCGCCGAATCGCATTCTGTGCAAACAGGCGCCAGTATTGGAGGAGGACTGCCATGCCAATCCGTTCTATCAAAATGTTTTCATCCGCCCCACTTTTCTTCATGGGAATTGCATTTGCCGTCTCGGCAGCTTTTGCGCAATCCCAAAATCAATGCGCGGAAATGACAAAATTCAAGCTTCCCGGCGTTCAGTTGGAGATTACGAGAGCGGCATGGGTTCCAGCCGGTCCTGCGCCCGCTATGGGACCAGGGGGAATGGGAGGAGGAATAGCGCTGCCGGCTCACTGCCGGGTGGACGGCATAATCGACCGCCGCGGGGGAGCGGGCGGCGACACATATGGCATCGGATTCGCAGTTTCATTGCCGGATAATTGGAATGGCCGATTCCTGCAACAGGGGGGCGGCGGCTTAAACGGAACCGTTGCCGAACCTATGGGAGGGGGAGGCGCCGGCAGCCAGCCAGCTTTGATTCGGGGATTCGCCGTGGCAACCACCGACACCGGCCATCAAGCCAAAGGTGGCGGCGGATTTGACGCCAAATTCATGCAGGATCAGCAAGCCCTGGTTGATTTCGAGTACGCCGCCATCGGCAGAGTCGCCCTCGTCGCCAAGCAAATTGTGGAAGCGTATTATGCAAAACCGCCGGCGCACTCCTATTTTTCCGGATGTTCCACGGGCGGACGCGAGGCGATGCTGATGACGCAGCGATACCCTCTCTATTTTGACGGAGTTATTGCCGGCTCGCCTGCAATGCGTACCGGACTCTCGAATCTGGCGGACCGCACGGTGAGCGTGGCATTGAGCCGCATCGCGCCCAAGGGCGCCGACGGCAAACCGATTGCGGGCGGAGGCCTCTCCGATAGCGACAGGAAATTAATCATCAGCAAGCTTCTGGAAAAATGCGATGATCGTGATGGCGTAAAAGATGGCATGATTTTCGATGTACTCGGCTGTGATTTCGACCCCGCATCACTTGTGTGCAAAGGTCAGAAAACCGACGGCTGCCTCTCGCAGCCGCAGGTGGCCGCTCTCAAAGAGGGATTCGCCGGCCCAAAAGATTCCCGCGGGAATCAAGTCTATCCAGGTTTCTTTTTTGACACCGGGATTGCGGCTTCCGGCCAAGGGATCCCGGGACTGATCGCATCGGGGCCGAGCCCGTTAGGAAATGTGAATTCCGGCACGGAACAAAATATCGACAAGGAAGCCGCTGCGGCCGATGCGAATCCTGGTTCGAGATTGGGCGACTCAGCCTATTGGACGAACCTGAACACATTCTCTTCGCACGGCGGCAAGCTGATCTTCTATCACGGAATCAGCGATCCCTGGTTCTCCGCCAAGGATACGATCGGATATTATGAACGGATGATGGAAGCCAATGGCGGGCAGGCACAGGCAAAGAATTGGAGCCGCCTCTTTCTCGTGCCGGGCATGGGACATTGCAGCGGCGGTTCCGCAACCCTCGACAGCTTTGACCTGCTGAGCGCGCTTATAGACTGGGTGGAAAAAGGCGCGGCCCCGGACTCGGTGAAAGCTACAGGACGCGCTTTCCCCGGCCGCAGCCGCCCCCTGTGCCCCTTTCCTGCTCATGCGCAATATAAAGGCCAGGGCGATACGGAAGACGCAGCCAACTTCGAATGCAAATAACATCGTCGAGAAATAAGGGAGGGCTTTGTCGAAGTTTGGAGTCATTGGATCAATATTCAGGGACATCCGCTGAGGATAAGTTTCCCCATTCGAAACTCCGGGTAGGATCTTATTCCGAGTCCCTGTTTCGTGTGTAAGCCGTTTCAATAACATATTCGAATGTCACCGAGCTTCTCCGGAAGGGCAACACGATGGCTAACTTGAAATATCGTATTTCGTCGAGGCTGGTCGCTGCAATTCTGTGCGCGTTTTGCGTCTTGCTCTTTTGCCAGTGCTCAAAGAACAATCCCAAGTCAGCTGAAATCCACCTTCTGTTGAACCGGCATCCATTCACGGAATCAATTCTGCGATTCATACCGGAGTACGAGCGAAAGACCGGAGTCAAGGTCAGCACGCTGCTTCTGTCCGAAGAGGAATATTTTGAAAAGCTTATTACGGAGCTTTCCAGCCGCAGTTCCTATTACATGACTATCGTCTTATTACTAATGATGATGTAAATAAGTGAGACAATAAAATGTTGCCTCAGAAAAATCTGCACTAATCGCGCCGAATCGCTTTAACGCATCCTCTTTATTCTCTTTAGTTGTGGCCCTATCTCCCCGATGGACTGCAGACCAAAGCCGCACCCGCCGAAAGCCGATCCTTTGTTCCTACGGCAAGGCAACAGTCGGCAGGATAGGTAGCAGTCGTACCCAATGAGCCAAGTGTGAAAGATTTTACGGGACAAAAGGTCAGCGATTTGATATATGACACTGGGTAAATGGAGGAATTTTAGATTCAGGGTGAGATGTTCCATTTCTTGGGCCATTAACTAATGCTTAAAGCCGAGAAAATTGCAGCCATCGTAGAAAAGATTTCCAGTTCCGGTCTGTCCGTAGACGAGTATTTCCGGAGACACAAAGTGCCATTTAGTCGGCCGCAATATTTCCGTTATAAGGCCTGCTTGTCAGCGCAAGGCATCACCGGCCTAATGGACGGGCGCAGTCAGGGAAACCGCCGCAAACTCACCCGGGAGGCAGAGGCGTTTCTTCAGGGCGCCCATGAAAGCAATCCCCAGCGGAGCGCCTACGAACTGGGTCAGTCCCTCAAAAGCAGGCTGGGAATCGAGGTGGATCGCACGACCGTAAGTCGGTTTTTCCGCCGTACGGGAGAACCGATCGTCTGGCCGCGCCTTCAGGAACCGGAGCGGGTGACGACCCCAGCTGGCGGGTTCGAAATCCTGGCCGCGCTTGCCCTGCATCTGGGCTGGGTCCAACATACCGCCGAAGTCATCGGGCGCACGGTAGTGGATTTTCGACGCACCCGTATGTATCGCCAGGAACGGGTCAGCAAGGACTGCAAAGGACGCCGGGCCGGCCGGTTCACGGCAGCCTATAATCAGCGCGAGGACGTCCGCGAGCAGCGCTTCGCTTCCGTGGAGGAGAAACGTGAAGGCAAGAACTACTCGCGCATGGCGCTGTTTCAGACGAGCTCTTTTATTACGGG
>Ga0326727_10023820_pt1 | contig 11641 bp, 10 predicted proteins | sample MB2enrmetagenome_FD_207643 | JGI IMG/M metagenome (GOLD analysis project Ga0326727, IMG submission 207643) | Lab enriched peat soil microbial communities from McLean, Ithaca, NY, United States - MB29MY | ecosystem: Environmental > Terrestrial > Soil > Wetlands > Peat | place: USA: New York... | reverse complement strand
CAAAGCAGCTCAGTTAGGTCGGCGTTCATCTTTTGCGGCATGGCGCTGGAGCCGGTCGCAAAGGCCTCGGGAAGCGTCACAAAGTTGAATTCCGCGGTTGCGAAAAGCGTGACATCCTCGCCAAAACGGCTTAGATGCAGTCCGACAAAGGTGAGCGCTTGCAGATATTCCAAAATAAAATCGCGATCGCTGGTGGCGTCGATGGAGTTGGCGGTGGGCGCGGTGAAACCCAGCTCGCGCGCGACAAGGTTGCGGTCAAGAGCAAGTGTTGCACCCGCCACCGCGCCGGAGCCCAGCGGACAGAAATTAAGCCGCGCGGAGCAATCGCGCAGGCGGTCAGCATCGCGCAAAATCATTTCGACGTAAGCCAGCAGCCAGTGGGCAACCAGCACCGGCTCAGCGCGCTGCAAGTGCGTGTAGCTGGGCATCACAGACTCGCCGGCGGAGCGGGCCTGCTCGACCAGAGCGTTGGCCCAGGCTACAAGAGCCTTCTGCACGAGACTGATCTGCTGGCGCACATAGAGGCGCAGGTCGGTGGCAATCTGCTCGTTGCGGCTGCGTCCGGTGTGCAGTTTGAGGCCAAGTGAGCCGAGACGCTCGGTCAGCTTCAGTTCCACAAAATGATGAATGTCCTCGGCCGTCGCATGATCGCGCACCAGCGCTTTACCGGCTTCCGATGCGTGCTCGGCGGCAATTGCGTCGAGCGCTGTGCGGAGCTTCTCTGTTTCATCTTTGGTGAGAATCTTCGCGGCACAGAGAGCGGACGCATACGCCTTGCTGGCGGTTATCTCTTGAGGGAGAAGCCGCCAGTCAAAAGTAATGGACCGCTGCCAGCTTTCGAACTCCGCATCCAGCGGATCGCGAAAACGACCGGACCACATCTTCCCGGATTGTTGTTCGTTCGACATTACTTTAAGCATACCTCAGGCTATTTCTTGTCATATTCCTTTTCAGGGCCGCTGTTAAGCCGGGGCATTTCGCTGCCTTTGCTGAGGGTGAGGAGACCGCTAGCGGCGTAGGTAAGCAGCTTGGCGCGAGAGTCGGTGATGTCGAGGTTGCGCATGGTGAGTTGTCCGATGCGGTCGCGCGGGGTGAAGGCGGATTGAGTCTTCTCCATGCTGAGGCGCTCGGGATGGTAGGTGAGGTTGTGCGACTCGGTGTTGAGAATCGAGTAGTCGTTGCCGCGGCGCAACTCGAGTGTGACCTCGCCGGTGATGGGTTGGGCGACCCAGCGCTGGGCGGATTCGCGGAGCATGATTGCCTGGGAGTCAAACCAACGGCCCTGGTAGAGCAAGCGGCCGAGCTTGCGGCCATTGTCGCGGTACTGCTCAATGGTGTCCTCGTTGTGGATGCCGGTGATGAGGCGCTCGTAAGCGATGAAGAGCAGGGCGAGGCCGGGGGCCTCGTAGATGCCGCGACTCTTGGCCTCGATGATTCTATTCTCGATCTGGTCGGACATGCCGAGGCCATGGCGGCCGCCGATGCGGTTAGCTTCGAGAAGAAGTTCGACGGGGTCGCTGAATTCGCGGCCGTTGAGGGCTACGGGCGAGCCCTCTTCGAAGCGAATAGCGACCTGTTCGCGTTGGATCTCGACATCCTCTTGCCAGAATGCCGTGCCCATGATGGGGACGACGATCTTGATCGACGAAGAAAGATGCTCCAGATCTTTGGCTTCATGCGTTGCGCCAAGCAGGTTGGAGTCGGTGGAGTAGGCCTTCTCGGCGGACATCTTGTATGCGAAGCCGGAGCGCTGCATGAAGGCGGACATCTCGGCGCGGCCGCCAAGCTCGTCGATGAAAGCGGCGTCAAGCCAGGGCTTGTAGACCTGAAGGCTGGGATTGACGAGCAGACCGTAGCGATAGAAGCGCTCGATGTCGTTGCCTTTGAATGTAGAGCCGTCGCCCCAGATATGGACATCGTCCTCCTTCATGGCGGCCACCAGCATGGTGCCCGTGACCGCGCGACCGATGGGGGTGGTGTTGAAATAAGGAACTCCAGCCGTCGTGATGTGGAAGGCGCCCGATTGAAGCGCAGCAATGCCTTCGCGAACCAGCGGGCCGCGGCAATCGATGAGGCGGGCCTTTTCGGCGCCGTATTCGAGGGCCTTGCGCGGGATGGCGTCGTAGTCGGTTTCATCGGGCTGGCCGAGGTTGGCTGTATAGGCGTAAGGGATGGCGCCCTTCTGTTTCATCCAGTGCAGGGCGGCGGAGGTGTCAAGCCCGCCAGAGAAAGCAATGCCGACTTTCTTGCCGATGGGCAGTGATTCGAGAATTACGGACATATTTGGAAACCTTTCGTACGGATCAGGGATCAGAGGTCAAGGACCGATGAGCTAATGTTTCTCCTTGATTCCCTCCAATAGCCCGTGGATCATCTTTCCAACTTCGTGTGAGTCTCGTTCGGATAGTTGAAGAAGAGCTGATTGCCGTCGGGATCATCGACCACTAGGAGCCGGTAGCCCCACCAACTCTCCTTGACCGGAACGCCTTTGGCTTCGAACTCCGCGCGGAGCGCGTCCAACGCGGCGATCTGAGCCTCGCGCGTTTCGTTCACGGAAATGAACACCAGCCCCTTGCCAACCTTCTCCGGCCACGAGTCGGCCAGGATAAGTGCGCAGCCCCGCCGGTCGACCTGTGCGACGTCCGCTATGCCGTCCTCGTTGTGGCGCCAGGGGCTCGTGAAGCCAAGCAGGTTAACGTAAAAGCGAAGCGAAGCCTCGACGTCCTTGACGTGTAGGACGGGGCGCGCGAACCAGTCTGTCATAGGCTAGATCTCCTCGAATGAAGACAACACATTATTTGCCAGTTTGGTGCTTGTAACACATTACTTGGGTTTCCATCGACGCTCCCAACCGTCGCGTTTCTCTTCGTAACTGTTCACAATCGACTGTTCACTGAAAACTCGCGGTATTTGCCAGGCCTCCCAGCAGCAGCAACAGCAACGCCTTCTGCGCGTGCAAACGGTTCTCCGCCTGATCGAAAACGATGGACTGCGGGCCGTCGATCACCTGGTCGGTCACTTCGGCGTTGCGGCGCGCGGGAAGGCAGTGCATGAAAACGGCGCGCGGCGCGGCCTTCGCCATCAATGCCTCGTTAACCTGGAAGGGCCGGAAGATAGGCTCGCGCTTGGCTGACTCATGCTCGAAGCCCATGCTGACGCACACGTCGGTGTAGATGGCGTCCGCGCCTTCGGCGGCAGCCTGCGGGTCTTGCGTGAGGCGCAGTTCGCAGCCGTTGACCTGAGCAATCTCTCGCGCCTTGGTTACGATCTCAATGTCCGGCGAGTAGCCGCGCGGCGTGGCCACAGTCACATTGGTTCCCAGTTGCGCGCCGGTGAGCATCAGCGAGTGGCAGACGTTGTTGCCGTCTCCGACATAGGTAAAGTTCAGCCCGGCCGCGGAGCCGAAGTGCTCATCGAGAGTCATGAAGTCAGCCAGAGCCTGGCAGGGATGCTCGAAGTCCGAGAGCGCGTTGATGATCGGCACTCTTGAATTGGCGGCCATTTCGGTGATGGTGTCGTGCGCGTAGGTGCGCAGCACGATCACATCGACCCAGCGTTCGACGTTGCGCGCGATGTCGGCGATGGATTCGCGCTCACCCAGAGGCGAATTGGTTTGATCGACGAAGATGGCGTTGCCACCCATCGTGTTAATGCCGGCCTCGAAGCTCAGGCGCGTGCGCAGGCTGGCCTTCTCGAACATCAGCACCATCTGTTTGGCGTCGAGGGCGTGACGATACACGCGAGGATGGTGCTTGACCTCGTGGCCCAACTTGAGAATGGCGCGCACCTCGGCGCTGGAAAGATCGGCGACGGAGCATAGATCCTCGCCGGCCAGCCGCGCGACAGCGGCAAGAATGTCGGGGTCTTTATCGACGGGAACGGCGGGGGCCTCGGGTTCAATAATTGCTTTGCTAGCCACGTGCTTGTCCTCCTGTGGAGTGGGCTGCGGATGGAGCTGCCGCGTGGGCGGCATGTGCGGTGAAGATTTCGTCCAGCGCGCGAATGGCGATGTCCACGTGGTTTCGATGCAGGATATAAGGCGGCAAAAAACGCAGTACGGTGTCGCTGGTACAGTTGATGACGATGCGCCGCTTGAGCATTTCGGCAACGGCCTGCTTGGCCAAGTCAGCGGAGTCTAGTTCGGCGGCAATCATCAGGCCCCGGCCGCGCACGTCAATGATGGCGCTGTGGCGCGATGCCAGGGCGCGGAGCTGCGCGAGGAAGTAGTTGCCGACCTCGGTTGCGTGAACCAGCAAATTATCCTTTTCGATGGTGTCGATGACGGCAATGGCCACAGCGCAGGCCAGCGGACCGCCGCCGAAGGTAGTGCCGTGCATGCCGGCGTGGATGGCGCGAGCTGCCTCTTCCGAGCAGACGATCGCTCCCAGGGGGATGCCGCCCGCAAGTGGCTTGGCCAGTGTGGTGACATCGGGAAGAATGCCGTAGTGCTGGTAAGCGCACCACTTGCCAGTGCGGCCCATGCCGGATTGAATCTCATCGGCGATCAACAAGGCTCCGGTAGAGCTGGCCAGAGCGCGCGCCTCGGCGAAAAACTCCTGCGAAATCGGGCGAATACCGCCCTCGCCCTGGATGGGCTCGACGAGGATGGCGCAGACTTCATCGGAGAATTTGGCGCGCAGGTCGGCGATGTCGTTGAACTTAACAAACTCGACGCCGGGAACGACGGGACCAAAGGGCTCGCGGTATTTGGCCTTGTGCGTGGTGGAGACAGAGCCGAGGGTGCGGCCGTGGAAGCTCTGTTCGAGAGCGAGGAACTTTGTGCCGATCTTCTTGCCTTCGCTGCGCAAGAGTCCGGCGTGCGCGCGAGCCAGCTTGAGCGCGCCCTCCCAGGCCTCGGTGCCGGTGTTGGCAAAGAAGACGCGATCCAGGCCGGTGCGCTCGATGAGCCGCTGCGCCAGCTCCGCCTGACCCTCGTGGTAAAACAGATTCGAAACGTGGATGAGCGCGCGGCTCTGTTTCGCAATGGCCTCCACGATGGCAGGGTGGGCATAACCCAGCGCGTTGACGCCGATGCCGCTCAACAGGTCGAGATAGCGCGCGCCTTGCTCGTCTATGAGGTAAACGCCCTCGCCGCGGACGAAGAGAATGGGGTTGCGGTCATATGTGGAAAGCAGCAGCCGTGCTTCAGCGGCTTGAATTTGTTCGAGTTTTGATAATTTTTCCAATTCCATCTCTCCTGGTCAGTTTGTCCTGCGGACCGCTAGGCTACCATCACTTCAGTTCCGTGGGTTACGCGAGAACTGCACAGGTCGGGCAGGGCACTGGCAGCTTCGGCGGGCAGAATTCTTACGCGCTTGACGCCGTTCAAAAGAGCCTCGCGGCAGGCGCTGAGCTTGGGCAACATGCCGCCGGAGATGACCTCGCTTTTGGCCATCTCGGCGATCTGGTCAATGGAGAGCCATCGCAGCACGGCGCCATTCGCTCCCTTGACGCCAGGCACGTCGGTAAGAAAGACCAGCGCATCGGCGCGGCAGGCAATGGCGCAGGCCGCGGCCATTTCGTCGGCGTTGACATTGTAGTATTCGCCATCAAAACCCAGCGCCATGGACGAGAGCACAGGTATACCGCTCAACTGCCAGATGGCGTCGAGCCAGCGCGGATCGCTCGACGCGATCTCACCCACGAAGCCAAGGTCGGGCGTGGTGAGCTTCTTGCGGGCGCGGAAGATCAGTCCGTCGCCGCCGGAGAGGCCCACCGCGGGCACGCCCAGCGCGCCCAGACCGGCTACGAGCTGTTTGTTCACTTTTCCGGCAAGAACCATCAGAGCCACATCGCGAGTCTCTGCGTCAGTCACGCGCAGGCCGTCGATAAACTCGCTCTGCTTGCCGAGCGCCTTGAGCATGCTCGTCAACTGCTTACCGCCGCCGTGGACAACGGCAACCTGATGGCCGTCGCGCGCCAGTTCGGCTATAGCGCGCGTACAGCCGGCGAGCAGCGACGGAATTTCCAGGCCGGCTCCACCTAATTTGACGACGTACTTCATGCAAAGCCCTCCACGGCAAGTTTCATTCGAGACCTTCCGATTCGGGCCAGCCGAGCATGACATTAAGATTTTGCACGGCCTGACCTGACGCGCCCTTCAACAAGTTATCCAGGCAACTGACGACGACCGCGCGGCGGCCGTCGGCTGCGAGTTGGAAGCCGATGTCCGCATAGTTAGTGCGAACCGAGTATTGTATCTGCGGCAGCGCTTTGTCGTAGAGCCGAACCATGGGGCTGCCGGCGAAAAATCTGTGGTAAACCATTGCGATGCTGTCCCTGGTTTGCGGCTCGCGGAAATGCACGTAGTTCGTGGCGAGGATTCCGCGCGGAATGGGCAGCAGATGCGGCGTAAAAATGATTTCGCACGCCTCAATGCCAATCTGCTCCAGCAACTCCCCGGTGTGGCGATGAGAAAAAACGCCATAGGCGGATAGATTGTCGGCCGCGTACATGAAATGTGTCTTGGCGGAGGGCGCCTTGCCCGCGCCGCTCACGCCGCTTTTGGCATCGGCGACAATACCATGCGTGAGGTCAACCAGACCGGCAGCCACCAGCGGCCTCAGGGGGAGAATGATGGAGGTTGCATAGCAGCCGGGATTAGCGATGAGGCGCGCGCCGGCAATCCGTGCGCGATGCAACTCCGGCAATCCGTAGACGGCCTGCGCCTGTATTGCCGCGGCATGTTCGGAACTGTCGTCCTCGAAGGCATAAACGGCGCGGTTGGCTGCTTCATTCAGCCGCCATGCCGCGCTCAGGTCGATGACGCGAAAACCGCGCTTGAGCGCTTCCGGCGCCCATTCCCTCGATTGCTCGTGCGGAGTTGCGAGGAACAGAACCTCAACCCTCCGGCTGGCCAGCAACTCCCATGAAAAGGGTTCCAGCCTGAGATTGCCGCTGCCGTTGGAATCGGCCAGTTGGGGGTGAATCTCGCCCAGCGGAACACCGCCCCGCGCCGCGTCCTTTTCGTCCACGCGCCCTGCGAAGACCGGCGGCACGCCCCGGAGGCGGGGGTGCCTCAGCAGCAGCCTGGCCAGTTCAGCGCCCGCGTACCCAGTAACTCCCACTACAGCTGTTTGAATCGTTTTGGTCATGATTCCAGCATCGCCTTCAATCGGGATTCCACATCGCCTGCTCGGCGATGGTCAGAACAGATAATCAGCACTGTATCGTCGCCTGCCAGAGTACCCACAATATCGCTCCAGCCGGCATGGTCCAGGGCCCTGGCCAAGGGCTGCGCGCCGCCCGACGTAGTAGCCACCACTACCTGGTTCATCGCCCTCCGCACGCGCATCCCGAAGCCTTCCAGCATCTCCTCAAGCAAAGGAGGACTATTGTCCTCAGCCGCCGGACCGGCGCCGTTCGAGAATGTATAGCCACCGGGGCCCTTGGAGAGACCCAACTCATGAATGTCGCGAGAGAGTGTAGCCTGGGTCACCGCAAAGCCGCGGCGGCGCAGCTTGCGCCGCAACTCGTCCTGGCTGACAACCTGCCCGTGGGCTAACAGCTCGCGAATCGCATTGTGGCGCATAGTCTTCATCAGCCTCTCCCGTACAAATCAAAGGCGCGGTTCAGGGTGGAGCATCTTACTCGCATAATTATACATGTTATTGCATAAGTATGCAATAAGGGTCTGCATTCTGTGCAAAACAGGGTAGAAATTATGTATCTACGGGACGATGACCTGTCCGCGCTGTTACACTTCTGTAATATTCGCGGCAGAGGAATCTCGCGTGACAAAATCGGCCAAAATGAACAAACACCCTTCGATTTCCACCATCAATGACCTGTTCAGCCGCGTGGCCGCGGCAGCCAATCCCCGCGCAATTCTCTGGCAGGACGAGTTTGGCTTGTGGCAGCCTATCTCCTCCGACCAGATCTACCAACGGGTGCGAGCGCTGGCTCAGACATTCCTCAGCTGGGGCGCGAAAAAGGGCGACCGCATCGCCCTGATCGCCGAAAACCGCTGGGAGTGGGCGGTCACCGACTTCGCCGCCCTGGCCATCGGCGCGGTAGATGTGCCTATTTACCCCACGCTAACCGGCGAGCAAATCGCCGTGCTGGTGGCTGACGCGGGCTGCCGTATTGCCGTAGTCTCCACGCGCCAGCAGTTCGACAAGCTGAACGCCGTGCGCGGGAAGACCTCGCTGGAGCGCATCCTGATGATGGATTCCGCTGTGGCGCCCGAAGGGGCGGTCGCCTTCAGCGAGGTGATGGCCGGGGCAGATGAGCGTGGCGCGGAGCGCGACCCGGTCTTCGATGCGCTGGTGCGCACAGTCGAACCCAAGGACCAGGCTACACTGATTTACACCTCCGGAACCACCGGCGAGCCCAAGGGAGTGGCGCTTACCCACGGCAACATGGCCGCCAACCAGAACTATGCCCCCGAGGAGTTCAGCTTCAGCCCCGCGGACGCCCTGATCTCCTTTCTGCCTCTCTCGCACGTCACGGCTCGCGCCCTGGACTACATCATGTATTTGTTCGGGGTGCAGGTGGCCTATTGCTCGAAGTTCGACAAGCTGCCGCAGGCCATGCGCGAGATTCGCCCCACGGTTTTTGTCGGCGTGCCGAGAGTGTTCGAGAAAATTCGCCAGGAGATAGAGCGGCGCGCGGGACTTTCGCCAATCAAGAAGCGTCTGCTCGCTTGGGCGATCGGCGTGGGCGCCGGTCACATTGATACGGTCTACGACGGCCGCCGTCCCTCTTCGCCGCTGTGGAAGCTGGCCGACAAGCTGGCCTACTCCAAGGTGCGCGAGGCCTTTGGCGGGCGAGTGAGGATCTTCGTTCCCGGCGGCGCGCCCCTCGGCATCGATACGGCAAAATGGTTTGCCTCGGTGGGAATTGCTCTCTGGGAGGGCTATGGGCTGACCGAGACCTCGCCGGTCATTGCTCTCAATACGCCAATCACCCATCGCATAGGCTCCATCGGCAAGCCCATCTCCAATGTTGAAGTGAAGCTGGCCTCGGACGGGGAGTTGCTGGTTCGCGGGCCTTCGGTCTTCTCCGGTTACTGGCAAAAGCCGGAGATGACCGCTGAATGTTTCGATCCCGAGGGCTGGTTCCGCACCGGCGACATCGCCCGCTTCGACAGCGATGGCTTCGTCTTCATTACCGATCGCAAGAAGGAGCTGCTGAAGACTTCGGGCGGCAAGATGGTGGCGCCTCAGCCGATTGAGAACAAGCTCAAGAACAGCATTATGGTGGCGCAGGCCGCGCTGGTGGGCGACAAGCACAAGTTCATATCAGTGCTCATTTCGCCTAACTTTGTGGCGCTGGAGGAGTGGGCGCGCCGCCACCATATCGAGGCGATGGATCGCGCCGAATTGGTGGCCGACAGTCGCGTGGTTGCGCACTACGCCGAGATTGTGCGCGAGGTAAACGCTAGTCTGGCCAACTTTGAGACCCTGAAGCGCTTTCACGTGGTGGCCGACGAGTGGACGCAGGAGACGGGGGAGCTGACGCCCTCAATGAAGCTCAAGCGGCGCGTCATTACGGAGCGATACGCGGCCCTGATCGCCGCACTTTATGAGGATGAAGCAACCTCACGCGGCGAATAGGGAAGGTCAGGCCCCGCTCCAGCTCCTTGCCATAGTGAGCGCGCTTATCCCATAGGAAGTGCAGCCCACGGAAGAACGGCGCGCCCCAGGCGCCCACTGCCAGCAGGCTGCCGAAGAGAATGACAGCGTCGATAGAGAGCCTCCCGGAGCGCGACCAGTAAGCATTCGGTTCCAGGTCAAGCCAAAGTGCAAACTCGTCCAGAGTCAGCGCAGCGCCCACCCCGTAGCTGACGGACATCAGCCGGCTGAAGAAGATGGAGATTGGGGAGTGCGAGCGCCCCAGGTCCATCAGCCATCCATAACCGACCAGCAGCAGGATCAGAATCCCCCATACCAGGTGATGAATGTGCCGCCCATGCACCACTACCCACTGGAACGGCCCCTCATTGTGCATGATGAGCCGGACCAGAAGCCGCACACCTACAAATGTGAACAGAAAGGAAACCGAGGCTATAAACATCCGCCGCCGCGGACGGTCGGGGATGGTGGCGCGCACCAGGTATCCCAGCCGCGTCAGTTGCAGCAGGACCAGCAAAACAACGACGACCAGGCTGGCGAAGGCCAGCAGAAGCAGCGTTCCAGTTCCGGGCATACACTATTGAAACATTTCAATGATGATAGTTACAAGGAACACTGATTTGCGAATGAAAGTGTGGAGCGTGAGCGCGGTCACGAATTACCTTTACATCGACGGAGTAAACTAATCAAGGCGTCGAGGTGGGCTTTGACTATCCCAACGAAGAAGGCCTGTTGTTGGGAGCAAGGGTTGCCCGGTTCTTGACGCACATTTCAGGGAAAGCTTCCCGGCCCGGTCAATACTCCATTTTGGGGCGACCGTGCAACATACGATCAGGAGACTTTACGATGCGAGTTGCTTTGTTAACCGGCGGCGGCGACTGCCCCGGATTGAATGCGGTGATCTATGCGGTTGTGCGCAAGGGCATCAACCATTATGGCGATGAGTTCATCGGCTTTCTTAACGGCTGGCGCGGCGTTCTGGACAATAATTTTATGCCGCTGACGCTGGAGGCCGTGGACGGCATCCAGTTGAAGGGCGGCACTATCCTGCACTCCTCGCGCACCAACGTGAAAAAGATTCCCGGCGGCATCGAAAAGGTGCAGGAGGTTCTGAAGGCTAACAAGATCGATGCGATGATCGCCCTGGGCGGCGACGACACGCAGTCGGTGAACCTCTTTTTGAACGAGCACGGCGTGCCCAGCGTGGGCGTGCCCAAGACGATCGACAACGACATCAGCGGCACCGACCAGACCTTCGGCTTTGACACCGCCGTCATGATCGCCACCGAGGCCGTGGACCGCATTCACACCACTGCCGACTCGCACAACCGCGTGGTGGTGGTTGAGGTAATGGGTCGCGATGCCGGCTGGATTGCCTATGCCTCCGGCGTGGCCGGCGGCGCTCATGTGATTTTGGTCCCCGAAAAAGAGATCGACATCGACCACGTCTGCGCGCTGCTCAAGTACAACTACGACCACGGCAAGCACTACGGCGTGGTAGTGGTGGCCGAGGGCGCAAAACTTCCCAAGGTAGGCCAGGTCATCAACGAAAATGCCGCGCTAGATGAATTTGGGCACGTGCGCCTCTCCGGCATTGGCGAGGCTCTGGCCAACCTGATTGAGAAGAAGACCGGCTATGAGACCCGCTCCGTGAACCTTGGCCACACCCAGCGCGGCGGCGTTCCCACAGCCTACGACCGCATCCTCGGCCAGCGCTACGGCCTGCACGCCATTGACATGGTTCACGACAAGAAGTGGGGACGCATCGCCGTTCTCAGGGGCCTGGACATTACCGACATCCCCATCAAGGACGCTATCGCCACCAACCGCCGTCTCGATCAGCGCTTCTTCGACGTGATCAAGGACCTGGAAGCGAAGATCTAGCCGCTAATTTTCTGCACTGCAGAAAGCCATTCTCATTGCGAGGATGGCTTTTTGCATTCCGCCTGCCGTAGAGTTGGACTGTGTTGTATCGCCCTTACAAGCCCGAGGATTTCGACCCGCTCTACGCCCTCGAAGAGCTCTGCTTTGAGCCGCCATCGCGCTTTAGCCGGCGATATATGCGG
>Ga0326727_10023819_pt1 | contig 11641 bp, 10 predicted proteins | sample MB2enrmetagenome_FD_207643 | JGI IMG/M metagenome (GOLD analysis project Ga0326727, IMG submission 207643) | Lab enriched peat soil microbial communities from McLean, Ithaca, NY, United States - MB29MY | ecosystem: Environmental > Terrestrial > Soil > Wetlands > Peat | place: USA: New York... | reverse complement strand
TGTCGCACAACGGAACGAACCCGATCCTCAACGTCCCCCGCTCCATCGCTCTCACCCCAACAACGCTGCCGCTTCGATGATCTTGGTGGCGATGTCGGCCAGACGAACCTTCTGGTCCATCGCCATGCGCCGCATCGAACGGTAGGCCTCGTCCTCGTCACATTGGCGACGCTTCATCAGAATACCCTTGGCCTTCTCGACCAGCTTGCGTTCCGCCAACGTCGAGCGCGCCTTGTCCAGTTGGCCCCGCAGGTCCTGGAACTGGGCGAAGCGGGCGATGGCCACCTCCAGGACCGGTCGTACCCGCTCGGGCGCCAGCCCGTCCACCACATAGGCGGCCACACCCGCCTCGATGGCGGCGCGGATGGTTTCGGGACGACCGTCCTGGGCAAACATCACGACCGGACGAGCATGCTCGTAGGTGACCTGGCGCATGCTTTCCAGGATATCGCGATCCGGGCTTTCCAGATCGGCGACGATGACGTCCGCCTTCAGGTCGGCAACCAAATGGACGAGATCGACGCCGGTCGAGAGAACGGACACCACCTGATAGCCCTGTGCCAGCAGCGCATCCCGCAGAAGAGCGGTACGCTCGGGTTGGTCATCGACCAGGATAATGCGGAGCGACATGGCGGTTCCCGGACCGTGCAGGCCCCCATTGTGTCAACGCGCGTCCGGCGACGCAACCTCACCCCCCAGGTGGGCCTTCAGAAACTCCGGGACCCGCCTCAGCGCATCGGCACGGGCGGCCGGATCCGTCCCGACGATGGGAACCACGCCCCGTGATGTGCGGAACAGGGAAAGCTCGCGGGTGGGCAGGTTGGGCCAGTCGAAGTCGTGGTAGGCTCCCTCATAGACCTGCACGGCCACCGGGGCGCCGCGCTCCGCCATGGTTTGCATTGCGGCCTGGCAGGGGCCGGCCGGCGTCCAGACGTCCGCGCCGCCCACCAGGACCAGCAACGGGGTGTCGGTCGACCAGCCGATGGGAAGCTTGCCGGCGTCGCAACTGGCGGGATAAAAGGCGATGGCGGCGCGAAAATCGGGACGGGCGGAGTTGGACGATGGCTCCGGCCGATCGTCGCTGTTGATGGTGAACAACACGACCCCTCCGCCCAGCGACCAGCCCATCACAGCGATCCTGTCGGGTTGGATGAAGGGTTGCTTCTGCAGATAGCGAAGCGCCCCGTAAGCATCCTTGGGCCGGACATGATAAACGGCGCTCTCGAAAGTGGCCGGCGAGCACATGGTCTTGACGCCACGCGCGGAAAAGCTGTCGACCATCAGGACGACATACCCCGCCCCGGTCAGGCGCCCGGCCCAATCCAGTTCGCGCGCAAAGATCGCCCGGTCGGACGACACCAGACCGCCGCACCCGTGCAGGAAAACCACCGCGGGATGGGCGCCCTCGCCAGCGGGCCGGAACAGATAGCCATCCAGCATGACCGGCCCGCCGCCGGGACCATCGTCATCCAACGAGGGCACCAGGATCCTTTCCCAGGCCCCGTTGCCGGGATTGGCGCCCGGCAGCCGGTGGACCGGCCCCGACACGCAACCGAACAGCAGAACAGCCGCCATTGCGGCAAGGAACTTTTTCATGGCGACGCCCCAAGACAGTCACGCTAGCCAGGGTTGTACACCAGCCGGGGTCTCAAGAGAAAGGGACCGCTCCGAAACTGGCGGAGCGGTCCCGGGCCGGACGGGGCGTTCCGGCCGATGGATGGATCAGTTCCTGGTCAACGTCCCATCCCAGGTGCTGACCGCTGCCTTGGCGTCCTGTTCCGAGAACCACACCGAGGACACCGACTTGGTCTCGGTGAAGAAGGCAACGCCATCCTTGCCCAAGGTATGCAGGTCGCCGAAGAAGGACTGCTTGTGACCCGAGAAGGGGAAGATGGAGAAGGGCACCGGAATGCCGACATTGATGCCGACCATGCCGCCATCGGTCCGCTTGGCGAATTCGCGGGCATAGCGGCCGGAACTGGTATAGATGCAAGACCCGTTGGCGAACCGGTTGGCGTTCATCATCGCCAGGCCGTCCTCGAAGCCCTTGACCCGCTTGATGCTGGTGACCGGCCCGAAAATCTCTTCTTCGCCGACGAACTGGCCGGGGGCGACATGATCAAGGATGGTCGGCCCCACATAGTAGCCGCCTTCATAGCCCGGTACCACCAGGCCGCGACCGTCCAGGATCAGCTTGGCGCCCTCGTCGACGCCACGGGCGATGCAGCTTTCGATCCACTCCTTCTGGCCGGCCGACGTCACCGGCCCCAGCTGCGAGCGCTCGTCATAGGCCGGACCGATCACCAGGTCGCGGGCGAATTCCTTCAGCATGGCGACGAACCTGTCGGCAATGGACTCCTGCACGCAGACCACGGGTAGGGCCATGCAGCGCTGGCCGGCGCAGCCATAGGTCGAGTTGATGATGCCGCGCACGGTGCGCTCCAGCACGCAGTCGTCCAGGACCAGCGCGTGGTTCTTCGCCTCGGTCAGCGCCTGCACCCGCTTTCCGGCTCCCGCCGCCGTCTTGTAGATGTGGGCGCCGACCGTGGTGGACCCGACGAAGCTGACCCCGCGGACGGCCGGATGAGTCAGCAGGGTATCGGCCTCGAGGCGCGAACAGGTGACCAGATTGACGACGCCCTTGGGCAGACCCGCCTCGATCAGCAGTTCCAGCATCCGCATGGCGGTCTTGGGCACCATCGAGGCCGCCTTCAGCACCACGGTGTTGCCGGTGGTGACGGCGAACGGGATCATCCAGCCCATGGGGATCATGGCCGGGAAATTGTAGGGAGCGATGGCGGCGAACACCCCAAGGGGATGGCGGTAGGACACCGTGTCGTAGCCGTCGGACACATTCATGCAGGTGTCGCCCTGCATCAGGTAATGGGTCGAGCAGGCGCACTCCACCACCTCGATGGCTTTCAGCACATCGCCTTTCGCCTCTTTCAAGACCTTGCCGTTCTCGGTGGCCACCAACAGGGTCAGTTCGTCCAGATGGGCGTCCAGCAACTGCTTGAAACGGAACATCAGTTGGATGCGGGCGGGAATGGGGGTGTCGGACCAGCCGGGATAGGCCGCCGCCGCCGCGGCAACGGCCTCGTCGACCTCATCCTGCGTGCAACAGGGCGTCTCGGCGATCACCTTGCCCGTGCTGGGATCGCGGACCGGCATATATTTGTCCGTCTTGGATCCGCGCCACTGGTTGTTGATGCAGAATTTTAACCTCTCGACACTCATCGAACGCCTCCCTTTGATGTCCACCGACCGGCGCCGCAGCGCCCAGGGCAAAGAATGAATATTCCATATACCATCAAAAACGGAATTTTTATAGCGTTTCACGCAAAGAGAGGGAGAAATGCCGATGCGCGATGTCTCCCGCCCGTAGGTCGCTACGGCGCTACGCCAATTGCAAAGATGTTGATGAAGCAATGTGTTGAGGAGATTCTTGCGGGTGTTCCCAATACTGGTAAGGCCGGTTGGCAACCTCAGCCGCGCCAATGCGCCTCCGATCATCGGCCCATTTCAAAAATGAATTGGAATTTTCATTCTATTTCATATTATTGAACCAGGGATCGAGGGCGTGGGCCCACCGACCCTTGACGCGGGGATGAAGCATGGCGGACCAGAACAGCAAAGCGCCGCAGGATTTCGAAAGCCTGAAGACCTACCTGGCCGAACGTCATCCCGATCTTCCCAAACGGCTCAAGCAGGCCGCCAGCTTCGCCGTCGACCACCCCGACGAAATGGCTTTCGACACGGCGGTGGTGATCGCCGAGCGGGCCGGGGTCCAACCGTCGACCCTGGTCCGACTGGCCCAGGCCATCGGATATGCCGGCTTTTCCGAGATGCAGGAGGTGTTCCAGGTCCGCCTGAAAGAGGGGCGCCCCGACTACCATCGGCGCCTGGAGGCCTTGAAGGCGCAAAGCGGCGACGCGCGGGCCATCACTCACCTGGCCGGATTCTCCGAAGCCGCCATCGTCTCCATCGAGCGGCTGCGCGCCACAGCCGATCCCGAACGCCTGGACGCCGCCATCGACCTGCTGGCCAAGGCCGACACCATCTATCTGGTCGGCGCCCGCCGGGTCTTCCCCGTCGCCGTCTACCTGGCCTACGCCTTCGGCAACATGGGCATCCGCTGTCAATTGGTCGATCACATCGGCCAGATGGGGGCCGAGCAACTGGCCTGCGCCCGGCCGAACGACGCCGTTCTGTCCTTAAGTTTCACGCCCTACGCCCAGCCCACCGTCGACCTGGCCAAGGCGGCCGCCAAGGCCGGCATCCCCCAGGTCGCCATCACCGATTCGGCCTTTTCCCCCCTGGTCTCCACCGCGACCGTGTGGATCGAGGTGGCCGAAGCCGACTACGGCGCCTTCCGCTCGCTGTCCGCCACTTTCGCCCTGGCCATGACCCTGGCGGTGGCCATCGAGGAAAAACGGGAGAAACCGGCGGCGTGAGGGGCGATCTTTCCGTAGGCGAACGGGATCTGGTCGCTTCCGAGCTTCGCCATTTTGACGGCCTGCGTTACGGTCTGCGCGCCTATGTCGTGATGAACGACCATGTGCATGTGCTTGTCGAGCCGCACCCGGACCTTCGATTGGAAACAATTCTCCATTCTTGGAAATCATATTCCGCCAAAGCCATTGGTCGCTTGCGCCAGCACAAGGGAACCATTTGGCAGGACGAGTACTTCGATCGTGCCGTGCGGAGCGAGTCCGAATACGAGCAAAAGCGCGACGACGTTGTCGCCAACGCCTTCCGCCGCTGGCCCGAGTTGCAAACCTATCGCTGGTGCTGGGCGATCGGGATGGAGCGCGCCTGAACGCCGTATGGCGGCGTGGCGGGCGGGACGCCAGCGCCTCGACAGTCGGGAGGACCGGACAGCCCGCCCGACTGTCCGCCATGCTCCTACAACCGCACTGGCCGGCCGGAGAAACAGGATTCCGTCGCGGCGTCGGCCAGGCGCTGGGCGGCCAGGCCGTCGGCGCCGGTGGGCGTGGGCGCGCGGCCCGTTTCGACGCAGGTGACGAAGGCCTCAAGCTCGGCACGGTAGGCCTCGGCATAGCGCTCCAGGAAGAAATCCTGGACCGGATCGACGATAAATCCAGCGCCCGTGGCGATTTCCACCGTCGATTTGTGGATGTTGCCGGCGCGCAGCATGCCGCGCGATCCATGCACCTCGATGCGCTGGTCATAGCCGTAGGTGGCGCGGCGCGAGTTGGAAATCTGGCAGATCTTCCCACTGGCGGTCTTCAGCATCACCGCCGCGGTATCCACATCCCCGGCCTTGCCGATCTCGGGATCGACCAGGGCGGAGCCCACCGCATGCACCTCGACCGGCTCTTCGGCCAGCAGGAAGCGGGCCATGTCCAGGTCATGGATCATCATGTCGCGGAAAATGCCGCCCGAGGAAGCGACATAGCTGGCCGGCGGCGGGTTGGGATCGCGCGAAATCACCGTAACCAGTTCGATCTCGCCCACCGCGCCGTCGCGCAGGCGGCGCTCCAGTTCGGCGAAATTGGGATCGAAGCGGCGGTTGAAACCGATCATCAAGGGAACGGCGCATCCTTTGACCACCTCCAGGCAGGCCGCGATCCGCGCCGCCGACAAATCCACCGGCTTTTCGCAGAAGATCGCCTTGCCGGCTCGCGCCGCCCGTTCGATGAAGTCGGCATGGGTGGTGGTCGGCGTGCCGATGATCAGCGCATCGATGTCCTTCGCGGCGATGACCGCATCGACCTCGCGCACCTCGGCCCCGGTGGCTTCGGCCAGCGCCTCGGCCGACGGACGGTGCGGGTCGGCGACGGCGACCAGCGTCACACCGGCACGTCCGGCCACGTTCCTGCCATGAATCTTGCCGATGCGACCGGCGCCCAGAACAGCGATTTTCATCTGCCTTCCTCCCTGTCAGTTGCCGCCGGGACCCGGGATTCGACGCCCCGTCGTCAATGGAATGAAAATTCCGTATTGATTTAAATGTAGAACAGAAGTTTCATTATGGGAAGAGGCAGCAGGGCCAAGGGCACGCGATCCCATCGCGACCAGGCTCGCAACGGGAGGATATGCCATGACATCGGTGCCCACCGAACCGCGGCTGGATATCATCACCATCGGTCGGTCCTCGGTTGATCTTTACGGCCAACAGGTCGGCGGACGCCTCGAGGACGTCGCCAGCCTGGCCAAGTCCGTGGGCGGATGCCCCACCAATATCGCCATCGGCACGGCACGGTTGGGCTTGCGCTCGGCCGTCATCACCCGGGTCGGCGCCGAACAGATGGGCGGATTCATTCGCGAACAACTGGTCCGGGAAGGGGTCGACATCTCCGGCGTGGTGGTCGATCCCAAGCGGCTGACCGCGCTGGTGATCCTGGGCGTCCGCGATTCCAAGACCTTTCCCTTGATCTTCTACCGCGAAAACTGCGCCGACATGGCGCTCGATCCCGGCGACATCGACCCGGCGCTGATCGCCTCCTCCCGCGCGGTGCTGGTCACCGGCACCCATTTCTCCCGCGACAATACCGCGGCGGCCCAGATGCGCGCCATCGAGGTCGCCCGCGCCCACGGCCGCAAGGTGGTTTTCGATATCGACTACCGCCCCAATTTGTGGGGCCTGGCGGGACATGACGCCGGCGAGGAACGCTACATCCGCTCGGCCGACGTCACCGCCCATCTGGCCTCGGTGTTGCCATTGTGCGACCTGATCGTCGGCACCGAGGAAGAGATCATGGCGGCCGGCGGCCACGAAGATGTGATGGCCGCCATCCGCGCCATTCGCCGTGCCGCCCCCGCCGCCACCATCGTCTGCAAACGCGGTCCGATGGGCTGCGTGGTCTTTTCCGGAGCCATCCCCGAGACGCTGGACGAGGGCATCCGCGGCCCCGGCTTCCCGGTCGAGGTTTACAATGTCCTGGGGGCGGGCGACGCCTTCATGTCGGGCTTCCTGCGCGGTTGGTTACGCGACCAGCCGCTGGAGACCTGTTGCGCCTATGCCAACGCCTGCGGCGCCTTCGCGGTGTCGCGTCTGCTGTGCTCGCCGGAAAGCCCGACCTGGGCAGAACTGACCCAGTTCCTGACCCACGGCAGCCCCTACCGGGCGCTACGCTTCGATCCCGACATCAACCACACCCACTGGGCCACCACCCGTCGGCCCGCCCCCGACCATCTGGTCGCCCTGGCTATCGACCATCGCATCCAGTTCGAGCAGATGGCCGACGAGGTCGGCGCCCCGCGCGAACGCATTGCCGACTTCAAGGTGCTGGCGGTGCAGGCGGCCGCCCGGGTTGCCGCCGGCAAGCCCGGCTTTGGCATGCTGCTGGACGGCACTCATGGCCGCGAAGCCCTGTTCCGCGCCGCCGACCATGGCTTCTGGATAGCCCGGCCGGTGGAGTTGCCAGGCTCGCGTCCCCTGGAGTTCGACCGTGTCGACAGCCTGGGCGCCCATCTGGTGGAATGGCCGGTCGGCCACACCATCAAATGCCTGTGCTTCTGGCATCCCGACGACCCGGCCGACATCACCGTCCGCCAGGAGCGGGAACTGAAGCGGCTCTATGATGCCGCCCGCACCATCGGCCGCGAACTGCTGATCGAGATCATCTGCGGACTGCATGGGCCGCTGGGGACCACGACGGTGGCAACGGTGCTGGAACGGATCTACCGGCTGGGGATCCGGCCGGACTGGTGGAAGCTGGAGCCGCAAGTCGAGGCGGCCGCCTGGGACACCATCGGCGACACCATCCGCCGCAACGATCCCTGGTGCCGCGGCATCGTGCTGCTGGGACTGGACGCCCCCGAACAGGATCTGCTCGATGCCTTCCGGGCCGCCCGCAACGAACCGCTGGTCAAGGGATTCGCCGTCGGCCGCACCATCTTCGCCCAGGCGGCCCGCGCCTGGCTCGCCGGCGACATCGGCGACGAAGAGGCGGTGGCCGACATGACCGCGCGCTTCGCCCGCCTGGCCAAGGCCTGGACCGAGGGCCGGACCGCCGCCGTCACCGACCATGACCCTGCCTGCCAATCCCGCCTAGTGAGGTCATCCGCATCATGAAGACCGTCCGCCTGACCGCCGCCCAAGCCCTTGTCCGCTATCTGCTGGCCCAGCAGACCGAGATCGACGGCCGGCTTCTGCCCCTGTTCGCCGGATGCTGGGCGATCTTTGGCCATGGCAATGTCGCCGGCCTGGGAGAAGCGCTCTGGCATGCCCGCGACCGGCTGCCGACCTTTCGTGCCCACAACGAACAGGCCATGGCCCTGGCGGCGGCGGCCTATGCCAAGCAGATGCGTCGGCGCCGCATGATGATCGCCACCACCTCGATCGGCCCGGGCGCCACCAACATGGTGACGGCCGCCGCCATGGCCCACGTCGATCGCCTGCCCATGCTGCTGCTGCCGGGCGATGTCTTCGCGTCGCGCCGCCCCGACCCGGTCCTGCAGCAGGTGGAAAGTTTTTCCGACGCCACCGTGTCCGCCAATGATTGCTTCCGCCCGGTCTCGCGCTTCTTCGATCGCATCCAAAGGCCGGAGCAACTGCTGGCGGCCCTGCCCCGAGCCCTCGAAGTGCTGACCGATCCCGCCGACTGCGGCCCGGTCACGCTGGCCCTATGCCAGGATGTCCAGGCCGAGGCCTTCGACTTTCCGCAAAGCTTCTTCGCCGAGCGCCTGTGGATGCCCCGGCGGATCCGCGCCGACCAGGACGAACTGGCCCGGGCCGTTGCCGCCCTGACCGCCGCCCGCCAGCCGATGATCGTCGCCGGCGGTGGCGTCCTTTACGCCAAGGCCGAAACGACGCTGGCCAACTTCGCCGAGCGCTTCGGCATTCCTGTTGGCGAGACCCAGGCCGGACGCGGCGCCTTGCCTGGCGACCACCCCTTCGCACTGGGCGCCATCGGCGTCACCGGCACCGGAGCCGCCAACACTTTCGCCCGCGACGCCGACCTCATCCTGGCAGTAGGGACCCGGCTGCAGGATTTCACCACCGGATCCTGGTCGCTGTTCGCCAACCCAGAGCGTCGGATCGTCGGTCTCAATGTCCAACCGTTTGATGCCGGAAAACACCGCGCCCTGCCCCTGGTGGCCGACGCCGTCACCGGCCTGCGTGACCTGGGCCATCTGCTGGACGGCTGGCGTCCCGACCCGGCTTGGAGCGCACGCGTCGCCACCGAACGCAAGGACTGGCGCGAAACCGCCGCCCGCTATACCGCTGCCGCCAACAGCGGCCTGCCCAGCGACGCCCAGGTGATCGGCGCCGTGCAGCGCAAAAGCCGGCCCAACGACATCCTGGTCTGCGCCTCCGGCGGCCTGCCCGGCGAGTTGCACAAGCTGTGGGAACCCGGATCCGCCGGCGGATACCACCTGGAATATGGCTACTCCTGCATGGGCTATGAGATCGCCGGCGGCCTGGGCGTCAAGATGGCCGAACCCGATCGCGACGTCACCGTCATGGTCGGCGACGGCTCTTATCTGATGATGAACTCCGAGATCGCCACCTCGGTCATGCTGGGCCTGAAACTGGTCATCGTGGTTCTGGACAATCGCGGCTTCGGCTGCATCAACCGGCTGCAGATGGCCACCGGCGGCGCCAATTTCAACAATCTGCTGCGCGACGCCCGCCACGAGGTACTGCCCGAGATCGACTTTGCCCTGCACGCCCGCGCTCTTGGCGCCACCTCCCGCAAGGTATCCTCCATCGCCGAGCTGGAAGAGGCGCTGGAGGACGCGCGGTCCCAGGCGCGGACCAGCGTCATCGTCATCGATACCGACCCGCTGGCCACCACCGATGCCGGCGGCCACTGGTGGGAAGTGGCGGTACCAGAGGTTTCCGAGCGTGCCGAAGTGCGCGAGGCGCGCGCCGGTTATGACATCGCGCTGGCCAAACAAAGACTGGGAGACTGAAAGTGACAATCCGCATCGGAGCCAATCCCATCGCATGGTCCAATGACGATCTGAAGGACCTGGGCGGGGCCACGCCCCTGGAGACCTGTCTGAAGGAAGCCGCCAGCGTCGGCCTCCAGGGCATGGAGCTGGGGCACAAGTTCCCGCGCGAGACGGCGGCGCTGAAAGCCGCGCTGGCCCCCTTCGGGCTGGCCTGCGTCTCGGGCTGGTATTCCTCGGGCCTGCTGGGCCGCGACGCCAAGGCCGAAATGGCGGCGCTGCGCCCTCACCTTGACCTGCTGAAGGGCATGGGGTGCGACGCCCTGGTGTTCGCCGAAACCTCGAACGCCATCCACGGCGACATCACCCAGCCGTTGTCACGGCGGCCGACCCTGACGGCGTCCGAATGGGTCCAGTTCGGTCGGCGCATGACCGAGGTTGCCGAGATGACCCGGGCCGAGGGTGTACGCTTGGCCTACCACCACCACATGGGCACCGTGGTTCAGTCCGCGGCCGATATCGACACCTTCATGGAGACCACCGGCGATGCCGTCGGCCTTCTGCTGGATACCGGACATGCCACCTGGGGCGGCGCCGATCCCGTCGCCCTGGCGCGCCGCTACCGGTCGCGCATCGTCCACGTCCACACCAAGGATGTCCGCCGCGCCGTCATGGAGGATGCCAACCGTCGCGACCTGTCGTTCCTGAACGCCGTCCTGGCCGGGGTCTACACCGTCCCGGGAGACGGCTGCGTCGATTTCACCGGCGTGTTCCGGGAGCTGGCCGGCTATTCGGGGTGGGTCGTCATCGAGGCCGAACAGGATCCCGACAAGGCCAATCCGCTGACCTATGCCCGCATGGGATTCGCCCACCTGACCAAGACGCTGGCCGCCACCGGCCACCGCGTCGCCGCCTGAACGGAGGACTTGCCCGATGCCAACGCTGTTGGTGCGGCCGTCGCACCCCGATGCCGATGGCAGGATTCTTTCCATCACCCCGGAAAACGCCGGCTGGCGCCATGTCGGCTTTGCCGTCCATCGCCTGGCATCGGGACAGACCATCGCCGGGTCGACCGCCGACCGCGAAACCTGCCTGGTTCTGCTGTCGGGCAAGGCCCTCATCCGGGTCGATGACGTGGACTTCGGCGTCGTCGGCGGACGCGCCACACCCTTCGAGGGACCGGCGGCGTCGGTTTACGCCCCTGCGGCGGCGCGCTGGAGGCTCACCGCCGACGGCCAGGCGGACGTGGCGGTCTGCACCGCCCCGGGCCGACCAGGCAGCCATCCGGCGCGGCTGATCGGTCCCGACCAGGTGGTCCAGACGGTCCGCGGTACGGGCAGCAACACCCGGCATGTACGGGACATTCTGCCGGAGACGGCAGCGGCCGACAGCCTGCTGGTGGTGGAAGTGATCACGCCGGGCGGCAACTGGTCCAGCTATCCACCGCACAAGCATGATCGCGATGCCCTTCCGGAAGAAAGCAACCTGGAAGAAACCTACTACCACCGACTAAATCCACCACAGGGATTCGCCTTCCAGCGGGTCTACACCGACGACCGTTCGATCGACGAAACCATGGCCGTGGAGGACGGCTGCGTGGTCAAGGTTCCCCGCGGCTACCACCCGGTCGGCGCACCGCACGGTTACGACCTCTATTACCTGAATGTGATGGCGGGACCGAAGCGCGTCTGGCGTTTCCATAACGATCCGGCGCACGCCTGGATGCTGTCGCACTAGGGTCGGCCCCGGTCCGGCCGCCCTCGGACCGGGGACCCGC
>Ga0326727_10023818_pt1 | contig 11642 bp, 7 predicted proteins | sample MB2enrmetagenome_FD_207643 | JGI IMG/M metagenome (GOLD analysis project Ga0326727, IMG submission 207643) | Lab enriched peat soil microbial communities from McLean, Ithaca, NY, United States - MB29MY | ecosystem: Environmental > Terrestrial > Soil > Wetlands > Peat | place: USA: New York... | reverse complement strand
GGCCTACCAGACGGTGATCGGAATGCAGTTTTGAGACAGTTCTCAGTTGTCAGTTCTCAGTTGTCAGTTGCTCGGAGAAGCTATTTTCAACAGCGACTTTCACAACACATCGCAAGCGGTTGCTGACAACTGAAAACTGAGAACTGACAACTGGGAGAAGCCATGGCCACCGGAACACAGTTGCAGAAGAGCGCGCAGGCGATGCCGGGCCAACCCCAGTTGACCGACCGGCTGGCCGGCCTTTGGGGCCGGACGCGGGTGCGCTGGGCGCAGATGCATCCGGCGCAGCGCGGCTGGACGGCGGTGTTGATTCTGCTGCTTGCGGGCCTGGTGGGAGGCATCTTCTGGTACGGAATGCGGCCTGACTGGCGCATTCTCTACGCGGATCTGGACCCGGAGGATGTGCGCACCACCGGACAGATTCTTGCCCAGGCGCAGATTCCCTTTGAACCCGCCACGAACGGAGCGGGCATTCTGGTACCGGCCGCGCAACTGGACAAGGCGCGGCTGGTGACCGCGGCCAAGGGCATGAAGAGCGGACGGCTGGGCTTTGATCTCTTCGACAAACCCAACTGGGTGGGATCGGAGTTCGATGAACAGGTCAACTACCAGCGGGCGCTGGAGGGCGAACTGGAGCACACGGTCGGAACCCTGTCGGACGTGCAATCGGCGCGGGTTCATCTGGTGCTGCCCCATGACTCGCTCTTTCGCGATGCGGAGCGTCCGGCCAAGGCCTCGGTGGTGCTCAAGCTGCGCCGCCGCACGCTGGCGGACGGCGAGCCGGAGGCCATTCGCAATCTGGTGGCCTCGGCGGTTGACGGCCTGGCGCCGGAGCGCGTGGTGCTGGTGGATGCGGCCGGCCACCTGCCGCTGGGGCCGAAGACCGCCGACGCGCTGCGTTTGACCGCCGAGCAGGCGCTGGAAGAAAAGCTGATCTCTACGCTGGAGCCCGTGACCGGCGCGGGCAACGTGCGCGCCTCGGTGACCCTGGACTACGACCCAACCGCCACCGAGGAGACCAAGGAGAGCTACGACCCGGACCAGACGGTGACCCTGTCGATGCAGCGCACCGAGCAGGCCTCCGGTCCACAAGCGGTGGCTGCCGGCGTTCCCGGCGCCGCCTCCAATGCGCCCAACTCGCAGGCCTTGCCGGTCTACCCGACACAAACCTCAGCGCCGCAGACCGCCAAGAGCGAGGCATCGACCTATGCGGCCACCAAGACCATGCGGCACGTGATCGAGAACCCGGGGCGAGTGCGGCGGCTGACCGCGGCCATCGTGGTGAATGACCGGCTGGCACAGCTGGCTTCCAAGAACCAGGCGGCGCAATGGCAGCCACGATCTGCCGAGGAGCTGCGCAACCTGACGGCGCTGGCGCAGGCCGCGGTGGGCTTTGACGCCGCGCGCGGCGACCTTCTCGAAGTGGAGGATCTGGCCTTCGAGGGGAACCGCGCGCAGCCTTCGGCCTCGTTGCCGGGCCAGATTTTGTCCACCGCCGAGAGCTCGCCGACTTTAGTCAAGTATGCAGCCCTGTTGACGGGTCTGCTGGTGGTGGTGGCCTTCGGGGTGCGTCCCGCCCTGCGCCATTCCCGGGCCGGCCCCTCGTCAAAGGTCGCTTACAAGGAGTTGCCGAGCCCTGTGGAACCGCGCATCATAAGGCCGCCTGAGCCGGCCGAGGTGGACCCCGAGCGGCTCAGGTCACAGGAGATCTTTGAGCAGGTGACCGACCACCTCAAACGCGAGCCCACACAAAGCTCGCGGCTGCTGCAAAGCTGGATCCACTCCGATTGATCCGCAATGCGGCGGAAATGCGGTTTGGGGAAGAGAGGACGGAGCGAAGAGGCGGCAGGAAGATAGGAAGCGGGGTTGCCGCCAGCCTGAGAAGCTGGCGCGGTGATCCCAGAGAGCAGCATAAACCAGAGCAGTACAGAGGAAAGGATCATCGTCTTGCCCGATCCGGGAGTCCAGAGCGCCGCAGCACGTCGACAACTGTCGGCGAACATGAGCGGGGTGCGCAAGGCAGCCGTCTTATTGGTGGCCGTGGGCGAGGTGTCGGCCAAGGAGATTCTGCGCGTCCTGCCGGAGGCCGACGTGCAGCGGCTCACCGAGGAGCTGGCCGAACTGCGCGGCATCACCCCGGAGATGTCTGCCGGAATACTGGAGGAGTTCTGGGAGCTTCTGGATACGAAGCACTTCATAACCCATGGCGGGTTAGACTACGCCACCCGGTTGCTGCATGATACCTTCGGCAAGGCGCGCGCCGACGACCTGTTGTCGATGGTGCGCCAATCCCAGGAGGAGGCCCAGGGCAATCTCGCCAAGCTGCAGCGCACCGATCCCCAGCAGTTGGGCAAGCTGCTCGACAGCGAGCACCCGCAGACCATCGCGCTGGTGCTGGCGCACCTGGATCCCAAGCGGGCCTCGATGGTGCTGGACAATCTGAGCGAGGATCATAAGGTGCTGTCCATCCAGCGGCTGGCCGAGATGCGCCAGTTTTCGCCGGAGATGGCGCAGAAGGTGGCGCACATTCTGCACCGTCGCCTGGAAAATGTGGGCGACACGGCGCGCAAGAGCTACTCCGGCTTCAAGGCGGTGGCCGATCTGCTGAACCGGCTCAATGCCGAGGAGTCGAAAAAGATTCTGGAAACCATTGAGGAAGGCCAGCCGGAGCTGGCCTTGAGCATCCGCAACCTGATGTTCACCTTTGAAGACCTGGTGACGGTGCCGCCGACCACCATCCGCGAAATCGTCTCCGGCGTGGACAAGCGGCAACTGGCGCTCGCCCTTCGCGGGGCGAAAGACGAGTTGCGCGCCCAGATCTTCAAGGCCATGAGCTCGCGGGCGGTGGAGATGCTGAAGGAAGACATGGAGGTTCTGGGCCCGGTGCGCTCCCGCGAGGTGGCGCAGGCGCAACAGGAGATTCTCAACCTGGCGCGGCGCCTGGAGGCCGAGGGCAAGGTGGTTCTCAAGCTGGAGACCGGCGACGAGATGCTGGCATGAACAGGGATCAGGGATTAGTGGTTAGGGGTTAGAAAAACAGAAGTTGACGAAAACAAATTGAACCGTGACCAACGGAGGTTATGGACCAGCAGCGCAAATGGACCAGCGATGCAAGCAGTCCCTAAACCCTAACCCCTAATCCCTGACCCCTAAAGAAAGGAACTTCTTGCAGAAGGAAGAATCGGCATCGAGCAAGGACGCCTCGGCGCGCATCGAGGTCCTGGAGTACCCGCCCGGCCCCGATGCGCCTGTTATGCCCGAGTGGGCGGGATGGGAGAATGTGGAGGATGCCGCGCCCCGGGCTCCTGCCGCGCCGGCCAAAGATGCCGCAACCGGGGCCATGGAGACCCGGCTGCGCGCCGAGTTCGAGGCTCGCCTGGCCGAGGAGAAGCGCCGTGCCTCCGAGGCGGGCCGCGAGCAAGGCCGCCAGGAGGGACACAAGGCCGAGCACGAGGCAATGAACGGCTCTCAGGCCGCGGCCCTGCGCGAGCGGGTGCAACAGGCTGCCGGTCTTCTGGAGAGTTTTACCCAGGAGAGGGACCAATACATGCAGAAGGTCGAGCACGAGGTGGTGAAGCTGGCGCTGGCTGTGGCGGCGCGCATTCTTCGCCGCGAGGCGCAGATGGACCCGCTGCTGCTGACCGGAGCGGTCAGGGTGGCGCTGGGACAACTCTCCAGCTCGACCCAGGCGCGGCTGCGCGTGCCCCAGGCCGAGCTCGACCTGTGGACCGAGTCCATCCTCCTGCTGCCTAACCTGGCCATCAAGCCGACGGTGATTGCGGGCGAAGGGATGCGGCTTGGCGACTGCGTGATCGAGACCGATCTGGGCTCGGTGGACCTGGGAATCCGCACGCAGTTGGGAGAGATTGAGCGGGGCTTCTTTGACCGCGCGGGTGGCTCCAGAGCCGGCAGTTCCAGCTCCGGCAGTTCCGAAGCGGACGCTGCCGAGCCTGTAGTCACCGCATCCGCCACTAGCCGGGAGAGGGTCACATGACGCAGATGCTGGAACGCTACTTCAGCCGCCTGGAGCGCGGCCAGCCCTGGCGCTGGCGCGGGCAGGTGCTGGAGTCGGTAGGCCAGACCATCGAATCGGCGGGGCCGCTGGCCTCGGTGGGCGAGTGCTGCGAGATTCAGGACCAGTTTGGACGCGCGCACCTGGCCGAGGTGATCGGTTTTCGCGGCTCCAACGTGCTGTCCATGCCGGTGGAGAGCACCGAGGGCATCCGCTATGGAAACCAGGTGACCGCCTGGGGCGTCCATCCCGAGATCGAGGTGGGACCGGCGCTGATGGGCAGGGTGCTGAATGCGCTGGGCGCGCCGATCGATGACGGCCGCCCGCCTGCCGTCTCTCTGACGCTGCCTTTGGAGGGAGTAGTGCGGTCGCCGTTGGACCGGGTGGCGATTCGCACCCCGCTGGGCACCGGGATTCGCGTTCTCGACGCGCTGTTGACGGTGGGCCGGGGGCAGCGTGTGGGCATCTTCGGCGGCTCGGGCGTGGGCAAAAGCACGCTGATTGGCATGATGACGCGCAACACCGAGGCGGATGTGACGGTGGTGGGCCTGGTGGGCGAGCGGGGGCGCGAGGTGGGCGAGTTTCTTGAGGATTCGCTGGGCGGCGAAGGCCGGGCACGCTCCGTGGTGGTGGTCTCCACCTCCGACCAGTCGCCGCTGATGCGCATGAGGGCGGCTTTGGCCGCCACCACCATCGCCGAGTTTTTTGCCGCTCAGGGCAAGCACGTGCTGCTGGTGCTGGACTCACTGACCCGCTTTGCCATGGCCGCGCGGGAGATTGGCCTGGCCGCCGGAGAACCCCCCACCAATAAAGGGTATACCCCTTCGGTTTTTAACCGCCTGGCCAAGCTGCTGGAACGCGCGGGGCAGTTCCGGGTAGGCTCGATTACCGCCTTCTATACGGTGCTGATGGAGGGCGACGACCAGCAGGACCCGCTGGTGGACGCGGTGCGGTCGCTGCTCGACGGCCATGTGGTGCTTTCCCGCGCGCTGGCTGCCGAAGGCTGGTATCCGCCCATCGAAGTGCTGGACTCGATCAGCCGCCTGATGCCGTTTGTCACCCAGCCCGCGCATCGTGAGCAGGCGGCGCAGATGCGCAAGCTGATGGCCGTCTACGCGCGCTCCGAGGACCTGGTGCGCATTGGGGCCTACAAGCCGGGTGCGGACCCGGATCTGGACCGTGCCTTGAGAGCTCGAGGAGCGATGCGGGCATTCATGACCCAGGATTCGCACGAGCAGGTTCACTTTGACGAGTGTGTGCGGCGGCTTGCCCAACTGGCCGCGGAGGTGTGAGCCATGGCCGTCTCGCTCGCGTTGCGCCGCCTGTTGCGCATTCGCAACCTCCAGGAGGAACAGAGCCGGCTGGCCCTGGAGTCCGCGCTGGGAGAACTGCATCGCCTGGAGCACGCGCTGACGGCCGCCATCGAGCGGGGACGCCGGGGCCGGAGCCTGGTCCAGTCCAGCATCCAAACCGGACAGTTGATGGACCGTCTTGCGGGCTTTGAGGAGTCGCGCTCGGCCAGCCTGCACGCCGCCGCATTGGAGCCCAGAATCGACGCCATGGGAGTCGAAGTCACGGATCGGCGCGAGGAGTTTCTCTTGAAGCGCGTGGAACGCCGCCAGGCCGAGACCCTGATTCAGGAGACCGAGGCGCGGGATGCCATTGTGGACGGGCGGCGCAACCAGCAGGCGCTCGACGCCTGGTACAGCTCCCGGCTATACCGTGACGGGGAGAAAGAAGGGGCCGATGCTGAACCCGCCGTCTCCACCGAGCGAGGGTCTGCCTCTCAAACGAGTGCAAAACCCCAACCGGACGCCGAGAAAGAGAAGAATGATTCGTACGTCCGAGAACAAACTTGAGGGGAAATTTACATGGGAGGCATTCTGGCTTCCTGATTCGGGATGGCCGGTTCCATTCCTGACAATGCTCTAACCCGCCTCTGTCGCGTTTTGGCACACTGTCTGCTCTATCCATCGCATGACCATCGCCACAGCCATCGAGATTGGAGCGGGGGGCACTCCGGCGCCGGGCCTGGGCAAGGCTTCGGGTGCGGCGCACGGCGCGGGGCGGACCGTGGCGTCCGCTTCCAGCCTCTTGTCTTCTACGGTTTCCGCGGCGACGAGCTTTCGCTCGAGCTGGCAATCGCTGCTGGCCTCGCTGGGCTCCAATGCCTCGCTGGGCTCCAATGCCTCGCTGGGCTCCAGTGCCTCGCTGGGCTCCAATATGGATAGCTTCAGTGGGGCTGAGGCGGATCAAGAGACAGCTTTCGCTGAACCAGCGCCCGAGCAGACTCCAGGAAAACCCGCCATTGTGGCTACTACGCAGACAACCGGTGTAGGGGTTCGCTCAGGGCGGGGCATCGAGAAGGGAAGCGGAGTGACGGGGGCAGGGTTGTCTCCGGCTGGCATCCGGACTGCGGCCTTGGTGACACAGCCAGCTCCCGGGGCCGCAAAGCAGGTCCCGGCCAGAACGGAGGAGACGAAACCGGCGGCGAAGCAGGAAGCGGAATCTGTCCGCGGGGCGCGTCCCGCCCGTTCCATCAACGCCGCCAAGCCAAACGTTGACCCGGCCGGACCCTTGCCCGGACTCGCGCCGGCGGCCATTGCAAGTCCCGCACAGGCGGTGCCGGTAGCTGTTATCGCACGCCCGGTTGCAGAGTCTCAGGGCGAGCGAGCACAACTTGCACAGACAGTGATCTCTGCCAATCTCTCGACCGGACAGCCAGCCGCACTAACTTCCGCTTCGGCGGATTCGCATCCGGCGGACAAGGGGACGCTCAGGAACAATGCCGTAGTGGGGAATGCCGCAGTACAACCGACCGCGGAGGGACCTGCAACGTCGGCGCAGCCAGTGCCAGCCTCGCCTGGCCTGAATCTGAGTGACGCATCCGGTTCAACCCTCAGCGAGACAGCAGATACAAATGCGGGAAACGGCGCACCGTCTCCAGCTGCGATGCTTGCCGAGGACGTGAATCCGCTGGAAATCCCTACGCTGGCTCCGAGCCTGCCTGAGGCGGTAGCGCCGAGTCAGAACATGTATAGGACGACTGCGCCGGTCCAGAGTCCCGCATTGAATCCTGATCCGGCACAGACTGCAACGTCTTACAAGATTCCAGTGCAGGGCGCGGCACCGATCCAACATGCTCTTGACACACCAGTGCAGGTGCAGAGTCCTGCACCAAAATCTGATCTGCCGCAAACCGCGGCATCTTACCAAAATCCCGTGCAGGCGGCAGCACCGAGCCAACCCACTCTTGAGACACCAGTGCAGGTGCGGAGCCCTGCAGCAAAATCTGATCTGCCGCAGACCGCGACGTCTTCCCAGATTTCAGTTCAATCGGCTGCAGCAAGCCAACAGACTCCTGAGGCTCCAGTGCCGGTCCAGAGCTCTGCGCCGAACCCTGATCCGGTGCAGACTGCAGCTACTTACGAGAATCCCGTTCAGTCAGCCGCACCGAGCCAACAAATAATTGTTGATAGGCCAGCGCCTATCCAGAGCCCTGTACTGAACCTTGTCCAGTCGCAGACGTCACCGTCTTACCAGAATCCCGTTCAGGAAGCGGCGGTAGTAAGCCAGCACACTGTTGCAACTCCACTGCCGGTCCAGACGACCTCGACGAATACGTCTGCTTCAGCGCAGTACCGGAGACCGGAGTCGGCGCCGAGCCGGAGTGCGATGCCGGCGCAGGCCGTGAGCCAAAGCCTGACTCAACCCGCAGCGCCAAGCCAGAAGCCGGCAGAGGTGCAAGAGCTTAGCCAAAATCCATCTCCGGCCATCACGCCCAACCAAAACCGGACTCAAGCGATTGTTCCGGGCCAGGAACAAGTTCCGGCACAGCCGGTAAACCAGAGTGTGAACATGGTTGCGGTTCCGACGCCCGGCGATGGCTTGAATCCTTTGTCTGTGGCCGCTAGCGCAGCCGCCTCTCAGACCAGTCAGCCTTCGGCTGTCACCCCAGTCCCAGACAAGCCAGGTTCAACCGGTGGCGGGAAGGCCTCGGCGCTCAATTCATCGCGTTCTACGCGTGGAACAAGCAGCTCGGTCCAGCAGACGAGGCCGCTCATGGATGGTCAGTCTTCCGGCCCGGCCGTGGATGCATCCGCGATGACGCGCGCATCGGCCAACGCGGGAGGAGTTGTGAGCCCGGCTGGTGAGCTGGCAGGTGCTTCGAGCGGTGCTGCAACCCGGCCAGATTCCCGCGAAACCTTCGCCACACTCGACACTGCGGGCGCGTCGGAGACCCCGGCCTGGATTCATGCCGGAGCGCAGCGGGCCGAGGCGGGTTATCAGGATCCGGCCCTGGGTTGGGTAGGCGTACGGGCGGATACAAGCGGGGGCGTAGTTCATGCCCAGCTTGTGCCCGGTTCAGCCGACGCTGCCCAAGTGCTGGGCGGCCATCTGTCAGGGTTGAACACCTATCTTGCTGAACATCACACGCCGGTGGAGACGCTCACACTGACAACGCCCGAGGGCGGGTGGTCAGGGTTGGGCAGCGGCCGGGGCGCGGGGGAGGGAATGCAGCAGGGTGCGGGGCAGGAGACGGCGCAGGGTGCCGATGTTAGCTCCCCCTCCGGACCGCATGCAGATTCTTTGAACCAATCGCCGGCCGCTTCGCTGGAGTTGCCGGCCTTCTTTGGGGATATGGACGGCAGCGCACAGGCGGCAAGCCAGGGGGGCTATCACATTTCGGTGATGGCCTGAGCCTGAGGGCAGATACAAGCCACGGAACGGCCGGCGAGTAAGAGTCCGGCAAACAAGGATGCGGAAGAACGCAAATCGAAACAGGGACGGGCAGGGAGGCAATATGGCAGCGGCAATCTTGAATCACCACGTGGCGGCGGCGCAGGCTCTTATGGGCCAAACCACAACCCCCACAGCGGCAGCGGCAAACGGCACGGGTGCAACGGCAAATGCGACCAGCAGCACCAGCAGTGCAAGCAGCGACTCGGCCACCATCACGGCAAACGACTTTCTGACCTTGCTGGTCACCGAGATGAAGAACCAGGACCCGACCGCGGATGTCGATCCCAACGAGTACATCAACCAGTTGGTGAATGTGAACAGCCTGGAGCAGTTGATCTCGATCAACCAGACGCTGACAACGGCTTATGGCAGCACCGCCGCCAGTGCGAGCGGCACAGCCACCACCGGCGCATCCACGTCCGCTGTCTCCAGCCTGACCGGTGCGGGCGCAAGCGCGCAGGCTCAACCGTCCTCGTCCGGCACAACAGCGACAGGCGTTGCCGGCGCGATCAGCGCGGCGGCGGCCAAGCTGGCTCCCGGCAATCTCGGTATTCCCGCGGCCAACCCCGCGGCCCAGAGCGTCGCTCAGTCCCTCAATGGACGGCCGCGCACGCAGCAGTAGCGATTTTGCGGGCTTGAAACAGCCCGGTAAAGTGTGCTTACCCGCCGGCCGGCATGGCCCGCGCCATCATCAGATGCAATCGAGAGGAGATTCAAAATGCCCAGTTTTTATATTCCACTCAGCGGTCTCAACGCCGATTCAACCGCGTTGAACACCATTGCCAACAATCTTGCAAACATGAACACCACCGGCTTCAAGGAGCAGACGACCAACTTCAGCGACCTGTTTTACCAGCAGGTGGGCACCACCGGCGCGGGAGGCGAGATACAGCAAGGCACGGGCGTGCAGGTAGCCTCGAACAGCACTGATTTCACGGGCGGCTCGATCTCCTCGACCGGCGTTTCAACCGATGCAGCCATTGATGGCACGGGCTTCTTTGTGCTGGATGCCGGCGGGGGCGAGCAACTGTATACGCGCGACGGCAACTTCCAGCTCAGTTCCACTGGCATGCTGGAGAGCACCGAGGGCCAGGGTGTTATGGGGTATGCGGCCCTCAACGGGGTGATCAACACCGCCGGCGCATTGACCGATATCACGGTTCCCACCGGGCAGGTGATGCAGCCCTCGGCGACAACGACCTTCGGGATGACCCAAAACCTGGATTCCGCATCTCCCATAGGCACAACAGCCACCGGCCAGGTGCAGGTCTATGACTCGCTGGGCAAATCCTATGAAGCCACGGTGACCTATACCAATCTTGGCGACAACAAGTGGAGCTATGCGATCACCCTGCCGGATACTCTGACGGCGGCGGCGGCCACCGCGGCGGCGGCAACAACCATGGCCTTGGCGGCGGCAGCGCCGACACCCACTTCGGTGATGGCCGCAACGACAGTGACGGAGCCGGCGACTACTGTTCCTAACCCTGTTACCGCATCCGCGCCAGTACCAGTAACCATTCCACCCAGCGCCGCGCTGCCGCCCTCATCGGTGACTACGGCTTCGGTCAGCAACCCCGCGGTGACATCGGTTTCGGTCCCTCTTGCGGGCACGACCACGGACACATACACCTTCGCGCCCACCGGCACGGTTAATCTAGGCAATACGAGTTTGACGATTACCGGCCCCACGGCAGGCGGCGGCCCACCGATTACAACTTCGATCGTGGTGACGCCCTTGCTTAATGACGAAACGGTGGCACAGTTTATGGGCGACATCAATACGGCGTTGGGCCTCTCGGCTATTACGCCCGGCGCCATCACGGTTACCAATCCTACCGCAAACACGCTGGTCATCTCGGGGCCGACGGCAACCCTGGGGGTCACCGGCGCAATTCAGCAGGATGTGGCGGAGACGACGACCAATTTCAACGTGTTTTCGACCAGCGCAAAGCCGATTGATCCCGCCTCAAGCGATCCCGTGAACGGATTGTCGATCAAGATTGGAGTCGGAGCAGCCATCTCCGCGACGCCGTTCGTCAACAGCGTGTCGCTGGCCGCTTATGCGGCGAACCTACAGGCTGCCGTGGGCGGTATCGCCTCCGGCGTGACGGTTCAAGTAAACCCGCTCAATCCAAACCAATTACAGATTACCGGACCGTCGGATATGACGATTATTAACCCCAATACCGGCCTGGTCCAGGATTCTCCGGCAACCACAACCAATTACACCTTCGGTTCCTACACCGATCCCGCCACGGGATTGATCACGGCCGCGGGTGTCGATCCGGCATCGAAGCTCAAGATTACCGGGCCGACGGCCTCCGGCACTCCGGCGACAGTCACGGTATCGCCGACTATCCCAGCCGGTGAAAACTTGGCGCAATACGTCACGGACATCACCAACGCGCTGGCGAATGCGCCAGGCGGGCCCATCCTCGGCGTGACGGCATCGAGCGCCAATGGCGTACTCTCGATCACCGGAGCCACAGCCTCGTCCATCAGCTCCTCCAGTTACATCAACCAGGACATTCTGGGGGCGACGGTCTCCAGTTCGGTATCGCCGACCTCTCCTGTTTCTACCCTCGCGACTATGCCTCTGACGCCGCCGGCGGCGGTTCCGGCGACGGTGCCAACTGTTACCTCCACCTTGACCGCCGCCGCGGCGGCCCCGGCTACGGTTACCGACAGCCCGCTTCCGCCTTCGGTGGGTACATTCATCTACAACTTCGCTGCCGGAGCCACGGTAGATCCGTTGACGAACCTGTCATTTACCGGGCAGACGGCGGCTGGCGTTACGGTAACCGCCGCCGCTCCAGTCTTCGCCAGCGGTGAAACCCTAGTCCAATATGTCGCGGCCCTGACTGCCACATATGGGGCAGCGGGC
>Ga0326727_10023817_pt1 | contig 11642 bp, 9 predicted proteins | sample MB2enrmetagenome_FD_207643 | JGI IMG/M metagenome (GOLD analysis project Ga0326727, IMG submission 207643) | Lab enriched peat soil microbial communities from McLean, Ithaca, NY, United States - MB29MY | ecosystem: Environmental > Terrestrial > Soil > Wetlands > Peat | place: USA: New York... | reverse complement strand
CCGACTTGATTGCAGGGCTGTCGGAGTAATCGATGCCCAGAAACTGCAGATGGAGTTTCTCCAGCATAGCCTTGATTTCCAGCGGAGTGAAGGAAAGCTCCTGCACGTGACACAATAAATCGCGAAAGCCGCTGGTGTAATAGAAATCCTCCGCCCCCTTCGCAGTCTCGATATCAAAGGCAGTTTGTGTCATTAATGCATGGCGAATGGCCTGCAGCTCAGAAGTGGTGAAGGTCTTCAAGCGCTCCCACGCGAAGTATCTGGCCGGCTTCAACAGGTCTCGAAAAGAGCGCCGGTATATGGCAATTTTCATGAAGCCGCCGGGGCGAAGCACTTCTGCCAGGGCCTGGATCCCCAGGGATGCGTCTTCCAGGCATTGCAACGACCCCACCGCCTCGATTAAATCGAAATCCCGTTTGAGGGCGCCGACCTGGAGAATATCGCCATGAAGGAATTCGATGTTCGTAATGCCATAGCGCGAAGCCTGGCGCGCCCCGTAGGCAAGACTTCTTCGGCTAAGGTCGATGGCAACCACCGAGCACTCTGTGAACCTGGTAGCCACCTTGATGGCGTGCTGTCCGGTTCCACAACCGGCAACCAGGCATTGCACAGTCCCAGCCCGTGGAACGTCATCGAAGAATGGGATTTTGTCCTTTAAGTAAGTGTTGAACGGCCGCGGCTCCGGGAAAACGAAGTCGAGCCAGCGCGGATACGGTGCCTCTTCGTATTGCTGTCGAACTTTCTTCGAGATCTCATTTTCAATTTGCCCGAAAGAAGGCATGCCGGCGGCAAGGTTCCTCTCGATAGCATCGTCTTGGATTTGGCGGTCGACTAACTCCTGCACGTCTTCGCCGTATTGCGAGAGAATCTGCATCTGCCGTTCGCTGAGAGACAGCGAACGCAGCGGGTGGTACATGGCGTATGCCAACACCTTCGTTACAAACGATAATGTGTCGGAATCCCCCGGCTCCCCGTCCGCAAAAAGTCCTTTGCACAACTCCTCTTCTTCGGGGGTTTGATAAAACACATACTCATTGTTGAAGCACTGCGCTGCAATGGTGACCATGGTCTGCAAGTGCTGGGGCTCGACGTCTGCCGGTTGGTGGAAAACAAATTGCAGATAGGCTTTGCGGAGGCATGTGAGGGCTTGCTCCATGGAAACGTCGGTGTTGATGAGCTTGCGGAGCATCAAATGAACCACGTTACTGCCCGTGTCTTGCAGGAAGATCGTGTCCTGGGACTTTTGAAACATCTCCAAAGGATCGAACTCATCGATCGACTGCAGAAGGGCGGCGAACTCCGGCTGGAGCGTAATTAAACTCGTGAGCGGCGCTTGAAAATCCCATAGATCCAGAATCGTATTGGGAGGCACGCTAACAAATAATTTCAACCAGGCCTGACCTGGAAAACTTGTGATGCGGCGCGACCTCAGGGGCTCGATCATTTTCCTATTGACACTGATGTTGGCCTGATCTTCTTTTTCAGTGATTCGCATCGTTCATCGCTCCAGGGGCCAGTTGCGGAAGTGTGAAGTGTTCGCGGCCGGGCTTCGGTTTGTTCTGGGGAAACTGGCGTATGGTTCGAGAGTTCGCGCCTTCCCCGACTTCTCGAAGGCAGTTTGCGCTATTGTCGGTCATTGTAGACCACGATATCTATCATGGTCTCGAAAACGGCGTCGCGGTGCGGAGATGCTCCTTGGCCTGCTTCAGGTTTTGTCCAGTTCAGAATACGGTTCGCACCCGGAAAAGGGGAATATCGCATTGTGCCGTAAGCGGAACCCTGGGACCCCCGCGCCGGTCGCACCGGCAACTGCTTGAGTGTTGTATCCTGAGATCGATCTTCGGTGGTTGCCTGCCCGCATCGCTGCATGACCGCAGGGCAGGGAAGTTCTCTATCCTTAAATCGTGCGAGAGTGCGGAATGCCCGTCAATGCATACTGGGCCTATGGTCTTCACATTCATGCAGAGATGGACTGCCCGGAGCTCCTGCGGGATCCGCAGCCGGGCGGAAAGCCGGATGTCATCATCCGCATGTTGCCGCCGGTGCCGAACGTTTCAGAATCCCTTGAGAAGGGCTATTACGAGGTCCGGCCCGGGTTCTTTCGCCTTGCGGTATCCCGAGTGGCTCAATATGTTGTGGAAACAGGATGTCGCATTTCCATCGCGCCTCAGGAGGGATCCTCGGCGGAAGAGATTCGCCTTTTCCTCCTGGGTTCGGCCATGGGCGCGCTGCTTTATCAACGCGGCTTGTTCCCCTTGCATGGCAGCGCCATCATGACGCAATGGGGGGCGATGATCATCGCTGGGGCGCAGGGCAGCGGTAAGTCCACGCTGGCCGCGGAGTTTCATCGCCAGGGGTATCGCCTGCTGTCAGACGATGTTTGCGCCGTTGCTGCAACCCAGGACGGATTGCGGGTTCTGCCCGCGTCGGCCCACTTCCGGCTTTGTGCCGATGCATACGAACGCCTCGGAACTCCGCAAGGGGCGCGCTTCAACGTCGACAAATTCGTGGTTTCAATGAATGAAGGCTACTATTCTCACCCGGCGCCACTGAAGGCGATTCATGTTCTTGTCGATCAGGAAAGCGGCGACCCGAAATTCCAGGCGCTGCGCGGTTTTGACCGGGTCCAGCGTCTGCTTGAAAATCTCTATCGTCCGCAATACTTGAAAGGCCAGGAAACACAAGGCGATCTCATGCGGCTGGCGGGGCAGATTGCGGAGCGGGCGACGATTGCCGAGGTGTCGCGCCGGCGCGATCCGATCATGATCGAGAGCATGGTCAGTTTTTTGGAATCGGAGTGGGCAGCACGTTTTAGCATAGACCATCCAGAGGAGAGGAACTAAATGCGCGGCTTCAATCCGGAAGACAGATTAATTCGCGCCAAGGATATGCTTTCCACCGATCTCGATCAGGAAACAGTCCTGATGGGCATTGATGCAGGAGCCTATTATGGCCTTGCTGGAACGGCACGGCGGATCTGGGAGAAACTGGAATCGCCCATCACTTTTTCGACGCTTGTCGACGAATTGGTGAAGGAATACAACATCACACCAGAGGCTTGTGCCGCGGACTTGCAGGGATTTCTTGAAGCCATGGAACGCGAAGGCCTGCTACGTGTGGAATGACCTGAAACACTTTTTCCGAATCCCTTTTGCGCGCCAGCGCCTTCTATTTGAAGCCGTCGTCTGTCTTGCGATCGCCCAGGTTGCCATGGCGTGCGTTCCTTTCCGGCGCATCGCGGCCTGGCTGGGAACCCCCGGGGCCGAGGGTCCAGCCGACGTAACTCCCGAAGAAGCGCGCACCGCAGAAGCCGTAGGGTGGGCTGTAGAGGTCATGGGCTGGCGGGTGCCCTGGGATGGACGGTGCCTTGCGCAGGCATTGGCGGCCACCAGCATGCTGCGGCGCAGGGGTCTGGAAGGCACGGTCAGCTTTGGCGCCTCCGAGGGCGAGTCGGCAGGCTTTGACGCTCACTCGTGGCTGCGCGTAGGTCCACTGATCGTGACCGGAGGGGCCAGTCACGAGCGCTTCAAAGTCTTCACCACATTTGCCCGGAAACGATCATGAGCGGCATCTACGGCATATATCGCTATGATGGCGCGCCGGTGGATCCGCTGTGGTTGGAGCGAATGAAATCGGCCATGGCTTATTACGGCCCCGATGGCGGCGGGTGCATGATTTCGGGGCGGGTGGGCATGGGACATCTTCTGCGGGAAGTCAACCCGGAAGATGAATTCGATCGCCAGCCCGTGCGCGGAGAGCGCGGCCTTGTGGTCAGCGCGGCACGACTGGATAACCGCGATGCGTTGCTGGAGATCTTTAACGTGGAGCCATCTGAAGCGCCTCAAGTCTCCGATGGGCATCTGGTCAGTTTGGCCTTCGATCGCTGGGGCGAAAAAGTTTGCTCGCACCTCGAGGGAGATTGGGCGCTGGCCGGCTGGGACGCGCGGGAGCACCGGCTTCTGCTGGCCCGGGATGCGTTTGGAAGCGGAGTCCTTTATTACTACGAGGGAAAAGGCTTCATCGCCTTTGCATCGGGTCTGAAAGCCCTGCTGGCGCTTCCGGGCATTGTCAAGGAACCTGACCTTCTGCGTCTCGCCGAGGTTCTGGTCAGTTGGGAGCACGACGCAGAACTGACCGCCTACAAGGGTTTCCGGCGCATGGTATGGGCTCATGCCATCGCCGTCGCTCCCGATGGCCAAACCCGCGTCTGGAGTCATTGGTCGCCGGAAGGCCGCGAGATGCTCCGGTACCGCCGGGATGAAGAGTACGTTGAAGCCTTCCTCGAACACTACACTCGTGCCGTCCAGAGCTGCCTGCGATCTCAAAAGCCGGTAGCGGCGCAGCTCTCCGGCGGCCGCGATTCCGGCTCGGTGGTCGCGCTTGCCGCGCCCATTCTTGCAGCCCAGGGGCGCGAGTTGCCAGCATATACCTCGGTTCCATGGCTGGCCCCTGATGGAGCCGGTCCAGCCCAGTTAGGGAATGAATGGGATCTGGCCCACGCAACGGCAACGATGGCAGGAGCGAATGTCCAGCATGTTCCCATTGATGCCAGGGACTATGGAGTCATCCAGGGCATCGAGCACTTTCTCGACCTCCACGATGGGCCGAGTCATGCGGCAGCCAACAACTACTGGTGCCACGCAATTCTGGAAGCGGCCAGCCGGAGCGATTCTCGAGTCCTCCTTTCTGGTGGGATCGGCAATGCCACGGTCTCGTGGACGGGAAATGGCTCGGCGCTTCTGGCATTGCTCCAGGGATACCCAGCTGCGGCCTTCCGCCTGTTTCTTCATGCGGAGCCGAATCCCTGGCTCGCCGTAAAGAGGCAAGTATTGAAGCCGCTGCTCATGCCGGGGTTACAGGCTTTTCGACGCTTCATAACTCGCCCCAGCCGATCCTGGCAGGCCTATTCCGCGCTCAATCCTCACATGGCTTCGGAGTTGCAACTGGATGGCCGGATGCGGGCGGCAGGGCATGACCCTACCTTCGCATCTTCGCCTCTGGAGGATGGCCACCGCCTCTTTTTCGAACCTTACCATAGCATTGGGGCCGACTTTGGGGCGGAAATGGCGGCCGGACATGCTCTATCTTCCCTGGATCCAACCGCCAACATCTGCTTGACGGAGTTTGTTCTGCGAGTTCCCGACGAGCAGTTCTACCGGGGAGGGCAAAGCAGATTCTTGATGAGGCGGGCCTTCCGGAACCGAATGCCCGAGACCGTACTGCACGCGCAGCGCAAGGGGCTCCAGGCAGCCGATCTGGGCCATCGGATTCTTCGCGAACTCACGGAGTTTCAAGATTGCCTGCATACACTGGATGTGGTGCCTGAGGCACAGGCTATCCTCGATCTGCCACTCATGCATCGCTGCCTGGAAGACCTTGTCGCAAAGGTCGATTACGACACCACCGCCAGGGCGGGGACCATTCTTGTTCGCGGGCTCGGCGTGGGGCTCTTTCTGCGCCGCCTGGCGCACTCTCGTTGCTGAGGTTTACCCAGTCATGCTCATCGATCAGATCACCCGGTTCTTCCGCCAACTGCCTGCAGGCCGTCGCGCTCTCGCTTTGGTTTGGGAAGCAGCGGGGTGGTGGACCTTGGCTTGGGGGGCCTTACTCGTTTGCCAAGGGCTGATTCCCGCCGGCTTGGCATTATTGCTCAGAACGCTGGTGAACCGGCTCGTCGCCTCGCCGAGATGGGATTTCATCCTGCCCCCCGCCCTGGGAATCGCTGGTCTATGGATTCTCGCACAGCTTTTGTCCAGCGCTCTCACGTGGGTCAGGGCGGTGCAAGCCGAGCGAGTGCAGAACGAGATCCATCGCTTGATCCACATGCAGGCTTTGCGCCTGGATTTGTCTTTCTATGACCATCCTGAATCCTACGACCTGTTGTACCGGGCGCAGGTCGATGCCGCTTCTCAGCCGCTGGCACTGCTCGAGAACCTCGGTATGGTGGTACAAAACGGGTTGGGCTTTCTTGTACTGGCCGGTATTCTCTGGACCTATGCCGGATGGCTGCCCCTGCTTCTGATTTTCACGGCGGTTCCAGGCCTGCTTTTGGTGGCGCGGCACATTCTGAAAGAACACCGCTGGAATCTTGAGCAGACCATCGAGGAACGGCGTGCCCGGTACCTGGACTGGATGATTGCAGATCAAAGCGCCGCTGCTGAGTTGCGCCTCTTCGATCTTGGAACCTATCACCGCAAAGCCTTCGAGAGCGTGCGCGAGGGCCTTAGGGAAGGAAAGTTACGCCTGGTGCGGGAAGGAGCTGCGACCGAGTTGGGAGCCGGCCTTCTGGCCTGGGCAGGCAGTCTCGCCGGCCTCGGCTGGATGCTTCATCAAACCCTTTCCGGACGAGTCAGGCTGGGTGATTTGCTCCTCTGCTTCCAGGCATTTCAGCAAGGCCAAACCCAGCTCCGGTCCTTGCTGGAGGGGTCAGGGAAGATCTACAAAAGCCTCCTCTTCGTTGAAAACCTCGACGATTTTCTGAAGATACAGCCCGCAATCCTCTCCGGCCATGTGGGGAGACCGGGCCTGCCAGTGGAACAGTCGATTCGGTTCGAGCGCGTCAGCTTCAGCTATCCTGGGGGATTCCATCGCGCCCTGGACAGCTTCGATCTGGAGATACCGAAGGGGAAGGTCGTCGCCCTGGTGGGGCATAACGGTGCAGGCAAGAGCACCATCATCAAGCTTATGTGCCGCTTCTACGACCCAGATGAGGGCCGGATTCTTCTGGACGGAGCTGATTTGCGGGAATTTGACCAAGAAGCTTTGCGGCGCCAAATTGCGGTGCTATTTCAGAATCCCGTTCATTACCACACCACGGTGCACGAAAACATCGCCTTTGGAGATATCAGCAGACTTTCGGATCAGCAGCGCGTGTGGCAGGCGGCGCACGATTCCGGAGCGCTGGAGTCAATCGAACGATTGCAGAACAGTTTTGAGACGGTGTTAAGCAAATGGTTCGGAAAAGCGGAATTGAGCGGGGGTGAATGGCAACGGATCGCCTTGGCCCGAGCATTTTTCCGCGACGCTTCGCTGGTGATTTTGGACGAGCCGACCAGCGCGATGGATTCCTGGGCGGAGCAGGACTGGCTCAACCGCTTTCGCACCCTCGTGGAAGGCAGAACGGCGCTGATGATTACCCACCGTTTCACTACGGCCATGTACGCCGACGTGATTCACGTGATGGACAAAGGGCGCATCATTGAATCTGGATCTCATGCGGAGCTTGTGGCCACGGGAGGGACATACGCTGCTTCATGGGCCGCCCAGATGCGGGAGATCGGCGATGTACAGAAGTAGTTGGCTCGAGCAGACTCACCCCGCGTTCCGCCTTATGATCGCGACCTCATGGCTCGCCCCGGATTCATGGCGGCAAAACCAGGACGACGCGATCCGGGAAGCGATTGAGGCCAGGCCGGATTGGAAAGAATATCTATCTCTGGTCGATCGGCACCGCACCTCGGCCCTGAGCTGCGCAAGCCTCAGCCGGGTTGAGGGGACTACGGTTCCGGAGTTTGTCGGGCAGGAATTGCAAAGACGCAGTGATGCTTGCCGCATGACGGCGGTAGAACATTGCCTCCTGCAGGCCAACGTGCTGAAGCGACTTAACCGCGCAGGCATTCCCGTGATGCCGCTCAAGGGCCAGATCCTTTCCTTTACGCTGTACGGGGATGTGGGCCTTCGCGAAACGCTGGATATGGATCTGGAGGTGCCGCGGGAAGATCTTGCCAAGGCGCAGGACTGCCTTTTGATTAAAGGTTGGCATTTGGAAGAAACATTTTTTCCCATGAGTCCCCGGCAATGGGACAGCTTTCTCGAGAATGAGCAGCACATCAACTTCATCCACATCCGAACGGGCCGCATGTTGGAACTCCATTGGCGCAACCAGTGGGAAACTCCCGATGCCACTCGCGCCCGCTGGGCCAGGAGCGTTCCCTCCACCTGGCAAGGATGCTCCATCCGGGCCCTGGATCCCTGTGATTTGACGCTCTACCTCTGCTGCCACGGCGGGCTGCACGAATGGTTCCGAGCCAAGTGGCTGGGAGATTTGGCGCGCGCCCATGCTCTGGGGCTGCTTGATTGGAAGGCCGCTTGGGAGGAGGCACGAAGTTCGCGTCAGACGAGAGTTCTAATGGCGGGGATCTATCTTCTCGAGCAGGTGCATGGGCTCCCCAGGCCGGATCTTCCTGCCGAAGCGTGGCAGGAGTCCTCTACAAGGCTCATTGCAGCGCCGTTTCAGGCTCTGATCAACTCGGGCGAGCCGCTGCATCGCGTGAGCCCGGCCAAGCTCCGCAACAGGATTCGCAGGAGCCGTTACGAGCGGCTTCTGTGGCCCGCAAAATCCTGGCGCGACAGCTTCTCTGAACTCTTTTATGGCCGCGAGGATTTCAGGACTCTGCCCCTGCCCGATGGTCTTTTCTGGGCCTACAAACCCCTGCGCCCTGTTCTGTGGCTATGGCGGTGGGCGCAACAGAAGGGGCATCGCAGCACCGCCAACGCGAGTTGATCGCGCCGTTCGCTTTGCAGGGCCGATTGGCGGTTTCCATATTTAGAATAAATATCTATAGATCAATTACTTGCGCCATGTGTGCGACATGGGGCTTGGAGCTCATTGCGCAAAATGCAGGCTGATCGTCATTTATCCCAGCCAGATAACGCGATCGGTAACCATCAACGGTAACGCCGAATCCGCCGAAAAGTGCGGCATCTCGCCGGAATATTCACTTGCTTTCCGGGGGGGTATCCCTTATAGTCTAACCATTGAGTTCTATTCCCTTTAAGGAGACAGCTGATGAATGGTAAGACTGACAAGAAAGTCGAGATCAGGAAGAATTGGGTCGTCCCAGAGCTGAAGAAGGTTGATATTGAAGAGATCACCGCCCACGGAACTGGGCCCGGCAATGATGGGTCTGGCGGCCATACCGGCAGCTAGCATTGATGACCTGTTGTCACTTTAGTTCGCTGTTTATTGCGGTTAGGCGCTTGAGTTGTGATGCTTTATCGTTCCCCACTTAGCAAATCGTTCGAGACCAGTGGCTCAAGAGGTGAATGAAATTTGATGTTTTCCATAATCATCGGCACACGGTGATTCCCGGTGTTGATTCTCCCAGGGAAACTCAACCAAACATTGCCGGAGGCTTGGGCATGTGGGGTGGGGTTTGCGCTCCATTCCGGAGCAAACCGGGTATGAGTGTCTAAAAACGCCAGCGACTTGAAGCGTCCGCAATTCTGCGGCTGGCCGGCAACGTATCCCAGGCGTTTCGGGCTTGTCCGTTCTGATTTCCCCATTACGATATAATTGAGCGCCTGCATTCGATTCGAGGATCGCGGGACTTGCCCTATGCCAGCATGGCAAGAACTGAAGAAGCGTTTGAAACCCGTATTGCGCAGAGTCCCAGGATTTCGCGTTGCGAGGTTTATTTATCAGGCGCTGCATAGCCTCGAGTCGCGAAACGCGGCGCTTTTGTTGCTGCGGCCGCCCCAAGGCCTCTACCAGCCCTATGGAACAACCTCAATCGACCGCTATCCGGAGATTTTTCTTGAAGTGCGCAAGTTGGTCGAGGGCGGCGCAAGTGTGCGCATCCTTTCGTTCGGTTGTTCGACGGGAGAGGAAGTCTTCTCTCTACGCCGATATTTTCCTGAGGCAAATATCGTCGGGCTCGACATCAATCCATTCAATATTGCGGTCTGCCGATTCCGCCGCCTGAAGGCCGGAGATAAGAAGATCGCTTTCGCCGTCGCCGGGTCGGCGGACGGGGAGGAGAACGCCAGCTACGACGCCATCTTCGCGATGGCCGTCTTCCGCCATGGAGATCTGAACACTTCGCCGCCGCCGCTCGAGAGCGGTCATCGCATCCGCTTTGCCGACTTCGAGCAATCTGTGGCTGACCTGGCGCGCGTACTCAAGCCCGGCGGCCTTCTGGTAATCCAACACGCCATGTTCCGCTTTTGCGATACTCGCGTGGCCAAAGAATTCGAAACCGTGTTCAAGGTAAATTTCGACAAATGGGAACCGCTCTACGGACGTAATGATTGCCTCTTGCCTGATGAGAAATATCCTGACGTGGTGTTTCGGAAAATCCAGTGAAATTGCCGCGCGGAACGTGACGCGGTTTGTGATGAGGCTGGGTTTACGGCCAGCATTGTCAAGAACTTTGTAGCGCGCCTTTGCCGCCTCGCGAACGGCGATGCAGAATATCCGCGCCCTTCTCCGCCACAGCGCCGGAGGCAAACACAATCCAATACACATCGAGATATGCGACGTGGGCCGTATGCGCCCAGAAGGCCGCGGTGACCATGATAAAGGTCGCGAAGAGAAGATAGACCAGCGAGTCCTCGCGCCAGCAGTTGCGTCGCCGCCACATTCCCCAAAGCCCCAGCAGCATGACTGGTCCATAGGAAAGTGCATACCCAAGATCTTCTATCCGGCCTCGGCGAGGGCTGGGCAGCCAGTAAAACGCTGCCCCGACCTTGCGGAAGCCATCAATAACGGTCTGCCCGGGATGCGTCCGCATGTAATCGAGAGCTTTATGCATGAACCACTGGTTCACGAGCTCCTCGTTATTCTCAATTTCGAGCAAATGCTGCTGCTCCGCGATGGAGAGCGCATTCAGAGCGTCAGCCTTGCTGAGATCGCTGCTTCCCTGCGGATAATGCCGGAAGAGAAAACCGTTGTTTCCGTTCCACAGCTCGACTCCTGTCTCCGTGCTCAGTGTCGGGACCCCTGTCAGCAGGTAGTTGCGCCAGAGCCACGGAGCAACCGTCAATACCAAAAGAAGCGCGCAAGCCACACCGGCGCGAGTCCGCTTTTGCCAGACCAGCCAGAGCGGGGCAACGATGGCAAAGGGTGCAATGGTGGCACGCGTCAACACGTCGAGACCAAGAAGAAGGCCGGCGCCGGCGCCGAGAGTGAGCCTGGACGTTCGCACAGTTTGCCGCAGCAGCATCATTGCCGCAAGGGAAAGAAGCGTGAAAAGGCTGATCTCTTCCAGTGCGGTATCGTGGATGACATAGTAGGGAAACACCGCGGTGATTGCAGCCGCCAATGTCGCGGCTTTGGCCGCCCATGGTCCGTGAAACATCTGACGCGCCAGCAGCGCGGCACAAAAAGCCGTTGCAGCGCCGATCATGGATTGGGCAATCACGATGGGCCAAAAGGCCTTGTGGCCCATGGTCAGTGCGGCGAGAAAAATCGGGTACAGGGGAACTCGAAATGCGGTGGGCACGCCCTCGATCCCGATCCCCTTTCCAGCAGCGATGTTCTGGGCCATGTAAAAGAAGAATGTGTAACCATTGACCCAGAAACCGGCGGCGCCCGTATGCAGCCGCGCCATCACGCGCAACACAAATGCCAGTAATGTGAACCAATAAACTGCCTGCGGAAGATTCGGCTTCTGAAGCCTCAGGGGCATGAGCTGTGCTGCTCCTTGGTTGAATCCGGGGGCAAGCGCCCTCGGCTTCGAGTCTAGCAGTATCGCGCCCTGCGAATTTGAAGTCCGCGATCAAGCAGTGGCGTGAGGCGCAAACGCGCAGCGCCGCGTCACGTAATCGGCTGAGCCATCGCGCAGCCAGGCGTCGAGTTGCGCGGGCTCCTTCAACTGCTGGCCGCGCATGCGCGGCACAATCACGTACTCGCACGCCACCTG
>Ga0326727_10023816_pt1 | contig 11642 bp, 10 predicted proteins | sample MB2enrmetagenome_FD_207643 | JGI IMG/M metagenome (GOLD analysis project Ga0326727, IMG submission 207643) | Lab enriched peat soil microbial communities from McLean, Ithaca, NY, United States - MB29MY | ecosystem: Environmental > Terrestrial > Soil > Wetlands > Peat | place: USA: New York... | reverse complement strand
TCACTAGGGTCAGTGACGACGAAGGTGCTTCTTGTTTGTTGGCTCACACCCCAAGCCTGAAGTGCCTTCGTCGCGTTCTGGGTGATCCCTCACCCGACAGCTCCCCGCTCAAATCCGAAGAGCCAATTCGACCCTCTTGTGGTCGGGACCGGCATCGATCCGGTGACCTCGCGCTTTTCAGGCGCGCTCAGACCAGATCGGCCCGACCCCGCTACCTCACTGTCATCGCGTCAGAGCAGGTAGATTGCCATTTATGCGTGTCCGGCACTGACCGCTCGATACCGGGATTGACCATCCCGTGCCACTCGCTGTGGCACGGGAGTGGCACGCCCGCCTGGCAGTCAACGCGCTGAGCCGGCGGTACACGGCAGTCCGAACGCGGCCCCAGAGCAAGCCGGACGGAAACGTTACGACCTGATGATGCCCCGCTCCTACGCGATAGTTGGCACCGGAGGCTTTGTAGGAACGTGAGGACTCTGAGACCGTTGGGCGCTGCGGCGCTGGTGGCGATAGCAGTCAGCTTGGTGCCGAGTGGCGCCTCTTCGCAGACGAGACCGTTGGCGGCACGCCTGGCCGCGGGTCTGTCTGCTTCCAACCAGATCGTCAAGCTCGTCCCCTGTGAGAGCCGCTGGCTCGAAGTTCAAGCGTGGGCCGCCAGCCCGCTGCCGAATGGGCCAAACAATCCGCCGACCGTGATGCAAGAGATCGTTCGGGTCGACTCCTCCGGGCACACGTGCAGCCTGCCGTCGGGTTGGCTGACACTGGCATCGATCAGGGATCAAGGGACACCGTACGCATCGATCCACCAGACAGACGTCGGGCGCAGCTCGAATCTCCCGCTCTCGGCGGACGAGTTTGCCGTCGCGAACGTCACGGTCGCTGTGCCGTGGTTCATTCCTTACGGCAATCTCTGCGCATCAGGCGTGCCCATCGGGGTGACGCCACCGGCGTCCGGGCTCGCATCCCGAGCCTTCGTGGTGCCGACAGGCTGTGGCGAGGGGTTGGCCGGCATGCTCAATGCCACCGTTGGAGCGTTCCGCTCGATTAGCTCCGGCGTCCCTGACGCCAGCGGAGCTCTCGTCGCACACCTCCAGCCTGGCCCGATGGCACTCGGAGCCAATGGCGTGCTCTACATCTCCGAGCCGTCGCTCGACCAGGTCGTGGCGAGGTTGCCGGACGGGTCGTTCAAGTTGATTGTGGGAACAGGTCGGGCGGGCTACTCCGGTGACGGCGGTCCGGCGGTTCGAGCGAGGCTGAGCCAACCGGAGGGCCTCGCCGTGGCCACCAACGGAGCCCTGTACATCGCCGACTTCGGGAACAACCGGGTCCGCGAGGTGCTACCTGACGGCACGATCGAGACCGTCGCCGGCGAAGGCGGTGCGGCACCCGAGATCATCCCAATCGACGGGTTGCCGGGCGGCCCAGCATTGAGGGTTCACATGTGGTCCCCAAGTGCCATCGCGATTGGTCCTGGCGGCGCGCTGTACATCGCGGTCGACAACGAAAACGCAATCGTCGAGCTCCACAAAGGAGTGATCACGACGATGGTCACGGGTAGTGACCTGAAATCGATCCCCTATTTCGCCCGGGACCAGTTGTGTGGGCCGGCGGGGCTTGCGCTCGACGCGCGCGGCGACTTGTACTTCAACTGCGCGGAGGCTTCTCCGACACTGATGCGCACACCGGCAGGACGGCTCGTATCTCGGGGCGAGTGGGAGCCGCTCGGTTTTTCGCCATTCAGCGCACCGGGTGGTGACCGGGTCGATGTCGTGACTACCGCCGGCATCTTGTCCCTCACACCGACCGGGCAGAAGATAACCCACGTACCAAGCGTGATCCCACACGTAGGTGTGATCAATCTGGAGGGCATCGCAGCAGGTTCGGGCGGAGCTATCTATCTCGACCAAAGTGGTGAGCCCGGCCCGCCAGCGATCGTGGCTCTTCGCGACGGTCGGGTCGCCACGCTGTGGGCGGCCGACGCCTAACAGCGACATTGCACTCGACGCCCGACTGGTACATGGCCGAACTCGGTTGGTAACTCCGCTCGGACTACGGGCCTCAGATCAGATACGAGATTTAGCGTGTCGGAGGGCCGACGGCGCGGGTTTCTGACCGGCAGTGAGGTCCCGTCCCACCGGTGAGCTTTGCTTAGACTCGGGCAGGTCTAACCTGCCGGAGGCACCGCTATGAGCCTCTAACGGCGCCTCATGCGTCACATCTCGGGTCCAAGGCGTAGACGGCAATACCGGACTCGGAGGGGTTCGCGCCGTGCGTCTCGTTCGCTGCGATAACGAGGTTGGTCGCGTCGGCTGCTACGAAACCCGGTGGCGTCGCTTCGGCAATGTTCTGCGAGCCGAATGTGTTGGGCAGGCGCAACTCCGTATCAACACGCCCCGTCCTGCCCGAGACGCACTCGAGGGGATCGCCGGCGATCTGGAACCACAGGTCACCTGCATCAGGCACCGCTGTCCATGTACCGTTCAAAAAGCCGTCTGAAAAACCGTCAGTCAAGGGTCTGAGGCTTTGCGCGGAGAAGGCAGTCACCTCGTGCATGTTGCCCCCTGGGGGTTCGACCCAGAGGACCCTACCCGTCACGTCCAGCAGGCCCGCCCCACCGCCAAGGCCAGTTTCGCTCACAAGTCGGTGAGCGCCGCTCATGGGGTTGTAGGTCGCGATCGCGGTCGCTGGAGTCTTCTTACTCGCTGCGAGGAGATAGAGCTGGCCACCAGAGGACGTGATGCTCTCCGGACTGAGCCCGGAAGGGAGCCACGGGAGGTCGACCACTGAGACTCGGCCGCTTAGCGGGTTCAGTGTCTTCAAGGAATCGTTGTTGTCAATAAACCAGAGACGCCCGCCGAACGGGAGGAAGCCCCACGTACCGTCTGGGTCGGCGAAGCGATTCACCACTCGGAGCGAGGAAGGAGACAGCTCCACAAGACTGGAAACGGTCGAGTCGGTCTCCACCCAAATGTCGCCGAGACCCGCGAATATCCAAGCGGCTCCGCCTAAGGGGACCGAACGCACCGCGTAGGTGGTGAGGTCAACGCGAACGATCTCGGTGTCTTCATATTGGGCGGGGCTGACATCGTGTATGACAAAGAGCATCCCAGCATCGATAACGGCACTCCCCTGAAGTTGAAGTGTGCCTATGCATATGGTCCGGAGCCGGGCGAATGACCTGTGGCTGTCGAGGTCGACTACGGCCTTGTTGCCGGTGCCTGCGGTTAAGCACGCCGCCTTGGCGACCGTAGTCGCAGTTGACCGACCAGTGGCCGAGGCTGACGCTTGGCCGGTCAAGTTGGCGGCACCAAGGGCCACCGTGACCACGCTGATGAGCAAGAGCGCGATCTCCAAGCGCCGTCGACGCAGCCTCGATACGCATCCTGGCCCAACTGTTGTGGTTGCACGAGTCTCGCCTATGTTCTTCCCTTCCGTCAGGGTCTCGATGGCCGCCGCCACGAGCGAAAACTTGGTGGCGGCCAATCCGGAGACGGCGAGCCACAAGGCTGCGGCTTCGCGGCCAAAGTCCTGGTCAGATTGCCAATCGGCTCTCTTGCTCATGTCTTCCCTTCCTGGAGTCGAGGTCCTGGAGGGGTGCTGTGTTACTGGGCACGCACCCACGGTTTAGCGTTCGTCCTTAACTCACCACGTGCAGTCGCCGGATCTCTCCCAAGAGTCGCTCCCAAGCATAAATGGGATGAAGCGGATCAGTACCCCTCTGCTGGCGGTAGGCCGAGGGTCTGGCAAGTCTCCTTGTTGCCAGGAAAGACTCCGGCCACGCCACCCGGGAGTACGCAGACAACCAGGGACGGAACGGGGTGGTCAGGATTGAGGTGCGCGCGCTGGCTGGGTGTCATATTCGCGCCCGCGTTTGCGGAGCCAGGGGTGAGAAGCCCGTCTTGCCAGAGAAGCGTGCAAGCTGAGAGGGCGTTGGTGACCTGTGCGTTCGAGCCAATGGGGCCGGCAGTGGTCACGGAACTGCCGCGGAAGTCATTGCCTCCAGCAAGGCTGTCGACGGTGTAGCAGCGGGCCAGATCGGTTTCGGTGACGGGAGCGGAGGTCAGATGGACGATGGTGGCTGCTGCGGCGGTGCCCGTCAGGGCGAGGCCTACAGCGACGCCGGCTATTGCCACTTTGCGGCGCACGGTCCTTCGCCTCGGCCCGATACGGGAAGCCAGAGCGTGGGGGCTCGCGAACGGTGGCACGGTCTGGCCCACTGACAGTTCCGCGGCACCAGCTTTCAGTACCCGAGTGAGCCGAGCTTCGAAATCCTCGGCGGGTTCAGTCACGGTCTTACCTCCTGTCGCAATTGGGTGAGTGCTCGTGAAGCCAGGGACTTCACCGTCCCTGGCCGGCACCCGAGGATCTGGGCGATCTCCGCCTCCGACCAGCCACCCCAGTAACGGGCGACGATCACAACGCGCTGGCGATAGGGCAGGGTCCCGACAAGGTCGAAGAGATCGGCATCGGCCGGCGTGAGAGTGTCGTATTCCCGTCTCAGGCGGACCGCCTTGAGCGCGCGCCGGCGCTCGTTGCGCTGCCACGCTCGGGCTTGGTTGACGATGGCTCGATGCACGAACCCTCGGGGGTTGTCGATCTGTTCGAATCCCCGGTAGAGAGACACGAAGGCTTCCTGTGCAAGGTCCTCGGCCACCGCCGACGTGCGGACAAGCAACCAGGCGAATCGAGCCGCCTGGGTGAACTCATGCTCGTAGAAGGCGACGAAGTCCGAGCCGGTGGACCGAGGCGGAACGCACCCCGGCACGGTGGTTGCCCTTTCGCTCACAGTCATATGTATCCCGAGAGCCTCCTTCGGTTCCACGCAATCCCGATTCGTTGTCCCGCTCGCCGTGGCGCGACCGCGCAGCCGCCGTCAAGCCCGCCCGCGCGCTGGGTGTAGGTCATCTTGAGCCCACCGCGCAAGCGACAGGTGGGACCGCGTGGCAGGCACGCACCGATCAGTTCTGACTGTCGACGGAGCGCAGGTCGGTCGTCTGTCTCTGCAGGCGTTGTGCAGCCATCGCTTGAAAGTTCCGAACGCCCCGTCCGTAGACGGCGGAAGATAGGAGGCTCCAGCGCTACTGCCCAAAGCTCGGTCCCTCCCGTTCTATCCGGCGCGGCGGCGGCATTGGCATCGGCCGATACCACGGATCGTGTCTCGACGTGCGCTCGAGAACGGCGCGGGTGGCCGCGTCGCCGGCGGGTGAAGCCTCGAGCCTGGCCCGCTTCGATCGTGCGCGTTCAGGTGTCTGCTCGGCGCGTCCGTCACGAGTCCCTTGACGCTCGCTGGCTTCGGTGTTGGCAAGCTCGTACTCGCGCACGGCCGCGCGCTCTTCGAGCTGTTCGATCCAGCGCCTTGTGCCCGGGTGCTCGCGTAGGAAGGACTGGCGGCGTTCCTGTGCAGTGCGTGCCTCGCTGAGCTGGCGAGCGGCGCGCTCGGCGTCCTCGAGGCGATGGTGCGCTCGCTCGTAGGCGCGAAGCGACTGCTGTTCGATTCGTCGTGCCTCGTCGAAGTCGCGTTTTGCTTCCTGCCAGTGAGCTTCTGTCTCCCGACGGGCCTGATTGCCGAGGAGACCAGGAAGGAGCGCACGGGTCGGGCGGGTGTTCGCCGCTACGAGGGCGGTCTCGGCCCCCTTACGGCGCTCCTCGGCGCGCCGCAGGGACGACTGCGCACCCGTCAGCTCCTCGTTGGCGCGTTGCACGTCGGCTCGGGGCGCCAGCGCGACGATCTCCGCTTCGCGATCCGGTCCCGCCCGCTCGTCGAGTTCGCGCCGGGCCTCGGCGAGGAGGTGGCGCAACAGGCCGATGTCTTCCATATGGGCGAGGTTCTCGCGAGCCACGTCGTGCGCGGAGCGCTGCGCGCCGTCGCGCCGCAGCACGTTTGCCAGTAGCTCGACGGGCGTGAGGCGTCGCGATCTCCACAGGATGTCGACACCGGGGTCGCAGCGTTGCTCGACGACGAGGGCCGCGTTCATCTCCCGTCCCCGGCTCATCGCCACGTAGAGCTGCTGGGCGGTCATCTGCTCGTCGACGAGCACGATCCCCCGGTCGACCGTCGAGCCCTGCGCCTTGTGGACGGTGAGCGCGTAGCCGAGGGCGACGTGCTCGGCTACGTACCGTGGCGGAAGCGTGACGCGCCCGCGTCCCTGGAGGGCCTCGACGATGAGTGCGCCCTGGAGGTCGCGCGCGACGACGCGCCAGCGCTCTCCGTTGCGGACGAACTCACCGGGAGCCCACCTGAGCTTGCGGTCGTTCTTCAAGGTCACGATCTCGTCGCCGACACCCGCCCGCCCGTTCGCGATCGGTGCGCCCTCGCGCTCGACCTCGCCGCGGGCGACGAGGTCCTCCCGGCAGCGTCTCGCCAGCGCGTCGACAGTCGCGTTGTCGCCGGCCATGAGAAGGACTGCGCGTCTCTCATCGCGTGCCCGTCGCCAGAGCTCGAACGCCTCGTTGCGCATCTGCTCCTCGCGCCCGCCGACGATCCGGCCGCGCGACACGTACTCGGCGAGCACACTCATGTCGCGTGCCCGCAGCCGCAGAGAGGCCTGGGCCTCCCAGGTCTCCTTGAAGCGGCGCACTGTCTCGAGCTCACTCGCGCCGTGTTCACCAACAAGGGTCGCGAACAGCCCACCCGGGCCGACGGCGCCGAGCTGGTGCGGATCGCCGACGAGGACCAGCTTGCAGCCCACCTGTCCTGTGTGGGTGACGAGGCGCTCCAAGTCCTCGGTGCGAGTCATCGTCGCCTCGTCGAGGACGATCACGTCCCTATGACCGAGGCTGCGTCGCCCGTTCTCCACATCGAGGAGGAAGCGGGCCAAGGTGTCAGAACTAAGTCCCGCTTCGTCGGACAGCACGCGTGCCGCGATCGCCGATGGCGCGAGCCCGACCGGGCGGTAGCCGGTGGCGTCCCAGGCTTCGCGCGCCGCGCCGAGGGCACGGGACTTCCCCGCGCCCGCCGGACCGACAAGGAGGGCCACCTGCTCGCTACCGGTTAGTAGCTCGCGTACAGCCTTTTGCTGATCGGCTCCGAGCATCGAGCGGGAGAGGACTATGTCCACGGTGCGCTCGGGGACGAGGCCGACTCGGACGAGTCGTCCGTTCGCCACCGCGTCGAGGACGCGTGCCTCGCTCCGGAGCGTGGCCTCGGTCGTGTAGCGCGTCGCCCCGTGGCGCTCGATCGCGCTCATCTGGTCCCGGCGACGGAGCGCATCGGGCGGTTCGGCCGGCAGTGGCGCAGCAAGCGAGCAGACCCGGTGGTCTCTGAGTACCTCGTCGGCGGCCTGCTCGACGCGGGCGCGAAGCTCATCTGCGCTCGTCCCGGTGACAAGCGTGGTGAGCACCTCGGTGACGTCGGAACGCCCCCAGGTGGCGCGCGTCTCTTCGAGGCGGGCGATGGCAAGGTGTACGACCGCCTCCCGGTCTTCGGGGGTCGATGTCAGCGCTTGGCCGAGCACCCGAGAAAGCCAGCGCTCCGGTGCCTGGCCCCAGGAGGCGGCCTCCTCCCGCCAGCGGGCAACGAGGACTTCGGTCGGGGTCTCGACCTCGAGCTTCGGGGCCCGGCTGCGATAGGCGGCGAGTTGGAGACAGCGCGCCCGCTCACCACCCGAGAGCTCGCGACCGAGCTCTGACTCGCGGCTCGCGACGAACTCTGCACCAAGGGACTCCACTTCGTGGCGACGCGTCGACCAGGTCTCGACGAGCACCTTGGGCACGCCTTGGATCTCGGCGATGCCGTTCTCGTCGACCGGTGTCCAAGAGACTCCGAGCGAGGCGGTGAGCTCGGCCCGAAGCGCCGCGCGATACAGCATGCTGGCGGCCTTCTGGTGCTCGTAGAGCTCGCGACCGTCCAGGCTTAGCCACCTACCGTCCTTGGCGCGCACCTTGTTGGCGAGAAGGACATGGGTATGAAGCTGCGGGTCCGCGGCGCGCGAAGTGCGGTGGAGGAAGCTCGCGGCGACAAAGCCCTCGGTGTCGACCTGGAAGACCCCGCCTGCGCCGCGTCGCGTGAAGGCGGCGTGGTCCTGCAGGAAGGAGAGCGTGCTCGCAAGAGCGCGTTCGTGCGCGGCGACGACGGCTGTGCGGAGCTCTTCGCCACCGGTTCCCCACAGCACCGAGACGCTCTTCGGTGGCGAGAAGGTCAGTCCGAAGCCGGCGACGACGTTGTCGTTGTCGGGCGAGTAACTCCGCCCGAGCCCATGTCCGTCGCGGGGATCGGTGCCGTGACCGATGAGGCGCTCGAGGCCGAGCGCGTCGACCTCGGCGCCGGCGAGCCCGATTACCTCTGCTCCGCGGCCGAGGTAGCGACCGGGGTGCTCCGCGGAGCGGGCGAAGTAGTCCTCGCGGCCGGTCGCGATCTCCTCGGCGAAGTAGCGCCAGCCGGAGGGACCGAGCTTCGTCAGGCTCATCACGGCCGCGACGCTCCCAAAAGCGACGCCCGTGCCGAGCGCACTTCGAGTGCAGCAGTGTCTGGCTGAGCAAGCACGAAGACCAGTTATGACAGGCGAGAAAAGCCTTGTAAATGGCGGAATCCGAAACGGTAGACAGTGGTCAATGGGGGTCAATGAGCGAATGAAGATAGGCGACGATTCGGGCGCAAGGCGCGTCGGGACTGATACGACCGCCCCGTACCATGAGAGGCGATGGCTCATCGAGGCGACTTCGGAGCGACCGACATCGCTCGCCAGTACGCGGAGGTGTTGACCACGGTCGCCTCCTTTCTGGCGCGGCTGATGCTCGTGATCGCCGTCGTGTGCGTCTCGGTGGTAACTGTGATGGGACTGCACGCCCATGTCGTCGTCGAGCCCAACCTATGGGTCCACCATCTCGGGGTGGGAGGTGCGGCCGGTTCGCTCCGGCACCTCATCGTCATGGTGACGGTCGGCTTCATCGCCGTGACGCTCGAAGCATTCGTGCTCTGTCGCGATGCGTCCGCACGCCGGGAGCCAGGAGCCGTCGCCACTGTGCTCGCTACCGTCAGACGGCTCCTCCTCGGAACCCGGCGCGCGGAACTGCTCATCGTCGATTCGGCTGCGCTGCGACCTGCAAGCTCCGTCGAGCGCGATCGGGACGGCGGCATCCTCCACCAGCTCCGCACTGCCCTCTCGATCGCGCCCGTGGGTCCTCCCACGCTCCTGGCTCTCGGCTCGGACCCTCGGGGTCTCTTCGGACAGTCAGGTCATCGAGCGGAGGTCTGCGCAGCCCCATAGCGGCTGGCCACCTCCGCTCTCAAAGGGAGGTGGATCATGGAGCAACTGCAATTTCCCGAGCTGGTCGACATCGAGACGGTGGCGAGGCTCCTCGGTGTTGGTGAGCGATATGTGCGAAGGATGGTTTCAGAGCGACGAGTCCCGATTGTGAAGGTTGGGCACTACGTCCGGTTCGACCTCGCCGACATCCGCAAGTTCGTTGAACAGCGCCGTCGGCCCGAGGCCTCGTAAGCAAGACACGCCACAGTGCTTCAATGGTCGCTCATCAAAAGCTCTCGAGCGAAAGATTCGGCACAAGGAGGAGGTTGTCATGGCAGGGCGTCGACAGTTTGGAAGTCTTCGGCACCTCCCCTCCGGCAGGTGGCAGGCGCGCTATCGCCTCCCGAGCGGGGAGACGGTCCCAGCCCCGGTGACGTTCCCGACCAAGGGAGACGCGGGACGGTGGTTGGCATCGGTGGAAACCGATCGCACCCGTGGACTGTGGTTGGACCCCAGAGCGGGCCGGATGCGACTGGAGGATTACTCGAAGGATTGGCTGAAGTCTCGAGTCCGGTTGGCTCCCCGAACGCGAGAGATCTATGACCTACAGCTTCGCTTGCACATCTTGCCGGTGCTTGCCGAGGGTGTTCCTGCCCTCGGCAGCATCGCGCTGGCTGACCTCACTCCGGAATTGATTCGACTTTGGTACGCGACCCTGACTAAGCAGCGCAGCGCCTCGGTTGCGGCGAAGGCCTACGTCCGCCTCCGGCAGATTCTGCGACAGGCAGTGAACGACGACCGAATTGGGAAGAACCCGTGTCGTATCGACCAGGGGGGTGTCGAGCGAACGCCCGAGCAGCGTTTCGTTTCATTGCCGGAGCTCTACGCGCTCGCTGGCGCAGTTCCTGATCGCTACCGTGCATTGATCTTGACTGCTGGGCTCGCCGGGCTCCGTCAGGGGGAGCTGTTCGCGCTTCGCCGGTCGGACCTCGACCTCGAGGACGCGACGGTGTCGGTGCGACGCAAAAGGTTGCGCTTGGCCTCTGGCGACGTAATCGAGGGCGATCCCAAGAGCGAGGCCGGTCGGCGGACTGTCTCGCTGCCGCAGCTGCTCGTCGCGGAGTTGAGGGTTCACTTGCTGCAGTATGCGCAAACCGGTGTGAATGGTTATGTATTCGTCGGCCCGACTGGTCAACCCCTGGAGCGGAGCAACTTTCGGGGCAGGATCTGGGTTCCGGCCATCGAACTGATGGGGCTCTCAGGTGTCCGGTTCCACGACTTGCGTCACACGGCTGGGACTCTTGCCGCGAGAACTGGAGCGACCACGAAGGAACTGATGGCGCGCTTTGGTCACTCCAGTCCGCGTGCCTCGATGATCTACCAGCACGCCGCCGCCGATCGGGACCGACTCATCGCGGAACGATTGGATGTCATGACGGTCGAAGCCGGTCTCGCACCCATCGTTCCAATTGCGGAGGGGAAGACTGGCCGGAAGACCACCGTTCTCGGTGCTTAGCCCCCGTCGCTGTCACCGCCAAATGCCCGGTCCAAGAGGCGGTTGACCACCAGATCGAGCAAGTAGGCGTTTACCTCGTCGCCGCTGGACTTGAGGTCATCGGCGATGCGCATGAGGTCTTCAACGATGACTGCTATCTCGTCAAGGGTGAACCGGACTGGACCCTCACCGGGTGACACGGTCGGCCGTTGGGTTCTTGCCGGTCAGCTTGCGTTGCGCGTTCGGCGAACGTCCTTGACCCGGAACGCGCGAACTCCGCCAGGGAGCTCGACTGCAATCAGGCGACCTTCCCGGACGGCGTGAATGAATTCGCGCGGCCCAAGGCCCGATTCTCGAACCGCGTCAGCTGGCGAGAGCAGCCCTGCGGGAACGACTTCTCGACGCGACACTGCCCGTCGGCGAGCGCGGACGACGTTCGGCTGGCCGATGTCTCCGACCAAGGTGCTGATCTCCCGAGAGGACAATCCGGCTCGGTGCGCGTCGACGATCGCGGAGTCGCGAACGAGGCGCGTTACATAGTCGTCTGTGCGCGCTCGCTGGTATTCCTTTTCAGCCTCGATGAGGCGCTGACGCACGTTGTCCACTTCCGCCGATGACTCTTGCTCGCTCACTATGTCAGTGTGACATAGCGGACAGGACGAGACAAGGCGGGAAGGTTTCCAAGACATTTCTAATCCGTCGCCACTACCAGCCGTTGGAAGCCGTTATTGACACGTGCTGACCGTCGTGACTCCTCCAGCTGTGGCACGTGTGTGGCACGCCACTGAGACCGGCGACGAAGAGAGATCAGCTGCAGCGCTCTGACCAGGAATTCATTAGTGGTCGGGACCGGCATCGATCCGGTGACCTCGCGCTTTTCAGGCGCGCGCTCTACCAACTGAGCTACCCGACCTCCCGCCCCGTTGCCGGAGCGGCTCTCCATCTTGCCGCAAGAGACGACG
>Ga0326727_10023815_pt1 | contig 11642 bp, 8 predicted proteins | sample MB2enrmetagenome_FD_207643 | JGI IMG/M metagenome (GOLD analysis project Ga0326727, IMG submission 207643) | Lab enriched peat soil microbial communities from McLean, Ithaca, NY, United States - MB29MY | ecosystem: Environmental > Terrestrial > Soil > Wetlands > Peat | place: USA: New York... | reverse complement strand
CTGCCACTACTCCGCTGAAACTCGCCCACTACACCTTAACGTGTCGCGACGGTTCTGGTGCATGATTCAGACCCATGCCCATGAAAACCAAATACACACTGTTCCGCCGTGGTGCCGTATATTACAGCCAAGACAGCACCACTGGCAAGCAAACCAGCCTGCGCACCAAGGATGAGACCGAGGCGCGCAGCCTGCTTAACGCCCGCAACGAGGCGCAACGGCAGCCGGTCTTGAACCTGCACCTTGCCCGCGCCTACCTGACGGCCAGCGACCCCGCCTTTGTCGAACGCACCTGGCAGACCGTCATGGCGCAGTTGCAGGCGCGCGGCAGGGAGAGCAGCCGCGAACGCTTTGCCACGGCGTTCAAGTCGCCGGCCTTGGACGGCTTGCGGCACAAGAAGCTGTTGGAAACGACCGCCGATGATTTCTTCGCCGTGTTCAAAGACGGCAAGCCGTCCACCCTTTGTTTCTTGAAGCGGCTGCATCATCTGGCCTTGAGCGCGGGCTGGATTGCCCTGCCGATAGTCGCGCCGAATCTCTGGCCCCGCTACAAACCCAAAGACCGGCGCGGCATCACGCAGGAGGAACACCAGACCCTTTTGGCAAGGGAGAAGAACGCCGAGTGGAAATTGTTTTTGGAACTGCTTTGGGAAACGGGCGCGGCGCAGAGCGACGCCGTGAACTTCAAGGCCGAGGACATTGACTGGCAGACGCGGACGGTTTCCTATTTCCGAAAGAAGACCGGCACACTGGCGCAGTTCACCGTCAGCAACGCACTGGAAAAGGTGTTGCAACAGTTGCCGACGACCGGCGCACTGTTCCCGAACCTGTCCCAGTTATTGGCCAATGACCGCTCCAGCCGGTTCCGCCGCCGTTGCCACAAAGCGGGCGTGTCCGGCGTGACGCTGCATTGTTACAGATACGCATGGGCTGAACGCGCCAAAGTGGTCGGAATGCCGGAACGGTTTGCACAGGCGGCATTAGGCCACGGCAGCAAGGCGATTCATCGCGCCTACGCCAAGAAAGCCTTTATCATTGTGCCGAGCCTTGAGGATTACGAGAACCGGGCGGCAGCGAACGCCATGCTGCCAACAGTGGCGGCCTGAAAAAATCCGGCGGTTGAGTCTCCGCCCACTCAACCGCTTTTGTGTTTTTTGGAGACTTGCGCCGTCCCCAAGCCCCGCGCCAGAGTCGTTGACTCTGGACTCGTCATCCGCTCGCGCTGGCCGTATCGCTGACGCGCAACTTTCCGCCCGGCGGAAAGGAGTATGTTTCAAGGTCAGGCTGCCGCCGCCAAGGAAGTCTGTCCGTTTACCGCCAGGTGTTGGCGGGCATTCTTGGCGTGCCAGTGCTGGTAGATCGTGGCGCTGACGCGCACCAGCCAGTTGCGGTCTTTGATGCTTTCCAGCAGGTCCGCCGTGGCGAAATACTTGATGCCGTTGGCCGGTGGATTGCCCAGCGGCTTGAGCAGCCTGGCCGCGACCAGCGCCGGGATGTCATGCCCCTGGCAGTTCAACACCCACGCCGCCTGCTCCGCCGTCAGGCGGGCCGGCAACTGCCCCAGCAGCGTCAGAAATTGATGTTGGTCGTCGCTCATCTAAAAATCCATGTCCGCATTCGCCCCGTGCTATGGATTGATTCACCATCGCATCAGGGCATAACTTTTCTACAAGGTGCCTTTGCCAGTGGCCGGCTGCCCGGCGCTCCGCGCCGGCCAGCCGGTCCACCGTCAAAGGAATCCCGTTAAATTTGACACGCGCCACAGTTGCTTTGGCGTTTTATCCCGGCATCCAAGGCGGATTGTCGGCGCATTGTCTTTTAGCCACCGCAGGCGTCTGCGCCCGTAAACCAGCAGCATCAATGCACCATGCCCGCAATCCGGGAGGCTGTCTCATCGCAAGGCTTACTCGCCACGGGAACCCACCTGGTTAAACCCCGCCGCTTTCGTCACCAGCCCGTTTTTTCATGTGTCCTGTCCGCAGCGTCTCTCTCCACTCGCGTCAATACCCGCTATCAATCGGATAACAGACGCAGAGAGCGTCACCGTGTTCGCAAAGCTGTATTTTCCCAGCTCGTAGGCGTTTGCCCCAAGGCATTTCGCAACGTATTCCGCTCCGGCCAGTGAGCGGTCATATTGGCGAACATCCACACGCGCCCCACCCGTCTGATGCTTCCACAGCCATTCAGCCTGGTGTTGCAGCGTGTGATAGTTGCGAGTAGCAGTTCCCCCCACCAGACAGTGGAAGTGGAAACGCCCGTTTCTCTCGCCTTCTTCACCTCGCAGTGCCATGAGAAGACGGTTATAGGGCACGCCACAGGCCTTGGCCAATTCCTGCAACCAGCGAAACGCCAGACCATACGCAATTTGAGGTTTCGGGACATTGCCCGCGAAGGTCGGAGTTGCAAAAAAATCCCACTGGATTCGTCCCAGCGAAATACCAAAGTCCGTGGCGATCTCGGATTTGCGGATCGGATCGCGCCAGTCTCTGTCTATCCGAGGATTGTGAGCCATAGGAATTTAATTCTTTTTGGCTTCCGGGATGATGCTCCCGATGATGGTGGCCTTGCCACCCTTGTCGGCGTGCCGGATCTTGGCCACGCCCACCGTGATGACCTTGCCGGTGCCGTTGACGTAGTGGGCTTCGCGCTCTTCCGGCTTGGTCCGGTAGAACAGCATTTCCTCCATCCGGTGTTCCGGCGGGTTGCTCACGTCAATGCACAGCAGGTCGTATGATTCGCCCGCCGCCATTCCATTTTTGGCCGGCCACGTGTTGTGGACGGTCTTGAATACTTCCAGTTTAACTATCATTTTGTTTGTTCTTTCAATTCTGCCGGATTGAATAATTCCGCGCGACCGGCAGAACGCCGCATGGAAATGAACGTGGCAACGCCCATTGATCCGTCTTGCGACGTTCAACGAATTGTTCTTGTGAAGAATTGCGTTCACGCCGTGAATAAACCACAGTGCGAACCGCAGTAATACCGACAGCCTGGCTAGCCGGACGTCTGAATTGTCTTGATCTTCGCCGGACGCCCCGGCTTGCGGTAATGAAGCCCGATTCTCTGGCAGATTTTTTCAGTCCGTTTCAAGTCGCCCGTCCGGTATGGCCCGAACACCTTGACCAGCGTTTCATGCAGGTGGTGAACCGAATTCAGCCGGTCAATGATCCGCCAATAGAACAGCATGAAGTTGTATATTTCAAAGGCCGAGCTTCCAAGTCCACTCAAACCCGGTCCGGTGGGTTTCTGGGCAAACGCACCCGCATACGCCAGCAAAAATTCCTTCATGTCGTCATACGGTTGGTCCACGCAGGAACACAGCGCCCTCTTTGCAAGCCGCCGCAGCGCCGGATACCAGTCATCTGTCAGCTTGATCAGAATTTCCCTGCCTTTTTGAATCTGCTCCGGCGTGAGTTTTGCATTGTCCACGGACTGCGGCTTTTCAAGTTCGTCCTCAAGCCATTCCATCAGCCAAACGCCTATTGCGCATTGATGGCCGATAATGGCCGCCAGCCGCCCGGGGGTCAGTTTCAATTCCTCCTTCAGTTTCGCAACCGGAAACATCGTCGCTCCCACCTCCAGCTCTATGTTTTCAACCCATTTCGGGCAGCCCTCGTCAGGCAGGAAGTTCTCCATCATCGGCATGGCCGACTCAAGCTTGATGTATTCGTCCGCCAGCCGCCTTAACCATTCTTGCCGGTGTTTTGCCAGGTCAAATTGAATTCCTTCCCCGTTCAAGCAACCCACTTGCAGCCCGGTTGACTCTGGCATGCAAGAAACTGAACTTTTACCAGTTGTCCACGACATGATTTTTTCAACACCGCCGCCGCATTTTCGTTGCACACCCGGCTTCGTGACCCAACCCGGCCGCCTCCATTCCGCGTCAATCCGGCCTCCGTTCCGCTTTTGTGCCCGTTCCGTCGCGCCCAAATCCTCCCGCCCCCAAGCCAGACTGCCGGCCAGCCAAATCTGATGATTCAGCAAGCCGGCAGACTGGCTTGCCCCAACTCTCCCCGCGCGACCGAACGGCACACCGCTCCTCTCCGCCCGGCTTGCCGCTCCTTTCCGGCAGCCATGTTTCGTCACGATGAAAGTGAGATGGGTCCGACCGTCATCCGCAACAGCCGTTGACCGTCGGAACCGACTGCTTTTCGGTGACATTAGTGTTACAGCGTTTGAAATTGAAATCATTCAAAAATGTTCTTGACCCGATTTCGGGAAAAACATATAAATGGCTCAATTCCTTTTAGCGCGGCCATCAGCAGGCGTTGATTGGAATGTTTTCGGGCGTGAAAACAACCGGGCATCTCGTGGGTGGGCGGCTGAGACGCATTACAGCCAATGAGGGTGCTTTTGTCTTTCAAGGGGTTTCTTTTGGGCGCTCCGCCGCTTCTTTTACTTGCTTGAATCTTTTATGAAAAAAACCTTAATCCTTGTCATTGCGTTGCTGGCAACCGGCGTGTTGTCCATTCAGGCCCAGTATCAGGTGGTGGAACACGGCGCGAATTATCGCGTCTGGCAAACGACCAACAACGTGGGCGGCACCAACCGCGTCCACAAATACACGGAGCTGGCGACGGGGATGTATTACACCAACAGCAGCGGCCAGTGGGTGGAATCCAAGGAGGAGATTGAAACCTTTGCAAGGGGAGCCATAGCCCGACAGGGGCCGTATCAGGTCATTTTCGCCAACAACCTAAATTCCGCCGGGGCAATTGACTTGCAGACGCCGGATGGCAAACGGCTGCGCAGCAACATTCTGGGGCTGGCCTACAACGACGATTCCACCGGCCAGAGCGTGCTGATAGCGCAAATCCAGAATTCGCAGGGGGAATTGATTTCATCCAATCAGGTGCTCTACCCCGACGCCTTTGACGGGGTCGTCAAGGCGGATGTCCGCTACACCTACAGGAAGGGCAGCTTTGAGCAGGACGTGATATTGAGGACGCAACCGCCCGCGCCGGAATCGTTCGGGCTGAATCCCCGGACGACGGAAATCGAGGTATTGACGGAATTCATCAACCCGCCAAAGGCGAAGGTTGCGGAACACAAGATGAAAAACAATTCGCTGGCGGATGACGACGTGGATTGGGGCGTGATGCGAATCGGGCATGGGAAGGCCTTCGATCTGGGAGAACAGAAGAAGAACCATTCGCGGGTGACAGTGCGTCGGCAATATGTGACGGCGCAGAACCGGAACGTCTTGGTTGAAGGTGTGTCCATGCAGAGCATCCAGGCAAACCTGGCAAACCTGCCCCAGCAAACGAGCGTGGCGGCAAAGTTGCCTGCGGTGGCTTCCAAGACGCTGGCGCTGCCCAACACGCCGTTGGCCAAAGTGGAGCAAAGGCCAATGAGGCTGGCGGCGGCTACACCCGCGAACAGGGGATTTGTGCTGGATTACGTGGAGTTGAACACGGATCAAGGCGATTACACGTTCCAAGGCTACCTCACCTATTACATTGACGGCGGTGTCAATCTTGGCGGCACGACAGTAATCGAAGGCGGCGCGGTCATCAAATACAACACCAACTCCGCCTCTTCAATCAACATCCTGGGAACGGTCGAATGCCAGACAACCCCGTATTGGCCGGCGATTTTGACTTCATCCGGCGACGACACGGCGGGAGAGCCGTTAAACATAGACACGGGCCCTCCACCATTCCCCCCATGCACGGGCAATTTCTGGTTGGAGGTTGACAATGATGATGATGTTAATGACATGATGGTTCACATTACGGACAGCAATGGCAACACTGTCGTCAACTGGACAACGATAACCGCAGACAATCTCGCTGAATTCAATTTTAATGCGGGTTTTGGCGAACAGTATACTTTTGATTACGAATTCTACCCCGATTGGAGGGTGCAAGAGACAGAATTCAATCCCACATTGCAGGGTGGCAGAATACAGGTCACCGATGGATCTGGCACAGCCTATGATGAATCCGGCGACAGCCTATGCACCCCGACCGCCTTGGAAGAAACGGCGTTGTTCCTGGCAAATGGCGGAAACCTCCACGATCTTGACATCCGCTATGCCGAAACAGGCATCTACAACGCGGGAACCGTTTACGATGAGGGAAGCTGTTCCGTCACGAACGTGCAGTTTGTCCATTGCGCAGCAGCCTTCCAAATGGAATCCGCGTCGCTATATGCGGAGAATATTTTGATGTCCGACGTCGGCACGGGTTTTTCAGGTCAGAGTTTTCAGGCGACAGCGGTGAATTTGACCTTCGACCAGGGGTTGTTCGTCACATCGGATCCCGGTTTGGATACGTCCAGTTCGGTTTCGCTGGTTAATTCCCTGATTACCGGTGTCCCCATTTATGGGAATGTCCCTGTCTACACAAACGCCGTTGCAACACTGGCAAGCGGTGCGGGTGTTTACCAGTCCGGCCCATTGGGGAATTATTATCTGCCGCCCGACAGCCCGTTCATTGACGCCGGCACCCCGACGGCGGACAGGTTGGGCCTGTATTGGTGGACCACGCAGACCAACCAGGCCATTGACGGCGTCACCCCGGTTGACCTTGGCTATCATTATCCGGCGGTGGATGCCAATGGCAACCCCATTGACACCGATGGCGACGGCATTCCTGATTATTTGGAAGACCCGAATGGCTATGGTCTGCCGGAATGGTGGGAAACGAATAATTTTGGATCCTACAGCTACTTTGCCACCGCGCTTGATCCTCTGGGCAACTCGCTGCTGTATGATTATACCAATTACGTGGATTTTACCGCCGCCGTCAGTTTTACCGTGCGCCTGGGCAACCAGCAGTTCAACACCACCAGCGCCACGGGCAGCTATGTGGTGATAAGCGGCGTGCCCTATTATGAGGCCGTGCTGGTGAATGACACGAACTTGAACGATGCCGTCTGGCAGCCTTATGATGGCAACATCACCTTGAACCTCGGCCCGACGGACGGTGTTTATCAGGTCTGGTTTGGCTTGGCAGGGTTGACTACCAATACACAACCGACATGGATGGGCACGTCTGTAACGCTTAACCGGTCAAAGCCCCAAATCTTCATCACCAATCCCACAACGAACGTGGTGACCACGCCCTATGTCCAGTTGCAAGGCTACAGTGCGCTGCCGCTGGCCGGCGTCACGTTCGATGTCAGCAATGCGGTGTCTTTTGCCACCAACCAACTTGGCTCAATCATCGGGCACACGGTGGACACCAACACATTGTCCTACACCACCGATTATTTTCAGTGCTTTGACATTCCGCTGACCAACGGCATCAACGCGATCACGCTGCATTGCACCGACCCGGCGGGGAACGTGACGCTGACCAACATCAATATCACGCTCGATTACACAACCGCGTCCAATCCGGCCGTCAATCTTGGCTGGCCACAGGATGGGGCGCAGCTTTCCTGCAGCAATTTCACGTTGCGTGGCTGGACGGAGGACGCCAGCGCGACGGTGAGCGCGCAAATCACGGACACCAACGGGGATACGAACATGGTCAGGGGCATCGTGGAGCGGACAGGGGTGTTTTGGATCAACAACCTGCCCTTGGCCAGCGGCACCAACATCTTAACCTTGTTCGTGACGAACAGCGCCGGATATTCGAGCGTGACCAATATCAGTCTGGTGCAAAGTTCGCTGGTGCTGACCATGAATCCCGTGTCAGACGACTTGTGGCTGCCGGCAGTGACGGTGACAGGCAACGTTGGCGACGCCACTTATGCTGTGTGGGTGAATGGCGTCAAGGCGGTCGTCACAACCAACGGCGACGGCACCGGCTCCTGGGTGGCCCATCAGGTGCCGGTGACGCCGGGCGGGGTGGCGAGTTTTGACATGACCGCCTATGCGCCGGATGAAACGCAGCCCGACGGCTCGCACGGCAACGGCAACTGACAAGGGAGAACGATTATGAAGAAGCTTTTAATTCTCATCGGACTGACAATGGCCGCAGTTCCGGCCTTTGCCACGTCGCAGAACAACGGTGTCAGCTACAAGGCCAATGAAGAGGATGTGGACTCGGCCGTTTGGGGCTACAATACGGTATCGTATTATCCCCTTACCGCTTCCTACGAACTTTACGAACTGCTCCTGGGATACAACCTGCACGAACCGATTCAGGAAGAGGACCATGTGACGGGCAACTATTCATTTGCGAAAGGCGGGAAGGTGACGAAAGATTGGATAGCCAGCTATCTTGATGGAACTCACGACACGAAAACGGTGTGGTTGCTGGCGCCGGGCGGGGCGGTCACGAACTGCAACGGTGTGACCGTGGCCAATGGTTCCTTGCCGGCGGGGGTGGGGTATGGGCTGGAGAATGGGAAATTGAGTGGCAAGTATTGGCCAAACCTAGATTGGATTCTAACAGAGGACAAAAATTCGACTGTGAAGATAACGTTTTATGCGGGCGGGCCTGGGGTGCCGGGGCAGCAGGTGCTGGTGGCGGTGAACCCACCCACCCAGGCGCAGCAGGAAGTGACGCAGCCGGGGTTTGCGTCGGGCGGGCCGGTAATCCCGTATGAGCAGACCAGCATACCGGATCTTAAAAAAAATCTGGGAACGGACGGCTGGGCGTATGCGGAAGAGCCCAACGGCAAACTGCTTGACGTGACGCCGACGGCGAGCGGGCCAATGTATGGTTTCCCCTGGCCGAATGTAACCGCCTATGCATTGTCCATCGTGGCCAGAAGCAGCACAACCAATGCAAACCTCTATACCAGCACACCGACGTTTTGCGTGGGACAACATGTGTCCTTCGTGTTGAACGGGCTGCCGGGATTTGTGGACGCAGTGGGGCGTTGGAATTTGCCAGGGACATTTGTGAACGAGCAGTGGCAAAACTATATCACGGATCCAACAACCGGCCTTCCAACATTCTACGGTTCGGTCAATTACCGTGAGGATGACAATTTGCTCAACATTTCCGGTCAGAATGTGGGAACATCCTGCTGGTATTATGACAAGTTAAACAACGGGACGGTGAGCATGCATGTCAATCTCCATTTTTCCAACGGCCAGTATGTCAGCGTGGCGGCGGATGGAAATTTTTCAGTTTTCAAGCCTGGTGTTTCGTTCCCATTTACTGAAAACGAAACAATTGTCCCTATGTTGACAAATAGTTGGCTGGAACTTGGAAACGGGCAGGAGTCTCACGGTGATGGGAGCTATTTTGGCTGTCCGATATTTGACGCCTTCATTACATCCAAAGTGCCCTTTACAGGAGTTGCCAATTGGACGCAGCTAATCAGGCGCAGCGTAACCTATCCATTTACTGGCACGGGAGGGCAATATACGTTAGATACTCTGACCAGTGGCTCTTATAACGAAAGCAGCACATCCATTGTTGCTGATCCTCACGCAGACGATCCGACAATTGCCAAGGGGGCTATGCCTTATTATGACAATCCTGGTATTTATTGCTATATTTTAACAGTTTCGGTGAGTGCTACTATTAAAGACGACTTTCAAACCTATCTTCAATTTACGCCGGATGGCGACAGTATTCCGGTGACGCTGGGCATTGTGACGTATGAGTGGGGCGCGACTGAAACTGATGCTTCGATAATGAGCAATACGACAGCCATACAACCCGCATTTCAGCCCAGTATCCAATTCCCGGAATGGCCGCATAACTAAAGTCGAACCGTGATCCAAAATATGCAAACCCTGATTAAAATTAGCGCTTTAGCCGTTCTACTGCCTCCATTAATGCTGGCAGGGGATGCGAACCTTTCAAAAACCGGAAACATCCTTGCATTCACAAATAGCGTGGATTCCAACGAAATTGTGGAAACGAACCTCGTGTCATTTTATGACGATGTTCAACTTGTGGATGTCCGTGAAATGCTCAAAACCAACGGACTGGAATGTTGGGCGAATATTTTAGATCCCGGGATAGCGCATCTAGTCAACCCCCTGTTGAGGCCGCCCGTATGCTGGGTGTATCTTCACAACCACAGCACTAATTATATTGGATGTTTAAGAATGCCCGCACCATATCTTTGCCGAGTTGTTTTGTTTGACGAACAAGGGCGTCAAGTCAAAAAAACGAAATTGGGGGAAACGTATGGCCGGGCATTATCGCAGGACGAAATTGATGCGTGGTGTCATAATTGGAACAATCCTCACGAAAGAAGATTTATTCGGATTTTAGCGGGTGGAATCCCCAAAATCGCTGATATGCGCACAGATATTTGTTTCTTTGATCTTAAGGCCGCTTTTGAAATCAAAAATCCCGGCAACTATGAGCTTCATCTACAGATGCGACTGATCCAAACTGGCCAGGATAGTTCCGGCAAGTTCCATTATCCCGTCACTTGGTTGTCAGAAGTTGTCACCAAAATCAAGATTACTCCGGAAGATGTTCAGAAATGAACTCGGTATGCTAACCATAGCACACTTGATGCCAATGAAAAATAAACGCTGGAACAGGGGAGATTTGCAAAGTCTGCCACAAGACGGATGCCCCAGAAAGAAAAAGGGGGCAGCCAATAGCAATGTAGTATTGGCACTTTTCTTCTGACTGGGCGGACTTTCACGCATAGCGCAAAAGTAATGAGCTTGCCCCGCTGCGTGAACGTAAGCTGGCAGGTCAAACTGCTTTGGCATTTGCCCCGCCAGCCTGCCCTCACGCGGCCCCAACTTTAGCCGGAAACTGCGGCAAATCACCACTGCCGGGAAAAAGACTGATGCCCGTCCGTGCTGATTTGCCGCAGACTCCGGACAGAATCTAAATCGGATGAAATGTGTGGTTGTTTGTCTTCGCCTTTTTTACGCACGCCATCACCCCACCCTTTGCTGCTCGCTGGTCCGACACCGAGCCGTAATCTGGAGGCGACATCAAAAACCGCGCCAGCGTCTCCCTCTTCCCCTTCCACCACTGTCACGGTTTTAGCTTTCGCCGGGTTGCTGCATGCGCTCCCGCGCACGGCTCGTTGTCTCCCCAAATCAGTGAAGCGAGCAGCAAACGGTAGGGTGACGGACAGCGGTTTCAAAAAAAAGCTATGAAAACAACAAATCAAATTGAAGCGTCAGCTCCGGCGAATGTCCGGCCATCGTCGGTTTCAAAACATCATGCCAATCGTGGCTTGTCCACGGAGGCGGTCTTGAACTATTTACGGACACGGTTGCCGAGGCAATACGAGATTGCCGAGGTTGTCGGCAAATGGGTTTGGCTGGACGTTTCACCCGCTGGCAAACCGGCCTTGGCCAAGCTGCTTTGGGCTTTGGGCTTCCACTGGAATCAGCGGCGCGGCGTCTGGCAGCATCCCTGTGGCAGTTTCAACCCGTTCGGCATCCATCCCGCCGACCCCCGCGCCAAGTATCGCTCCCATTTCCCCGCCGATGTGCTGCCCGCTTGAAAAGAACCCGCACCATGAGCGCAAAAACAACACTGGCACTGTCAGTGAAAGTGTCAGTGAAGGCAGCCGCCGGTTACGAAAAATTCTGGCGGTTTAACCCGAATAGTCTTTAGTTTTCCCAACAATCTGCTAATTTCCTTTTATCTGAATCAATGCAACAGACGTGTTTCATCTGTGGCCAGAAAAGATGCGAACGGGCTGGCATCGGGCAAATAGTTCTCCGCTGGCGCTGAGCCGACATCTGGCGCGACTGCGCCGTTGTCCACGCGCAACGACCCGTTGCGGACACAGGACGAGCCGTT
>Ga0326727_10023814_pt1 | contig 11643 bp, 7 predicted proteins | sample MB2enrmetagenome_FD_207643 | JGI IMG/M metagenome (GOLD analysis project Ga0326727, IMG submission 207643) | Lab enriched peat soil microbial communities from McLean, Ithaca, NY, United States - MB29MY | ecosystem: Environmental > Terrestrial > Soil > Wetlands > Peat | place: USA: New York... | reverse complement strand
CCTCCGTGCTCTGGGATGGTGTGTAACAAACACCCAGTGTGACGGAGGCTCTAAATCTTTGCCCTCCCAAAACTTATTCCCCGGATGGGCTCGCAAATCCCTGACGGCGCTGGGTGGCATGGGTGGCATGCTTTCCAGGCCTGGCGGGTTAATCTAGTAGCAGCGAATCGCGTGGCCTGGAAAGCATGTTGAAGTCTCGCCCATGCTTTCCAGGCCGCGCGTGCTCTCCTGAGAGTAGATACTGCTCGTAGGCCTGGAAAGCATGCCACCCGGGCCACCAACGCCACACGATCTGCAAGCAAAAACTGCCCCCGGAGAATTGCCAGTTGCAGTTCTCTAAGGATTCTCCACTCTCTGCCTCCCCCGGGATCACCCCCGTGGGCCTGCTTGTTTCACAGCGTCGCTTACCTGGTTTGCGTAGGCTTCGAAGTTCGCACGGAATAGACCTGCCAACCGCCGCGCCTGCGCGTCGTAGGCGGCTCCGTCGGACCATGTTTCGCGCGGCCGCAGCAACTTCGCCTGCACACCGGGCACAACCTGCGGGATGCGGACGCCGAAGATCGGGTCCGGCGTCAAGGCCACGTCGTCTAACGAGCCGTTCAAGACGGCGCGCACCATGGCGCGTGTTTCCCGAAGAGGGATTCGAGGGCCGCTGCCCGAGGGCCCGCCGCTCCAGCCGGTGTTGAGCAACCAGACTTCGCTGTAGCGTGTAGCGAGCTTATCGCGCAGCAACTCGGCGTAGCGGGCCGGATGGAGCGGCAAGAACGGCGCTGCGAAGCAAGTGCTGAACGTCGCCTCCGGTTCCGTCACGCCTTTTTCCGTGCCCGCCACCTTCGCCGTGTAACCGGATAGGAAATGATACATCGCCTGCTCCGACGTCAGACGGGACAGCGGCGGCAGGACGCCGAAGGCATCGCACGTCAGGAAGAGCACGTGACGCGGATGCCCGCCGCGGCTAGTCGACTCGGCGCCCGGAATGTAGCTGAGCGGATAGGCCGCGCGCGTGTTCTCGGTCAGCGATTCGTCGTCGTAGTCCGCGCGGCGCGTGGTCGGGTCGACCACGACGTTTTCCAACACGCTGCCGAAACGAATGGCGTTCCAGATCTGTGGTTCGCCCTCTTCCGACAAGCGGATCGTCTTGGCGTAACAACCACCCTCGATGTTGAAAATGCCATCGTCCGACCAGGCGTGCTCGTCGTCGCCGATGAGTCGACGTTCGGGGTCGGCCGATAGAGTCGTCTTGCCGGTGCCGGACAGACCGAAGAAGAGAGCGGTATCGCCGGCCGGCCCGACGTTGGCCGAGCAATGCATCGGAAAGACGCCGTTCTTGGGCAACAAGTAGTTCAGGAACGAGAAGACGGCTTTCTTGATCTCGCCGGCGTACTCCGTGCCGCCGATCAGGACGAGGCGGCGGGCCAGATGCAACAGAATGAACAGTTCCGTACGCGTGCCGTCGGTGCCGGGGTCGGCGCGCATGCCGCTGGCGCAGATGACGGTCAGGGGCATGGCGCGAGGCTCCCCATATCGCGAGCGTGACGCTTCGCCGGAACCGCCGTGATGGTTACTGCGTAAGAGGCATTGCGCGAACAACGCATGCCAGGCCTTGTCGGCGATCACGCGCACAGGCAATGCGTGTTCCGGATCGGCGCAAGCCGCTACGTCGCTCACGAACAGCTCTCTGCCCTGTAAATAAGCGCGAACACGGTGGAACAGGCGATCGAAGACTGCGCCGGACATCGGTTTATTGACTGGTCCCCACCAGATCTCGGGTTCGGAAGTCGGCTCGGCCACGACGAAGCGATCGCGCGGCGATCGGCCGGTGTTCGCTCCGGTTGTCGCCGTGAGGGCGCCGGTGTCGGTTAACACGCCTTCGCCACGGCGCAGCGAATGCTCGACCAGCGCAGCAGGCGACAGGTTGGCGTAAACCGCGCCGGGATGGAGCAGACCGAGCGCCGCAAGATCGGCGACGGCGGAAGACGGGGCCATGCCTTGCCGCTCCTTTCGTATCTCTCGAGAGGCGATAGCGGAATCGCCAGACCTGGCGTCTTGTCTTTCCGCTTGCAGCAAATGCCTCGTGGCGCGGCATTAGCCGCGCCAATGACAGGAAACCTCCATTATAATCCCCGGCCGGCGTTCGGGCAGTAGGAACCGACACCTTGCGGTCGTGCGAAACTGATGACGGAGTTTGGGACTTGAGAGAGTTCCGCATCCCTTCGCCCGTAGCCAAGCTTTTGCAGAGGCTGAGCTACAATTATTTGATGACAGAAGAAGCGTTGAGCCATCTCCCGGAGGACCAATTGTGTTGTGTGGTCTTAGGCGCGTAGCGATCTCAATTCCCGGTTCGGTAGGACTGCACATTACAGCTGCAATTCGGAGCTGAATTGGCCTGTACGCAGGTTTACGTTGAGCGGATTTCGAAGGCCGAAGACCGCTGTAGAAGACCGCTGGCTCAGACTGACAATCCGCCGTCAACATCTTTTTGACACATATCAATTTATCCCGTACTGTTGTTAAAGCCGTTAATTTGCCCAGCGGTTCTCGTCCGTCGACCGGTCCCTCTCCGGTCCCGGTCGGCTACCGGTGCCTTGCTTTTCTCAGATAGCTGTCGAGCGGCACCGGTGCTCTGCGCCCGGGAACTCCCCACCCCTACGCCAGGCGAGCAGCATGACCGAGCGTTCACTCGGTCGCGCGACTCACCGGGGAGCTTTCACGATGCAATTTTCAGGTCCCGCCGGAAATGGAGTCGCCGCACGGCCTCCCATTTCTCCGAGCAACCCTGACGCCGTCAGTACGGCTGCTGCTCCATTTCGCGACGCGCCGGAGCTGGATGCGGAGTTTGCGCTGCGCGGCGGACATGGCGGCGCTGCCGATCAACTCGACTCCTGGTGCGCTTCCTATGACGGTAACGGGGTCCAAAACGAGCTCTTCCGCGACGCGCACCTCAGCGATCCGGAGAATGCGTCGAACCTGCCCGATGGAGTGCCGTCGCTGCCGGAAGTCGGCGGCGATTTCTGCGGCTTCAAGCTGATTACCGAGCTTGGGCGGGGAGCGTTTGGCCGTGTCTATTTGAGTCAGCAAGGCGACTTGGCGGATCGTCCGGTGGCTCTGAAAGTATCCGCTGAGATCCGCGATGAGTCTCAGCGCCTGGCTCGCTTGCAGCACACGAACATCGTTCCCATCTATTCCTTCCACCGTGTCGGCGCTCTTCAGGCCGTGTGCATGCCGTACTTCGGCTCCGCCACGCTGGCGGACGTCGCAACGGAGTTAAGCCGTCGCGATTCGCTGCCTGCCTCGGGCAAGATGGTGGCGAGTGCCGTTTACGACCGCCGCAGCCGCACGCTGCGCACGGCGGAACATCGTTCATCCCTGGCGTCGAATCAGGCTGCTCCGCCGATCTCGCCGACGGCCGAGTCCCGCGCGCCCGTACCGGAAGCGCCCGTCACGCAGGAACTCAAACGTCTCGAGGGTTTTACCTACGTCGAATCGATTCTGTGGATCGGCGCCCGCCTGGCGGATGGCCTGGCGCACGCACACGAACGGGGAATCCTGCACCGCGACCTCAAGCCGGCCAACATCTTGCTGACCGACGACGGCCAGCCGATGCTGCTCGATTTCAACCTCGCCGAGGACAGGGAAAAGCAAGCGGGTGCAACCGCGGCCCTCATCGGTGGCACGCTTCCGTACATGGCGCCGGAACATCTGGAAGCTTTCGGCGGCACCTGGCGCGACGTCGACGCTCGTAGCGACCTGTACAGCCTTGGCGTAATCCTCTACGAACTGCTAACGGGGCGGACGCCGTTCACTCGCCGGGCGGGACCCGCCGAAAAGATCCTTCCGGATTTGATCGCCGAGCGCCGCAAGGGAGCACCCGAAGTGCGGCGCTTCAACAAGGAAGTGTCGCCGGCGGCCGAGGCCATCGTGCGTAAGTGTCTGCATCCGGATCCAGCGCAGCGATATCAGACATGTCGTGATTTAAAGGAAGATCTCGAACGGCAACTGGCTCATCAACCCCTCCTTCACCAGCCTGAGCCCTCGCTTCGGGAACGAGCACGGAAGTGGATCCGCCGCAACGGTTGGGTGCGTTCGACCGCCGCGGTCGCCGCCGTGTTGGGGGTTGTCATCGCCGGGCTGGTGGGCTTGGTTCTGAACAACAAATGGCGTGCGGAAAAGGAAGAGGCGATCCACCAGCTCGCCGACTTCCGCAAAGAACATCAAGCAGCGCAGGTCCTCTTCTACGCGCGCGACACGGACAAAGACGAGGAACTGGAAGGACAAGCTGCTGTCCGGCGTGCTCTTGACATGTATGGAGTAACCGAAGACCCGGAATGGCGAAATCGCCTCATGGTCCGTCGTCTGCCGATCGCCGAGCGGCAGGAACTCGAGAGAGACCTGGGCCAGCTCCTGCTGTTGCTTGCGTCATCGGTCATCCCGGAGACCGGACGCACGCCCGAACAGACGGCCGAAGCTTTACGCTTGAACCAAATCGCCGAGGATTGCTTCGGCGTGGATCAATTCCCTCGAGCCCTACTCACTCAGCGCGCCAGCCTGGTCGAAGACACGGCGGAGCGCGACCGGCTGCGAGCTCAAGCATCGGAAACGCCGCTGCGCGAAGCCTGGGATCACTACTTCCTGGCGCGAAATCTATTGCGAGCCAAGAAAATTGCGGAAGCGACCAGCGAAGCTCGTGAGATCGTTCGCCTCGATCCGAGAAGCTTCGCCGGTTGGTTCCTTCTCGGCAACTGCACCCTTGCGAGCGGGGCAAACGCTGCGAAAATGGAAGCGGCCGTCCACTTCACGACGTGCGAGTCGCTGCGTCCCGGCTTCTTCGGCTCCTACTTCAACAGGGGGCTAGCGCGGCTGGCTATCGAAACTCTCGACCGCAAGCAGCGGACGGAATTTGATAGCCAGGCCGAATCCGACTTCACCAAAGCCCTGGAGCTAAAGCCAGGACTAGCGGAAGCCTACCTTCAGCGGGCCTATGCGCGATCGCGACAAGGCAAGTTTCAAGACGCACTCGCCGACGCAGACCGCGCCCTGGCCGCGGGCGTGGCTCCGGCGCGAATCTATCTGATGCGGTCGCGATTCAAGCAACGCCTCGGCAATTTCGACGGCGCCAACCGTGACATGGCCGAAGGCTTGCGGCAAACCCCGACCGATTGTTGGGGCTGGATCGATCGCGGCAAAGCTCGCCTGGAGCAAGGCGAGGCGGCAGGCGCCCTCTCCGACTTCGAGAACGCGGCCCGGTGCAACCCCGTCTCACGCGAGGCGATTCACGACCAGGCTCATGTGCTGGGCGAGGTGTTGAAGCGCCCCAGAGACGCGATCCGCATGATCGACCGAGAACTGGAGCTGTACCCGAATCAGCCGGTGGTGGTCATCAGCCGGGGAGTCTACCACGCTCAACTAGGAGAATGGGACGCAGCCCGCGCCGACGCGAGAAAGGCTGTCACCCAATCTCCCAATGACGGCCAAGTGCTGTATCGCGCCGCTTGTGTCTATGCTCTCACATCCCGCTCGGCGAAGGACGGCAAGTCGGATCGCCGTCAAGCGATCGGCTACCTGGCTCGAGCTCTCAGAGCCGGGTTCGGCTACGACGTCGTCGACGTCGACCCCGACCTGGCGCCGCTGTTCGGCGATCCGGATTTTGCCGAGCTGCGAACGATCATCGACAAGTCACGCAAGTTCAAGGGTTTCCTGTAACCGGCACCGCGGCAGCAATCCCAATGCTTGACTGCCGCAGGCAGAAGGGAGTAAGAACCATCGCCTACATTGCGGCCAGTAAAGGTGGCGCGAGCAGAGATTCCTGAGGGTCCGGGTTCGGAGCCTGGCCCGCTAAGAGGAGAGGTGCGTTGGCCATAGTCACCTATGAGCGCGGGTCGCGCCCGACCCGAGAATACGAGACCGCGGCTGCTGAGGCGGCCTGGGACGTCCTCGATCGCTTCGGATTGGCGCTCCAGCAGTGCGAGCAGTCAGCGCAGCAGATTCGACTCACGCTCGAATCTGCCCGTGAGGCACTTGAGGCGGACGCAGTTTTCTGGCATCCGGGCGGCACGGCCGATTCCGCAGCGTTGGTTGGCACGGCGGATATTTCGCCGGCCTGGCGCGAGGCCTTCCTCGATTACGTTTTGCGCGACGTTCCGGATGCACAGCAGGGATTCACGCGTAACTACCTGGACCCGGCCGCCAAGCCGATGAGTCCCTGGCCGTGCAGTGCGGCGCTGGCACGCGTCAGCAAGTCGCGCGGCAGTTGGCTGGCAGCGCTGAGCTTCCACCCGCGGCGCTTGTTCATCGCGACGGACGTCAAAGTGCTTCAGCTCATGCGTCGCATCGTCCTCAATCACCGTCAGCAGCAACAGGTCTTTGCCAAGTTGAAGGACTCGATGTTTGGCCTGGTGCGCTGCTTGACGTCGGCGATCGACGCCAAGGATCCTTATACCTGGGGCCACAGCGAGCGGGTGGCGCGCATGGCGGTGCGCCTGGGTCAGCAAGTCGGCATGCCCGCGGGCGCGCTCAGCGATCTGTACCTGGCGGGACTGCTGCACGACATCGGCAAGATCGGCATTCGCGACAGCGTCCTGCAAAAGCCCGGCCGACTTACGCCCGAGGAATTTGCTCATATTCAAGAGCATCCCGTCATCGGCGATCGCTTGCTATCGAATATCAAGGCGTTGGTTCATCTACGGCCGGGAGTTCGCAACCACCACGAACGCTGGGATGGCCGGGGATATCCCGACGCTCTCTCCGGCGAGAGCATTCCGCTTCAAGCGCGCGTGTTGGCTGTGGCCGATTCCTGTGACGCGATGATGGCGACTCGTCCATACCGCCCGGCGCTGCCGCCCGAGCGGATCGACGCGGTCATGCTCCAAGGTGCGGGCTCACAATGGGACCCGCACTTGATCGAACAGTTCATGGCTTGCCGGCACGAGCTGTATCTCATTTACCAGCGCGGCCTGGGCGAGTCCGTCGTGGCCGCCGTCGAACGCGTGCTCGATTCCGGTTCGGATGAGTTTCATTCGCTCAAAGCGCCGAGAGCGGCCGGCTAGACGCTGGCAGGGCAAGATCGTTATTGACATCGAATTGTCGGTGCGCGGCGCCACGCCCTTCGCTGTCGCTCAGAGCGTGTCACCCGTCGCCTCAGAGCGCGCCACCCCGACCCTATTGCCGCGGCACGAATTTCACGCACACGGGTGACGGAACGGGCACTTGCTGACCCGTCGGCGTCAGCGCGCCGGTCTGCGGATTGATACGGAAGACGACCAGGCTGTCGGAATCCTGGTTAGCGACAATCATGAACTTGCCGGTCGGATCGATGCCGAAATTCCGCGGCGTCTTGATACCCGTCGCCTGATGACCGGCCGGTGACAGTTCACCGGTTTTCTGGTCAATCGTGAAGATTGCAATGCTGTTCTGCCCGCGAATCGAGCCGTACAGGAAGCGCCCGGAAGGGTGAACCTGAACTTCCGCGGTTGTGTACTCCGGCTTGAACGGCTCGGAGAGCGTTGCCACCGGCTTCATCGCAGTAAACCTTCCATGTTCCGCATCAAATCGCAGCGGCAGAACCGTGCCGTCGAGTTCGTTGATTGCATAGGCGAACGGAGCGGAGGGATGGAACGCGAAATGCCGCGGGCCTGCACCCGGAGCGGTTGCGACAAAGGGCGGATCGGCTGGCGTTATCGTGCCCTTCGCCGAGTCGTATTTGTAGACCATGACTTTATCCAATCCGAGATCGGCAACGACCGCGGTATGTCCTGCCGGATCGAGATTGATCGAGTGCGCGTGTGCGGCTTCCTGCCGTTCCTTGTTGACGCTCGAACCCTTGTGCTGGGCAAAGCCGGTCGAAGTGCGGAGCCGCCCGTCCGGACCGATCGACAAGACGCTGGCATTGCCGCCGGCATAGTTGGCCACCAGCACGTGTTTCCCTTCCCGATCGACGACCAGGTGACAGGGCCCGTCGCCGCCCGATGAAAGACTGTTGAGCTTGTTCAGCTTTCCACTGGCCGGATCGAGCGTGAAAGCGGTGACCGATCCCGTTGGTTTGCCGCCGAACTCGCTGACTTCACTGACGGCGTAGAGAAAATGCCGGCTGGGGTGAATGGCCAGGAACGAGGGGTTTACCACTTCGGCCGCCAGCTCTCCGTCGGTCAATTTGCCCGTCGTGGTGTCCAGCACGAGGCGGTAAATGCCTTTGCATTTCGGTCCCGTATAAGTGCCGATATAGACCCAATATTTATCCGTTTTAGGCGCAGAATCCTCCGCGTCGGCAACGCCGAGGAAGAGGGTTGCGGCACAAGTTACACCGGCGAGTAGCATTGCAGCAGGCATCGGAGAGTCTCCCGCGAACCACGACTCCTATCGACACGACCGGGCGACGGCACGATCATAGCAGACACGACGCGACGTCACACTTTAATAGTGCTTGAGAGCATATCGCCGCCGGGTGCTCGTGTGGGTAAAACGACGCGGATTGGTTTTCCAACGCGACAGAGTCTCGGGAGGAAGCGATGTTACGCGTATCCGCATTGATACTGGCGATCGGCGTCATGGGCGCGGCGCCGGACGCGAAGAGCGACAAACTGGAGGACACCTGGGCCGTCAAGTCGTTCGTTCACCACGGCGAGAAAATGCCCGAAGCGCAAGCCAGCAAAATGAAACTCATCTTGAAGGATGGCAAATTCTCTCTGAAAGAGGGCGACGAAACCATCGACGAGGGGACTTACGCGGTGGACACATCCAAGAGTCCGGCGCACATCGACATTGTTTCGAATGTCTCCGATAAGCAGGGGGTCGTCGATCCCGGCATCTTCGAATTGAAGGGCGACACCCTCAAAACTGCCTTCGACGAGATCGGCAAGCGCAATCGGCCGACGACCTTCGACGCGCAGAAATACCAGGTAGTCGAGTTCACGCGCGTCAAGAAGTGAGGACGGGACGCCCTGGGGTCAGATCGTCGCCTCGGCGCGCGTAAGTGAGGCTGGCAGCGTTCGAGTCTCGCGAAAGCACCGTTTATTCGTCGGGCTCGCGCCGAGCCAGTCCGTGGCCTCCGGGTTTCTCTCCGATCTCAAATAACGCTACTTCTCCCGTATCCATATCGTAAATGCCGTTGCCAGTCGCAGCAGGGCAATCTTCATGCCCCCGCAGGCGCCGGTCTTGCGCCTGCTCCTTGGCGGAACGAAGAACTCAACCCCGCCGGTTTAATTCAACCCACCGGTTGAATAATTCTTGCTTTCGATGCACGTGTCGAGTACTATTCAACCCGAGGGTTGAATAATGACGACCAAGCCCGGCCATGCCGAATTGAATCGGACGCTTCTGGCGCTGGCGGATGGAACGCGCCGCGCGATCTTGCAGCGCCTGTCACGCGGCGAAGCGCGGGTCACCGAATTGGCAGAGCCGTTTTCGATCTCTCTCAATGCCGTATCGAAACACATCCGCACGCTCGAGCGAGCTCGCCTGGTGCGGCGCCGCCGAGTCGGCACGGAGCACCTTTTGAGCCTGAATCTGAAGCCTCTCGAGAATGCCGTGTCGTGGATCGAGACTCAATGTGCCAACTGGTCCGCTCGGCTCAAAGCCCTGGACGCGATTCTTCAGGCTGAGGACCGAGCAGCTGACAAACTCTCCAAGAAAAAAGGACGACCGCGATGATAGAAGGCCAAAAACTCACCGTGCGCGTCAGCCATCGTTTCAGCGCCTCCGCCGAGCGCGTCTTCGATGCCTGGCTCGACCCGGCCAAGGCCGGCAAGTTCCTGTTCGCCACGGCAACCGGCCAGATGGTCCGCGTGGACATCGACGCCCGCGTCGGCGGCAAGTTCGTAATCGTCGACCGCCGCGACGGCGAAGACGTCGAGCACACCGGAGAATATGAGGAAATCGATCGCCCGCGCCGCCTGGTCTTCTCGTTCATGGTTCCCAAGTATTCATCGGACTCCACGCGCGTCAGCATCAGCATCGTTCCCGTCGGAAGCGGGTGTGAGCTAACTCTCATCCACGAAGGCGTCCATCGCGACTGGGCAAGCCAGACTGAGCAGGGCTGGACGATGATTCTGAACGCACTCGAGGCGAAATTGGGGTAGAGGAGGACACCCGCTCCCCGTGGAAACGCTCGCCTGATCGAACTCTGGTTCGGCCGGGTTTTATTCCTTTAGTTTTTGTTGCCAGCAATGCCACCGTCGATAGCCTAACCGGACTATGGACGCCAAATGGCTGCGAGGCGTCTGTCGCAACCGAACCGTGAATGGGAATCGCCGAACCTACACAGACGGAGCGCTGAGACGATGAAGTCTTCAACGATCCTTTCGCGTCGGGATCTCCTGGGAACGGCCGCAGCCACGGGGGCGTGTCTTTCGCTGCATCCGTCCACTGCCTGTGCCTCTCGGCAGCCTAAAACCCCGGAGATGTTCGATGTGGCAATTGTCGGCGCGGGACTCTCCGGCCTCACCGCGGCGCGGGAGCTGGTGAAATCGGGCGTCGATCGTATCGTTGTGCTCGATGCCCGCGACCGCGTCGGCGGCCGAACGGTGAACCACGACATCGGTAAGGGTCAGGTGGCCGAGGGAGGCGGGCAGTGGATTGGCCCGACACAAACGGCGATCCTGGACCTCTGTAAAGAATTGGGAGTGGAAACGTTTAAGACCTATCTGAAGGGCAAGCTGATCTACAGTGCCGGCGGGCTCCGGCTGGAGTTGCCGTACGGCGCGGCGAGCGAGCCCTCGACCCTGGTCCAAAAGAAGATCGACACGCTGGCGGCTGGCGTACCCCTGAACGCCCCGTGGCGGGCGGAAAAGGCCGCCCAATGGGACGCGATGTCGCTGGCTGACTGGATGCGCGAGGAGTCAGTGAACGACACGGACCGCTCCACCCTCAGCATGACGGCCGCCCTTACACTCTCGACGACGCCGGGGCAGCTTTCGTTCTTGTACTTCCTGTACTACGTGCGTTCGGCTGGCAGCTTGCATGACCTGGAGAGCATGGAGGGAGGGGCCCAGGACTCGAGGATCAAAGGTGGCTCTCAGATCCTTTCGCTGAAAATGGCGGAACATCTCGGCGACAGGGTCAGGCTCGGAAAACCAGTCAAGCGCGTTTCCCGGACCGACAAGGGCGTGATCATCGAGACGCCGGGCGGTGCAGTGCAGGCCGCGCGCGTCGTGATGGCACTCATGCCGGGGAGCTGCGCGAGCATCCAATTCGAGCCGGAACTTCCAGAGGCGCGCCGGCAACTGCAGGCGCGCTGGGTAAAACGCGGTAGTGCGATCAAAATCAATGTCGTTTACGAGAAACCTTTTTGGCGCGAGCACGGTCTCAGCGGACTGTCGTTGAGCGACGGTGCCGTGGTCCCGTTCACCACCGACAACTCGCCGCCGGCCGGCGACCCGGGGGTCATCTTGATACTGACCAGCCCCGAAAAGCTGGCCAAAGCGGCGGCAGACCGAAAGCGCCAGATTCTGGACGGCATGGTCGCATTGTTCGGCAAGGAAGCGCGGAACGCCGTCGGCTACTACGAGACGGACTGGGGAGCGGAAAAATACACCGCGGGCTGCGTCTCGCCGCTGGAACCCGGGGTTCTGACGAAATACGGCGCTTCGCTGCGACCGAGCATCGGCAGGATCCATTGGGCGGGCACGGAGACGTCTGAAAAATGGACCGGCT
>Ga0326727_10023813_pt1 | contig 11643 bp, 14 predicted proteins | sample MB2enrmetagenome_FD_207643 | JGI IMG/M metagenome (GOLD analysis project Ga0326727, IMG submission 207643) | Lab enriched peat soil microbial communities from McLean, Ithaca, NY, United States - MB29MY | ecosystem: Environmental > Terrestrial > Soil > Wetlands > Peat | place: USA: New York... | reverse complement strand
AGGTGTCCGCCCCTCCCGCCCGATCTCCGAACGCCGTCTCGGGGTCAGTATACGAGTCGACAAACCGTCAAAGTGATTGGCGAACGCTGGCGCGTTTCCCCATTACTAATCCGGCCCGACTGACGCAACCGCCGCGATCATTGGAGGTTCGGCGCCACCACAAGCACATTTAGGGCTTTGGGCCTTTCTCATCCCTTTTAAAGCTGTCTTCAGCCCTCGCCGCAAATCGTCCTCGATACGCGCTCGGGGCAATCCCGAAAGACCGTTCGAAGGCGCGTCGAAAATTATCGCCGTCACTGAATCCGACCGAGTGTGCTACGCCCTCCACCGTGCACTCCGGAGCAGACAAGCGCTGCCGCGCTTCGTCCAGCCGCAGTCGCCTTACGAACGAAGCCGGGCTGCTCCCAAACTCTTGGGTAAAGCGCCGTGAAAACTGCCGAGGGCACAATGAAACTCGCGCTGCGAGCGCCTCGACCGAAAGATCGTGCTCCAAGTGCGCGAGCACCCATGGCAAAAGATCCGCAAAGCGGCCGCGCGACTGTGTTTGAAACTGCAGCGGCTCCGAATACTGCTCCTGCCCTCCCGACCTCTTCATGTAGACCACCAGTTCGCGTGCGACCGAAAGCGCCACCTCCGAGCCGAAATCCTCCTCAATCAGAGCCAGCGAAAGATCGATGCCCGCCGTCACTCCCGCGGCGGTCCAGAACTTCCCGTCCCTCACGTAAAGCGAGCCGGAATTGACTTTCAGCGCAGGGTAACGCTTCGACAAATCCCCAGTGAACCTCCAGTGCGTCGCGACCTGTCGGCCGTTTAGCAATCCCGACGGGGCGAGGCCATAGATTCCCGTGCAGATCGATGCGATCCGCCGAATCGACCTCGCGTTCTTCTGCAACCAGCCCGTGAGCTTCTGTTGGCCGTTGGACTCGCGCAAGCCTCTGCCGCCGGGGATGAGGAATGTATCCACATCGCGAATGCCGGAGAGACTCTTTTCCGCGGTAATCGTGAGCCCGAATTCGGAGCGAAACGTCTTCGCCTCCAGCGCAGTTATGGTTACTCGATAACAAGCTTCCCTGCCTGCCTTTGGCGAGGTCACGTGTGCGCTTGCAAAAGCCTCCATCGGCCCGATGAGGTCCAGGCCCATGATTCCGTCATATCCGAGAATAACGATGTGTCTTGGTTTCATTTGGGCTCCCGGACGGCGCGGGTACATCACCTGGATGCACGCCGTCTTCGAAATGTCCCAAAAAGCCGGATGATTGTCATTTGAGACAATCCAGTGTAGCGGTAAGCTGGCCTTGTTCGCAAATTGTTTAGGCAGGAGGTCCACCAATGACCAAAGGAATCCGCACCGTTATCGCTCTCGCCGCGCTGTGGGGCACGCTCGCCGCGGTCAGCCACTTACACCCGGCAAATGCGCAATCAGCCTCGACCGAGTTGCCCATCCTAAAGCCGCCCGCCAGCGGAGTTGTCAATGTCGCGTTCATCGTTTCCGATCAGACCGCTCTGATCGATCTTGCGGGGCCTTGGGAAGTCTTTGGCGATACCATGCTCGCTCCCCAGGGCGGCCCCTGGCGGGGCGGCGGCGACATGATTATGCCCTTTAAACTGTATTCCGTTTCCGACTCGCGGAATCCGATCTCGGTCGGAGGGCTTCAGGTTGTTCCCACCTACACCTTTGAGAATGCCCCTAAACCCCAGGTAATCGTCGTGCCCGCACAAGGCGGTCGAAGCGAAGCTCAAAGGCGATGGTTGCTGGAAAGTGCCCGGACAGCGGACTTAACGATGTCGGTGTGCACCGGCGCCTCCATGCTCGCTGCCTACGGCCTCCTGGACCATCGAAGAGCAACCACCCACCATATGTTCGTGGATGGCATGCAAAGGAAATATTCTGCGGTGAAATTCGTCACCGGCCTGCGCTACGTCGATAATGGCAGAGTAGCTACCGCAGGAGGCCTGAGCTCCGGAATCGACCTGGCCTTGCACGTCGTTGAACGGTATTACGGACGCGAAATCGCGCAAACCACTGCTGACTACATGGAATATAGCGGTGAACGGTGGAAGAACCCACAATACGGAGCTGTCCAGTATGTGGCGGGCCGGTGAAGGATCGGTGTTCGAATACCGCAAGCGGAGAGTGCATTCCATGCAGAAGAAGACGATCCGAGTCATGGCTTTAGCATTAATTGTTCAGGTTGTCCTGCCGGACGCAAACTGTCAGGCGCGACTGCAGGCGGAGAAAGCTAGCTATTCCTCCATGGCGGCTTTCGATCAGTACCTGATGCCTGACGAGAACTCTGAAATCGCGCTGGCGCGCAGTGCTGCTCCAGCATCCGTTTCGGACGGAGCCGAAGTGATGGTGCTGGGACGAAATGGATATACGACTGCGGTGAAAGGGACAAATGGCTTTCTCTGCATAGTTGAGCGATCGTGGGGCGCCGCCACCTATGACCCGGACTTCTGGAATCCCAAAGTTCGCGCCCCCATCTGCTTCAATCCGCCGGCCGCAAGGACCTTTGTGCCCATCTTCCTTATGAAGACCAAACTGCTGCTGGCGGGTAGAACGAAGACGGAGATCGTCGAGGCGACCGCATCGGCACTGGATAGGAAGGAGTTGCCCGCGATGGAGCCGGGAGCGATGTGCTACATGATGTCGAAGCAGCAGTACCTAAGCGACCACGACAAGCATTGGCATCCGCATCTGATGTTTTTTGTATCGGGCGACGCGGTGAAAAGCTGGGGAGCCAACCTTCTGGGCTCACCGGTGATGGCGGCAAATGACCCTGAAGAACGGGTGACTATTTTCCTCGTCTGGGTGGGCGGGTGGTCCGATGGAACGCCGGCTCCGCCGATGGTGCACTGACCCAATTCGATCTTGAGGAAGCGTCGGAGGACTGGTGATGCTCGCCTTCCGGGCCGCCCTGCTTGATCTTTGCTCGCGCGATCTCGTCGGCATCTCTCAACACCGGCTCGACGCCAACGATTCCCCTCAACCGCGGTCAACGAATGGTAAATCGCCAATCCACTCATCGAAAGCCGTTACTACCGATATGTCGGCTAGGCAAACTGTTCCGTCACTTGACGGATAACGCGCTTTGCGCTGAAGTGAATCCGCCGCCGCGCCCGCGATCTGGGAAGCGTCGGATTCCTGTCCCCGGCTGCGTTGTCTAGGCCTACTCGGGACTCGGCGAAGCGTCCGCGGCAGATTAAGAACTCGCTGATGCGTCGGGATGTTGCGGCTCGGAAGTTGTTGGAGTTTCCCCGGCGGCGCCCCCAGTGGTGGCGTCGTCCTCTGACGCCGGATTGTCGAACAGGTTCCGGCTTTCAACTGGCGGCTGGGACGCTTTCCTCCCGAAGACCGGTTTCGCGTCCTTGAACTCCGCAGTTGCTGTCGGGATGGCTGGAGGCGAGATTGCGGGCTTGGACCCGTTTGCCTTCTTCTTGTCGTCCATCTTCTTCCTGTTCTCAGCTTCTACCGCCTTAATCGCGGCGGCGTGTTGGGTCTTTAGTTCATCGAGGTTCGACCCGGTCTGAGTGACGGATTCGGTGAACGACGCCAGTTGGCCAGGCAATTCACGGTCGAGTTCGTCAGCCTTACCCGTAATCGAGAGCGGCACGGTGAGTGCTCCGTTCTCGTCGGCACTGCCCTCCAGTTTTCGCGGGATGACGTTGACCCTGAGTAATCCCTCGCCAACATCCGAAATGGTGATCATGACAACGCGCTGCTTGAGCAGGGGCATCAATTCTGTAAACACTTGGTTTGCTCCTTCCTTCTCTCTGAATGCGGCCTCTCGTCGCGGAAGCCCGGTTTTACCTACTGCAACCGCCAAAGCGGTCACCCGCGTATCCGGATATAATCCAACCAGAATATGAATCACGCACACCCCGAAACGATGCGCGCGAGGGCGCGGCAAGCCATCGAGCTTCTGAAGACCGAGCTTGTTGGCACCGGGACCGTACAACCGTTGGTCGCGCTATATTTCGACAACCACATCGAGCAGGTCCAGTTCGAAGATCCGTCCGTCCTGGACCACTTTGATATCCGGACTGCGCGGAGCTTCGATTGTCTGCGTACCCTGGTGGGAATCAAGACACCGCAAGCGGCCATAATGACGCTGGATGTTCGAATGGGACCTTTCGAAAGCGACGAGCGGGAAGTTGTGCCCGAGAAAACCGCCATCTTCCTGATGCTCGATTCCCCCCTTCTGACGATTCAGGTGATCCTGCCTTACAAACGTTCAGCTGGGAGGATCGCCGTGTCAAGGGTTCAATACACGGAGATGCCCGGCGCTGAGGAAACCACGCCCTGCCAGATCTTCAAACTTTTCTCCGATGCACCCCTACGCGTGTGCTGAGCACAGGCTGGTTCCCAAGGATAGCGGCGGCTGCTGACCATCCTGAGCCGGCCAACCATCCTGGCCTCAAATCACCTGCAACTTGAACCGGTTAAGCGCGAGGTCCGCACCCTCGACTGCCTTCTCAAGGTTCAGCGCCTGCTTGATCGCCTCCAAGTCCAGCGAGATCTCCTGCTTCCGAACGCCCGCCAGGAGGGTGTTCCGAGCGTCCTCTGGAGTTCCCGCGAGAAGCAGCTGCCATTGAGGAAGCGGGAGCGTAACGGTCACGCGCTTGTATTCGGCCGGAATCTTCTGTTCATCGACGATGTTCACCGAGGGCGGGCACTTCCGTTTCTTCAACGTGTTCGTGCGGCCCTCCAGCTTCTTCACGCCAAGCCAGTCCAGAACATGCAACACCATACTGCTTACGCGCTCGGCAGTCGCTTCAAAGTGCTTCTGCCGGGTCTGGAGGCGCTTCGCTTCCGCTTTCGCCAGTTCCGCCATCCCTTCGCAGAAATGGATGAACTCCGCCACCCGGTCGCGTTTCTCTACCGCTCCCTCCAGATAGGCGGTCAATGCCCCTTCGATCTCCGGGGTCAGCCCTTCCTCTTCGGCCGATTCCGCCAACAGCACCAAGCTCTCCTCGATTTGAAAGAGAGTGAGCGTCTTCGCAAGATCCGTTCCATCCGCGACCTCGGCCACAGCCGTTCCGGTTCCTTCGTTACTGTCTAGCATTGAGAGTTTCCTCCATGTGATTGAAGACCCGCACGGCCTGGTCGGGATTCAGCTTCGCCTTCGGGTTCAAGCGCAACTCCCGCAAGATGTTCGCGTACTCGCCGCTGCTCAACGCCCTCTTGGCCTCGCCAAACCGGGCTCGAAACGCATCCAGCAGCACCCGATAGACCTCGCGGGCCTTCTCCAGGCTGGGAATGCCCGTCACCTCGCGATAACCCTGTCGGCCGAGGATGTCGCCGTATTCGCGCGCGCCCAGGACTGTTCGCATGCCGCTGAAGCGCCCCGCCATGTTCCGGCTCGTCAATCCAGTTGGAGACGCGCCGCTACTGTGCGCGCCGTTCTGTGGGGACGTTGCCTTTGGCGCCGGCTTCGGTGTTCCAGGTCTCGCGCCGTTCTGCCCACCAGCGCTGCAATCTCGCGGCCCCTGTTCATACAATCCCTTGTACACGTCCATGCCGATCCCGAGATAGCTGGCGCATTTCGAGAGCGCATCGGTACAGGCGCCCTTGTACGCATCGCCACGGTCGGGGTTGTCATTTCCGCCGAACTGCTCAATCGCGATGGCATACCGCGGAACCGACAGCGTCGCTCGCACCACAACCATCCGCCCGGTTTCCACAACTTCGTTATCCACATGCCAGCCATTGAGGCCGAACACGTCGTTCAGCCGTTCGACGACGTAGATCACTTTGATCACGGATAGGCCTGGCTTCTGGGGATTGGGCGAAACCGCCTCGCGCGGAAGCGGCTCCTTCAGCTTGGCCATTACATCCTGAGGAAGCTGGCTTGTATCGATGGAGTTCTCCGTGGATGGCAGCGGTACCGGCGCGCTAGAATCGGCGTGCTCGACACCATTTACTGGTTGCATGTCTCCTCCCCTCCCAATCGGACCTCGGATCTCTTGCCACGCCCGCGGCTGACGTTAGAGCCAGGTAAGCCATTACTCCTCATGGATATACGCCCGGTTTTGGCTCGATTCGGCCTTCGTTTGCGCGCCTCTGGAATCCGGGCTAAGCTCAGGCAGCATGAATTCGATGATGGAAACGGCAGTGGCTATCCCTGCCAAGCCTGCAGCGCCGGTGCTGGCTCGGGTGCTGGAACTGAAACCCCAAGACTCAAAACTCGCCTGCGCGACCGCCGGCGGACCCGAATTCATGCTCACGCGCCTCATTGGTTCGAACATACGAATTGGCGATGAAGTGGCCGTAGCCGATTCCTCGGGCACCGCAACCGCCAATACAGAGGTCTACATCCGCAAGCCTTCCGTCCGAGGAACCGACGTCTATCAGCTCAAGGCCGGCTATGCTGCTTTGCCGAAGCAGGATAAACGAGAAGAGTCATTCGTGCGTGTTCAGGTCGCGGCCGGCCAATTCGGAATCGACGCCGTCCACGTTCCGTGCCCCGTGATTCGCGACTACTTCTTTGCTGTCGACCGAAGGGCCTCCTGGGCAAAACAGCCGACCTTCTACTATCTGCTTCGCCTCCCACGGGATGTGACATTCAAGGAATTGCGCCTGGCCTATCGACTGCGCCGCATGGAACTGCAGAAGGAGAACGCATCCAAGGCCGATCTCGCCACGCTCGAACGCGCATATAACCTGTTGGCGGACCCGAACATCCGCGCCCAATATGACAACCTGCTGAGGGATGCCACGACCCCTGTTGCATTCCCTTATTCGGGATTTGGGTCTCTCATAGTACGGGGAGAGAGATCGGCGGACAGCGGCGTCTTTTTCGCAAACCGGATCTTGGCCTTCTTGCCTGAGCGCCGCCACAGGACTGTTCCTGTGCCTCTCCGCAAACTCGATTATTTTGAGGACTACGCCATTCTCCGAGACCACAATCGCAAGATCGAGGTTCTCATCGACCATCAGTTGCTGCCGCTCCGATGGGACCCGACCTGGAGTCGATGGCGGAACCTGATTTCCGCGACGGTGCAAATCTCGGCGGACTTCGTTCACACGGGCCACTATCGAAAACGCGGCGGCGAGTGGAAGCTGGTCGAATCCGAGACCGCGCTGCCCAGCCGGACGGAACTCACCGTGCCCGAGAGTCTCGAAGAGGAAATCCTGAAAGCGCGCACGGCGCACACGCGCTTTGGACAATACTGGAAACAGATCGACCGGCTGCGCGCCCACGTCGAGGAAATTCCTACCGAGCGTGATGAACTGCGGCGGCTCTGCTGGAATCAAGGTCTGCCAGGCGATTTTGATGTCGCACAGATCAACTGGCGCCCCGATTACGACTCGTACTACCATGAGCATCTCAACAAACGTGCGCGGACCATGTACGTCTTTCGGGATGAATACATTTTCGACCTGGAGAAGTCCGTGGTCGTTGAGGTGCCGCAAGCTGGGCACGCCACTTACGTCTTCAGCAAGCCGACAGATGTTAGGCACTGGGTTTGGCAGTACGCAAAGACCACCCGGCAAGACATTCGCAACAACCGCAATAACATTGCTGAATCGCTCGGTTTCCAAGGCCGCATCGTTCACGGCAAGAACAAATCCGAATGGCTTCGGGAACTCCGACTGCGTACCAGCGAGCCGCCCGATCCCGCGTTGCAGCCGAGTTCCTAAACCCCGGAACGAGGTCGGCGAAAAGTTCGGGCGAGGCTGTGGCCTGAGCGTCAGGCGTCAGTCTGGCTACGCAGCGTGACACCATGTGCCGAGTTTGTGTGTCTGCTAATCGCGACGATCACCACTGCATTGGTCCTGGTTGTTGCTCGTGCATGTCGCGCAGCTTCGCGGCGACCTTCAAGGCGTCGCCTATTATAGGCCTTCCAGCCTCGATTCGGGAATGCGCTACCGTAGATAGAGAAAGCTTGATATGCCGCCAAAACTCACTCATGAAGTTATCACTGCCGCCATCGAAGGCTTTGAGGCGCAAAAAACACGCATAGACCATCAGATTGCTGAACTCCGAACACTGCTGGCTGGTGGCTCCTCCGAACCAGCCGCTGCGGCGGCGCCGCCAAAGCAAAAGCGCCGGAAGATGAGTGCCGCTGGAAGAAAGGTGATCGCTGAAGCGCAGCGAAAGAGATGGGCAGCTTCCAAAAAAGCTGCTGAAGGGCCAGCTCCGGAAGTGGCTTCCAAACCGAAACGGAAGCTCTCGGCGGCCGGTAGAAAAGCGATAATCGCCGCCACGAAGAAGCGGTGGGCATTGAAACGTGCCGAAGCTGCGAAGGCTACGTAGGAGGGCGACTCGCCGAAGCGCAGGCGATCCCCGCTATCGGGAACAGTCCGCAAAGCTTCCCAGCTTTCGCTCCCAACGCTGCCCTAATTGAGTGTGCTGGCCCACTCCGCGCTCCGTCAAGGGAGATCCTTTGGCAACCTGCAAATCTCAACAACGGGCGTTATACGACCAGGTTTCGGCTGGGCAGACCCAAGGTCTTTTACGGATATGTCCAGTTGCCGGGAGCTTATCGGAAATAAGGGTATCTGCCGCCCCGATGCCGAGGCGTCGCCGCGAGCTTGGGCCGGATGCTACGATCATGGGAGACGATGAGCTGCGAAGAGAAAGCTAGGCTTATCGAGGATCACAGCCTGAAGGCCCTGGCTTACGCGCGTGCAGCAATGGCACTCGACAGAAATCGCGTGACGAGGTCATCCCCAGAGTACGCGCAATTGAAGGCACTGACAGACAAAGCAAGGTTCGAGTCCAAAGAAGCGCGACGGCGTGTTCAGCAGCACATCGCGGAACATGGGTGCTGACTTTCGATTGGCCCTCGGAGTGCTTCGTACTTGTGCAACCTAGCACAAAAACGAAAAAGTGTTCTATGCCCCCGCCCCCCGGAAAGCTCGAAACAATTTTGGTCGTTGATGACAACCCGTCGGTTCTTAGAGTCGTGGTGAAGATCCTCGAAGCCGAGAACTTTTGCGTGCTCTCAGCAAGCAGCGGGCCTTCCGCTCTCAAACTTGCGGGTGAAACTGCAGAAACTATACACCTGCTTCTGTCCGATGTAGAGATGCCGGAGATGTCCGGCCCAGATCTTGGCGAAGCACTAAAAGTCGCGCGCCCTCAGATGCATATAATGCTGATGTCAGGTGCAGAAAACGGCAATCTCTTAGTTCTAAACTACGGCTGGGCGTACCTACAGAAGCCGTTTGTTGCGTCGAAATTAGTTCGGATGATCAATGACGTACTGCACACTCGAAATCGGTCACAACCGGGTGGTCAGGAATTCGACAGCCGGAAGGACCGGAGAGAGTGACGACAACAAGGCCAATCACCAAACGGACCTCCTATATCTGCTTCTGTCCGATGTAGAGATGCCGAAGATGTCCCGCTGCGATGTCTTCGTGAATATGTGATAGGCTTCGCTCCGGCTCCGCGGGGAATGCCCTTGTTGCGACTTGCGGTTGATAGCCGGTTATCGGTGGCTTGACCTGCTGTCACTTGGCTGCGCAGTCGCCGTTGCTGACTTTGGGAACCACTTCAGGCGGCGAGACGGGCGCTTGACGTCAAGCAGGGCGAGGTTGGCGCGATGGAATATTGGACGGAGGGCTGCGGGGCAATAGCGCTGTAGGCTTCGTCCGTGCCCTATTCCGGCTCGTAGTAGCCTCGTTCATCGCAGTCTGGCTCGTAGTCGGCAGGCTCGATGTTCTGCAGGGCTTCATAGGCCCCCTCTGCCTGATTATCCGCAATCTCCTCCAGACCGTAACACGCCCCGGAGAGCGTGTTGAGAACTTCATCCATAGTTGAGGCGAAATGGCGAATACTGAATGTGAAGTGGCCGTCCAATGCCCCTGTGAGATCTTTTTTGACCGGATAACGGAAGCTGAATGATGACGGATCTGCTTTCTCAAATTCCTCCACAATGGCTGTAAAATCATCGAACGTAACCGCAGCCTCCGACCCAAACGTCTTGTCCCACCCACAGTGAACGAAGATACGACGGACGTCGGGGAGGAGTTTTGTTAAGGAGTGACCCGCGTTAAGAACCGTTTCAGGCGACGGACGCGGATGAATGAGCTCTCCGCCGCGACCAATCAGAATTTCTTTCAGGAACAGTTCGAGGGCATGCCGGTACAGATACACGATGACGCTTGCATCAAATGAAGCAATAGGCCGTCGATCAAGCGAATCATTCTGTAGGAGGGTTTTCGCGGCGTTCCAGAAGGCCTCACCGTAGAGGTGAAATTCTTTCTCTGGCTCCCGATGCCAGTTCAGAACGGTATTGTTATGCCTGCTCTTGACAAAGAGGCGCGGTCCGAGCGCTTTTCCAGCCATGCCTGTCAGTGTACTCCGAACTCTCCTTCGCTTTGGGCACGAATAGGCCGAACCAACGTCCTTTGCGTCTGGCGAGCCGGGACCGCGGTCCGAAGCCGTCACGCCGGCCTGCCACTGCCGGATCTTCGCCGACCCGGAAAGTATCCACATGAGCGAAATGTCGCCGACTCGCGGAACTGCCGGCGGAGGGGTGATTCCCCAGGCCACCCTCCAGGGTTTGGTTAGCCGTTTGCCGAAAGGCGGAAGTGGGTTGTTCAGCGTCATCGGCTTCCCGTTTTAGAACGGCACATCCTCATCTCTAACACCTTGCTCTTCGGCATTGGCGGCTTGATCGGAGCGTCCCTTGGCGTGCTGGCCCCGCGGTGGGCGGTCTCCGGACTTCCGTGCGTGGTCTGCTCCGTTACCATTCCCATTCCCGCTGGTTCCGAGCAGTACGATGTTCTGGGCCACCACCTCGGTGACGTACCGCTTCACGCCGCCCTCGTCCTCATAGGACCGGGTTTGTATCCGGCCCTCAACGTACACCTTCGTCCCCTTTGTAAGGTATGCGGCCAGGTTCTCCTTGTTCCAGAGCACGATGTAGATCCACTCGGTTTCTTCGCGCACCTGCTGATCGGAGTCCGTCCACTGCCGGTTCATCGCCAGCGAAAACCGCGAAACCGGTGTACCGTTTTGTGTATGTCTGGTCTCGGCATCGCCGCCGAGTCTGCCAAGCAGGATCGCCTTGTTGACACTTCTCTCTGCCATTTCTGCATTCTCCCTTCGTCAGAAGTTCCCGCGCACAGTTTCCATTTCCAGCTACTCCCTTCCGTCGCCGGCCAGCACTCTACAGCGGTCTCGCATCCCAGGAACTGTGGAGGCCACGCGCGCCGTCACAGTCCAATGGTCTGCCCCGCCGTCCTTATGCTCTTCGATCCACCGTCGTGTGTAACTCTTTAGACCGCTCAACCATTCCCGCGCATCCTGTGAATGCAGTTGCGCGGATTCCACGACCGTAAAATGTTCGCTGCCCGCCTGTCGCTCTTTGGCTCGCAACATGTACTCCGCGAGTTCGCCCGTGGCGTTCGCCATTGGGAGATACAACCAGGCTGGTGTCAGCACGAAGGCCAGTTTGTCGGCCACGCAAAGACGGGAGACCTGGCGTCCGTGCCGCTTCGCCCAATAGCGCGAGTGGGCGGCGGTGAAGGCTCCCCAAGACCCACCGAAGAACCGCGCCATGATTCTGGCGCCAAGCTCCACATGTGTTTCCCCGTCGGCCCCATCCATGTCGCGCTTTGAAATGTACCCAACGTCGTGAAGCCAGAAGGCGGCCCACAAGCGGATGTCGCAGGGGAAGCCATAGAGT
>Ga0326727_10023811_pt1 | contig 11643 bp, 11 predicted proteins | sample MB2enrmetagenome_FD_207643 | JGI IMG/M metagenome (GOLD analysis project Ga0326727, IMG submission 207643) | Lab enriched peat soil microbial communities from McLean, Ithaca, NY, United States - MB29MY | ecosystem: Environmental > Terrestrial > Soil > Wetlands > Peat | place: USA: New York... | reverse complement strand
CCGACGATTTATCTCGTCGACAGTGCGGGAGTGTTTCTGCCCCTTCAGGAGGATGTCTTCCCCGATCAGGATGACTTCGGGCGGGTCTTCCGCAACAACGCCGTGATGAGCGCCCGTGGAATTCCGCAGATTACGGCGATCATGGGCATGTGCGTGGCCGGCGGAGCGTACTTGCCGGTGATGTGCGATCACATTCTGATGACCGAGGGCAGCGGCTTGTTTTTGGCCGGGCCTGCGCTGGTGCAGGCGGCGATTGGTCAAAAGGTTTCGGCCGAAGAGTTGGGCGGAGCGAAGATGCACGCCGAGATCAGCGGTACGGTGGACTTCCGCGAGGCGACGGACGAGGCGTGTCTGGCGCGGGTGCGCTCGCTGGTCGAGAAGATGGGCGCGCGGCCGGAGGCTCCATTTGACCGTTGCGCAGCGGAGCCGCCACTGTACGCGGCCGAGGAGCTTTACGGCATCTACGAGAGCGACCTGAGCAAGCCCTACGACATGCGCGAGATCATTGCGCGGGTGGTGGATGGCAGCAAGTTTGACGAGTACAAGACCGGCTATGGCGAGACTCTATTGTGCGGCTACGCTCGCATTGACGGCCACGCCGTGGGTATTGTGGCCAACCAGAAGCTGCACGCGACGCAGGTGGACCATCAAGGCAACCGGCGCACCGAGTTCGGCGGCGTGATTTACACAGAGAGCGCGGAAAAGGCCGCACGCTTCATCATGGACTGCAATCAGGGGCGGGTGCCGCTGGTGTTTCTGCACGACGTGAACGGCTTTATGGTGGGGCGCGATGCGGAGTGGAGCGGCATCATTCGGGCCGGGGCGAAGATGGTGAACGCCGTATCGAACTCTGTGGTGCCGAAGATCACGGTCATCATTGGCGGCAGCTTCGGCGCCGGTCACTACGCGATGTGCGGCAAGGCCTACGATCCGCGCATGGTGTTTGCCTGGCCCTCGGCACGCTATAGCGTGATGAGCGGAGAATCGGCGGCGAACACGCTGGTGGAGATCAAGGTGAAGCAGCTGGAGCGCGAGGGTAAGCCGGTGGACGATGCTGCGCGCAAGGAGCTCTACGAGAGCACGCGCGCGACGTACACCGAGCAGATGAAGCCGCAGTATGGTGCGGCGCGGCTGTGGATTGACAAGATCATCGACCCGGCGCGGACGCGCGAGGCCCTGGCATGGGCTCTAGCCGCGGCGCACTGCAACCCGCGGGTAGAGGAGTTCAAGGTGGGCGTGCTGCAAACGTAGCCGTTGTGAGCAGTACAGGCCGCGCATTGCGGTATGATTTGAAGACAATTGCCATGCCTACGAATCATTCGACTACCAATGAAGTGAAGATCATCGAGTGTCCACGCGACGCCTGGCAGGGGCTTTCGAGGCAGATTCCCACAGAAGCCAAAGTGGCCTACCTGCGTGAGTTGATCGCAGCGGGCTTTAAGCATATCGACGCGGTCAGCTTCGTCTCCCCGCGGGCGGTGCCGCAGATGGCCGACAGCGAAGACGTGCTGAAGCAGTTATTTCCCCCGGATGATGCCGCACCGGATGGCGGCGTGCCGGAGGATGTTGAGATCATCGGCATCGTCGTCAACGAAAAGGGCGCCGAGCGCGCACTGGCCAGTGGGACGGTGCGCACCCTGGGCTTTCCCTACTCCATCAGCGAGACATTTTTGCGCAAGAACCAGAACCAGTCGGCGGAGGAGAACAGCGACGCGCTGGAGGCGGTGTGGCGCAAGGCCGAAGAGCAGGGACTCGACCTGGTGGCCTACATCAGCATGGCCTTCGGCAATCCCTACGGCGATGCGTGGGAGATTGACGAGCTGCTGGCGGCGGTGGAGAACATCGCCAACATGGGCATCCGCACGGTGTCACTGGCGGACACAGTTGGCCTGGCGACACCGGAGCAGATTGCCGTGGCGATGAGCGCCGTCTGCCGCGACTTCGATCACCTGGAGATTGGTGCGCATCTGCACGCGCGCCGGTGCGAGGCAGCAGCCAAAGTTCTTGCGGCTTATGACGCGGGCTGTAGACGCTTTGATGCTGCGATTGGCGGGCTGGGTGGCTGTCCCTTTGCGCAGGATGCACTGGTGGGCAACGTTGCCACGGAGGAAGTGGTGGCCGCCCTGGAGTCCCACGGAGCGCGCACCGGGCTGCATAAATCTCTTGCGGAGCTGGTGCGCCACAGCGAGGAGATGGCGCTGCGCTTTGCGCGATAGGATCGACTCGCAACGCACTGCGTCTTCTTAATGTGCTGCGGTACAATCTCGCCCTGAGAACTTCACGCACGAATTCCACTGAATGGGTCCCGTTTAATGAAACGCACATCTCATATCACGCTTGGCCTGCTGGCTGGAATGGCGCTGGCCTTTACTACCGGATGTCATCGCAACGAGCGCCGCGACTGCGTGGATGACAGCAGCCGGCTGGCCGGCGAACAGAACTGCACCAACGCCGAAAGCCTGCGTCACAACGGCTACGTTGGTCCTCTGGGCTATCACTGGGCCTACGGCGGCAGCAGCGGAGGCCATATTGGTGACGTCGTGGTGGGAGGCAATCCCATGCCCGGCATGGGCCACGCTGCGGGTGGTGGCGTGGGTCGCGGAGGCTTTGGCGCCACGGCCGGCAGCGGCAGCGGCGGCTCGGGAGGCGAGTGATGCAGCGGCATACGATTGCTCCGCGCGACGACTGGCAGAAGAAGGTCGAAAAGGTCGGGCTGGTCTTTCATACGCTGGACGACGGCAGCGGCAGCTACTGGGACGAGAGCGCCTACTACGAGTTCACCTCCGCCGAGGTGGACCGCCTGGAGGCCGCCAGCGAGAAGCTGCAGGAGATGTGCCTGGCCGCGGGACAATTCATCATTGACCACAAGCGCTTTGCCGACCTGAAGATTCCCCCGGAGGCCGTGCCGCAGATTCTGAAGACGTGGAACGACGAGCCTCCCGCGCTGTATGGACGCTTCGACCTGGCCTACGACGGCCAGCAGATCAAATTGCTGGAGTACAACGCCGACACACCGACGGCATTGGTCGAGGCCGCGGTGGCGCAGTGGTATTGGCTGGAAGACCAGTTCCCCAAGGCCGACCAGTGGAACTCCATCCACGAAAAGCTGATTGCCAAGTGGAAGGACCTGAAAGACTACGTCACGCAGCCGGTGAGCTTTGCCTACGTGCCCACCACGGAAGACGAGTTCACCGTGGGCTATCTGAGGGACACCGCGGAGCAGGCGGGGTTGAAGACGCAGGCGCTGAAGATGAGCGACATCGGCTTTGACCATAAAACATTTACATTTGTGGATTTAGATGGCAAGCCCATCAAATCCATCTTCAAGCTCTATCCGTGGGAGTGGATGCTGAAGGAAGAGTTCGGCGCGCGGGCGCTGGACTTTATGGACAAGACGCAGTGGATGGAGCCGATCTGGAAGATGATGTTCAGCAACAAGGGGCTGCTGGCGATTCTGTGGGAGATGTATCCCGGCAACGAGCTGCTGCTGCCCGCCTACCTGGACGGTCCGCGAGAGATGAAGGACTACGTGCGCAAGCCTCTGCTGGGGCGCGAAGGGGCGAACGTGCAGGTCATCCGGCAGGGCGAAAAAGAGCAGAGCTATGGCCGCTACGGCGAAGAAGGCTGGGTCTATCAGGCTCTGGCGCCGATAGCGTGCATGGACGGCCACTACCCCGTGCTGGGCAGTTGGATGATCGCCGACCAGGGCGCGGCCGGCATGGGAATTCGTGAGAGCGACACGATCATTACCACCAACCGCAGCCGGTTTGTGCCGCATTTGTTCCGGTAGAAAGATTCGATATGCAACCATTCTCGCGCCGCGTCAAAATTAGGAACTGGTCACTAGCTTTATGGAAGCGGGCGCTCTCTTATTTCAAGACAGATTGGAAGCTTGAAGATTATCCTGTCGTACTTCGTCAACAAGAGCCGTCTGGAACAAGAGGAAGCCGCAACGAGGTCAGACCTTGGGTCGCGTTCATCGTGGATTGGCACATAGGAGGAACAGGATATTCCCAAGAAGAAGCGCTACAAGTCCTGCAACGCACATTTACCGAGACCAAGGAGGGACTTGCCAACCAGGGCAAGCGCACGCCACGTCCCGGAGTGTGGCAGCCAATTGAGTTTGCATCCATGGAGCACATCACTAAGTATTGCGACATCGGGGATGACTTCATCACACGTGCCCTCGGCCTGGAATGGGCGATGCTCACTGATGAGTCGAGTCTTTGGGACTTCCATTCCGAGAAAAACAACGATGCTCTCGTTGCTAAGATCAAAGAGGTCTATGGCGTAGATGTGTCCGATTTGAAAGATGCGGAGCTATACAAAATCTTTGATCGCATTGAACAAGTTCGAAAACAGGACTCTTAACACCGCATCTTCCGTTTGCCTTCCCTGCTCGGCGCGGTTAAGATTTTTCGGCCATGCCTACCACGCTTAATGAAGAATTCACTCCACAGCGCTATCTGATCTAATTCGTCAAGTGAATCACTCAGCAACAGGCGTCAGAATTCTATAGCTTATCCGCCGTGCAGTACCGTGAGCAGTGCCATTGTGCCGCCGATGGTGTTGAACAGGACATGTGTGTAGATGCCGAGGCTGAGATTCCTCGTCCGCCATGTTCCGAAGACCATGGGCAGCGCAACCGCAAACAGCATGGGCAGATTGTAGGGCTGCCATAGGTGGTAGAGCGCGAAGCCGGCGGCATTCAGCAGCGGCGCGGCCCGTCCAAAGCGCGACATTCGCGGCAACAGGTATCCGCGAAAGTAAAGCTCCTCGACGATGGGAAACAGCAGGCCGTTGAGCAGAAGCTGGGCGGAAAACACCGCGGCCAGCACGGAGCGGCTGTATCCGGCATATTGCTGAAAGCCGGAGATGAGATAGCGCGGCGGAATCCACGAGAACAGCGCTTGTTGCCAGATGCGGTTGATGGGCGCAGAGGCCATAAAGATGGCGACCGACAGCAGGCACAAGCCGATGGCCATCAGAGGATAGCGCCAGCCACTCCATTCGAGGCGATATAGCAGGACTCCCTTCAATGAACAGCGTCCATTGAGCCGTTTGCCCTGCAGAAGGAGGAAGCCCACTTCCAATGGCACCAGCGCAACGAGGCCAGCGACCAGCTGCGCCGCCAGCGCAGGCAGATGCATGCGAAATGCGATCGGAGTGAGCGCGAGGAAGATGACGGCGACCGCCGCTCCCGGAGCCAGGTGCAGCAGGAGCAGATGGAAGAGGCCGAGCTGTGCCTCCGCCATCGGAGAGAGAACGCTGCCATTCCGCGCAATCACTCCAGCGGTCTGGTGCGGTTCAGTCATTGCTGCACTCCTCGAAAGCCGGAATGCGAGGAGTATACGCCGGATGGCTTGGATACCTGGCTGCGCATCCGGTTGCTGAAGTGCCATGCGCGCGGTTAAGCTTTTCCCGCCATGCCTACCACGCTTACGCTCGCCTATGAAGACCGTCTGGCCGTACTCACCCTCAACCGCCCGGAGAAGCGCAACGCCCTTTGCCATGCGTTGATGGACGAGTTCGACGCCGCGCTGAATGAAGTTGCCGCCAGCCGCGCGCAGGTGTTGCTGCTGGCCGCCGAGGGCAAAGCCTTCAGCGCCGGCATGGACCTGGAAGACCTGAAGGCGCTGGCCACGCACACGGCCGAGGAAAACCACCAGCACAGCGAGCGCATTGCGCATCTCTTCCGCTCACTCTATCTGTTCCCCAAGGTAACGATTGCCGCCGTGCAGGGCGCGGCCATTGCGGGCGGCGCGGGGTTGGCCACCTTGTGCGATTTCACGCTGGCGACTCCGGCGGCGAGCTTTGGCTACACCGAGGTGCGCATCGGCTTTGTGCCAGCCATCGTCTCGGCATTCCTCATCCACCAGGTGGGAGACAAGGATGCGCGCGACCTTCTGCTGACCGGGCGCATCATCACGGCCGAAGAGGCTTTGCGGATGCGGCTGATTAACGAGGTGGTCGCCCCGGAGGCATTGCAGACGCGCGCGCGCCAGCTGGCGGCCGAACTGCTGGAGAACTCTCCGGCAAGCCTGCGAGCCACCAAGGCTCTGCTGCGCCAGTATCATGGCGATGCGATCGAGCGCGACATACGCCTGGGCATGGAGGCCAACGCCGGGATGCGCCAGACGGCGGACTTCGCCGAGGGCGTGAAGAGCTTTCTGGAGCGCCGCAAGCCGAAGTGGAGCGATTAGGCGCGGAGCGAATAAGCGCGGAGCAACAATCCCACCTTAGCCGCGCAACAACGGCGCGCCGAAGGTGGGGCACTCAAGTCGTTTGTTGTACCCTAGACGTATGAGCACGATCAGCGAAACTACCCTGCGCGTCCGCTATGCGGAAACCGATCAGATGGCCGTCGTCTATCACTCCAACTACCTTATTTGGTTTGAGGTTGGACGGGTGGAGCTGCTGCGCAAGTTGGGCTTTACCTACGTGGAGATGGAGCAGGACGGGTTGAACCTTCCGGTGGTGGAGGCCAGGTGCCGCTACAAGCATCCCGCGCGCTATGACGATGAGATTCTTGTGCGCTGCCACCTGGCGAAGATGCGGCCGTCGCTGCTGCGCTTCAGCTACGAGATCATTCGCCTGGCTGACGGACGCCTGCTGAGCGAGGGCGAGACCACGCACGTAGTGGTGGGCGCGGACATGAAGCGCACCCATCTGACCGGAAAATATCTGAGCGCGTTTCACGACGCGGCCGAGGTCGCCACAACCGACCCAGCACACCGAACAGAATCCTCCAAGCGCCACGCGCACGCGCATGGGAGATCCACGCCGGAAGCCGCGACACCCCAGGAAGGAAAGTAATTTTATGCAGACCCTGCAATTAAACGGCAACGACCTTACGCTGGAAAGCTTCGCCGAGGTCGTGCTTGAACATCGTCCCGTTGCACTGGCCGACGACGCCCGCGAGCGCGTTGTGGCCGCCCGCAAAGTGGTGGACACTCTGGTGGCCGGCGACGGCGTGGCCTACGCCATCACCACCGGCGTCGGACACCTGGCCGACGTGCGCATCAGCAACGATCAGGCGCGCGAGCTGCAGATCAATCTGGTGCGCTCGCATGCCGTCGGAGTGGGCGATCCTTTGAGCGAGAACGAGGCGCGGGCCATGATGCTGTTGCGCGCGAACTCGCTTGCCAAAGGCCTGAGCGGCGTGCGCCCCGTGGTGCTGGACACGCTCTGCCAGATGATCAACCGCGGCGTGCATCCGGTGATCCCCTCGCAGGGATCGGTGGGAGCCAGTGGCGATCTGGCTCCGCTGGCGCACCTGGCGCTGGTGCTGGTGGGCGAAGGCGAGGCCATCTACCGGGGACGCCACATGGATGGCGGCGAGGCCATGCTGGAGGCGCAGATCGAGTGCATCCGGCTGGAGGCCAAGGAAGCCATCAGCCTGATTAACGGTACGCAGGCGATGCTGGCGGTGGGTTCGCTGGCGCTGCTGGAGGCCTTCATCCTGGCCGATACGGCCGACGTTGTGGGCTCCATCAGCCTGGACGCACTGCAGGGCACCGACGTCGCCTTCGATGAGCGTATTCACCAGGCTCGGCCGCACAGCGGACAGCTGACGGTGGCCGCGCGGTTGCGCAAGCTGCTGCATGGCAGCGCGCTGCGCGAGCGCCATCGCGACTGCAAAAGAGTGCAGGATGCCTACTCTCTGCGCTGCATTCCGCAGGTACACGGAGCCGTGCGCGACGTGCTCGACTACGCCCGCAAGGTATTTGAGACGGAGATGAACTCGGCGGTGGATAACCCCCTGGTCTTCGTCGGCCAAAACGGAGCGCCCGACCAGGTGCTGAGCGGCGGCAACTTCCACGGCCAGCCGCTGGCCTTTACCCTGGACTTCCTCGCCATCTCGATCAGCACACTGGCCGGCATCAGCGAGCGCCGCATCGAGCGGCTGGTGAATCCCGCACTGAGCGAGGGGCTGCCGCCCTTCCTGGCGCCAAAGGCCGGGCTGATGTCCGGCTTTATGATGCCGCAGGTGACGGCTGCGGCGCTGGTGAGCGAGAACAAGGTGCTGGCCCATCCGGCGTCGGTGGATTCCATTACCACCAGCGGCAACAAGGAAGATTACGTGAGTATGGGCATGACGGCCGCGCTCAAGCTGCGCCGGGTGCTGGCCAACGTGCGCAACGTGCTGGCCATTGAGGCCCTGGCCGCCGCCCAGGCCGTGGACCTGCTCGCGCCCCTTCTGCCTAGCCTGGCTGCACAACAGGCCATTCGGCAGGTGCGCTCGGTCTCGCCCATGTACAAAGAAGACCGCTCCATTGCCCGCGACATTGGAGACGTGGCAGAGATGATCCGCCTTGGCAAGCTTGCCGTAGCCGTGGAGTAAATCATACGGGCTACGGGATTCTGGATGGCCACGGGATGGATGTATGGAAATCCAGAACCGCGGTATCCACAGGCCTGGTAAGTCTATGAATACAATGATATTTGCAAGTCGGACTTTTGGCGTCCTGATTGCACACTAAGGTGGTATTCCTAGTCAGCCCGCTGGTGCCGCCGCGATAGTGGTGTGCCTGACGGGTTGGCTCTTATGCGGCAGAGATGGCAATAGGCCATCCCGCCACTTGCAAACCTTGTGCATAACTTGCTTATCCAGTCAGGGATCAGCTGCACGGAGCCAGCTTGAAGCTGGCTCAATTTTTTGCACAAATGTGGAAGGCTTGTCCTACCTCGCCCTTTGGTGTGTCCATTTGCGCGGCCGATCGTATCCGGGGGACATTATTGCAACAGTAAGGTACCAGGATGGTTAATAGTAAAAGGCCAATTCTCAGCAACCGCGTTTCTCCGGATTTTCGCCGGTTATCTTAGGGTTTTTTAGGGTTAGTTACTTCTTTTACAGAAGATTGTCCTATTTCCTGGTTGACACCTGAGCACAATTCCCGCAAATTACAAGCTGTCACCCGTAACCAGCTGGATGCTTATCCGTTGGGGTTCGGGGGACGGGAGTTGGCCCCCGCTCTGGCGGCTCCGCACAATACGAATGGCTGCTACGACTCTTGCACCCGTGGATTCACGGGAAGTAGTACGTTGCGATCAATGCCACCTGGTCCAGTTCCGGACCGCGAATAACTATTGCCGCCGCTGCAAAACGTCTCTGGATGAGATTCCTGAGCCGGAGCCGATTGCCGTGGCTCCTGTCCCAGACAATCTGGAGACGATGCCCAGCCGGCAGATTCCGGTGGCTGCGGCCATTCGCTCGCTGCGCACCCGTGCCGGCCTGAGCCAGCGCCAGTTGGCACTGCGCATGAACGTGCCGCGCACCTACGTCAGCAAGATTGAAAACGAGAAGGCCTGCCCGACCCTGGGTTCGCTGGAGCGGCTGGCGACGGCCCTCCACGTTCGCGTTTGCGACCTGCTGACCGTGGGCCGCACCCTCGAAGACGACATCCGCGAAATCAGCCAGGACGAGTTCATCGCCGAGCTGATCCCCTATATGAAGAAGCTGAACGGGGTGCAGTGGATGAGCGTGCTCAACCAGGTGCGCGAGCTGACGGCGATGCCGCGGCGCTCGGCCTAGCCTTCAGGGCTCTGGTTTAGCACGAGGCACGACCTCTTCTCATCATACCGGGGCCGGTGCGCCAAATTGGTGCGCCGGCCCACTCCCCCGCCCCTGGAACTCACCCTCCGGAGCCAATGAATCCGCCCCCTGCGGATGATTGTCCGCTGCCATGGCCGCCCCGCCCTGCGTTGCAACTTACCCCTGCCTATGCTAGCTTCAAAGTACTGATTTCCGAGGCAATGCTTTGCATAACAAGGTCCCGAACGGGCTGACGCGTAAGCAAGCAGAGCTGTACGCAAAGCTCGATCCAGAGCGGCTTCCCCGGCACATCGCCATCATCATGGACGGCAACGGACGCTGGGCTCGCCGGCGCCACCTGCCACGCGTGGCAGGGCACAAGCGCGGTGTGGAAGCGGTGCGCGACATCATCACCCTGGGCGCCCGCCTGCACCTGCCCGCCATGACCCTGTACGCCTTCAGCGCGGAAAACTGGAAGCGCCCCAAGACCGAGACCAGCTTCCTGATGCAGCTGCTGCGAACCTACCTGAAAAACGAAGTGCCGCTGATGAATGAGAACAACATTCGTCTGCGCTACATTGGGCGCATCCACGAGCTGCCGCCGCAGGTACAGGAGCGTATGCAGTGGGCCACCGAGCAGACGGCGCAGAACACCGGCATGATCATGTCGCTGGCACTGAACTACGGCGCGCGCGCCGAGCTGGTGGACGCCTTCCGGGCCATTGTGAGCGCTGCCCAGAAAAACGGAGGACTGGACAAGCTGGAGATCAGCGAGGAGATGGTCTCGCAGAATCTGTACTCGCCCGATTTGCCCGACCCCGACCTGGTCATCCGCACCAGTGGCGAGATGAGGCTTTCGAACTTCCTGCTGTGGCAGTTGGCCTATACCGAAATCTACGTGACGCCGACCCTGTGGCCGGACTTTGACGGCAACCATCTGCTCGAAGCCCTGGCCGACTTCCAGCGCCGCGAGCGCCGCTACGGCGCCGTGGGCGAGGCCTTTTAACCCGCTCGGCAATTACTCGGCCGCGCCGCGGCCCACGCCCCAGGAGAGCCCATGAAACGCATTCTCACCGCCCTGGTTCTGATTCCCCTGGTGCTGGTGGCCGTCTTCCGCGCGCCGTTGTGGCTGTTTCTGCTGCTGGTGGTGGTGTTCGCCCTGGGCGCGCTGATGGAATATCTCTCCATTACCGCCGCCTATGGGCTGGAACCATTTCGCCTGCTGGCCTACCTGCACACGGCTTCACTGTTCGTCATCTACTACGGGGTCGAGCGTTATGGCACACTGGCGCTGCTGGCCTGCGGGTTGCTGCTGCTGTTTGGCCCGTTCCTGATGATGATTGCCGCGCTGGGACGCGAAGACATGAAGACGGCCATTCCGGCGGCGGCCATGAGCGAGCTGGGAGTGTTTTACATCGGGCTGCCCATGCTGATGCTGGTGATGCTGCGCGAGAGCCGTCGCGGCTGGGTGTACGTGCTCTTCGTCTTTTTTGCCGTGTGGGTGGGCGATACGGCCGCCATGTACGTGGGCAAGAGCATGGGGCGGCACAAACTGGCGCCGCGCATCAGTCCCGGTAAGACGATTGAAGGCGCGGTGGCCTCGCTGCTCTTCGCCGTGCTGGTGTGTGTTGTATTTGCGCATCATGTGCCGGATATCGCCGCGGGGTTGCACCGCATCCACCTGCTGCAAGAGCCCGACGAGTCTCTGCTGGCCGGGTATGCGCCCTATGGACGCGGAACCTGGTGGGTGGCGGCCCTGCTGGCGGCTGGTATCAACGTGGCGGCGCAGGTGGGCGATCTGATTGAGTCGCTCTTCAAGCGCGGCGCGGGAGTCAAGGATTCCGGAACGATATTGCCCGGGCATGGCGGCCTGCTGGACCGCGTTGACGCGCTATTACTGGCCTTGCCTGTGGCGTTTATCCTGTTGCTGGCCTTTGGCGACCGCCTGATTCGTCCATAGGATTGGTCCAGCCAAGGGCCACTGTCAGGCTGAGACTCGTCCAACCCCGGCCCGGCGAGTTAAACTGTAAGTAGATGAAGAGAATTGCCATTCTGGGCTCGACCGGCTCCATTGGTACGAGCACCCTCAAAATCGTTGAAAGCTATCC
>Ga0326727_10023810_pt1 | contig 11643 bp, 8 predicted proteins | sample MB2enrmetagenome_FD_207643 | JGI IMG/M metagenome (GOLD analysis project Ga0326727, IMG submission 207643) | Lab enriched peat soil microbial communities from McLean, Ithaca, NY, United States - MB29MY | ecosystem: Environmental > Terrestrial > Soil > Wetlands > Peat | place: USA: New York... | reverse complement strand
TGCAAATCCCGCAAACTGCGCGGGATTCGCACTTTCCCACCGCCCCTGCGGTTACTGGCTGATTTATTAAAACCGGACACTTCAAATGCTACGAAAAGCGGACATTTTCACTTGCTAGCGACACTGATGAGTAGGCGACCATCCACTCAGGGTCCAAAATTGTGCAGATATCTTTGTTCATGGTGCTGCGCATAACAGATATATTCTGAGCGGTGAAAGCGACCCAACCCTAGCCAGAGGTTCACTCAGTCGATTAGGGCGCGATGCAGTAAGAGACTGGGTTGCGCAGGCAACTGGCATCTATCTCCCCTCAACAGCCGGCCAGGCTTATCAGTTCATGCAGGAGTTCGCTCCTTCGCCTGAGCACGGCCCCTCGAAGCGCGATCGCTGCCGAACATGTTCGGCTTAGACTCAATTCGAAGGACTGCATTTTATGCGAAATCTGTATGAATATATGTGCTGATGCCATTTGGACGCGAAGTATTTGCAAGTTGGTGACAAACGCCTGACAACTCCTGATCGCAAGCCGCCTACCTTTTTGACAGCAGCACAGGGAAGGTTCCCCTATCCAGTCGTTCCCTCAGATGCATCGACCCCTCTGTTCTGACTTTGCTAAGGAGAGATTAATATGCATGTTCGCAGGACCGCAGTCGCAGCATGCCTCGGCCTGGTTCTTCTGATGGTTTCGTCCCAGGCCCAAGCACAATATGTCATCACCAATTTGGTCTCGAATCAAGTAGGCCAAGCCCCCCACATTGATCCACTGCTGGCCAATGCTTGGGGATTAGCCCGGGGCGCAACAAGTCCTTGGTGGATCAGCGATAACGACACGGGCTGGTCGACCCTCTATGATGCAACCGGAAAGCAAGTGCCACTCAGGGTTTTGATTCCCACCGCCGGAAACGGACCCTCCACACCGACAGGTCTAAACGGCCCGGGCACGCCGACGGGAATCGTGTTTAACGGATCCTCGACGGATTTCCAGGCTCAGGGCTGGAAAGCACCTTTCATTTTCGCGACGCTGGATGGCACCATCAGCGCATGGGCGCCAGGATTAAATGGCAACCAGTCGATGATCGTGGTTGACAACTCAGCCAACAAGGCCTCGTACACGGGCTTGGCCATCACCAGCCATCCCTCGGGGAATTTCCTCTACGCGGCGGATAACTGGAACAATGTAATAGACATGTACGACGGCACCTTCACATTCGTGAAGTCGTTTAGTGATCCGTCGATTCCATCAACCTTTTCGGTATTTGGCATCCAGGACATCGATGGCCTGGTCTACGTCTCGTATGCTGTCCCGGGCGTCGGCGCCGGCGGTTACATTGACGTCTTCTCGGAGGACGGTACCTTCGTGAAAACGCTGATCCAGGGAACGCGGCTCAACCAGGCCTGGGGCATCGCTGCGGCTCCCGGCAATTTTGGACCGCTGAGCAATACACTGCTGGTTTCAAACAACTCCGTCGACGGCACCATCAACGCGTTTAACCCTGTTACCGGGAAATTCGTGGGTACGGTAAAGGACGAGAACGGGAAGGCGATCGTGTTGAACAACCTCTGGGGAATTGCCTTCGGCGGAGGAAACTCAACTAATGGAGCAACAAACGAGCTCTTCGTCACTGTGGGCCAGGGGATTGGCCCCGACGAATTGGCCGGCACCTTTGCAAGAATCGTCTACAAGCCACAGCCACCGAATTGACCGGCGCGTTACCGTCAATCGTCTGCAAGCAGTAGTTGACAATAAACTTAAGAGGAAGAGGCAACCCGGGCCGCCTGAAAACAGGAGGTCCGGGCTCCTTGTAGTACGGCCTGCAAGGCTTGACTACGCGCTTTCTTTGTCGTCATAGCGGCCGATGTGAAGCAGTACAGCACTAATAAGTCGAAGGAGGTTCCTTCTCGTAATCTTCCCCGAACATATTGCCGTGCGCCATGGTTCCCGCACGTGGAATCGGGGCCGTTAACGCCCCCAGGTCCACCAAGCGCGCAGAAAGATGTACGGTACGGATGAGCCCCTGAAGCGTCGATTGCGGCACGCCTTCGATCCATAGATGGAGTTCGTAGTCACCTTGCGGAATGTTGCGCAGATCGAACCCGTTCTTCTCGTCCGCAATCGCGTAGAGGCCAGTTGAAAGCGTAAGTATGACTGCGCTCATCTCCGGGTGAATATTGCAGAAGATGTAAGAGACGCCCTCATGAGAAAACGTCGTCGATTTGCTCGATCCAGCTTCGTAGAGTCCAAGATCGAAACGCTTACCTTCGAAAAGAGAAAAGACATTGTGAAAGAACGGATCGGCGTTCGGAAACTGGACCACACTCCCAACGGGAATCACTTGCAGGTGGGGAATAAACGTGCGGTTTTTCTGCAGCAACGTATAGTGGCCGTGGGGAACGAATGGGACCCCCGAAGTTCCCGGCAGCGGTTCAAGCCAAATGACGGCCGGCACTGGGCGACTCTTGCCCGGCAAAGAAGAGACAAGATGGAGGCGCAACTCGGCGCTCTGGGTTTGCGCGCACGCAAATGCTGACGCCAGAACAGCGCCGGCGAAGCACACACCCAATCCCCGCGCACGCATCAGAACTTGTACCCCGCGCCCAGGCCAATCACATTGCTCCTCGCCGGAGCAGCAAGAACAGGGAAGCTATCCAGGCGCCGGTATTCGATTGAGAACAACAGAAACGCGCTCGGGCTGTAAATGAAGTTGCCAGTGAACGTGCGACTTCTAGCCAGGTTCTGATACATCGACCCTCCGGCTGATGCAAAGCGCAGCAGCTCACCGGCAAAGGCGTTGTCCATGCCAAATGCTGCGTTTGATTCCAGCCGTTCACTGAGTCTCTCCTTCAGTTGCACCCACCCGCCGGCGTCGTCCAACGGGAGCAGATAAGATTCCCCTGAAAGCGGTTCGAAGCTATAAGCAAAGTCCTTGTACGCCCCGCCGCCAAGTCCGCCAAGCGCCGCCCCCCGATAACCGCTTCCTGTGAACTCAAGGTGCGCAGGCAAAAAGACTCGCGCATCTGCCGTCGCTGCCCATGAATCAAAGCTCGGGCCCAATGAGCTGTGGTGCGGCGCGAAATAACCTCCCAGACCGAAATGACTCCGTCCCTCCTCGCGCTCATTGCCAAGCAATGCCACGCGCGCTTCCACTCCGGGCCAGCGGCTCTGCTCCGCGCTGCTGGGTGGCATAGCGGAATAACTGAATTGAGGAGTCAGCGGGGCGTCTCCCACGTCCACCAATGCGGCTTCCACCCGGACACGAGGTAGGCCACCGCCATGGAATCGTCTGGTCACACCCAATTGAGGGTTCCACGTCCATAGATTTCCCGACCAGGCCAGCGGCGGTTCGGCTACCGCCGTCAGGGAAGTGGGGGTATCCGGGCTGACAATCGGGCGATCCAGCGAAAAGTACGCGTCCGTGTTCTCCCATTGCAGACCCGCATGTGCCGTACGCAACCGTATCAAAGCGGTGTTGGTGCTGAAATCACCTGAGTATTCACCCGCCGAACCGCCGGAGGCCGGGCTTCCGTCGAAATCCACACGAAGATCGGCATAAGTACGCGCCCCGAAAAGATGCGGTCCGCGCGCGTCGAAACCAAGAACCGTGTGGCGAATGGACGCACCGGTGCTTCCCGGTCCGGGTACAGCCGCAGTTGGCGCAGCTGCCACATTCACCGCTCCTGTGTTCACAAACCCATTGAACAATAGCATTCCCGTGATCTTCACCGGATATTTTGATTCGCTCTCCACCTTCGTTTGTTCGTGGGTTGCAATTTGCGTCTCATCGATCTGCTGCCGCTCGCGCATCTCCTCGAGCGGGTCTGTCTCTCCTTGCGAATTGTTTTGAAGCTCCGCGGCAGATGCAGTGATTGGCGGGCGCGTCTCTGCTGCCGTGCCCTGTCCTGCCTGCGCCACCCGAATTTCGAGTTCAGCCAATTGCCTGCGCACCTCCTGCAATTGGCGCTGCGACTGCTCCAGTTGCGCCTGCGTGCGTGCCATAGCTTCGGTCAATTCCCTGATCTGTTGCGGCACGCTCTGCTCGCTGGAGGACTGTGGATGGGAGACTCGCGCAGCCGGAACAATTGCGACTGCGAGCAAGAGCGCCAGCCGCCACCATCTCGCCTGCCAGACGCCTGCTTTCCGATTCTGCTTACTTTTGCATGTCTTCATCTGGGATCACCTGCGCATAGGGCTTGGTTTCCATCCCGTCGCACCGCGAAGACTCGCGTACCACCTTCATCTGGAAGACCGTTTCACCCGGTCGGCTGCTTAGCAGAACGACGTCGCCTCCGTGTTCCAGAGCGATGCAACGAGCAAGAGTTAGACCTAGCCCTGTGCCCTTTTGTTTCCCTTCGCTGACAAACGGCTCGAAAAGGCGCTCGCGGACTTTTTCCGGAACCCCCGGACCGTTATCGATTACATTCACCGTTACCTGCTGTCCCTGCGCTTCTATTGCTACATCAACGCGAGCCTCAGTACCCAAGGAACGCGCGGACTGGCAAGCATTGAGCAAAAGATTTGAGATCGCCCTCTCCATTTGCTTTCCATCGACCATCACCAAAGTTTCCGCGGGGTTTTCACAATACGCCGTCACCATCACCCCTTCGGCATCAGGATGCGCCTTTAACAGTGAAGTCGAGCGCTCGACGATCGCGGCCATTAGTTCCAGTTGTCTTCGCGTTCCCGCGCCGGTTCGGCTGAAGATCAACAGGGACTCGATCAGGTCTGCCGTTTCGTTGACGGCTGCCCGAATCTCACCAAAGATCTCCGCACGGTCTTTGACAGAAAGCCGGTCGCTCGCCAGAAACTCCGAATTGGCATAGATGGCGGCAAGGTAATGGCGCAGGTCGTGCGAAACCGAGCTCGCCATGCGGCCAATCGTCGCCAGCCGCTCCGACTCGAGCACCGCCTGATTTGCCTTGTGAATCTCTTCGCGCATCTCAGCAAACGCCGAGCTCAACTGCTGCACCTCCTGCGTGCCATGGAGCGGAACGCGATACTTCACGTATCCAAGTCCGAAAGCCGTAACACTCTTCGAGAGTTCTTCGAGCGGTCGCGTCACGGCACGAGAGACCACAATCATCAACGCCGTGCCCGACAGCAGGGCCAGCAGACCCGCAACCAACACTATCCGGTTAATGCGATTGATGGAGCTCTCCGCGGGTTCCAGCGACTTAAATACAACCAGTTGCAGCGGCGAGGTCGCCGTTGCAGAAAGATCTTTCATCGCCCAGAGATACGGCGTGTTTCCGATCGTCACCGTAACGGGCACCAGCGAAGCGCCTATCAAGAGAGGCGGTTGCTTAGCCAGTGCCGACTCGGCGGCTGGCTCCAGCGTGCTGGCCACAACCTGCCCACTGCTGAAAAATGCGGCCTCTACCCCGGTGGGCTCGCTGATCTGTCGCACCGTGCGTTCAATTGATACACCACTGACTACGTATCCCAGCAGAGTGCCATCCTCATCGCTGCCGAAGAGAATTGGTCGAACCGCGCATGCATACAACGAGCCTCGATCGATCAGGAACGGTTTGCCGGGAGACGAAAGCAGCCTCTTCAGATTCTGCCGCAGCGTAGTATCGGCCGGCGCGTTCTTCCCGTACGCCGCGACGACCCGGCCGCCCGGATCCGCCAGGACGAACAAATCCGTGCCGCTCAGGCGCCAGAACTCCGCTGCGCCATCTTGAATGGTTAGGTCGTCCCCGCTAGTCATTAACGCCTTTAACGTCGGCAGTTCGGCCAGCAGCGCATTCTCACGCTCAAGCGCCGATACACGCTCCTCCTGCAAGGTCTGGAAGCTCACCACGGAGTGATCCAGATCTTGGGTCAAGTCCTCTGCCACTTGTACGCGCAGCTGATGGCGGATCAGGAACAGGCTCAGGCCCGTGACCACGAAGATCACCAAGGCCATTGTGACGACCAGGAGCATGTGCGTTCTGACGCCGTGCTTCTTGCGCATGCTAGCTACTCCACCGGAAGCTTCGTCGTCATGGCACTTGGCCGTCAGTTCATCATGGGACGAATTTGTATCCTGCGCCGTATATCGTAAGCAGGTGCCGTGGATTTGAAGGGTCTGGCTCCAGCTTTTGGCGCAACTTCAGAATCTGATTGTCCACAGTCCGCGTGGTTGGATAGAAATTGTACCCCCAAACCTCGTTCAACAGAACATCGCGCGTAAGAACCCGCTCGGCATTTTCGGTAAAGAATTTGAGAAGCTTGAATTCGTGCGCAGTAAGCGTCACTGGCTTCCCGCTGCACAGAACCGTCATCCTTGCAAAGTCCACTTCGCAATCTCCGAAGCGAAGCAGCGTTTGCACGGTGGGTTTCCGCCGCCTGCGGATCGCTGCCTGTACCCGTGCCATCAGCTCCCGTGGACTGAATGGCTTTGTGACATAGTCGTCGGCGCCGAGTTCGAGAAGCAGGACTTTGTCTGCAACCTCAGTAATGGCGCTCAACACCACAATCGGAGTGTCGTTCGAGATGCTCTTGAATGACTGGCAGAGCTCGCGCCCCGAGATGTTGGGAAGAATCAAATCAAGAACAACAGCTACCGGCCTCTGGCTGCGAAACAGATTCAGTCCAGTTTGTCCGTCACCCGCCATGGCAATCGCATACCGCTCCTCTGCGAATATCCTCCGCAACACTTTTTGCATGCGTGGATCATCTTCAATCACCAGGATGGTTCCAAGGCTTGCCAAGGGTGAAAGCTCGGGATGCTCTTCAATGGCGATTGCTGCATCTTGGATCATGTTGGGGAACCTTTCTCCTCTATTCTCGGAGATTCAAGTGTTCTTTTCGCTGCGGGTTGTGAAGATTTTACAATGCGATGACAATTGCCAGCCGACATATCTTCCCGCTCGACCAAGTTTTTTGCTGGTTGCTTGCGTTCCGGCTCGCCGCAACCTTCGGTGTAATGACGGAGGATATATTTCTATGGAAAGCCAACGACGGCTTGCCTTGGGGTCCGCCCTCATCGATGTTGAGTTTTCGCGGATTCCGGATGTATCACCGGCTTTGCGACAACCGGCTTCGCGTCAGTTACCACTTGTGTACTAACCAACACGGTTGCGGCGCAGCGGCCATGCTGGGTATTGCGACAGTGTTGGTTACAGTACTTCACCTTCAAAGGCGGCAGTATTCACTCCAGCCAGAATCTTGCAGCCAGTACCTGCAATAAAACAAGAATCTGAATAACGGTAATGTTTTTCTTCTCATTACAGGTTTTTCCGAGGATTACTCCCCGAATGTCGGCATGGCGACCCAAATCCATGGCCCGTCTTCGGGTGAGGGTCGCAGTCTCAAACGGCGTTCCCGTTACTGATCTGAGGGGACACCGGATCATCGTCCAGATGCAGTCTACGTGGTCTCCCGTGCTTAACCGCAACCCCCCAGAGTTTCGTGGCCAGGATCTATTGGGCGACAGCTTCGGATTACGTGCCGGTGACGGGCCGCGAATAGTGCATATCGAGCCTGCCGTCGCACATTGTTCCGCCGATCGTGGACCCGGAGCCGCGGCGCGGCTCAGAGCGGCTGGCGCAGCAATTGCGGCTTCGCTCGGGCCAATTGTACGATCAGCTCGCCGAAAAGCGTGTTCGCCCATGCAAACCACGGCCGGGTGAACTCCTCGGAGTTATTCGCGCCGAAGGACTCGTGGATGAAGTCCGTGCCGGCCGTCGTGTCGCGCAACCATTTGAGGCATTGCAGAATCTCGCGGTCGTCAATGGAAGTAAGCGCGCGCAGGATGATGCCCATCGGCCAGATCTTCTCGATCCCGGTGTGCGGGCTGCCGACGCCGGTGGCCGCCGTGCCCGTGAAAAAGTACGGATTGCTGCTGCTGAGCACAAACTGCCGCGTGCGCTGGTACAGCGGATCGCGTAGATCGCAGCAGCCAAGATAGGGAAGGCTGACGAGTCCCGGAGCATTCGCGTCGTCCATCAGCAGGTGATTGGTGAAACCGTCCACTTCATAGGCCCAGATATCGCCAAGGACCGGATGCTGAACGGTTGCATACTGCTTTACAGAGGTCCGCACGCTCCTGAGCAGTTCGTCGCAGGCGGCATCGAGTTTACTGTCCGCGACGCTCGCGGCGTTGATCTCCCTGAGTTGCTCGAAGGAGCGGATGGCGAACAGATTCCCTGGCACGAAAAGCGGATAAATGCAGGCGTCATCGGAGGGGCGAAACATGGAGAAGATCATGCCCACGGGCCGCGCCGGGTTGCCGTAGCCATCGAGCGCTACCGTGTCATAAGGGATGGTGGTCAGGCGCGTGAAATGGTAAGGCCCGTGTCCGTGGAGACGCTGCTGTTCCTGGAAGGTCTTCACGACTCGCCATGCTGCGGACTTCCACGCCGCGTCGAAGACGCTGGTGTCGCCTGTGGCGCGCCAGTATGCGTGCGCGAGCCGGATGGTGTAGCAGAGCGAGTCGATCTCCCACTTGCGCTCGGCCACGCCAGGCTTCATCTCCGTCTGGTCGTGGAGCGCCCAGCTCAGCGGTGGATCCGAAGTGTTGCGCGTGAAAGCGCTCGCGTAAGGGTCTATCAGGATGCAGCGCGTCTGCCGTCGTATCACGCCCGCGATGAGCAGCGCGAGTGCGGCATCTTCTTTCGCGAAGTCGACGTAGGGGGCGATCTGCGCGGAAGAATCGCGTAACCACATTGCATCGATGTCGCCGGTGATGACAAAGGTATCGGACAGGCCGTCGAGCGTACCCGGAAAGACAGTGGTGTCAAGGGTATTCGGAAAGCAGCGCTCGAACATCGCAGCGAGCACCGGATCGGCGATTTGCGCCCTGACGCGCGTGATCACGGACTCGATGGCCGGGCTTTGAAAATGGCGGTCCGCCAGGCTGGGCCGCCCGTCTGCCGGAGACCATGTGCGAGCACTGAGAGGAGCGGGGACAGCAGTCGCGGCACAGAGTGCCGCGCAACCGCGCAGGACGGCGCGCCGCGTGAATTGAACTGTATCGGATGTCATCATGTCTTCTTGGTACCCCCGTGGCAATTCGACTCATCTGCCACGAATGATCTAAGGTAAATGGTTCGGGCTCGAGGAGGATAGCATTCATGCGCAGACGCGATTTTCTAAAGACAGGCGCCGCCGTCGCGGCAGGGACGATGATTCCGGCGGATCGCTGGGCGAGCGCGGAGGAACGCGCGCAAATTGCGGAGGGACTTCTCGGGCGTGTGCTTCCCCTGGTCGGCACTGGCTGGCACGGGCACATGTTTCCAGGCGCTGTGGCGCCCTTCGGCATGGTGCAGTTGAGTCCCGACACCAGCGGCGCGCCCGAGGCGAAATGGAACGGCCAATGGGACCTCGCCGGGTGGGATCACTGCTCGGGTTATCACTATCCTGACAGTTACGTTCTGGGCTTCAGCCACACTCATCTACAGGGCACCGGCGCCGCCGATCTCGGCGATGTGTTGCTAATGCCGCTCGTTGAGGGACGCAACTGGAGCTGGAACACCGGCGATCCGGGCCAGCAGGCGGAAGCACAGATCGAGGCCATCGGTGGGAACTCCGGCTGGGTCTTTAACGAGGCCGAGCGCGGCTACCGCTCGGCCTTCTCTCATGATCGCGAGCAGGCACGGCCCGGCTACTATGCGGTCCATTTGGACACGCCGGATGTTCATGCCGAGCTTACGGCGACCACGCGTTGCGGCATGCACCGGTACCGTTATCCGGTGCTGACGGCGGAAGCACGGCGCGGCCTCATGCTCGATCTGGCGCACGGCATTGGCTGTGAAGTCTACGCGGCCGAGCTGCGCATCGAGAGCGCAACGCGCGTGAGCGGTATGCGTTCGACGCACGGCTGGGCCGCGGATAAGCAGGTTTTCTTCGTCATCGAGTTTTCTCGGCCGTTTGCGTCTGTCGAAGTGCAGCAGGATGGCGCCACACGCAGGGCTGCAATCGGAGACCGGATCTCAGGGAAACAGATCAAGGCGATCTTCACCCAGAGCACGGCTGCCGAGCCGCTGGTGGTGCGTATCGGAATCTCCGCAACCAGCGTGGAGGGCGTCCAAAGGAATCTCGCCGCCGAAATTCCCCACTGGGACTTCGACGCCGTGGTGCGCGCCAATCAGCAAGACTGGAGCCGTGCGCTCGGTGTGCTGAACGCGGAGCTGCCCAGCCAGGCGCTGAACCAGACCTTCGCAACGGGCGCCTATCACGGCCTGGTGGCGCCGGCGACCTTCAACGACGTGGACGGCGCCTATCGTGGCCAGGACCACAAAAACTATCCCAATCCGGGCTTCACGAAGTACACCACGCTCTCAATCTGGGACATTTATCGCGGGGAATTTCCGTTCCTCATGCTGATGCAGCCGCACCGCATCAGCGATATCGTCAAGACGCTGCTCGCAGATTATCGCCAGCTCGATCAGCATTCGCTGCCCGTCTGGCCGCTGTGGGGCAATGAGACATGGTGCATGACCGGCTTTCACGTGGTCGGCATGATCGTGGGCGCGTATGCACGCGGTCTGCGCGAGTTCGACGCAGAGGCTGCCTACGCCGCCATGCGCGACACGGCGATGGTGGGGGCAACCGCCAACGACAACAAGGCACTGCAGGAACAATTCCGCACACTGGGGTATGTGGCAGCGGGACAGCAGCGGCAGTCCGTTTCCCGCACACTCGATTTCGCCTACGACTTCTGGTGTGTGGGCGCGATGGCAGATCTTCTGGGCAAGCACGACGACGCGGCGATGTTCTCGAAACTCGGCCAGAACTACAAGAATCTCTTCGATCCCACCACGGGATTCATGCGCGGCAGGACGGAAGACGGCAAGTGGCGCGAGCCATTCCGCCCTGACCAGGAATACTGGGAAGATTACACGGAGTCCGACGCGTGGCAGGCCACATTCAACGTGATGCAGGATGTGCAGGGACTGATCGATCTCTATGGAGGCGACGAGCCGTTCATCGCGAAGCTGGATGCGCTCTTCGCCGCGCCGTCAGACGTTCTCGAATCTCCGCCAGACATCACCGGCATGGTCGGCCAGGACGCGCAAGGCAACGAGCCCAGCAACCACATCCCGTATCTGTACAACTTCGCCGGCGCGGCGTGGAAGACGCAGGAGCGGGTGCGGCAGATTGCAAGACTCTACAACAACAAGCCGCAGGGAGTGCCCGGCAACGACGATTGCGGGCAAATCTCCACGTGGTTCGTCTTCGCTGCGCTGGGCTTCTATCCTGTGAACGCAGTGACAGGCGTCTATGTGCTCGGCAGTCCGCTCGTGAACCGGGCGACACTGCGCAATCCTGCCGCGGGCACCGCGTTCACGGTTGTCGCCGAGAACAACTCTGACCAGAACGTTTACGTGCAAAGCGTCGAGCTGAACGGCAACCCGCTCACTCGTTCGTGGTTTACCCATGCCGACATCCTGGCCGGCGGCGAGCTGCGCTTCCACATGGGCCGAGAGCCGAACAAAGCATGGGGTTCCGCGCCCGCAGATCGGCCACCCTCCGGGCTGGTCCGGGCCGGGCGATAGATCTTTTTGTTCAAGTCCTGTGCCTGGAGAAGCACATTCCCGAGAGCTTGTCGGTCGCTTTGAATCTCATGTCTTAAATTGAGAAGACCGTAGTAGTGCAGAGGCAAAGGCCCGCCGATTGCTGCTGCAATCCGCAGAGCTCAGAAATGAAAATCTGCAGACCTC
>Ga0326727_10023809_pt1 | contig 11644 bp, 7 predicted proteins | sample MB2enrmetagenome_FD_207643 | JGI IMG/M metagenome (GOLD analysis project Ga0326727, IMG submission 207643) | Lab enriched peat soil microbial communities from McLean, Ithaca, NY, United States - MB29MY | ecosystem: Environmental > Terrestrial > Soil > Wetlands > Peat | place: USA: New York... | reverse complement strand
CCTCTGTCAGGACCAAGCACCTGCCCGAGGGCGAGCTACAACTCGAAGCTCAAGACGTTCCTGGAGACCGCAGAGTTTCCGGAAAACGAGCCGCAGAGTTTCCGGAACGCACACCACTCCGTCCTCTCGGTCCGCGAGTGCCCGCAAGCCAAGAATGAACTGCTGGTGAAGCGCATCTTGCAAGAACAGTGTGCCGCCGGACGTCGCGTACGGCACCCGCTGGGCATCGAAGGCTCGGCAGAGGAGCGGCAGGTTGGTCGTGATGACCGCGAGCACCGCAAGATCGCCGTAGCGGAGCGCGCGTCGCTCGCCCGCAATCGGGTCAGTGATCTCTGTCCCGCTCTCGGCGACGAGCCACCGTACGTACCTGGCCAGAGCGCCCGCCTCGTCCGCACGTACGACGTCGGCGTTTGCATCGGGCTGGGGAAGGGGGATCACGTCTACGTCGTGGGGGTGAAGCGGCTTGGCGGCCGCCGCCGCTTCGAGCGGCGCGTGGAAGACCTCACCGGTCGCAGCGTCGAATTGGGCACCGTCCTTCGCTGGCGGAAATACCCTCGCGAACCGGTCGTTGAGCCATCCGACGAGGCCCGCGGTGCTGCGGAAGTTAACCCGGAGGGTGGCCTGCAAGGGAGAGGTCTCTGCGAGCTTCCGGCGCACCCGATCGTAGGTCGCGATGTCCGCTCGCCGGAATCGGTAGATGGACTGTTTCGGGTCGCCCACGATGGTGATGCTGCCGGACCGGAGCTTCGCGCCCCACGCGTCGTCCGCGTGGGCGCCGTCCTCCGCCAGGAACAGCATCACCTCGGCCTGCAAGGGGTCGGTGTCCTGAAACTCGTCGACAAAGATGTGATCGAAGGTGGCTTGGAGCTCGGCCCGCACGTCCTTGCGTCCGGCCAGTAGGTCCCGAAGCCGGAGGAGTAGGTCGATCGCATCGACGACCCGATGCCGCGCCTTGACCCTCTCGTAGAGCACCTCGACCACGGGGGCGAGACGCACGAGGCGTCGGGCCATCCATGCCCGCAAAGGCGCCATGAGATCGTCCCGAAGCGGCGACGCTCGTGCGGGGGTCTTGCCGGCGTCACCGTTGAAGGCTTTCCACGCGCTGTATGCATCATCGTCGCCTTCAAAGTCGTCGCGCTTGTTGAAATCGCGGCCGGCTTGGTCAACAACCGTGACGACGCGCTTGTAGAGCTTGGCGACGTCTGGCTCATCGCGCACGTCCCGAAGGAGCTTGGCCGAGCGCGAGAACCACCGGGCACCACGACCACCGCCGCGCACTTGCCGTGCCCACACCTGAAACTCATCAGCCGAACGCAGGAAGGCGTCGCGATCAAAGACGCCCGCTTCCACGTCCCGCGGTGGGACGTCGCGGTGCTCGAGCAGCCCCGCGACCAGCGCGTCAAGCCCGTACTGGATGTTGTACGGCGTCTCGCGCGACTCCATCCGCAGGCCGCCCTCGACGGCCGCCAGCACGATGTCGGTGGCTTCGGCGGCACGTCCGTCGGCCTTCGTGCCCGCCAGCTCGTTCGCGAGCGTCCCGCGATCGATCGACGTCATGAGCAGCTCGAACGTCTCGGTCTGCAAGGCACCGGCGTCGTCGACGATCTCGTACGTTGGGCTCAGGCGCGCGGCCACGGGGTACATCCGCAAGAGCCGGTCGGCGAAGCTGTGGATCGTCCCGATGTGTGCGTGGTCGAGAGTCCCAATCGCATCGTGCAGGCGCGTGCGCCTCACCGTGCTCAATCCGGGCGTGGCGAGAGCGCGCAGGATATGCTCGCGCACGCGGAGGCGCAGCTCACCCGCGGCCTTGCGCGTGAAGGTCACGGCCGCCAACCGCCCCAGCGGAACCGCGTGAGCGGCATCGTCCTCCGGCGCGATCATCTCCACGAGTCGGTCGACTACGAGCGTAGTCTTCCCTGTTCCAGCGCCGGCATCGACGACGACGTTGCGCTCCCGCTCCCGCACGACCGCGCGTCGCTCCGCATCGTCGGCAGGTGCCGGCGTCGGGGTACCGTCGCGCACCATCAGGCCTGCTCCTTCAGAATGCGGAATGGCCGCAGGATCTTTCGCTTCTCGAGGAGCGCTTCCGCACGCGTGTTCCGGTCTTCTCCACACACCGCCGTGAACGGACAGTAGGTGCAGTCGCCTTCGTTGGGGGTGCGGGGGAGGTTGCCGCTTCGAAGAAGCGCGTCGCCGAGCTCCAGCCACTCGTTAGCCACCGCGAGGAGGGCGTCCATCTCACCGTCCCAGTCGCGGAGTTCAACGCCGCGCGCGTTGGCGTAGACGTATTGCGCTGAGACGCGCGATGGCAGCGCCCATTGCTTGGCCAGATGTCGAGCGACCAAGGCGTACAGGGCGATCTGCACGTCCCGCTTGGCGTCGGGCGGATCGCCCTGCCGTCGGTGGTGTGCCTTGCCTGTCTTGAGATCTCGCACGCGGGTCTTTCCCTCACCCACGTCCACGCGATCGATGTACCCCACGAGGTAGATGGCGCCTGCGCTCGTCTGCAAGGCGAGCGGCTCGTCGGTGCCGAAGCTGCGCTCGGCTTCGATGAAGCGAGCCTCGGGCTCTCGATGCTCGTGCTCGAGCAGGGCGCGCAGGTCGGCACGCAACCGCTCACGCTGAGCCTCTCGGACAGCATCACCCGTCAGCGGGTATTCCTCGACGAACGCATCGAAAGCCTCGTTCGCAAGTCGATCGGCGATCACGTGCCAGTCGCTGAGCTTGCCTCGTCGCCCTCCGAAGTCCCCGCCGTGTGCGACAAAGAACGTCTCCGCAACAGCATGAAAGAGCGTCCCGTAGGAGAGGGCGTCGAGCTCGCGTGCGTTGGGCGCGTCCCGCGGCTCGTTCCAGTGAAACCCCCGCTCGAAGAGGAAGCGGTGCGGACACTCAAGCAGGAGCGCGAGCGCCGAGGCCGAGAGCGGCCGTTCAGCCGAGAGCCCCGGAAGGCCGAGCCCCTGGGCCGCCGGACCAAGGAGCCCATCAAGCGACCCGAACCCGGGTCCGCGTAGAGTCATGACCCGCCGCAAGTCGAGCATCGGCACCGTGTTCCACCGCTCGGGCACGATGGCGACATCGTCGGGTTGAGCGCCCGTAGGGCCGTCCGAGAACGAGGCCACGCGGTCGTGCCAGGCTGCTTCGGAAAGCGGCACCGATCTGCGAAATGCTGTCGCCACATCTCGCGCAGGGAGGAACCCATCCCGGCGAAGCGCTCGCCCGGTCGGCACGAGCCCCTCGTGTTTGCCGGTGACCCGGTTGGGGCGTCCGAGAGACGTGGCCACCTCGATGAAGATCGAGGATGGCTCGCGGTAGGTGCGGTCGGCGCTGAGGCGCGGCGCCGACAGCACGATGCTGCCCCGGGCGTCGCGCACGACACGATCGAACGCATGTAGCTGGAGCGTCACGCGCCCACTGCGAGCCAGGCCGGGAGCGCCGAGCGAGGCCCGTACGCGTTCGGGCAAGACGGCGTCCTCGCGCGGCGGCGATGGGAGAGTCCCTTCAGCGAGACCGATCATGCGCAAGGCACCAAATGGCACGCCCGCCGCCCGCTCGACCGTGTCCACGTGAACGGACGCCTCCCCCCAGCGTCCGACGGGTACGCGCCCCGCGACGAGCAGCTCCTCTAGCGCCGCAAGGGCATCATCGCCGACAAGCGACCCGGTTAGCGAATCCGAGGCAAGCTGCTCGGCGCGATGACCGAAGGCTGCCACCACGGCGCGTCCTGCTCCCGGCGCCAGGAGCCACTCAGAGAGAAAGGTGGCCGTCGCGGGAGCCAGTTCACGTAAGGGAGTCTTTCTTATCGAGGCACGCGCAAGGTCGACGAGTGCCGCCAGGGCAGGTTCGATTTGCCCCAGGACCTTCGCCTGTCGCAGGCGCGCCGCGCTCTCGCGAGCATCGTCACTCGCCGGATCGGCCTCGGCTTCTGCGATCGCCGCCTCGATCGAGGCACGCCGCGCGCGAAGGCGGCCGGGCCATTCGAGCGCGCCCTCGGGGTGCCCAGGGCTGCCGCCAACGGTTCCGAGACCGAATGCAAGCTCGCGCGCCTCGCCTCGGGACAGGCGGCGCACCTGGTCCGCGCCGTCCTCGTCTGCATCGGCGGCGCACCGCAGGGTGGGAAGCACCTCCGCAAGAGCCTCAAATCCGAGGTACTCACGCAGCGCACGCACGACCGCCAAGGCCCTTGCGCCGGCAGCGGTCGCGCACGCCGGTACGCCCCCGCTGACGTGGCACGCGATCCCGCGTTCCGCGAGCCGCTCTGCGAGCATCGCCGCGCCGGGATCGAGCTCGGTGAGCAGCAGACCGATCTCCTCGAGAGGCGCGGCTCGCTCGTAGACGAGACGCGCAACCCAGTCGACGGCTGCCTCGATCTCCTCCTCGAATCCCGCATGCTCTTCCAGGTCCACCGTGCCATCCGGGCCCTGGCTCCGGGCGCGCGCCGCCACGAGTGCCTCACCCGAGTCGAACAGATGGGACTGGAGGAGCGATCGCTCCGTCGTCGAGGCAGGCGGCGGCGTGGACTCGCGGAACGCTCTGGCGACCTCCAGCCCGAGGTTCGCGCCGCATTCCTCGAGGAATACTGTTCGTATCGGACGCGCGGCCAGGGCCAGAAACTGAACGCGCGGAATGGCCTTCAGGAAGCGCGCCTCCGCAGACGGTTCGTGCCCCGTCACGGCCGCCAAGGTCGGACCCTCGTTAGGCCAGAGTCCCACGTCTCGCTCAAGCAGACGCGCTGCCTCAAGAAGGATGCGCGCATGGGTCCACGACTCGCCCGCTGCCTCGTTCGCCGCTCGCCAGATGGCCGCAACATCGCCGAGCCGAGCAGCGTCCTCAGAGCTCCCCTCGCGACCCGCCGCCATCGCGAGGTGCTCGGCGTCGAGGCCGGCGGCCTCGAGATCCCCGATCGTGCGGGCAAACGCCGTGTCCCAACCCTGCGTGTCGCGAAGCAGATCGAGATCGAAGTAACGGAGCACTAGGCCCGTGCGAAAGAGTGCCCTGAGCCGAGCGGAGCGCAGCTCCTCCTCGCGCTCTCGCACGACGCGCCCCGCGTTGAAGAGCACCTCCGTCGCCAGCGGTCGCGCGCCGACAAAAAGCGTTCCGGCGAGGACGTCACGCCGACCGAGCTGAACAAGCTCCTTTCGCAACGCATGCGCGATCGCCGGTCGCGGCACGAGCACCGTCGCGACCGGCAACGGGCCGGTGCGCGGCAGATCCGCAACGGCCTGCGCCCACTCGTTCGAACTCCATGCTGTGCCAACGACCACGTGTTGCGCGCCCCTCCCCCAACCGTCGAGTATCGATCGTTCTACGGTCGGGCGCAGGTCCAACCGCACCCGCGGTTAGCCGCGGCTGCGCGGACGCTCAGCGTGCCCCCGCGCGGCAGCCGCTACGGCCCTGGATCCCGCGCCTCCAGCAGCGCCGTTAGGCGCGCGTCCGCGGCGATTTCCTCTGCCGTTGCAACAACCACGCTGCCGACCGTCGCGCGGGTGAGGGCGATGTGCATGCGCGTCGCGTACTGCGCGCGCCCCTGGGCGAGCCCAAGCTCGGTGACAATGACCCATGGTCGCTCGAGCCCCTTGAAGCGAAGAAACGTGTCCGCGACAGTCTGGCTCGGCGCAGTCGCGTCATCCGCGCGAACGACGGGTGTGCGCCCGATGCGGGAAGTCGCGCACACCTTTGTACGCGACTGGCCCGCCAGGGACAGGATTGCGATGTCCTCGGGTCGCGCGCCGTCACCGAGCGCCTTGTCGAGCTCCCGTGCAACGCGGTCGGCCACGGCGGTGGGGCTGGGTGCGCGCACGACACGCAGGACGGTGTTCACGACTGCGCGCTCCTCCACGACCGAAGGCGCGTCGGGCCGGTACGAGTCGGCGAACGCCGATAGCGACTCGGGGCATCGATAGCGCGAGCGAAGCTCCAGGGATGCCGGGAACAAGCCCGCGGGGACTGCGCGGTCGGGCCAGAAAGCCTGCCCCGAGTCGCCGAAGGCCCACAGAGAGCCATCGCCAGCCAGCGCTTTGACGAGCTCCCAATCGGTGGCCGAGAGGTCCTGCGCCTCATCGACGACGACCGCCCCCCAGCGCGCGTCGAGCATCGGCACGGCGTCGGCCGCTGCTTGCAGAGTCGCGAGCTCCCAGGTCTCATTGGTCCACGCGGAGGGCGCCGCTCCCTGTTGCATCGCGATGCCGGCGTCGGAGAGAAGCTGGGCCGCCGTCTCCCGCACCGTGCACGCGCTTTCAACGCCTTCCGCGCGAAGCGCCGTGGCCAGGGCGCGCGTCCAGCACAGGTAGAGCGCTCGCATGCCCGCTTTCTCCGCTTGCGCGTAGACGTCACGGGCGAGCAACGTCTTGCCGGTTCCGGGCCCGCCGCGCACGAGGAAGCGCGGGTTGTGACGGATCATGTCGAGCACGGAGAGCTGCGCCGCATCGAGCGCGACGAGCTCGCGCTCCCGGAGCCGAGCGCGATCGCCGAGTGCCAGTCGAGGCGACCAAGTTTCTCCCCAGATCCCGTGCAGGGCATCGATCCAGCCGGAATCGCGCGGCGGCTTCGCCCAAGGACCCTCGCGCGGGAAGACAGCTCTGACGATGCTCTCGAGGGCGGGGGCAAGCGCGCCGAGGTCCTGCTGTCCGATGAGCGCGTGCTCGGTGTCTCCGTGCGTCGGCTCGCGCCCGAACGGTGTGTCGGGGAAGGCCGTCGCTATGGCGAAGTAGGGCTTGGGACCGTCATAGCGTTCGTCCAGCTTCTTGCGTAGGAGCCGCGCGAAGGTGTGAGCCTGGTCGCGCGGGACGCGGTCCATGGCACGTCCGTTCTGAAGCCAGACGCCGTCTCGCACCTCGATCGCACCTCCCTTGACCTCGACAACGAGGACCCCGCGATCTGGGATCGCGAGCACGAAGTCCCCTTCGCCTTCCCAGCTGCCGCCTGCTCGGACGCGAAGCGAGTGCCAAGCCGTCCACCCCTTCGGCAACTGAGCCGTGAGCGCCCTGAAGAGCGCCTGTTCAGCGTGCGATCGCGTCGGACGCGGACCGCCGCGAGGAAAAAGGCCCGTCACCGGCACGCGCCCCAGCCTACCGCGAGCGCGCCCTGCGCCTCGGCCGAACTGGGCGGGAAGGGCCGCTACGTTGCAGTCGCCGCGGTTCTGACGTCCGTCGGCTCTCTTACGCTTCGAGCGAGTTCGCGTCGACGACCTTCTGCAGCTCACCCAGCACTTCGGCCTGGCGCTGGGCCAGCCAGCGCACCACCTTGCCGTTGTCGAAGAGCTTCTTCAGGTACCCTCGCGCGAGCGTCAGGTTCACCACGTTCTTGCCGTGGTTCTCCTGGATGAGCAGGTAGTCGCGCTCGAGCGTGCGCATCTCGTTCTCGAGCTTGGCGATGTCCTCGGGGCGCGCGCCTTCGGGTACGGCGGGCGGGCTGAGCTTCTGGTCCCGCGGCGTCGCGAAATGGAGGGCCTCCGCGTACGCCGTCGTGTAGTTGGCACCGGCGTTCATCATGTCCGCCATCTCGATCTGGCGCATCGGCTTCACCTTCTTGAGGGCGCGAAGGCCCGCCTCGGTGATCGGCTTGTCCTTCAGCAGCTCGATCGCCTCGGGACAGATGTTCGCGAGGCGCCCACGGCTGTCGCGGATCGTCTTGGGGCTGACATCGAGCGCGCTTGCGAGGCGCTCCTCGCGAACGCCGCCCTCGTCGATCGCGCGAAGGATCATCCTGTTCTGCTGGATCGGCGCGAGGCGACTGATCTGGCGGTTGTAGGTGAACGAGTCGTCCTCGATGGCCACGAGACAGACCGCCTCCGTCTTGCCCAGCTCGCGCAATAGGTCCACGCGCACATGACCGTCGAGGATGAGATACTTGTCACGCATCCCCTTGGCCGGGTGCACCATGATGGGTTCGACGACACCGATCTCGCGGACCGACGCAGCAACCTTCCTGTAGGCCCTGCCTGCCTTGACCTCGGGCTTGAGCACCTTGCTGGGCAGCAACTTGTCGAGCGGAATGGTGAGGCTCTCCAAGCGAAACGTGGTGCGGACTTTCATGCGCCTTTCACCCCGATCTGTTCGGCGAGGTACTTCGGCAGCGCGTCCAGCTGCTCGGCGCGCAGGAGGTTGACGAAGTCCTCGTCGGTGAGGAGCTGCTTGAGCGTGCTTGTGACGAAGAGCAGCCGCTCCTCGCAAATGCGCGCCTTCTTGACGAGCAGCTGCTGGCGCTGCGTCTCTCGTCGGTACCCCTTCACGAGGTCCTCGGTGCTAACCTTGGGTCGTTCGCGGCGACTTCCCCCGCGCATGGTCTTGCCGCGGGCGCGGCGTTCCTCGATGAGCGCACGCGCCTTGAGCAGCGCCCGGCCGCGGAGCTGACCACTCTCGTAGGCTTCGGTGAGGCCGCGCTGCACATCGGCGTCGTCGGACTGCGCGATCATGACCGCCACGGCGATGGGGATCTGCCCCTTCTCGGCCGCCTTGATGAGGCGTTCCTCACCGTTCTTGTGCAGGCGCAGGAGATCGCGCACGTACTTCTCGGTCATGTCGACCTTGCCCGCGATGTCGGCGACGCTGTCGCCACGCTCCCTCATGGCGGCGATCTCGCGAACGAACTCCATCGTCGTGTGCTTGCGGCGCGCGATGTTCTCGACGAGGCTCATGATGAAGCGGTCCTCGCGGGGCACATCGATGACCAGAGCGGGCACCTCGGTCTGTCCGAGCGCCTGGTAGGCCTCCAGGCGTCCCTGGCCGCAGACGAGGTCGTAGCTGTCCTCGTCGCGACCCCGGACGCTGACGGTGATCGGCTTCCTCAGGCCGACCTTCGAGATGTTGGCGACGATCTCCTTGAATTTCGCCTTGCCGCGCGCCCGGGGGTTCAAGATGTGGATCTTGTCGATGGGGATCATCTTCACGGCGGTCATGCGGCTACCTCGATCCGAACCTGCTCCGCCATGCCGCAGAGGTAGTCGAGCGTGTCGAAACGGAACGTGTCGAGCTCGGCCCCGTTGTCCTCGCGGAACCGCAGGCGCCCGGCGCCTACATCGAGAGTGGGCAGCAGGTAGTAGTCGAGTGGTGCTTCGTTGGCCCCATCCATGCGCACGGCGATCGTGAGGTCGGGTTCGCTCGCCGTGCTCACGCGCCAACGGGGCGCCCCCGCCTCCGTCGTCTCGTACCGCGAGAGGACGATGGAGACCGAGAGCTGGCCGTTGACGCGCAGGACCCCGGCTGCCTCGTCGACCTCGACGTGGCCCCCGAGTTGCTTCATCGTGCGGACGATCCCATCAACGATGGTTGGGTGCAGCTCGCCGAGCCTGCGGCGAAGCTCGAGGAACCCATAGTCGCAGGGCGGGCGGTACTCGACGTGGGCGTAGGCAGCCAAGAGGCTGCCGAAACGATGCCGGTACGCGGCGCTCGAGGGCATGCCGCCGTCCTCGTCGATGAGCGGCCCTGACAGCCTGCCGGAGCGTTCGAGCAAGCGGCGCAAGCGCTCGAGCATCTCGTCGTCGGAGAGCCGGCGATGCCGCTCGAGGATGATCCCCTGGGCGGTGTAGAAGTCCTTCGCTTCGACGATGGGCTCGAACGCGCCGTCGCGGCGAACCCACATGTCCGGCGGGTTACGGACGCGTGCCTTCTTGAGCTTGAACGAGACGCGATTGTAGACGTTGTGGCCGATGTACTTCTCGTTCGTGAGGACCTGATGCACCGTGGACCGCGTCCACTTGGCGCCCGACTCTCCCGGGACGCCCGTGGCGTTCAGTAGGTCGGCGATCTGCGCCTCCGAGCGCCTCTCCTCGATGAACGCCCGGTAGATACGCCCCACAACTGAGCGCTCCTCGGTGGGCCCGGGCGCCAGCACGACGCGATCGGTCTGGATGCTCTTCTGCTCTCCGCGGCCGAGGACCGCCTTCGTCACGCCGGTGTGGTCGACCAGGAGCCGCCGCAGTCCGTATCCCGCAGGGCCCCCCTGCCGGAAGCCGAGCTCGATGAGCTTGCACTGCCCCTTGAACACCTTCGCCGACAGCTCGCGGCTGTACTCGCCGGCCATGGTGCGCTTGACGCTCTTGACGATCGTCGAGACGGGGCTGCCGTCGTTCTCGAACTGCTCGGCGCAATAGATGACCTGGATCCCGGCCCGCTTGCAGATGTACTCGTAGTAGGCGCTCTCGTCGGCGTCCTGGAACCGTCCCCACCGGCTCACGTCGTAGACCAGGATTGCCGTGAAGTCGGCGGTGCCGCTCTGAACGACGGCGATCAACTCCTTGAGAGCGTCGCGGCCATCGAGGCGCAGTCCGCTCTTGCCGGCGTCGGCGAACGTCCGGATGATCTCCATCCCGCGCTTCGTGGCGTACTCGCGCAGGACGTCCGATTGGTTCTCGGTCGAGTACTGCTGGTGCTCCGTGGACATCCTCACGTACTGCGCCGCCCGCGTGCGCGGCGGGGCGTTCATTGGCGATCTCCCCGGCGAGACTCAGCGTCGATCTGGTGGGTCGAACTGAACCAATGTGATGACGCGACGGCACTCGGCGCACCGTACTCCGTGCGGAGTGCGAGCGAACCGTGCATCGGGACGGGGTCGAGGCTCTGATCTTCTGAAGAGGGGCGCACTTCGGTGACCTGCTTTCGAGCCCGCATCAAGGGAGGTCGAATTGACCGCCGGAAGGGGGCGCGGCGGCAGATTGCGATCTGTCGCCGGCTTCTGCCTACACAGATCCATCACTGGTCGAGCCCGTCTGCATTCGTCGCGCTGGCGCTCCATTCGCGCACGGTGATCCTCGCGCGCCTCCGGCGAGGAGGCGTACTTGCGACGAATCGTCACGAGATAGATCTTCCTCGCCGCCGCCGCGCACTCCTTGGAGCAGTACCTGTTCCCGCGGTCGCAGTGGGAACAGAGGAGGAATCCGCGGCCGCAGCCCACGTGCGCGCAGACGATGAAGCGCGCTCTGGTCCCGTGCCGCCCACGCGCGGCGTCCACGCCGTTCGACATCGACATGGGCCGCGGACTGTATGGGCAGAGTCGATATCGGTGGACTTTGCGGCGGCGATTTCAGATGCGAGCGTCGTGGCTCATTGGCGGCGTGGCGCGACCTGCCGCACGAGTTCGCGGAGCGCGTCGCTCGTCACGGGCTTGATGAGGCAGGGCTGTCCTGTGGCATCGAGGTGTCGCTTCACCGGCCCTTCCATGCCCCCGCTGATGAAGACGAAGCCCGCCCCCACGTCGGGCGCGCAGGCGACGACGCGGTCGAAGAACTCGGGGCCGTTCATTTCCGGCATCATCACGTCACAGAGAACGAGGTCGAAGCGCTCACCACGCCTGATGCGGTCGAGCGCAGCTTCTGGTCGTTCCTCGATCGTCACGTCCGCGAGGGAGCGGATCGCCTTTTCCAGGGAGCGGGCGACGATGACTTGATCGTCGACGATGAGCACTCGCGGTCGGGCGGGGGCCACAGATAGGGGTGATCCTACGCGGGGCTCGTGGGCGAGAATCACCCGCAGACGACCCCTCGATGGTCACGGGGCCGACGGTAGCTCCTACAAACACCAACGGTGCTGGCGCCGCTCGGAAACTGATCCAGATCGCCGGTCGGAAACTGATCCACCCAGCGGGTTGATTCCTACGCCTTCCGGCCTGCCTTCGGCAAGGCGTCGGTCGTGGTCTGGTCTTCGATCGTCCT
>Ga0326727_10023808_pt1 | contig 11645 bp, 11 predicted proteins | sample MB2enrmetagenome_FD_207643 | JGI IMG/M metagenome (GOLD analysis project Ga0326727, IMG submission 207643) | Lab enriched peat soil microbial communities from McLean, Ithaca, NY, United States - MB29MY | ecosystem: Environmental > Terrestrial > Soil > Wetlands > Peat | place: USA: New York... | reverse complement strand
TCGAAAGCGTCTTGCCTGCCAAAAGCGGGCACGTGGGTTCGAATCCCACCCTCTCCGCCAGTTCCTGCCGCTGCCAATCATGGTCGTATCACTACGGGTTTCCCTCCGCAGGCTCTGTCGAAAGAAGCACGACCGCAATTAATGCGCATATAACTCCAGCGCCTTGGAGCAGGGTAATGGACTCGTGCAACAGAAATGGAACCAGCAAAACCACGACCAGCGGGTACAAGGCCGTAAGTGGGCAAATGATGGAAGCCTTTCCTCCGCTTTTCATCGCTTTAAACAGAGCCCATGCCCCCAGCGCATTCAATACCCCGCTGAGCAGTGCCCATGCGAGGTTCCACCCCGAGTAATGCAGTACGGCTTTCCCGGGATAGAACAGAGGCTCCAGCAAGAGGAATCCGACCACCAGCCAAATCAGCGATGATTCCGCGGAGATGTAATTTGTCGAAAGCTTCTGGAGTAAGCCGACAATTCCCCAGGCAATCAGCGTGATAACCGCAAACCAGAACCACGGGGCGACATGCAACACTTGAAAACTCCTTATAGCGAGAAGAGCACAATCGCGGCGCCCGCAAACGCGAGACCGAGGACCTGAGTGGCCGTTAGCCGTTCCCGAAGAATCAACACGGCAAGCACTACCGTAATCATCGGATAAAGCGACGTCGCAACGGTAATGAGCGATGTATTGCCGTTGGTGTGATAAGCGGCAAAAAGCGTAAAGCCGCCCACCGCGGAAAGAATGCCATTCACCACGGCATAGGAAATTCCCTTCCCACTTTTCTCCAGCTTGAAATGGCGTGAAATCAGCAGCCCGATGCCGACCGGCAGCGCGCCCACTGTAAACAGAAACTGCATGGTTTCGGGAGGAATTTCCCGGGAGCCGAGTTTCGAAAGGAGCGCCCACCCTCCCCAGCAGAACACACACAAGACCGAGTACCAAAACCAACGTGCCTTCAAAGTCTCAAGCAAGACCATGCAGCGAATTCTCCTCATCCTCATGGAACAACGAAAGCCAGGACTCGTGCCCAAAACGCGGTCGCGTGGCCGGCAAAACCATCAAACCCAAATCGTCCATGAATCATTTCTGCGTGGGCGTAAGAACTATGTTGCGGAAGGCCACCCGTCCCTCCTCGCTACCCTGAAGGTAGATGGGCCCCGGCAACTCTTCGTGGCTGTCAAGAGCGCCTCCCGTGATTCCGGGAATCTCCTGGTGATCGATAATGGTTTGGCCGTCCTGCACCACGGTCACGGTTCGCCCGAGCAGGGTGATATCGAAGGTCCGCCATTCTCCCGGCTTGCGCGGCAGCTCCGGCGTGGGGTCAAGGAATCCGTATACCCCGCCCGTATGGTGACTGGGTGGTTCCTGCACGGAGTCGGTTTCGATCTGCACCTCATAGCGGCCCCGCAGATACACCCCACTATTGGCTTGGGGGCCACAGTTAAACTCCAGGTGCAGTTTGAAATCCGCAAACTTGGAAGTGCTGATAATTTCCGAACCATGTCCGTGGTTAACCAGTTCGCCGCCTTCGACCTTCCAATTGCCTGCCCGGCTTGGATCACTAAACCTCCAGCCGGTGAAATCCTTGCCATTGAATAAAGTGACGGGCTTGCCCCACGTCGGAGTGCCTGTCCGCTTCAGGGCTGGGGCTCGCTTGCCAACCCACGGCCAGGAGGTTCCGCTGGGGCTGGTCGTAGTGCCCACAAGCTGGCCACTCACCAGCTTCCCCTTAAACGTCGTGTCTTCACTAAAACCTTCATCCCCTTTCGGCGAGAGAAATTCGATCTCACCTTCTTTCACTTGGACCCGCGGCAGTGGCGTCGCGTGCTCCGAAATCCCCACCATGACGACTTTGGGTTGGCCCTGCACCTCGGAAATCTCGATCCAGGAAGGCAGTTCCTGCTTGGGGGTTTTCAATGTCAAATCCCATCGGCCCAGAAACGGCTTGATGGACGTTTGCGCGCTGAGAGTTCCGCCGGGGATTAGAACGATCATTAAGAAAAGTATCAGGCCGAGCCTTTTGACGATGGCATCGCCAACCCGGCCACGGGCATCTTGATTGAGCTTTATCCGAATCATAAATTCCTCCTCGATGTAGTCAGAAACCATCACTGCCATGGTTAGCGGCTAAAGGTCGCCTCATCTTTGGTCACTTGCGGGGTGTAACGAAAGCTTCCCACGACAATCCCCTTTAATTGAGCCAGCCGAAGCGCTGCTACCTGCATCGGCACGACCTCAAACAACGGAGCAAGCATTTCCGGGACCGGCGGTGTGGTGCACCATTCCAACCCCAAGCCGGCCAAGCCTTGGGGTCCGATTACACGGACTCGACCACGGAAGCGAGTGAGGTCCCGGGCCAGTGCCACATTCAGATCACGGGTGCATCCTCTGGGGGCAAGAATCAACCCTCTGAACGCCTGATCGACGATTTCCACGGGGCCGTGGCGAAAGGAACCCGCCGCCATGGCAATCGCCGGCGCCTTGGCTGTTTCGTGAAACAGGAGCGCCCCCTCCAAAGCTGAGCCGCAGGATGGCCCGCGCCCAAGCACATAGATTGGCGCGCCGCCTTCTAGAAACGGATCCCATCCCTGGATTTCCTCGAGGTGGGCGGCAATCAAGCTGGAGAGTTCAGGCAGCAGCCTACTGGCCTCCGCCGCCGCCGTACCCAGTTCGTCCACCGTCGCTCTTCCGAGCAAATACAAGGTCAGCAGGGTCCCCGTGTAGCTCTGGATGGCTACCATTTCGTCGGGCAGGCTGCCAATGTGGAGGCTGAGGTCGGCCTCCCGGGCGAGCGTGCTGGCCGCCACATTGGTTACGCCAATAACGGGGAGTCGCCCCTTAAGGGTTGGAAGCAGTCTGGTGATTTCCACCGACTCGCCCGATCGTGACACCACGATGACCACGGCGTCTCGATAGGCATTTCCCCGATAGTGCAGCAACTCCGCGGCCTCGACGGTCACAGCGTCGATACCGTGCGAGCAAAGGAGATATTCCAAGGGAATTGACCCAAACATCGATGCCCCGATGCCTGTGATGACTACCCGATTCGCCGCGCGCAGCATTGCCGCCGCATGCAACAACCCATCGCGCCCATTTCCGCACTGTTGTTGCAGCACGGCGGCCAGCGATGCCGGCTGAGCCTGAATATCCTGGGCAAGTCGTGACAGCATCGTTTCCATAATTCCAACTCGATATCTTCCTTTTCTGTTTCTGGATCAAATTCAGGAGACTCAACCCTGTCGATGGGCGTCCTGAATTGGCGCAGAAAGCAGGGTTCTCAGGGTCGCTCGCCACAAGTCGCGATCAGTGATACCGGCATAGCCAGGCCTGGGCCGCGCCGGTGAGTCCCGTGTCGGAGCCCAGCGATGCGAGTGTAATCTGGGTCTTCGCATCGGGCACCTGGGTGCACACTTCCCGGATTACTTCCCGGGCGCGATCGAGAAAGAGGTGGTGGCTTTTCATCACACCCCCTCCCAAAGCAATGGTTTCGGGGGCGAACAGGGTGATGAGGTTCGTCAGGCCCAACCCGAGATAATATCCCTCCCTTTCCACGCAGCGCCGCGCCAGTGGCTCGCCTTGCTCGGCGCGTGCGCAGATCTGGGCTGCCGTGAGCTCCGGGGCAGCAGGCTGCTGCTCGCGCACCCAGGAAGCCATCGCGCTGCCGCTCGCCAGGCTTTCCCAACAACCGTGCGCTTTGCAGTAACACAGAGGACCGGAGGCATCGATCACCTGGTGACCAAGTTCCGGATGGGCGCCGTGAGCCCCGCGGTAAAGTTTGCCGGAAAGTATGATCCCTCCGCCGATTCCGGTACTCACCGTGATGTAGATGAAGTGCTCGCTGCCCTTCGCCGCGCCCCAATGCACTTCCGCAAGGGCGGCAGCGTCGGCATCATTTTCCACCGCGACGGGAACGCCGAACTCAGGGGCAAGCTGTGCCACCAGGTTGCCCCCTTGCCATCCGAGGAGTGTGCCCACGTCACCCATGATGCCGGTGAACGGGTCGAGAGGTCCGGGGCAGGCAACACCAATGCCTTCAAATTCCGCGCCCGCCCGCGCCGCAACCTCGCGAAGCATACCTTTGGTCCGTTGCATCGCGCGTACAAATCCTTCTTCCGGGACTGTCGCACATTCGAGGCGAGTGATAATCTGGCCTTGTCTGGTCACTGCGCCTACGGCGATCTTGGTGCCGCCGATGTCAACCGCGGCGATAACCTTTTCTGAGCGCAACACTTCCTCCCGCTCGTTAGTGGGCCCATTTGACGTAGGGGCGGCTTTACGCCGCCCTATGGCGAGGTAAACTCGCCGCTACACTTGCTCTTCGAGCTTTCTGGAATTTACGGCCTATCCCTTTTCCACCACTTGCTCGTGGTCCTTATCGAAGTAATACACCTTGCCATTCCGGTAAGAGCGCACGGAAAGGTCGGTTGCAACTGAAACCTTGTAACCGAGGTCCACATGGCAGTTGGGCTGCTGACGCGACCGCACACAGTCCAGGAAGTTATCGACGTGCTTGAGATCACCTTCATTCCCAACGCCATCGACGCGCACCTGGTCGTTACCGTTCTTCTTTATGAATTCATCCAAAAACGTCGATTCCGGAAAAATATCCGCGTAATCGTACTGTCGTGAGGGCGGGCCTTCCCATTCGTCGCTCAAGTGAATCGTGGCCTTGGTCCCGCGGATCATCGTCATGGGCCCGTTCTCGTTAACCTGCGAGGACTGGATGGTCATCGAGTATTTGCCGGGGTAATCGGCCGCGGTCAAGAACGTGTCGGGAACTTCGCGGCCGTCGTTGTAAACCCACAATCCGCCCATACCGGCCACACGCAAGGGAAAATCGTTGGCAATGGCAACGTGGAACGGAGCCACGATATGGTAATGCAGGTCGGTGGCGATGCCGCCTGAGTAGTCCCAATATTTACGGAAGCGGAAGAACCGGTCCGCACTGAACGGAATCTGGGGGGCTGGCCCCAGCCATTGTTTCCAATCGATGTGGTTGTCACCGGCTGCGTCCGGGCTGGCGGAGGGATCAATCGTCCACCATTCGCCGGTGTTCCAGTCTCCGTCCGGGGCATTGCGGCTGTACGTGCCCTGCACGGCCACCACCTGGCCGATCATCCCGGATTGAATAATCGCGTGGATTTTGTGCCAGCGCGTCCAGGAGGTCCCCTGCACGCCCACCTGCACGACGCGCTGGAGTTCCTTCGCCCGGTGGGCCACCACCTTGCTTTCCTCCACGGTGTGCGTCATGGGTTTTTCGACATAGACATCCTTGCCGCTCTCCATGGCCGCCAAGGTGATGGGAGCGTGCCAATGATCGGGCGTCGCAATGAAAACTGCGTCGATATCGCTGCGCTGGAGCACTTCCTGGTGGTGGGCGTACGTCTTGGCGCCAGGCGCTTTGCGCAACGCCATGTTTTGACGTTTCTGGTAAACATCGCAGATGGCCACGATCTCGATGTCCGGCTTGATGTGCCGGTGTTGGAGCAGCAGGTCAAGTTGATCATTACCGCGGCAGCCGACGCCGATCATGGCTACGTTGATGCGGTCGTTCGCTCCCAGCACCCGGCTCCAAGCCGGAGCAGCCGCAAGTGCTGCGCCACCAAGCGTCGTTGTCTTCATGAAGTTCCGGCGGGATACAGGTTTCAATGAATCCATGAGTAGAATCTCCTTTGACTCGGCTTGAAACAACCGGCCCCATTTTACTGCGTTTGCCCTCCACAGGAACCGTCAGTTTTTAGCAGCAAGGAAAAAATCTTCTCTTCTCATCCCCCCCACCGATGCTCCTCTCAATTATGAATCGCCCGAATCCGGTGCATAATGGTCCGCACATCCCGGATTTGCGGATCGTCAGGAGGGGAAATGTCGAGGTAAGACCGAAGATCGGTCATCGCTTTCCCATACCTCCGAAGCAGAAAATAGATCATGCCGCGATCATGAATTTCCTGGCGTGAGGTGGGGTCGACGGCCAGGGCCAATTCAATCATCACCAGGACTTTGGCAAAATCCTTGCCGCGGAAATAGGAACCCTTCAGGTTATTCAACATGCGAGACAGAGTCTGCTTGGTGGAGGAGATCATTAGAAATGACGGCCGAAATTCCGCCTCCTCACCGAATTGGGCTTTCAGCTTCGCCTCGCAATCCTGAAGGCTCAGAATGGCGCCGGACTGGTAGGGGTCTAGGAGGATCTCTCCCGATGCGGCGAGGTACTTGGCAAGGAAGTGCCCGGGAAATCCCACCCCGACCACCGGCAAACCGCATCGGCGCGCGACTTCCTGGTAAACGAGCGACAGGGTGATGGGAATGCCCATTTTCCGATCCAGAACATCATTCAAATAACTATTACGCGGGTCGTCGGGTTCTTTTTCGTTGCCGGCGAATTTCTCCTCCTCGAAAAGAAGCCGGTTCAAGCTGGCGATATTCGCGTGGGGCGACTGGCCGGGATCGCACTCCGCTCGTGCCGCCAAAGCGTCCAAGCGCGCCAGTTGAGCAGAAAGGTCAAGGGCTGGATACTCGGTGCGCGCCAGCAGCAAGGCCGCCTCATCCAGGCGAATCTCCTCCGCGGGGCGTGCTACGTAACGAGCGAATTCACGTACAGCGTCGGGAGGTTCCATAAGATCAGTGACGAGTGACGAGTGATGAGTGATGAGTAGCTGTCAGCTTTCAGCTATCAGCTTCCAGCTAAAACTTGAGCTGCCTCCTCAATTCCGAATCACTTGTCTTAAGGCCTGCTCGCCACTTGCCACTCGTCACTTTTCACTCGTCACTCATCACTCGTCACTGCCTAAAGAGATGGCGCATCAGGAAAAACAGATTGGCGGGCCGCTCCGCCAGCCGCCGCATAAAGTAAGCGTACCACTCCCGCCCGTACGGAACGTATAGGCGCACCCGCCAACCTTGCTGAATCAGCACGCGCTGGAGTTGCCGGCGGATGCCGTAAAGCAATTGGAACTCGAAGCCTTCGGGAGAAATGCTGTGTGCGCGCGCGAAGCTCTCCGTGGCCGCGATGAGGTGTTCGTCGTGCGTAGCAATGGCGTGATAGATCCCGCTGGCCAGGAGCTTTTCCGTGAGCTTTTGATAGTTCCGATCCACCTCGCGCTTGCGGGCATAGGCGATGTCCGGAGGTTCCTGGTAAGCGCCTTTGACCAGCCGGATGCGCACCCCGCGCTTGAGGAGTTCTTCCACATCCGCCTCGGTGCGGCGGAGGTACGCCTGAATGGCGATTCCCATCACCTCGCGCGGCGCGTCCACAGAGCAAAACACCCGCAAGGTGGCGTCCGTAAACGCCGAGCCTTCCATATCGACCCGCACAAAATTGTGGTGGCGCGCCGCGCTTTCAGCCAGGCGCGCTAAATTTCGCCGCGCCAACCCTTCGTCCATAGCCAGTCCCAATTGGGTGAGCTTCACCGAGACGTGCGAGTTCAGTTTCTCCGCCGCGAGCCGATCGAGAAGCTGAAGGTAAGTTTGGCAGGCGGCTTCGGCGGCAGCGGCTTCGCGGACGCTTTCACCCAGACAATCGAGCGTCACCAGGAAACCCTCGCTGTTTAACCGACGGATCACGCGCAGGGCATCTTCAATTTCCTCACCGGCAATAAATCGTGAGGCCAAACGGCGTCCCAGGGGGTTGCCCGTAATGAGTTTCTTGGGACTTTCGCGCTCGGAAAGGTAGAGCAGGAGAGATCGAAGCATAAATAGGTATCAGGTGTCAGGTGCCCGGTATTCGGGCTTGACGCTGGCCCCTTTAGATTCACTTGATGCCGCGCCGCGGGAATCGAAAATCCAAGGTGCCTGTAACGGCAACCTTCAAGCCGGCACCTGCCGCGCCAATTTCCGGCGTTACATCAGCGACCTGAGTCTAATCCAAATCTGGAATCTGCAATCCAAAATCGACAATCGGCACTCAATTCACTGTTCCTCTTCCAAAAACTTTTCCGCGTCCATGGCGGCCATGCATCCCGACCCCGCCGCCGTAATGGCTTGCCGGTAAAAACGGTCTTTGACGTCGCCGGCGGCAAAAACCCCCGGGATTTTGGTTTTCGACCCTTCGCGGGTGATGAGGTATCCGAGGTCGTCCATCTCCAATTGCCCGCGGAACAAGCTGGTGTTGGGCTCGTGCCCGATGCCGATGAAGACCCCGTGTACGGGCTTGATGGTTCCTTCCTCCGTCTTGAGGTTGCGGAGCTTGATTCCCGAAACCTCGTGCTTGTCGGCGTCCAGAATGTCGTCCACCACGGTGTTCCAGTGGAACTTGATTTTCTCGTTCCGCCGCAGGCGGTCCTGCATGATTTTGGAGGCGCGCAACTGCTCGCGGCGATGGATAATGCCAACCTCATTGGCATAGCGCGTCAGGAAGAGCGCGTCTTCCGCAGCCGTGTCGCCGCCACCCACCACCACCACATCCTTCCCCCGGAAAAAGTAACCGTCGCAAGTGGCGCAGGTGGAAACTCCGCGCCCCAGCAGTTTGCGCTCCGACTCCAGACCCAGAAGTTTCGCGGATGCCCCAGAGGCGATGATGAGCGTGCTCGTTTCCAACCGTTCCTGGCTCAGCTCGAGCACGAAGGGCCGTTGGGAAAGGTCCACCTTCGTCACATTGCCTTCCTTAAACTCCGCCCCGAACTCGGTGGCCTGCTTTTGCATCAATTCGATCAGTTCAGGCCCCTGCACGCCCTTGGGGAATCCCGGATAGTTTTCCACGAGCGTGGTCAGGGTCAATTGTCCGCCGGCTTCCACGCCGCGGATGACCAGCGGCTTCAAATTGGCGCGCGCCGCATAGATCCCGGCAGTTAGACCCGCGCACCCCGAACCGATGATAACGACGTTGCGCATGTTGGCTGGCATCTCCAAACGTGAATTTGAAAATGAAACCTAATCTTACCCGATACCCTTGGTGGCGTACAGACACTTCTCGGTGAGGTAGGGGATAGGTCGTAGGTGGCAGGTGGGGTTAGGGATTCGGGTTTAGGCGTTTGGGGCCAGGGGTTGGGCTTATGGGTCAAAGGGTTGGGGGCCGGGGTACACGTAGGGGCGGTTCGCGAACCGCCCCTACCTTTCATTGTCACCGATTCGCAGGTTTCAACTAGGGCTAATGACATTCCCCCCTTCGAGGAGTGCTGCGCCCCTGGCTGAATGGACTTCTGTTTAAGATCTGTCATGCATGCTAGAATATGACAGTGTCGAAACCATGTGTCATGGAGCGATAAATATGCCTGACATTCGCCTGCGCGTTAACGAGAATGGCCGGATTGTCCTTCCGGTGGCCTTTCGTAAGGCGCTTAACATCCGCCCCGGCGACCAGGTGCTGGCCCGTCTGGAAGGCGACGAAGTAAGGATCACGACGCTGCGGCATCGCCTCGAGCGAGCCCAACGCCATGTGCGGCAATTTGTGAAACCGGGAAGGTCGTTAGCGGACGAGTTGATTGCCGAGCGCCGCGCGGCCGCCCAGCGTGAGTAGCATCGTGCTGGATGCCTCAGCGCTGTTGGCAGTGCTGAACCAGGAGCCGGGAGCCGAGACTCTGCCGCCGGAACGTCTGGCCCAAGCGATCATCAGCACCGTGAATCTCGCGGAGGCCCACAGCAGATTGGTTCGCGAGGGCATTGATCCCGATCAGGCGTGGGAAGATGTCATGGGCCCGATTCAAGATTGTGCCCCGTTTACCGTCGAGCAAGCCAGAATCACGGGAAGCTTGGCGGCCCAGACCCGTGCCCTCGGTCTGTCGCTCGGAGACCGCGCCTGTCTGGCTCTGGGCCTCATGCTCAAGGCCCCGGTCTACACCACCGATCGCGCCTGGAAGAGCTTGAAGTTGGGGGTCCGCATCCATGTCATCCGCTAGCGCCCCCTCCTCCAATTGCGAAAGTAGGCAATGAGCAGAGGGCATCTGACTGCGATCCGCCGTCAACTCAATCGGGTCCCCTGGGGAAATCGCAGACCCCCGGGGGCGGGGGTCTGCGCCGGCACGCGTGATCGTCTGGCCGATTTACGGAGTTGCTTTGGCCGAAGTTTGTCTTTGGGCCGCCGCGCTGTAGTCGGCGTTACCCGCCTGGTTGGCGTCAATGGTGCAGGTTCCGGTGCTCTCGAGCATGGTCACCGTCGCACTCGTCACCCCGCTTACCACCGTCGGCGTTCCCAGCGAGCAGACACCCGCGCTGCCCGCATCCACGGACAACGCTACCGTCAGCGCGGAGGTGGATTTGGCGGCTACCGGGAAAGTGCTGTTCTTGCTCGCACTCGCCGGAGCCTTCGTGGTGAACGAGATTGTCTGGGCAGCCGTCTTCGCTGCGGCCGAAGTTTGTTGTTGGGCCGCCGCGGTGTAGTCGGCGTTGCCTGCCTGGTTGGCGTCAATCGTGCACGTTCCGGTGCCGCTCAGCATTTTCACCGTCGCGCTGGTCAGCGAGCAGACGCCCGTGCTGGCCGCATCCACGGAAAAGACGACCTTCAGTCCGGAGGTGGAATCGGCGGCCACCGCGAAAGTGCTGTTATAGCTCGCCGTCGACGGAGCCTTCTTCGTGAACGAGATCGTCTGGCCGATCTTCTGCGCTGCGGCCGAAGTATGTTCTTCGGTCGCCGCGCTGTAGTCAGCATTACCCGCTTGGTTGGCCTCGATGGTGCAAGTTCCGGTGCCGCTCAGCATCGTCACGGTCCCGCCGCTCAGTGAGCACACGCTTTTGCTGGCCGTAGCCACGGACAACGCTACCGTGAGCCCGGAGGTGGAATCGGCGGCCACAGGGAAAGTGCCTTTGTAGCTCTCCGTTGACGGCGCCGAAGTCGTGAACGAGACCGTCTGGCCGATCTTAGTGGCCGTGGTCGTGTGGCTCAGGGTCGCCCCGGCGTAGTTGGCATCGCCAGCCCAAGTTACCGTCGAGGTGCACACGCCGCTCGTGCTCGTCATCGTGTATACCGTGCTGATATTGGAGCATGACCCGCTTGACGTGTACACTGGCGAAGTCGAACTGTCCGTCGTGCTCGCTACCGTAAATGTCTCTTGGTAAGCGAGCTTGGAAGGCGCTCCTGTGAACGTCACCTTCGGCGCCGTGAGAAAGACGTACGCCGTACCCCGGGAGAAGTCGGCGCCAGGTGCGCCGGACTCGATAGCCTCGCCGTCGCCGCTTACCCCCACAGAGAAACCGAACACGGCATGATTTCGGCTATTCGGCGTGTCCGAGGCGATTAGCTTGGCAATCTCGTTACCGCTCACCCAGCCGCCGCTGCCGGGCACGACGAAGACATACTCCGCGCCCTGACGGGACGTGGTGCCGATGGTGGCAAAAGGCGCGCCGGCTACGATGGTGCCGCCGTCGGTGCTGACGCCCACAGAGAAGCCCAATCCGTCGTAAGGCTCCCCGTCCGAGGCGGTCAGCTTGGCGGTCTCGTTACTACTCACCCAGCCGCCGCTGCTGGGCATGACGAAGGCATACGCCGCACCTTGGCCGGAGTTGGAGCCGACGGTAGCAGTATAGGCGCCGGCCACAATGGTCCGGCCATCGCTGCTAACGCCCACAGACTCGCCCAATTCATTCTCGCCTACCCCGTCCGAGGCGGTCAACTTAGCGGTGAAAGTGGAAGTGTTGGACCACCCGGCTCGAGGTCTGACGAAGACATAGGCCGCGCCTGGGCCGGGGTTGGAGCCGAGGGTAACATCAAGCGCGC
>Ga0326727_10023807_pt1 | contig 11645 bp, 10 predicted proteins | sample MB2enrmetagenome_FD_207643 | JGI IMG/M metagenome (GOLD analysis project Ga0326727, IMG submission 207643) | Lab enriched peat soil microbial communities from McLean, Ithaca, NY, United States - MB29MY | ecosystem: Environmental > Terrestrial > Soil > Wetlands > Peat | place: USA: New York... | reverse complement strand
GAGGCGAGCCTTGGTCGGTTTGAGCCCAAAACGAATCCCACAAGGGGAAAGGCGCGAGAAAAAACCAACCGCCACCCCAACGGAGAAGTTTTGCTTGACAACGCCGATGCCGTTATAGACGCGCTACACTTGCTTTTCGCCAGGCCGTTTGCGGACTGCCCTCGCGCACCAGATCGAGACCACGGCATAATCCACAGCCAGGGTTTGTCTACACGGCTGAAGACGGAAGGTTATTTGGGGTGAGTGATTCGCATCCCCGTCAGTGAGGGGGCGAGAGGAGAAGGGATATAGGCGACCCCGTGGACAAATGTCCCCTCGCTGCCACCCTCCTCTTTCTCTTTATAGACAATTCTTATGGGAGTAAAGATGTTGGCTGCTCCGGGTGAATACGGCAAGGCAGCTTCCATGACGGTGCCAATGGGATAATCCTTGCGGCCTATGAAGCGAAAGCCGCCCCTCGAGATGTTTTCCGTAGAGACTACCTCTTCGCCAAGCATGGAGTGACGGAGACAAGCATTGACCTTGAGGTTTATGCGAGGCGCCTTCCGTTCCTGAATAGTATGGCGGGGACGGGAGTCGGGAGCCGCTCGAGCGACCGGAATCCGTCCCTCTCCCGGCGCGGACCGCATCCACAAAGTGGTGCGGTTACACTTCTTGCAGGGGCGCGAGAGGCATTCGTTCGCGAGAAGAACTTCCAGTTCAAAAACGTCCAGGTGCACGACCTCCTGAGCTTGGCAGTTTGCGCACTCAAGAAATACCCGGGCCGCCGCGTTCTCGGTGCCGTCCAGCAATGGAAAATCAATGCCCCAGATGTTTACTTCCGGGTGCAGGAGGGCAACGCCAAAGTGGCAACCCTCCTCTGCTCCCATGATTGGGCCTACCACGCGTACGGGCGTGTCCAGGCCGGTCTTCAAACATCGGATCATGAGCTTTTGCTGGGGAACCAAATCCTGTTTGGAGACTATCTTGGCGCCTCGTCGGCTGAGTACAAGGGCTCTGGTGTTCTCCACGAATTCCCGACCCGCAGAGTTAGTTCCCGAGATGATGATTGCGGTCTCCAGGTAAACACGGTCACTCGTGCGCATTGCTTGGGCCTCCATGCCACCACTCCGAAAGGAACTACCGTAAACGCCCTCAGTCGGGCTATCAATACCATCGCCTCATCGGCCCCAAATTGTATGCCTGGTCATCCTGTCAATCAACGTCAAATGCCCGGCCCCCTGGGGACAGCGCCAGGACCCTTTTCATGCCCTCCAGCGTACCTGTGTGGACACTTAACTTCAGCTTTGTTTCTCATCCTCTTTTACTCATCTTCTCGCCGCGAATGGATTACATAATTCAAAGCCTGCCAGGTAACTTACGGCAGCGCAAAGTTGCGGTTCTCTGCGCTCCAGCGTGGCGCGGTTTGGATGGCTTCCAGAACTTCTTCCGGTTCGTTCACGACCGACCAAATATCCCGGTGCCGGGGATCCATGAATCGTTCCGCAATGCAATGTTCGAGGGCCGCCACGACGCGGTCATAAAAGCCCCGCGTGTTCACCAGGATGATGGGGCCGAGATAATGGCCCACCCGCTTGAGGGTCATGGCCTCGAAAAGTTCTTCCAGCGTGCCGCAGCCACCCGGCAGAGCCACGACGGCGTCAGCGCCTTCGAGCATCCGGCGCTTGCGCTCGCGCATGTCCTCGACAATGTGCATCTCGGATAATTGCTTGTGCCCCCACTCGAGCTCCACCATAAAGCGCGGTATGATGCCGATCGCTGTGCCGCCCGCGCTCAGCGCGCCTTCCGCAAGCCGGGCCATGGCGCCCGCTCCGCCTCCCCCGTAAACCAGCGTCGCATGATGGCGCGCTAGGTGGCGGCCCAGGCGCTCGGCGGCATCAAGATAGGCTGGGTCGCACTGCCGGCTAGAGGCGCAATAAACGCACACTTTCAGGTTACTCACAGAAAATCCTCCTCCAACTCGATTTAGCCGTTACCGCCGCCACTTCATCATCTCGAATGCTTCGAGGACTAGCGCCGTGGCCATATCCGTCAGATGGTAATGCGGCAGGTCCTCCCGCCGCACCCAGCGCGCGTCCACCACGTCGGAAGCGGGGCGCAGCCGCCCGCGCGTTCGGCGGCAGAGATAATCGACTATGACGTAATGGTATTTCACGCGCATGCCTTCGCGCATGATCCGGTCAAACACCAGGATGCACTCCAGGGGTTCGACGTCCAAGCCGGTCTCTTCCTTCAACTCGCGTTGCACGCCGGCAGCAAGTTCCTCTCCCAGTTCCAGCATACCCCCGGGAATGGACCACTCGCCTTTCAGCGGCTCGCTGCCACGACGAATCAGCAAGGCGCGGTCACGATGAATCACCACGCCGCCCACGCCCACCAGCGGATGTTTTGGGTACTTACGTTTCATAGGTCGCGACGATTGCGGGCGCAGTGGGGAGCCAAGTTGAAAACGTGGCTCCACGGTAGCGGCTCCGCCCTTCAATAGGAAGAAGGGCTACTATAACAAATGTTGAACCTCCGGCAAGGTCAGAACACAAGTTCGCGGGAGAAAGGCTTGGGCAGGTCCGGCCCAACCAGTGGATTGCGCCGCGAACGCGAACCCGTCTCACAAAACCCGCGCAAACGAGCAAGAAATGCGCTAGTATCCTGCTGTCATCAGAGGGTTCCAAAATCAAGGAGGATTCCATGGCAGAGGTGAAAGCAGTTCGCATTATCCGGCTCATCGCCATCCCCACCGTGATTACGCTCGCCGTGACCATCCTGCGGTTGGTAGGCGAACTCAAACATTGGCCTACACCCTGGTTCAGCACCGCGGCGGGCGGGGGCGGCGCGCTGGTGGGCATCTCGTGGTTGCCCATAGTTTTCGGGCCCTATTTTGCCCTCAAGCTGGCTGCGGCGGGACACGGACCCGCGAGCTCCGGCAAAGCAATCGGGTTTGCGTTTCTCGGGTTGGTCGCCTACTTTGTTGCCGGCGTGCTGTTAGCACTTACGATGAAGCATCCCTCGGGGCTTACCCTGGCCGCGTTCCCTCTCACGTTGATTGCGGGATTTGTGCCACTGATCGGATGGCGCTCTCTGGGGCAGGTTCTGTTGGCCTATGCTCTTGCGGCGCGCATTCCGGTGCTGATCGTGATGTACTATGCCATGAGCGGCAATGGTGGCGCCGGCTGGGGGACACATTACGATGCCGTGGCTCCCACCTTCGCGCAACTGCCGTTTGGGAGAAAGTACCTTTACATGGCCATCATGCCTCAGTTGACCGCGTGGATTGGGTGGACGATGATTGTCGGAGCGATCTTCGGCGCCATCGTTGCCGCCATCGTGTATCGCGGCAAACAGGCTGCTCCGGCAGAGGTGTAATGGCGATGGACTTTCTCCTGGACGCCTTGCGGCCTGCCGATTGGGAACAGGTGCGCAGCATTTACCTCGAAGGGATTGCGAGCCGGAACGCCACCTTTGAGACCGAAGCTCCCACGTGGGAGAAATGGGATGCATCGCACCTCCAGTCGGGGCGCTTGGTGGCACGTGCCGCTGACGTTGTTATTGGCTGGAGCGCACTCAGCCCGGTCTCCGACCGATGCTGCTATGCGGGAGTGGCAGAAGCGAGCCTCTACGTGGCTACGCGCCATCAAGGGCAAGGAATCGGCAAGGCTCTATTGCAGGCCACCATCGACCTAGCAGAGAGAAATGGCGTCTGGACACTTCAGGCGGGGATCTTCCCGGAAAATCTCGTGAGCCTGACCCTAGTCAAGAAATGCGGCTTTCGTGAAGTGGGCCGGCGTGAGCGCCTGGGAAAGCTGCACGGCGCATGGCGCGACGTTCTCTTGTTCGAACGCCGGAGCAGAGTGGTCGGCATTTGACCTGCCCCGGCCGTATTGTGGATAAATCCGTCCCCGGAGGTCACTGAGCCGCCCCTCATCCGCGCCCGCTAGTGCGATCTGTGATAGGTGATCACGTAATAGCCGGTCCGGCCGAATCCCCAAACTTGATTGTCCGTCTGCTCCACCCGTCGAAGAATCTCGTCGTATTCTCCTGGTCGGTCGCGTCTCGGCCGGCGCACTACGCTGACCAGCATGCTGCGGCTCTTGCCGTTGCGGGTCATGGTGAGGCGGTCGCCGTCGAGACGATACGTTCCGTCCCCGATAAAATGGCTCGCGACATCGTAGATAACGCCGCTGCCCGACAGGTAGTAGTTTGCCTTGACGGCGCCGTCGTCGAACTGCCCATTCGCGGCATAGGTGACCCGAACGCCGGCGCTCGAACTGACGCTCTCCCACGATCCCAGCAGTTGCTTGGCGAGGTCAGGCGAAGCCCCACTGAACCCTGGCAGCCGGAGGCTGTGGAAAAGCATCAGGAATACGTCGTTGTCGCGTACGTAGTAGCTGCCCAGACAATTGCTTGCCTCCTCAGCAGCATGAGGAGGCAGTGGCCCGGCCCCCGCCCACCGCATGGAAAACAATCCCAGGACGGCAACAGCCCGCTCGTTGAATCGCGCCAGCAGCGCCCGAACGTGAAGTCCCGAGCTACCCAACTGTCCGAGCAGGTCGACGTAGGGCCAGCCTGCCACCGCGACGCCCTGATATTGGTCCGCCTTCAGATCCCCTCCGGACTCGCCGTGATACGGCCCAAACTGGCGGCCGAAGCTGTCGTTGACGATCATCTCCAACTGTGTGGCCATGTCGCCGAAGGGCTTCACCGTTGGATCGATTGCGATCAGGCACGGCTGGTACTGCTGCAGTACGGGTCCAGTCATCACGACGGCGCTGCCGCTCTGTCTGACCAACCAACCCTTCGGCGGTGCATAGCCCACACCTCCAATATTCAGCAGTTGCCCTTCGGGTCCGAAGCTTTGGCTCTGTGCGTCACCCTGAAACCCGACGAACAGTACTGCTGTCAGCAGCGCGGCAGCGAGACCAGCGTTCTTTCTAATGTTACCTTGCATTTCTCTTCTCCTTTGCGACAGCGATGAAGTTGACCAAGGCCTCCCAGGGGGAGGCTTCCCCAAGCCCGTTTGACCATCGCCAAGCACGTACGGTCAACCTTGCGGCAGCAAAACAACGCTCGTTCCCCCGACAGAGTAATTCGACGTGCGCTTACGGTTTTGTCAATTAGTTTACCGTCGGAAAACCACTGTTCCAGACGGTTCCAGGCACATCGCTATTTGGCGGCGGGTTCGTTGCTCGCGAGCTGCAATTCTTCGAGAGCGAGGATGTGGCCGGCGACTGGAAGGTCGGCGGTTGCCACAGCATCGGCTGGTTGTTGGAAGATGGATTGAAGTTTTTGATGGTGCCATTCGGCGGGAATCCCGCGCTGATGAATCCGCCGTTGCTTCCGGGCAGACAGGCCGCTACGCCATCGAGAGTCCAGGCATCCGTGGTATTTCCGATGGAGGATGTGCCGGCAATGAATTCAAGCTGGAAATTACTGACGGAATTCGGTGAGACGCCGATCGGCAAAGCGATCGTAAAGTTATTCTCAGTGGCGCTTCCTCCTGAACCGCTGGGAAAGTGGAAGCTGGTGAGTTTGTAGCACGCGCCGCAGGGATTGTTGGGAGAACCATTCGCGGATGGCCACGGATGGAACCAATAGTTCAGCGGGAAATCGAGCGTTCGGTTTGCGACAGCGGCTGGCGTGGGCATCGGAACCGAGATCATGGCGTGCACTTCGCTGTTCCAACGAAGGTCGTCACTTCCGGTAAGCAGAGTGATGCTGATGTTATTGTCCGGCGTGGTAAGAAAAGATTGAATTTGCTGCGCGAAGAAGATCGGACGCTCGTCGTGGATGGAATGCCCGGTGTCATTCAGGAACAGCGTTCGTCCGGTTGCGTTGCGCATGTCGTTGGCAACGTCGTGCGTGTAGCCGTAGATATCCTGATGAGCCGTCAAGTTGGTCCCGGTATCGCCGAGACCGTGACCGGCGCATGTGCCGGTCGAGATGGTGGGCGGAGGCGCAAACGGAGCGGTGCTGTTGCCGTTGTCGTAATCGTCGCACGCACCGGTCGCCAGCAGCAGACGCGGGCGGATGAACCCATATATCGGCTCGTAGGTATTTCCCGATGCGTCCGTATTGTTCTGGAAGCTGAAGACGGCTTGCTCTGTGTCGATGGAAGTCGTCCAGAGCCGCGCCATCGCCGAGTAGATCTCATAGCGGTCGAAGCGCGACTGGGTGATGAAGGACGTGGTGGCGCTCTTTCCGCTTCCATCCGTCCAGTCGTCGCGGTACCACATCTCGGGGTCGGGCGGCAGCCCGCCGAGCGAGCTGGTATCGGAAAAGTAAATGTGTTCGAAATATTGCACGCGGGTGTCGCTGCTGGCGTTGTGGCCCACATTTTCGGACTGCCAAGTTGGGCCGCTGCCCATGTTCGAGCTTACGATGATGCTCTCGTTGTCCTTATAACTCACCATGCTGGTGGGCGACCAGGAAACGACGGTTGGCTGTGCGCCGCCGGGCGCTGACGCCGGAGCAGTGAATGCCAGCGGGTTGTCGAGGTGGAACGGCGGCATGAGAGGGCTCATGCCGAGCAGCAAAGATGTATTGCCGCCGAGGCTACCGCCCATCACGGCCAGCACCTGGTTTCCATTCAGAATTCTCTGGCTGTTGAGGGTCCTGATGAAGTTGTTGATGAAGTTGATGGTGAAATTGAGGACGGGGAAATTCTTGAAGTTGGAGGGTGCGCCACCATTCGGGCCGTTCTCAAAATCGCTCGAACTGGCGTCGAGCGCAAACCGCGCACTCCCGTCAGCCGGTGTAACCATGGGGTCGTCATAAGCGCTAAGGGGAAGGTCGAAGGAAACCACCACAACGTTGTTGCTCCAGGAGCCGAAGCTGGTGACAAACTGTGTTGCCATCGGCACTGCCTCTTCCAGACGCGATCCGCCCCCGTGAATGTAAATGATTACGTCCTTGTTGAAGAGCTGGCCGTCGAGCAGCGAAGTGGGAGAATCGTTCGGGATGGCCAACCTTCCAGAGTGCGACGCCTCGGTCGGAATCGCCGGAGCCGTGGTTGGCCCCTGGCCCGGCACGAGTTTCATGAGCGTCGATCCCGCCGCGATCATGTAACGCGTCGTAAGCGCGGCCGCCTTGCCGCCCACCACAACAGGCACCGCAACATCAAACTGCGGAAACGGCGCGGTGAAGACATTCACCGGACGATGCGGGGTGTCGTCTTCGCCGGAAACAGCGATCCAGTCAGAGTTTTGCCTGAACTGGCGCCATTCAATCTGGTTGGAACGGATCGCCCACAGTGCCGCGTAGGCATCGTTCAGCACGGCTGTGCAGGCCTGCGTGAGCTGATCGCTGGTAATCGTGGACGAAATCGCCGGCAAGCCTGCCTGTCCATTCTTCACCAACTGCACCAGGTCGCTCACCTGCGGGCCGCTTGACGCCGGGGCAAACGAGGGGTTCCAGCCCACAAAAGAGTTGAACGCAGCACGCCCGGTCACGGCGAGTTGCGCCAGGGCAGTGGCGCACGGTCCGTTATTTCCACCGCAGCTCATGCCCTGCACGTTCCCTGGCAGACTCAGGTTCAACCGCAGCCAAACGGCGCGCGCCAGCATCAAATGCGCGTCGTGCGATTGTGCGTTGGCACGTAAGAACGAATTCAGGCGCCCATCCTGCTCGTTCACATTTCCGTTCCAGGCTGGCAGACAGGCTTTCCACGAACTGGAGCACGATCCCGATAGTGTACTGGCGCCGGTTTGGTCGGTGAATCCAGGCTGCGGTAGGAAGTAACCCCAGGGCAGCCATCCGTTACCCACGTTGGGATTCAGATTGAGATTCGGCACCTCGCTCGGGGGATCAACCGGCATGGTCATGCCCAGACCAGTCTTGGCGGCCATCGGCGGCAGCAAAACGCTCGGTAGCGTGCCGGTCAAACGCGCCAGAGGATTCCCCGAAACTGTTATGACGCGTTGCGGAGGAGACCCCACATTCAACAACGAAACTGTAACGCTGTTGAGGTTCCAGTTGTTGTCGGTCTCAAGCCCGTTATTGTGCTCAATCTGTGTAATGAGAACGTGTCCGATGTCGGAAGGTTTGAGCGGCAAATTCAGCGTTGCCGTCACCGTGTTCGTGGAGTTGTTCGCCCAGCCAGACCCGGTCCCGTTGTAAAGCGTGAAAGTTTGCAGCACGGTTCCGTCGGGGGACTGGAGAGCTGCGGTTGCCACGCAATCGCCGCGCAGATCGGCGCTGCCGGTGCCGATGGTGAACTGGACGGTATTGAACTTGCCGGGAGGCGCTGGTGGCGGCACGGTGATGGTGAAGCTGGGCGCGGAGCCCGTAAGCCGGGTGAGCGGGTTGCCCGTGTCGCTCACGATCTCTTGAGATCCGCCGCCGGAGTTCGTCAGGTTCACGGTCACGCGGTTAATGTTCCAGTTGTTGTCAGTCTCGAACCCACTGTTGTGCTCAATCTGCGTAATGACAATCCTACCGATATCCGATGGCTTGCGCGCCGGGTTGAGCGTTGCGGTAATCGTATTTGTGGAGTTGTTGGGAAAGCCCGAACCGTTTCCGTTATAAAGCGTGATGGTCTGCAGCACAGTTCCGTTTGCGGATTCAAGGGTCGCCGTTGCCACGCAATCACCGCGAAAATCGGCGTCGCCCGTGCCAATGACGAACTGAATCGTGCCGAATGTGCCCGGAACAGGCGGCGGAGCCGGCACGATCGTGTAACTTGGCGCCGATCCCGTCAGCCGCACCAGCGGATTCCCTGAGACACTTGCGATCTGCTGCGCACTGGAACCGTTGTTCGACAATGTGACGGTCACGCTGTTGATGTTCCAGTTGTTGTCCGTCTCGAAGCCGTTGTTGTGCTCGATCTGTGTAATCTCGATGCGGGCAATTTGAGCGCGTGTTAGTGCGGGGCTCAGATTGGCGATTACCGTGTTGGTGGTGTTGTTGGCCCAGCCGGAACCTTTTCCGTTATAGAGAGTAATCGTTTCGAGCGCTGTGCCGTTGGCGGACTCGAGGGTTGCTGTTGCAACACAGTCCCCCCTTAGGTCGGCTCCGCCGGTAGCGATCACGAACTGAATCTGGTTATAAGTTTGGGCGTAAGCGGAGGCTGCGGTGAAGAAGATCGTGCAGAGTACGCACAAAAGAGAAGACAATCCAAGACGGGAGTGGAACTGCGTGAGGGGAAGCTGCATGCCTATCTCCTTGCGGGCAATCGCTACCTCTAGGTAGCAGGCGGTCGGAGTATCACTCTTTGGCAGCGAGGGGGTGGCGATTGGAATTGGGCCCGGCTTAACGGTTTGCGGGCTAATCGACATTGTTAAATGTCCCTTTCCATGTTAATTGGATTCCCTCTCATCAGAATAGTGAGCGTGTGCGGGAGAGCGTTACAGATAAGCGGGGAATTCCATTTTAGGCTTTCCAGTCCTAGCAGGCCGGGGTGCCATGCAGATTTTCCCCGGGCGCTTCAGAACAAAAGACCATAGGATTGATTTATGATTGCATTCACACCCACATCACTTCTGATGTACGGTGCTCATCCGAAGATTCATAAGCCCCGCTCAAAACGGAAATCCGGGCTGATCCCTCTAACCTGAATATCCAGAATTTCCCTTTTCAGTTTTCGCCCTACCGGAAATGTACACCCGCCCGCCTCTAATTTCAAGGTCTAGTCGAGTTTTCAGTGCTGGGTGTTCGCAGGGGCCATGGAACGGGCCAGTTTGTCTCTCCTCAGAATCCCAAAACTCGAAACTGACCCTCTTTCGACCTGTGCCTCGGACACTTTTCATCTCCGTCTACACACCGCTCACTCAAGGTGCCGACGGCAGTTTTTACCTCTCGTCAATTGCAAGCGCCACCGGGTGCGAGAAGTTCGACGGCAACGGCTCCATCGCCAAGCTATCTCTGGGGGGAACCCTGACCACACTCCATTACTTTTCTGGGGGAACCAGCGGGAACAACTGTCCGGGCGGCGCAACCCCCTGGGGACGGCTGGTCCAGGCGAGCGACGGGAACTTCTATGGAACGACCGAAATGGGAGGCGCGAACTACTCCTCCTGTGACCTCGGCTGTGGCACGGTGTTCAGGATCACTCCCAGTGGTACGTTCACCCAGCTTTACATTACCTTCAGGCCCACGACGGGGGGCACACGATCCGGCACTTTGACGATCGCGGATAATAATGACAGCTCGCTGACAAGCACTCAAACGGTGAGCTTGAGCGGCACGGGCCAGGACTTCAACTTCTCCGAGCCCTCCGGTACTACGCAAACCGTCGCGCCCGGGCAGACAGCCACTTACACCGTGTCCGTGGGCAGTGTGGGGGGATTGAACCAATCGGCAAGCTTTACTTGCTCGGGGGAGCCTTCCGAATCGACTTGCGCCGTTTCGCCGAATCCGGCGACCCCCGGCAGCAATGTCACCGTAACCATCACCACCACGGCGCCCTCGGCCACCGGGCTGCGTCGGCTCTACCCGCCACCCTGGCCCAGAACCCAATTCCTGCTGATTCTCGCCGCACCTTGCGTGGGCATGGCGTGGAGCATCCTCGCGCGAAGGCGAGCGGCAGCACGCGGGACCGCTCTGCTTCTGCCGCTCGCAGCGGGATTGCTTCTTGCCCTGGCGCTCTCGTCTTGCGGCGGAGGGGGCGGAGGGGGGAGCCGGCGGGGGACCGTGGAATCCCGGTACGCCCGCTGGAACCTATACGCTAAGTGTGACGGGCACGACGGGCTCCGGTTCCTCTGCCTTGACCCATAGCACGAATCTCTTGCTAACCGTGTCGTAAGACGTCGGGAACTTCAGGTCTGCACTTGCCGTGTTGGCGAAACCACAGCTATTGATATGAAAGGACTTGCAAGGGTTGATGCCACAATTCGCGACAATTTGTGCCACGATTCCTGGCAAGCTCCTATGCTTTTGTTACAATTGTTGGCAAAAACCTATATATATGGACTCCAATGGCCTAAGGTTGGCCGCCGCACCAAGCCACATGAACTTGATCGGTAATCGCTTGGCGACTAACGAGGAGTAATCCGCGAAAAGGGGCGACCAACTTCCGAGTGGCCGACAACTCACCCATTGTCAGACCCGATCCTGAGGTTTTCAGTTACAATTGGACCGGAGACTGAAATGGGCAGAAAGGTAGCTATCGCGCTTTACGTGGTGGCGATGGCAGCCGTCATAGTCGGTGTAGATTTGGTGTTCTTCAGAAACCGATTCTGGGAACGGCTGACAGTGAATATTGGAATCGTCTTCGTGTTCGCAGCGTTCTACTTGAGATTCCTGAGGCGTCTATGAACAAGGGGCGACAGCGCCCTTTCGCTGCGATTATGCCGATGCACTTCGACGATGCACTCTGACGGCGTAGTGCAGACTAATACAGCACAAGCCTAGGATTTTATCGACTCACAACTCAATCCGTCGGAGCACATGACCGGCTCGACGCCTTCGGAACCGGACCCAGTGCTTTCGTGTGTCGATCATCGTGTTTTTCCCCCATCTGCGCGCACGAGTAGGATTTTGCCATTAATTGTGGCGAGTTTTGTCGTTAGTGGTGGCAAGATTTGTCACGAATTCTGACAACCTAGTGCGTCCAGGAAAGGCAGACATGTTCAGTGGGAGTCAGTCCCACAGGGGTAGAAGTCAGAAGCCCTTTAGCTTGGGTCGTATCCGTGGAGGAAACGAAGCGGATGAAGCCG
>Ga0326727_10023806_pt1 | contig 11645 bp, 7 predicted proteins | sample MB2enrmetagenome_FD_207643 | JGI IMG/M metagenome (GOLD analysis project Ga0326727, IMG submission 207643) | Lab enriched peat soil microbial communities from McLean, Ithaca, NY, United States - MB29MY | ecosystem: Environmental > Terrestrial > Soil > Wetlands > Peat | place: USA: New York... | reverse complement strand
GCGTCGATCTCCGATCGACTACGCCAGACTCGCAACTGTGGCACGGGCATCCTGCCCGTGATCGGGCACGGCCAAGATGGCCGTGGCACGACTCCAGCGTCGATCTCCGATCGACTACGCCAGACTCTCAACCTCCGCGTAAATCTCCTGCTCCGTAAAGCCTTCCAACTCCGCGCTCTTCGATGGGCACACCGCCACGCAGGTGCCGCATCCCATACACAGTCCCGGATTCACGCGGGCCGTCTTCTTCACGAACACGCCGCGCGGGGTGCGAATTTCCGCCTGTTCGATGGCGTGATAGGGACAGGTGCGGTAGCACGCGAAACAAGCGGCGCAGGTCTGTTCGTTGATCTGGGCGATCTCCGGCTCGCGCGTCAACTCTTCGGCGGCGAAAAGGATTTGCGTTTTGGCGGCAGCGGCGGAGGCTTGCGCCACTGATTCCGGAATGTCCTTGGGACTGTGGCAAGCGCCGCAAATGAACACCCCTGCCGCATTGGTTTCCACCGGACGCAGCTTGGGGTGAGATTCCATCAGGAACCCGTGCTCGTCGTAACCCACGTTCAACATGCGGGCGAGGTCCGTCACGCCCGGTGACGGGCGCATGGCCGCCGCCAGCACCACCAGGTCGGCCTCAATCGTTACCGGCGTGCCCGCCAGCGTATCCGCGCCGCGCACGATGAGCTTGCCGTCTTGTTGGGTGATTTTTGACACCCGGCCGCGATAATACTTGGCGCCGTCCTGCTCGATGGCGCGGCGCACGAATTCCTCGTATCCCTTGCCGCCCGAGCGGATGTCCATGTAGAAAACATGCGCCTGCCCGTCGTGCACCTTGTGCTTGTAGAGCATGGTGTGCTTGGCGGTGTACATGCAACAAATCTTGGAGCAATAAGACAGGCCCTTGGCGTTGTCGCGCGACCCGACGCAACTTATGAACACCACGCTCTTGGGCTCTTTCCCGTCCGACGGCCGCTTGATCACGCCGTTGGTGGGGCCCGAGGCGGAAACCAGCCGCTCAAATTGCAGCGAGTCGATGACATCCTTGTACTTGCCGTAACCGTATTCGCCGTAGCCCGCGAGTTTGCCGGACTGCTGCTTGCCAATGTCGTAAAGCTGATAACCGGTGGCGACGACGACGGCGCCGATCTTTTCTTCCACCACCTTGTCGGTATCTTTAAAGTTGATGGCTCCCGCCTGGCACTTTTTCTCGCACAGCCCGCAGCCATTGCGGATCAGCTTGGCGCAGGTTTTGCTGTCGATGACGGGGCGTGCCGGCACCGCCTGCGGAAAGGGAACGTAAATCGATGGTCTCATGCCCATCTTAAAATCGAACTCGCTGGGATTACGCTTCAGCGGGCACACGTTCCAGCATTCGCCACATCCCGTACACTTGGTAATATCGACGTAACGCGCTTTCTGCCGGATTTTCGCGGTGAAGTTGCCCACGAATCCTTCAACGGCCTCGACCTCCGAGTACGAGTAGAGCTTGATGCGCGGGTGCTGGCCCACTTCCACCATGCGCGGTGTCAGGATGCACTGCGAACAGTCGAGGGTGGGAAATGTCTCGGAGAGCCCCGCCATCTTGCCGCCGATCGAGGGTTCTCGCTCCACCATCACCACTTCATAGCCTGCGTCGGCAATGTCGAGCGCCGCCTGGATTCCCGCCACGCCGCCGCCAATTACCAGTGCGCGCCGCGTCACCGGCACGCGGATTGCCTGGAGCGCGTGGTCCTGGCGCACTTTCTCCACTGACATGCGGATGATCTCCGCGGCCTTGGCTGTGGCCTGGCTGCGATCATGATGGACCCACGAACAGTGCTCGCGGATGTTGGCCATCTCCACCAGGTAGGGGTTCAACCCCGCTCTCTCGGCCGTCTTGCGGAAGGTCTTCAGGTGCATGTGCGGCGAGCAGGAGGCCACCACCACCGCGTCCAATTTCTCTTGCTCGATCTTCTCGCGGATCATCGCCTGGCCGGGGTCCGAGCACATGTACTTGTAGTGCACGGAGCAGCGCACGCCGGGAATTTTGGTCGCGGCTTTGGCGACTTCCGCCACATCGACGGTGCGCGCGATGTTCTCCCCACACCAGCAGACGAAAACCCCAATCCTCGACATAAACCTTGCCTTCTTGTGCCACGGGCATCCTGCCCGTGATCGGGCACGGCCAGGATGGCCGTGTCACGTCTGTAGCGCCGGGCTTTAGCCCGGCACGTGCTTTCTTGTGCCACGGGCATCCTGCCCGTGATCGGGCACGGCCAGGATGGCCGTGTCACGTCTGTAGCGCCGGGCTTTAGCCCGGCACGTGCTTTCTTGTGCCACGGGCATCCTGCCCGTGATCAGGCACGGCCAGGATGGCCGTGTCACGTCGTCACACAAAGTGCCGGTCGATCCCCAGTTCTTCCGCGCTGATTCCCAGGGCCAAGCCCACCAAGTCGGTCAGGTAATAGATTGGCAAGCCAAAGCGCTGGCCCGAGTGCCGTTCAATGTCGCCCTGCTTCATATCCAGATTCACGTGGCACATGGGGCAAGCGGTCACCAGGCAGTTGGCTCCGTGTTGCTGGGCGTCAGCCAGGATGCGCTGGCTCAATTCCAGAACCGTCTCTTCCTTCGCCATGGTCATGCCGGCGCCGCAACACTCGGTGCGGTAATTCCAGTCGACGGGCTTGGCTCCCAACACCGCCATGATGGCTTCCAGGGAACTCGGTTGTTCGGGATCGTCGAATTTCACCACGTCCGGCGGGCGCGTGAGCAGGCAACCGTAGTAGCACGCCGGCTTGAGGTCGGCGAGCGGTTTCTTCACCACCGGCTTGATCCGGTCAAGACCGATGCGCTGGAAAACCTGGATAAGGTTCAGAACCTTGACGCGGCCGCTCACCTCCGCTTCGATGACCGAGGAGATCTCCCGCCGCAGACCCGCATCCTCGTCCATCAGCTTGGCGGCCTTGAGCAATTGCATCGAGCACATCGGGCAGGGCGCGAGCAAATCCTCGAACCCTTGCTGCTCGGCCAGCGCCAGGTTGCGGGCAGGAAGCGCGATCGACAGTTTGTGGTTCAACGCGTGGGCGGCGGTGGCGCCACAACAAATCCACTCCTGGATTTCCTGTGGTTCGACCTCAAGTTTTCCGAGACAAGCCCGCAGCGATTGCTCGTAGTCATTCGAGGAGCCATGCAAAGCACATCCGGGGTAATAGGCAAGCCTCATATATCTCTGATCTTCTGTGGCACGGGCATCCTGCCCGTGGGGGTCACGGCCAGGATGGCCGTGCCACGTTTGTAGCGTCGATCTCCGATCGACGACGGCGGTCGGAGACCGCCGCTACAACCTTATTTTCAATCGCCGCAACGCTCGAAGATGCGGCGCACCAAGGCGCGGTCCTTAACCTTTTCGCCACGCAGGTGCAGTTTCTTGCGTATCTGTAACTGCGGCGCCAAGCCGGCATCCTTGAACAGGAATCGCAGACTGCGTTCGGAGGGCAGGGCGCGAAGCTTGAATTCCGCAATCAGCTCAATCTCATCCAATCGGCCATTACGCCGGAGGTTATTAAGAAATGCCTGTTGGAAAGCCACGACGGTTTTTTGCGCCGGCGAAGCGAGGCCGCGCTGGAGGGAAACTTCCCGTAAGGCGTCCATGATGCCGGCGCAATCGACGGACTGGGGACAGCGCGTCGAGCACGTCTGGCACGATACGCACGCCCAAATAGCGTCCGCAGCCATCGCCTTTTCGAAGTTGCCAAGCTGAAGCGCCCGCACCACCTGGTTCGGCGCCATATCCACGGAAGCGGCCACAGGACAGCCTGCCGTGCATTTCCCACACTGGTAGCAGTCCGTCCAATGCGTAGGGGCCAGAATTTCGGTCAGTACAGTTCGCGTAGATTTCGCCGGGGCCGGGGATGTCACAGGTTCCGTAGTTTCTGTAGGAGTCGCGAAGGCATCTTGAATTTGGTGCGCCATGCAGCGCACCGCGCTCAAGCCGATCGTGATCGTCCGTACAGGTGATAGTGACACGAGCAGCGGAAGATGTCGAGAGTCATAAGGTCCCAGCGCCATAATGTCAATGCCCCTCAAGAATCGAACCGCACTTGCGCGACCCAACTTGCTTCGCATGAGAGAAGCTCCAGGGTTCCGTCAAAGTCCGGCGGGGGATGAAAAAGACCCCTCACCCCCACGACGTGCAGAACGTGGGTGAGGGGTCCCTTCGTGGGTGATATATCCATAGCTCTGGAGGTATGCTACGCCCGGGACTTTGACGGAACCCTAAGAGAAGCTCTAGCGGGCAAGACAAAGCCTCACGCCCTGGTGTACCCTTTCCGGACGGGTTTCTTTCTCTACGGGGAGGACAACGACCATGCATGAACTCACGCGACGCGAACTCCTGAATCGAGGGGCGGGGCTGGCGGGCGCAGCCGCGGTGGGACTGCCCTTGGCCACAGCCGCAGAACCTGCGCAAGGGGGCGGCGTCACACCCGGCCGCAAGTTGAAGGTGGTGGTGACGGGCGCGCATCCCGACGATCCCGAGACCGGCTGTGGCGGGACGATCGCGCGCTACAGCGATTTGGGTCACGAGGTGGCAGTGCTCTATCTCACGCGGGGTGAACGCGGGATCAAGGGGAAGTCTTTTGACGAGGCCGGGAAGATTCGGACGGCAGAGGCGCAGAAGGCCTGCGAAATCCTGAAGGCACGCCCGGTGTTTGCCGGGCAGGTGAACGGTATGGTCGAGGTGACCTATGCCCGCTACGACGAGTTCCGCAAGATTCTGGAAGCGGAGAAACCCGACCTGGTTTACACCCAATGGCCCATTGACACGCATGAAGATCATCGGGCCACGTCGCTGCTGACCTATGACGCCTGGCTGCGGGCGGGAAAGAAGTTCGCGCTCTATTACTACGAGGTCATGACGGGCCAGCAGACGTCGCATTTCTGGCCCACCCACTACGTGGACATCACCAGCACGGAAGCGCGCAAACGCGAGGCGTGCTATGCCCACGCCAGCCAGGACCCGGACGGGTTCTACCCCCTGCACAGCGAAATGAACCGCTTCCGGGGTCACGAATGCGGCTGCCATTTCGCCGAAGCGTTTATCCGCCACGTGCAGTCGCCTGACGATTCCCTCCCCGAGGCCGGGTAGCGGCTTCACGTGCCACGGCCATCCTGGCCGTGCCCGCTTACGGGCGGGACGCCCGTGGCACAGATTCGCCCTGTTTTCGCGTTGTTTTCCCTTGACACACTCCCTACCCTATTTTACTCTAGGCATGGTTAAGAATAGGTTGAAGGTTGGAGCCATGAAAAAGCCCGAGGAGCGCGACCTGTTTCGCGGCGCGCTGGAAATGATGATCCTCCGAACCCTGAAACGGCAACCCTTGCATGGGTACGCCCTTGCCCAACACATCAAGCGCATGTCGAACGATTTGCTTCAGATTGAAGAAGGCTCGCTCTACCCGGCTCTCCAGCGCCTCCTCAAGGAAGATTTGGTGAAGGCCGAGTGGGGCGTGTCTTCCACCAACCGGCGCGTGCGGACTTACAAGTTGACGCCCGCCGGCGCCCGGCACTTGGAACGCGAAGTGTTGAGCTTTGAGCGCATGTTGGAAGGCATCACACGCGTCCTGGCGCTGGATGAACCATGAAGCGAGGTGTAGCGCAGACCTCCGCCGTTGAGGTCTGCGGCACTTCCGAAGGAGAACCTACAGGTTTTCATGATCGGGTTCTCCACTCGGATTTGGGCGTGTAAACTCAGGTAAGAACCGCAGACCCCAAAAACGGGGGTCTGCGCTACACGTGCCGGCTTAGCGGCCAATGATCAGCTAAGGATCGATCGGGCCGGCGGGTCGTAGCTGAATGCTGAAAGCTGAACGCTGAGAGCTCAAACTATGAACTGGATCAAGCAACTATTTTCACGCAAGCGTCTCTACGGCGACCTTTCCGCGGAGATCGAAGAGCACCTGGCGGAAAAGGTCGATGAACTGATGGCGAGCGGCATGTCACGGGAAGAAGCGACCTTCGCCGCCCGGCGGGAGTTTGGCAACGTGCTCCTGATCGAGGATCGCAGCCGCGAAGTCTGGCAATGGCCGTCCATCGAGAACTTTTTGATGGATGTTCGCTACGGCGCGCGCATGCTCCGCAAGTCTCCCGGTTTCACCGTCGCGGCGGTGCTGACCCTGGCGCTGGGCATTGGGGCCAACACCGCGATTTTCAGCCTGGGCAATGTCTTCATGTTCCGGCCCTTACCGGTAAGGGCCGCCGATCGCTTGACCGTGGTAGCGGTGCAGAGCAAGGCGGACGCCGATCCCGAGGAGATCTCGTACCCCGATTACCTCGATTACCGGGCGCACTCCTCCGGCGTCTTTACCGACACGACGGGTTACGCCCTCCACCTCACGGGGCTTGGATACCGGGGTCACGCCGACCGGCTGATCATGAGCTACGTGCCCAGCAATTTCTTCTCGATGCTGGGTATTCGCCCGGCGCTCGGGCGCCTGATCAATCCCGGCGAGGGCGACGCTCCCAAAACCGGCCCCGTGGTTGTCCTCGGCCACACCTATTGGGAAAAGCGCTTCGGCGGTGATCCGGGCGTGATTGGCCGCACCGTCACCCTTGATGGCGCCGCGGTTACCATTATCGGCGTGGTCCCCAAGGAATTCCTTGGCCCCTACAACATCGTGGAAATGGATGCTTACGCGCCCCTGGGAATGTTGGCGTACGGCCTGCACGCTGATTTCTTCAACTCGCGAGAAGTTCATGGCGTGCGCATGCTGTCCACCCTGAAGCCCGGCGTGAGCATTGAGCAGGCGCAGGCGGCGTTCAACGTGGTGGGCCAACGGCTGGCGCTAGAGTACCCGCACGCCGACCAGGGCCAGCGCGTGCGCGTGTTTCCCGAGCGCCTCGCCCGGCCGGAGCCCGCCGTAGCCGACATCATGCCGCTCGTGGCCACGGTGTTTCTGGTGATGGTGGGCCTGGTGCTCGTGGTGGCCTGCCTGAATGTCGCCAACCTGCTGCTGGCGCGGGCGGCAGCGCGCGAAAAGGAAATCGCCATTCGCGGCGCCCTGGGGGCGGGCCGCAAACGGCTGCTGCGCCAACTGCTCACGGAGAGCATGTTGCTGGCGGTGGCGGGCGCGATGGGCGGCGCCCTCGCCGGCAACTGGGCGTGCCATCTGTTGAACGGTCTGCGTCCCCTGGGCGATTTTCCTTTGCGCCTTGCCTTCGCCTTTGACTGGCGCGTGTTCGCCTACGTCGCGGGGGTGGCGCTGGCGGCCGGAATCCTCGCCGGCCTCGCCCCCGCCTTGCGCGTCTCCCGCACCGATTTGAACCTGGCGCTGCGCGAGGGCGGCCGCGGCCTGGTGGGCGAAAGCGGGGGGCACTGGCTTCGCAATGGCCTGGTGATTGCCCAGGTGGCGGGCTCGCTGATCGTGCTGGTGGCCGCGGGCCTGTTCACTCGCAGTTTCTCTCGCGCCGAGTCCATCGACCTCGGCTTCAATCCCCACAACGTCCTGAATGTGAGTCTGGACCCGGGCTTGCAGGGTTACACCCAACCGCAGGCGGAGGCTCTGTTCCACGAGTTGCTGCATCGCGCCCAAACGCTGCCCGGCGTGCAGTCCGCCAGCTTCGCGTTTTCCATCCCGCTCGGCATTTATAACGATGGCGCCTCCGTTTACGTGGAGGGGCAGGCCCCATCGCCCTCGGGCCGCGTGCCGGGCGCGGGCTTGAACTATGTCAGTCCGGATTATTTCGCCACCATGGGTATTCACATTCTCCAAGGACGTGCCTTCACGGACGCCGACACTGCCACATCCCCGCCGGTCGCCATTATCAACCAGACGATGGCCGAGCGGCTTTGGCCCCACCGCGACGCCCTCGGGCAGCACTTCAGTCGTAAAGCTGCCTCCGGCCCCTTCGTCACCGTGGTGGGCGTGGTGCACGACGTCAAAAGCAGCAGCCTTCTGGACGCGCCGGGGATGTACTTCTACGTGCCCCAGACGCAGGACTATCACTCGACTCACGTCCTCCAGGTGCGCACGTCTATTCCGCCGGAATCCCTTGCGCCGGCGGTGGAGGGCTTGGTGCGCCAGCTCGATCCGAACCTGCCGGTTTACGATTTCATGACCATGGATAAATCGCTGCAAGGCGCCAACGGATATTTCCTCTTCAAGGCAGGCGCGGGCTTCGCCGGCGCGCTGGGGGGCCTGGGACTGCTCCTGGCGGTGGTGGGGGTGTACGGCGTGGTTTCTTACTCCGCCGGCCGGCGCCAGCACGAAATCGGCATTCGTATGGCCCTGGGCGCGCAACGCGTCACGATCTTCCGGCTGGTCATAGGCCAGGCTGTCCTGCTGGTAGGCCTCGGCATCGTCCTCGGGGTATTGGCCGCGCTGGGCGTGAACCGGCTGCTGGTGAGCTTCCTGGTGGGCGTATCGTCCTATGACCCGCTCACCTTCATCGGCGTCTCAGGCGTGCTGATGGCGGTGGCGCTACTCGCCTGCTACCTTCCCGCGCGGCGGGCCATGAAGATCGATCCCATGGCGGCGCTGCGGCATGAATGAAGCGGTCAGCGATCAGCTATCAGCGATCAGCTAAAGATTGACAAGTCCGGCGGGCAGTAGCTGAGAGCTGAAAGCTGATTGCTGAGAGCTGAAAGCTGAAAGCTGAACGCTGAGAGCTCAAACTATGAATTGGATCAAACAACTATTTTCACGTAAGCGCCTCTACGGCGACCTCTCCGCGGAGATTCAAGAACACATCGCGGAGAAGGTCGATGAACTGGTGGCTGGCGGCATGTCACGGGAAGAAGCGACCTTCGCCGCCCGGCGGGAGTTTGGCAACGTGCTCCTGATCGAGGAGCGCAGCCGCGAAGTCTGGCAATGGCCCCCAATCGAGAACTTTTTCATGGATGGTCGCTACGGTCTGCGCCAGTTGCGCAGGAACCCCGGCTTTACAGCGGTTGCGGTGGTCACGCTCGCGCTCGGTATCGGGGCGAATACGGCGATCTTCAGTCTTGTCGACCAACTCTTGCTCTGGTCCGTTCCGGCACGCGAGCCGAACCGTTTAGTAAAAATAGAAGGCCTTTACAACGACACCTATCCCTTCTTCTGTGCTTACCGCGCCATGAACCAAGTCTTTTCCGGCGTGCTCGCCAGCAGTGAAAATCTTGCTACGGGTATTCGGCCCGATGGCGCGCCCGGGGTAGAGGTCGGCCACGTCGAATACGTGAGCGGCGGCTACTTCCAAATTTTGGGGATTGGGTCCGCTGCCGGTCGCGTGATCACCCCCTCGGACGATGCCGCTCCTGGCGTGTCGCCTGTCGCGGTCCTCTCCTATCGCTATTGGCAACAGCACTTCGCGGGCGACGCGCGGGTGATCGGCCGCAAGCTCGCCGTGAACACTTATCCGGTCGAAATCATCGGCGTCGCGGAAAAGGGGTTCGGCGGTCTGTTCAACGGCGACGAACCTGATGCCTTTATTCCGCTGACGATGTATCCGGTCACCACGCCTTCCGCCGAGCACTTTTGGAACCCCATCAATTTGAGTCTCTCCATGGTGGCGCGATTAAAACCGGGAATTTCCATCCAGCAGGCGCGCGCCGACTTGCAGGTGTTGTGGTCACAGGCAGTGGAAGTGGTCAATAACCAAGCCGCGAAAGCGGGCGCTACGGTCCCGAAATTTCAAGCCTTTCACCTCGGGCTGGAGCCTGCGGGCCGTGCCAGTTCCTTTGTCCGCAATCAGCGGTTCCTGGACCCGCTCAAAGCCTTGGCGGCGGCGACGGTCCTGGTGCTCCTGATTGCCTGCGCGAACGTGGCCAATCTGCTGCTCGCCCGCGCCTCCCAACGGTGGAAGGAGACGGCAGTACGCCTGGCGCTCGGCGCAACGCGCGGGCGTTTGATCCGCCAATTCCTTACCGAAAGCCTCTTGCTGGCGGCGGCTGGCAGCGCGGTGGGACTGGGTCTGGGCTGGTTCGGAGTACGGGCTCTCGCCCAGCTCGAAATCCTGGATCCGGATTTCCGTTTTCGACTCAGCCTCTTCGTTTTAGGGTCCTGCGCCGGCGTCACCCTGCTCACCAGCATCCTTTTCGGCCTGATTCCTGCCCTTCGCGCTACGCGGATGACACTTGCGGAAAGCATGAAGGAAGGCGGCTCGGCTACCCAAGCCATCTCCCGGTCGCGGGTTTCCAAGGGATTGGTTGCAGTCCAGGTTGCCCTGTCCTTGACGCTGCTGGTGACGGCAAGCCTGTTTGTCCGCACGTTGCGGAATATTCAGAACATCGATATCGGCTTCGAGCGCGAGAATATCGCCATTTTTGAAATCGATCCTACCAACCTTGGCTATAGCGGGCATCGGCTCCGCACATTCTACGATCAATTGCTGGAGCACGCGCGAGGTGTTCACGGCGTGCGCTCGGCCGCTCTATCGGCCACCACGCCGATGAGAAACAGTTATTTGCACTCCATGTCGATAGCGGAAGAAACCGGGGTCAAATTCTCGGCGCTTACGAATCAGGTCAGCTCGGGGTACTTCACCACGCTGGGCATTCCCTTGCTGCTCGGCCGCGACTTTCGGCCGGGCGATGAGCCGGCGGTGACCCCCGGCGACACCCCGTGGGGACGATTGCAGCGAATACCCAACTCTGGGGGAAAGATGGGTGGGGACATGTTTGATGCCTCCCGGGTTTGCATCATGGACGAAGCACTGGCGCACCACCTGTTTGGGACCGCCAATCCCGTAGGTCGTCAGCTCTGCTACCCCGAAGCCGGATGCCCCATGGAACACCCCATCGAAATAGTCGGCGTGGTGAAGAATGTACACTACGGCGAAGTCACAGCGGCCGACCCAACAATGGGCGCGCTCTATGAGCCCAGTTGGGCGAACGGCTCTGCCGCGCGCTACCTGGAGGTGCGATTTGCGGGAAGCGCCGCCCCGGTGATCGCTGGAATCCGCCGGGCGCTGCAAGCCCAGGACCCTAACGTGCCCTTGTTACGCGTCCGCATGATGGAGGAGTACATCAATAGCCGGATGGCACGCGAGCGTCTGATTGCTTACCTTTCCAGTTTCTTTGGCATCCTTGCCCTCGGCCTCGCTTCCGTCGGTCTCTACGGAGTGCTGGCCTATGCGGTGACGCGACGAACCCGGGAAATCGGCATTCGCATGGCGCTGGGGGCGCGAGCCAGCGACGTGGTCAGGGTGATTCTCCGCGAGTCCTTCGTGCCGGTTGCGGCGGGACTGGCCATCGGGCTGGTGGCTGCTTTTTTCTGGAATGTCTTCATCAGCAGTCTCCTTTACGGAGTCGACTCGTTCGATCTTGCATCAACATTGGTCGCGGTCACATTAATGTTGTCGGCGGCCGTGCTTGCCGCAGCCATCCCGGTCCGCCGGGCGACCAAGGTGGATCCCATGGTGGCGCTGAGGTATGAGTAGGGCGGTGAACAGTGAATAGTGAATAGTGAACAGTGGTTAGTGGCTGGCAGCGGTCGGCGTCAACACTGAGTCCCTTCTTAAGCTAGTGTGGTGCCCCGCGTAATTTTTGACAATGGGATAATGCACGGACCCCCTCACCCGTCCCGCCCCGGCTGGTAAGAACGCCGGCGGCGGTCCACCCTCTCCGAAGGTGTGAAGGAATTACCTTCGGCGTCGGAGGTTTGAGTACCGGTGGTAGGTTTTAAGGATTGGGA
>Ga0326727_10023805_pt1 | contig 11645 bp, 11 predicted proteins | sample MB2enrmetagenome_FD_207643 | JGI IMG/M metagenome (GOLD analysis project Ga0326727, IMG submission 207643) | Lab enriched peat soil microbial communities from McLean, Ithaca, NY, United States - MB29MY | ecosystem: Environmental > Terrestrial > Soil > Wetlands > Peat | place: USA: New York... | reverse complement strand
CCACCGTCGTGGATAAAAGGTAAAACTTTTGAGAAAACCTTCTCATTAGTGTTTTGATCCGAAATGGACAAAATGCAGAACTTTCCGGCAATCCGAAAAACAATGTCATGGAGGTTTTCCCTTTAACTTTCACTTGGTTGGTGTCGGCAACTTGAATTATATGCATTGGCTAAAGTTCAAATCCAACACACTAAAGCAAGTTGTATGATAGATAGAACTTTTTGCTTAACTTTCATTTAAACTATCCCAGTGGTTCAAGTCCTATACAGCGAGCGGTGTTGCATGGTAGGTGAAGTATAAAAATATTAAATGTACAATGATTCCCAGTTAAATCTTTGTTTAACTCAATTTGCGTTTGTGCATTATAACCTGCAAAGCTCCCATAAGCCTATAAGAATGTTTGCCGCCAATCAATGCAATTAAGTTGACGCGAAGCATGTTGAGTAACCGGAGAAAAATAAAGAAAGCCCCCTCGTCTTTCGACCGGGGGGCTCTCTTTTTCATTCTTGGGTGGCAAAAATAGAACGTGATAAGTTGTTACTTCAAATTTGTTGTGTCCGTCAAGTTAATACATGCCTTCCATGCCGCCCATGCCGCCACCACCACCGGGCATCGCTGGTGCTTTCTCTTTCTCCGGTATATCAGCCACCAGTGATTCAGTGATGAGCACCATGCTGGCAACGCTGGCCGCATTTTGCAAAGCCGAGCGGACAACTTTGGTCGGGTCGATGATACCCTTGTCAATCATGTTGACAAACTCGTCTTTGTCCGCATCGTAACCAACGCCTTTCTTGCTCTTCTTGACCGCATCAACGATAACGGCGCCATCTTTACCGGCATTGTTGGCAATCCAGCGGATGGGTTCTTCAACTGCTTTGCGGATGATATCAACACCGGTCGCTTCGTCACCGGTGGCTTTAATCTTATCCAGCGCGGGCAGGGCATTCAGCAGACCGACGCCGCCGCCGGGCAGGATGCCTTCCTCGACCGCTGCGCGGGTGGCGGACAGGGCATCTTCAACGCGGTGCTTGCGTTCTTTCAGTTCAACTTCAGTCGCAGCGCCAACTTTGATGACGGCAACGCCGCCGGATAATTTGGCCATGCGCTCCTGGAGTTTCTCGCGGTCGAAATCGGAGGTGGTTTCTTCAATCTGGGCCTTGATCTGTTTGATTCTGGCCTTGATATCGGATTCCTTGCCTTTTCCTTCGACAATGGTGGTGTTGTCCTTATCGGAACTCACACGGCGGGCGCGGCCGAGGTCTTCGATGGTAACAGAATCAAGTTTCCGTCCGACTTCTTCGGAGATGACGGCGCCGCCGGTCAGGGTAGCGATATCATCGAGCATTGCTTTCCGTCTGTCGCCGAAACCGGGGGCTTTGACGGCCAGGATGTTAATCGTACCGCGGAGTTTATTCACTACCAGTGTGGCTAATGCCTCACCATCAACATCCTCAGCGATGATGAGCAGGTTCTTGGAAGTCTGTAAGATTTTCTCCAGGGCCGGCAGGATGTCGGCGACGGCAGAAATCTTTTTATCGGTAATCAGGATGTAGGGGTCCTCAATGACCGCTTCTAATTTATCGGCGTTGGTGATGAAATAGGCGGAGATATAACCGCGGTCGAACTGCATCCCTTCGACGAATTCTGTTTCGTAGGAAATGCCCTTGGATTCTTCCACGGTAATGACGCCGTCTTTGCCGACCTTTTCCATAACTTCGGCAATTAAATCACCGATTACTTTGTCTTTGGCGGTAATGGTCGCGACCTGAGCGATTTGATCTTTGCCTTTGACTTCGGTGGATGATTTCTTCAGTTCAGCTATCACGGCTTCAACGGCCAGGGAAATGCCTCTCTTTAAAGCCATTGATTCGGCGCCGGCGGCGATATTCTTGAAGCCCTGGGTGATGATGGCATGGGCTAAAACGGTGGAAGTGGTGGTACCATCGCCACAGGCATCATTGGTTTTGCTGGCGGCCTCTTTAACCAACTGCGCGCCCATATTCTCAAAGGGATCCGCTAGTTCAATATCTTTCGCAATGGTAACGCCATCGTCAATCACGGACGGGGCGCCCCATTTCTTGTCCAGAGCAACGCAATGTCCCTTCGGCCCTAATGTAACTCTGACAGCATCTGTCAGAGTGTCCACGCCTTTCTTTAATGAGTGTCTGACGTCTTCTCCGAATATAATCTGTTTAGCCATTTTATTCTCCTGTTAATTTCCAGTTTATTTCTTGGGTTTCTTGGCGAGAATATCGCTTTCCCGCATGATGATGAACTCTTCACCATCAATTTTGATTTCCGAGCCACCATACTTGGTATAGATGACAATGTCACCGACCTCGACATCCGGGGTAATCCGGGTCTTGCCGTCTTCGGTCATCCGGCCGGGTCCGACGGCGATAACTTTGCCTTCCTGGGGTTTTTCTTTGGCGGTGTCCGGAAGATAGATCCCGCTCTTGGTTTTTTCTTCTGACTGCATGGGTTTCACGACTAAGCGATCACCCATTGGTTGAAGTTTTACAGCCATAATTATTCTCCTTTCTCGCCTCATTCAATATTTAGCAGTCGGTGAGACAGACTGCTAATACTTAGCATAACCCATATCTAATTCCAGTGCAACTAAATTGGCAGGCATTTACAGGCATGGGAAGCCATCTAAAGGAAAAAAATATTTAAATATTTCACTTATCTCTATCATGCAACGAGGGAAAGGCGTTAAATTTCATAACAGGGTTGAAATATGTTCCCTGTTCATTAATAGTGCAAATCGCTCTCAATACGCTTATCTTTATTCTTCAATGCTTCGTGCGCAAATTCCAAGATGGTGACCTCAATCGGGATTATTGTATTGCGCTGGCAGCGAATTTTTACTTATTTCTTTTTCGGTTGCCCCAGGCTCTGCGCGAGCTGCTCAAACAACTGCCGCTGTTCTCTGGTCAGGGAATCCGGCGTGGTGACGGAAACAATAACAATCTGGTCGCCGCGGCCCCGGTTCTGCAAATGGGCAATGCCTTTATTCCGGAACCGGAAATTAGCGCCACTCTGACAACCGGCCGGGATTTTCAGTTTGGTATCGCCTTCGAGCGTCGGCACCGTAGCTTCCGTACCCAGCGCCGCCTGCGCAAAGTTGATGGGCAGTCCATAGTAAATGTCGTCACCGTCGCGGGTGAAGAATTCATGTTTCTGGACGACGATATTCACAATCAGGTCGCCGCTAGGCCCGCCGCGGGCACCGGCATCGCCCTGGCCGCGGATGCCGATTTGATTACAGGTATTGACGCCGGCGGGAATTTTCACCGGCACGGCGCGCTGGTGCCTTTCACGACCGGTTCCCCGGCATTTGGGGCACGGCTCGGTAATGATGCGGCCTTCGCCGCGGCATTTCGGGCAGGCGGTGATATTGGTAAAACGTCCGAAAACGCTGGACTTAACCTGTTTGATTTGCCCGCTACCGTTGCAGGCGGAGCAGCGTTCCGGCGAAGTACCGGTCTTGCTGCGGGTTCCCTGGCATTCAGTACAATACTCATTCCGGACAACGGTTACTTCTTTTTCACAGCCGCAAGCGGCTTCTTCCAAGGTCAGGCTGACGTTAACCTGCAGGGTTGTACCCTTCTCCGGGGCTTGACGGGTGCCGGGGGCGCTGCCGCCGAAGAAAGCCTCGAAAATATCGCCGAAACCGACGTCGAATCCATCAGTTTCCTGGCCGAAGAGGTTCGCGCCGCCGTTATGACCGAAACGGTCGTAGGCGTCCCGCTTAGTAGGGTCGCACAGGACTTCGTAAGCCTCATTCAGTTCTTTGAATTTATCGGAAGCGCCTTCATCGTGGTTATGGTCGGGGTGGTATTGGAATGCTAATTTGCGGAACGCCTTCTTAATATCTTCACCGGTAGCGCCTCGGGCAACACCGAGGACTTCATAGTAATCACGCTTTTCTGACATATGTTTTAAATTTACTTCCTTGCTCAAAAGGGCTAAAAACATTTACTGGAGGGGCAACCGCCCCTCCAGTACTCTTTCATTTTATACCTTGTAAAATGTGACGTCTACCGTTTAGACCTCGTGGAATTCACCGTCCACAGTGCCGTCGTCTTTTTTACCGCCGGGAGGAGGGGGCTGGCTGCCGGGCGGTGGTTGTTGCGGGGGCTGCTGCTGTTTAGAGATTTCCGGACCAACTTTCATCATGGCATCATTCAGCGACTGAGATGCCTGTTTGATGGCATCCATGTTGCTGCCCTTCATGGCCTCGCGGACCGCGGCGACTTTACCTTCCACGTCCTTGTTCAAAGCGTCAGGAATTTTGTCCTTGTTGTCGCGCAGGGTCTTTTCCGCCATGTAAGCCATGTTATCGGCGGTGTTGCGGACTTCAACCTCTTCTTTGCGTTTGGCATCTTCGGAAGCGTGGACTTCTCCTTCCTTCCTCATTTTTTCAATTTCTTCCTTACTCAAACCGCTGGAGACAGTGATGGTGATTTTCTGTTCCTTGCCGGTGCCTTTATCCAGAGCTTTTACGCTTAAGATACCGTTGGCATCGATATCAAATGTGACTTCCACCTGCGGCATGCCGCGCGGCGCCGGGAGGATGCCGTCCAGCATGAATCTGCCAAGGGTACGGTTGTCATTGGCCATCTGTCGTTCACCCTGCATGACATGGATCTCCACGCTGGGTTGACTGTCTGTGGCTGTACTGAAAATCTGGCTCTTGGAAGTAGGAATAGTGGTGTTTCGTGAAATGAGGGGGGTCATGACGCCACCAAGCGTCTCAATACCAAGTGTCAGCGGGGTAACATCAAGCAGTAATACTTCCTTGACCTCACCTTTGAGCACGCCAGCCTGAATTGCGGCTCCGATGGCCACCACTTCATCCGGGTTCACGCTCTTGTTCGGTTCTTTGCCAAAAAATTGTTTAACCTTCTGCTGCACTAAAGGCATTCTGGTCTGGCCGCCGACAAGGATGACTTCGTCAATCTGTGCCGTGGTGAGACCGGCATCGGCGACTGCCTGTTTACAGGGATCAAGCGTTTTGTCCACTAAATCCATAACCAATTGTTCCAGCTTCGAACGGGTCAAATTAATATTCATATGCTTCGGGCCGCTGGCATCAGCGGTAATAAATGGCAGATTAACATCAGTCTGCTGGACAGTGGAGAGCTCGATTTTTGCTTTTTCCGCCGCTTCCTTCAGTCTCTGTAGCGCCATCCGGTCCTGCCGCAGGTCTATACCCTGGTCGCGTTTAAATTCATCACAAAGCCAATCGATGATTCTTTGGTCAAAATCGTCACCGCCGAGATGCGTATCACCAGCGGTAGATTTTACCTGAAATGTGCCTTCGCCGATATCCAGCACGGAAATATCAAAGGTTCCGCCGCCGAGGTCGTAGACCGCGATGATTTCATTCTTTTTCTTATCCAATCCATAAGCCAAAGCCGCGGCCGTCGGCTCATTAATAATTCTAAGTACATTCAATCCGGCGATGGCGCCGGCATCCTTGGTGGCCTGGCGTTGGGCATCATTAAAGTATGCCGGAACAGTAATTACGGCATCAGTGACCTTCTCTCCAAGAAATGCTTCGGCATCTGTCTTCAGTTTCTGCAGAATCATCGCGGATATCTCGGGCGGACTATATTCTTTACCACCCATAATCACACGAACCTCGTTATTTGGACCACGGACCACTTTATATGTCTTACGGCGGGCATCTTCTTCTACAGGTAGTTCACGTCCGATAGGTTCACCAAATTTTCTGCCCATAAAACGTTTGATGCTATAAACCGTATTCTCCGGGTTAACAATCGCCTGACGTTTGGCAATCTGCCCGACGAGGCGTTCTCCTGTTTTGCTAATAGCTACAATTGAAGGGAACAGATGACTACCTTCCGATGATGATATTACTACCGGTTCGCCACCTTGCATTACTGCAACTTCGCTGAATGTTGTACCTAAATCAATTCCAACTGTTTTTCCCACTTAATACCTCCTGAGAGTATTTTTTAATATAATTATTGTATCTGGATATGTCATTCCTGTTTTGGTTTCTTTTCTTCTTCTTTGACTGACTTTTCTCCAGGTTCTTCAATTACCAATTCACCGTTGCCGACGCCGACTTTGCTCGGCCGGAGAATTTTGTCATGTAATCTATAGCCTTTTTGCAGCTCCTGCACTACCTTGCCGTCTTCCCCTTTTACATGCATGACTGCTTCGTGCAAATTAGGGTCAAACACCTCACCCACTGCCTTAATCGGTGATACCCCCTGTGCTTCGAGTGTTTTCCTTAGTTTGCTTTCTATCAACCTAATGCCATGCACCCAATCCAGTTTCGCCAGTTTGGGAGTGAGTGAATCGACAGCCCGTTCAAAATCATCAAGTACCGGAAGCAGCGCGAGGATTAATTGTGAGTTAGCATAGACTCCCATTTCCAGTCTATCCTGCTCAGCGTGGCGTTTATAGTTTTGAAAATCTGCCTGGGTCCTTTTCCAATAGTCCAGGTAGTCATCAGCCTTTTGCTTAGTTTCGGCCAGAATTTTTTCCAAATCCGGATTTGTTTCAGAGACCGGCTCCTCTTTTTCTTCGGGATTTGTTGCTCCTGGTTCTTGGGGCATCATTTATTCTCCACCTTTTTCATTTGTTGATTTTAATTTCCCACTTCGGGGATGATTTTCCGGCCGTATAACCAGGCCATCAGGCCGGTAAGCACTTCGGCCAAGTAATCCACCGAAGCGATGCTACGAGCATACTCCATGCGCGTTGGCCCGATGACACCGATACAACCAATGGCCTCGCCCGGTAAACCGTATTGACTGATAATAACACTATAGTTCTTGATTGTTTCCGATTTATTTTCTTTGCCGATTATAACATGTACCCCCCGGTCAGTCAGGTTATCTGGTAGAATTACTCGCAACAGATTTTTATTTTCGGTCAGCGCCAGCGATGCTGTCGTCTGACGGGCGTTGGCAAATTCGGGTTGGTTAAATATAAACTGTAAGCCGTCCATATAAGGCGCTTCATACTCTATTTCATCTTCTATTTTCATGATATTCAGAATACAGGCTGAAATACTTTTTTCGAGCTCGGATAACTCCATTGTTTTAGTTTGTATCTGGAGATTATTTAGTCCATTAAAAATAGTGTTCAGTTTGTTACTGATGGCAGACAATTGTGTCTGTGAAACTGGTTGGTCAAAAACAGTAAGCTGCTGTCTGACTGCCGCGCCCTTCAGCACCAGTACCAACAGGGCAGTGGAATCCTGAAGGTTCACCAATTCAAGATTTTTAAAAAGACAATTATCGGGCTTGGCGGTAGCGACAATCGCCATGTTTTGGGACATGTTTGCCAGCAAAGTAGCGGCTAATTTCGCCCATTCTTCCACTCTGGTCTCAACCTGATGGAAGAGATGGTTAATCATCCTTTGCTGGTCAATTGAAAGACGAACATCACTCAAAGTTTCTACGTAATGACGGTAACCCATATCGGAAGGAACACTCCCTGCGGAAATATGCGGCTGAATAATATATCCTTCCTGTTTCAGGCGCATCATCTCATTACGGATAGTGGCAGAGGAAACGTCCAACCCGTTATTATGCAGAACACTTTGCGAGGGAACCGGTGCCGCCCGCGCAATATACTGTTCAACTATAGATTTTAGAATCGCTTCTGTTCTTGGTGGAAGTGTTTTACTCATATTTAGCACTCCTACCTTCTGACTGCTAATACTCTTAAGGTACCATTTTAAGCAGTGCTTGTCAAGCGATTTTGGTGTACATAATTGAATACCTACCTTGACCGGTGAACCACTTCATCCCCGCAACGTGAATAAGTTGCGACAAAAGTCGCATACAATATGCCTAGTTAAACGTAGTATGCAGTATATAAAATATTCGATAAGAATGAGGATAGAAATGACTAATGAGAATGTTCAGCAGGTTCTAGATCAGATACGGCCGAGCTTACAGGCCGATGGTGGCGATGTGGAGTTGGTAGAGGTAAAATATGGCATAGTTAAAGTTAGGCTCGCCGGTGCTTGCGGAGACTGTCCAATGGCGCCCATGACATTAAAAGGGGGCATCGAGCGGATACTGAAAGAGAAGCTGCCTGAGGTTAAATAGGTAATAAGCGTCTAGTGTAGGCAGTAATCGCGGTATTAGCAACAAGTTCGCTTATTCGGCGAGTAAGGGTGGGGTCAATTCCTTGACGATGATCCCCACTGTCCAGACAGAAAGCTGAATACCGAATCTTTGCTCAATCAACTGAGCTACCGCTTCTCTGGTCCACAGATAAAAAGGAAGTTTCATCTGTTCAGGATGACGGTCAATTAGGGTATTTGCTATTTGAGCCGCTTGCCAGGGAAGAAGTTTGCCACCTTCGGGACGACCCTTTCGTTTTGCCTTGAGCGATTCTTCCCCTTCCGTGCGATATTTACTGACCCATTTGCCTACAGCTTGGCGCGTCACATTCAGTATCTCGGCTATCTCTACTTGTTTTTTGCCGTCCATAACGGCTTTGATTGCTTTTTGCCGAAGGTCTTCTTGGGCAATCGAAGGAAGAGAGCGAGCGTCTTTAATTTCCATGCTTTAATTATACCAAACTTTAGCCTCATATTGCAAACTATTTATTGCACTGGTTAGTAATACTGTAGCCTACGCGATATTGTGTTACAATTTACAAATATGAGTTATCCAACAAATCGCTTACTTTATGAAGATGAGCCAGCAGGATGGATATTTAAATTCTTTTTCTTGATAGTAACACTGGTACTCTTGACAGGTAGTATCTTCTTTTGGGTATCTGGGAATAATGCGAGTGGTCTGACCTTGCTGGTGGTGGCATTCGTAATTGGTTTAACATTTTGGATTGTGTCTCCTCGCAAGTACCAAGTTTATGAAGATCACCTTCAAATCCTGTTAGGCGGCCCGTTCGTGGTTAAGATTGGATTTAACCAAATCAGCACAATAGAAGTCACCGACAATACAACTCTCGAGTTTTCCGCTATTAAGCTTATTAGCAAGGTTACAAACACTTATGTAAGAATAGGAATGAAGAAGCGTTTGAGCATAACAATCACCCCCAAATCGGATGCTCTGTTTGTTGAAAACGCTAATCGAAGTTTACGCCAGTGGCAGGAAACTAACAATCAAAAATGACTATTATAAAATGGAACCACCTCTGCTATTTTTGTCATCGTCCGATAACTGGTGGTGTGCCAACTATTCTGTTTGCTATCGATAAACCCATGTTTGTCGGGGCAATTCATGAGATATGCTATGGTGATAAACCCAATTTTGGGCGGTATCAAGTGAAGCCGCCAAGTCACCTTTCACCTCAGCAAGTCGCGTTTCTTGTCCAGTTTTATCCGATGCTGTTTGCTTTGCCAAACGCTTTCAACCCCAACGTTGCTCTTCGTCGATGGTTGGTCGATTTCATTCATCAATATCCAATGACAGATCCGATGATGCGTTTACGTGATTACAGAAAAATGAATCCTGACAAGCCAATTAGATATGAAGGTGACTTAGAGGCTGATTATATTGGTTTCTTAGCTAAGGTGCAGCAAACAGCCAAAGAAAACCCAGTGGACATGGAGTGTAATTTTCCATAAGGGTTTCATGATGGTATTTGAATTATAGATAACCAAACATAATATATGCGCAATTTGGTATGTGAGCTTCTATGAAAATCAAAATGGATTACAAGTGGGTTGCTCTATCCGTTACAGGTATAGGCGCATTTATGTCTTCCGTAGATGCCAGCATCGTAGTGATAGGGATCCCGACAATCTTGCAGAATTTGCATGCCAGTATCGTGACGGGAGTATGGATCATAACTGGATACAAACTCATGCTGACAGTACTTCTGATTATGATTGGCCGCTTGGCTGACATGTATAGTAAAGTCAAACTTTACAACTTGGGTTTTGTCATATTTACAATAGGTTCACTTCTGTGTGCTTTATCCCGGACCGGTGAGCAATTGGTCATTTTCCGTTTTCTTCAGGGTGCTGGCGCTGCCCTGCTCTATGCCAATAGCATTGCCATTGTTACGGACGCTTTCCCGAAGGGAGAACTCGGTATGGGACTTGGATCGATCATGATGACTGCGAACCTGGGGGCGATTGCCGGCTACACTCTCGGCGGGGTGATGATAACATATTTCGGCTGGAGATCGATTTTTCTAATTAATGTACCCATCGGAATTTTCGGGACCATTTGGGGATATTTGCGCTTAAAGGAAATTGGTATTAGAAATGTTGGTCAAAAATTTGATTACGCTGGTTCAATCTTGTATTGCATCGGCTTGGCGACAATTCTGCTTGCCTTGACTATTGGAGACCCCACTTCAGTCTTAAATATTGCCATTCTTGCGGGAGGGCTGGCATTTTTCGTTGCGGTAATATTTGTCGAGTTAAGACAAAAATATCCGACCCTCGACCTAACGCTTTTCAAGATAAGACAGTTTGCGATGGGTAGTTTAGCTAATTTTTTGTTCTGCATAGCATTTTCTTGCGGCCCGTTTCTCAGATCCCTGTATCTTCAGTTGGTTCTTGGTTACAGCCCTTTGAAAACCGGCCTCTTGCTTATCCCAATGGATTCCCTTATCCTCGTTCTAAATCCAATAAGCGGAAGATTGGCGGATAGATACGGCAGCCGTGTTTTAGGTTCGCTAGGTATGGCTTTTAATGCCTCTGCGCTGATCTGGTTTTCAACGTTAAATGAAAGATCTTCCTATGGCACAGTCTTAGTTAGTTTGCTGCTATTCGGTGTCGGGCTGGCGCTATTTGCTCCAGCCATCACCAGTTCAATTATGGGTTCCGTTCCTCCAGAGAAGCGCGGAGTATCAAGCGGAATCGTTAACACCATCACTCAAACAGCAGGCGTCCTTAGCATACCATTTTCTCTGCTGCTGATGACGCTGGTAATGCCGTACAATAAGATCTCCCAGATAGTTAGCGGATCCCAGCTGATCAGTACCAATGAAATTCCGATATTCCTGAAAGCTACAAATTATGCTTGCTTTATCCTCGGTGTAATCTCATTTTTTGCCATCATTCCGGTTTTGCTAGGAAGCCAGCGAAAAAAGGCAACGACTTCATTACCTCAGGGGTGAGAATTAATCTTCGATCCACCCAATATACACATATTTGGTTATCAGACTAACCGCGTAGTTCCGGTTTCTTGCTGATTACCAACCGTAGATGATAGTCTTTTTTATCGACTGCTTTGCCCAACTCAGGGTATGGTTGCAGATCAAACGTAATTTCATAATTAGCGAAACTGGTTTTCGATGTTTTGGAAGGACCAGGTTGAGTTATTACGGGGAGCAATAAGTAGTTTACATTCCTGCATAGCGGACGTGTTCTTCTTGAAAATAGTGTTTAACGATCATAGGTTGCTTTTGGCGGCTTCTTAAATAGCTTCGGGTATTTGCGATCAATTCCCCTTGGTTCTTTGCCCGCCGTCGACCCATTGCATTGCTTTTTATATCTTGATTCAGCATTTCATCCGGATTCAGTTCCGGACTGTAGCCAGGAAGATAGAAAAGACGGATTTGATCGGTATGTGCGTGAATCCAGTTTTTTACCTTTACGGCATGATGGACAGGGTGACCATCAACAATGAGAAACACTGTGCGTTTAATCTGACGTACCATGCGTT
>Ga0326727_10023804_pt1 | contig 11646 bp, 10 predicted proteins | sample MB2enrmetagenome_FD_207643 | JGI IMG/M metagenome (GOLD analysis project Ga0326727, IMG submission 207643) | Lab enriched peat soil microbial communities from McLean, Ithaca, NY, United States - MB29MY | ecosystem: Environmental > Terrestrial > Soil > Wetlands > Peat | place: USA: New York... | reverse complement strand
CGGGTCATAACGCGCGGACCGCGAGACGGAACAAGCCGCCCGATCAGAGTCGGCGCCAGTCCAGCGAGCGCCAGCGCCTCCCGCGTTTCTGCTTCGCGCTCCTGCGAGACGAAGGCCGCCATCCCGAACCCGCAGTTGAAGGCGCGCAGCATCTCCTCCTCGGCGATCCCCCCTGCGGCGGCGAGCCACGAGAAGACCGGCGGCGGCGCGAAAGCGTCGAGATCGAGCTGGACCGTGAGACCCTCGTCGAGGACGCGCGGCAGATTCTCCGGATATCCTCCGCCGGTGATGTGGGCGAGCGCGAGTATGCCGGAAGCGCGAGCGAGCGCCTGCAGCAACGGGAGCACGTAAAGCCGCGTCGGGGTCAGAAACGCGGCCGCAAGGGAACGCGACGGCTCGAAAGGGGCCGGCGCGTCCCAGGCGAGTCCCGAGCGTTCGACGACACGCCGCACAAGCGAAAAACCGTTGGAGTGGACCCCGGACGACGGCAACCCGAAAAGGGCGTCGCCCGCTTTCAGGCCGCCTCGCGGCAGCAGAGCGCCGCGTTCGGCCGCCCCTACCGCGAAGCCCGCCAGATCGAAGTCGCCGGGAGCGTAGAGGCCCGGCATCTCAGCAGTTTCGCCTCCGATGAGCGCGCAGCCCGATTGCGCGCAGCCTTCCGCTATGCCCTTGACAACAGCGGCTGCGACATCTTCCTCGAGCTTGCCCGCTGCAAAATAGTCGAGAAACAGAAGCGGCTCTGCACCCTGGACGACGATGTCGTTGACACACATCGCAACCAGATCGACGCCGATCGTGTCGTAGATGCCGCTCTCGATCGCGATCTTCACCTTGGTGCCGACGCCGTCGTTGGCGGCGACAAGAATCGGGTCGACGAATCCAGCCGCTTTCAGATCGAAAAGGCCTCCAAATCCCCCCAATTCCGCGTCGGCCCCCGGTCGGCGCGTCGCTCGCGCCATGGGTTTGATCCGGTCGACGAGGCGACTGCCGACATCGATGTCGACGCCGGCGTCGGCGTAGGTCAACGGCTTTCGGCTGTCCGGCATCGGGGCTCCAGAGCGAGATTGAAAACTGGGGTAATTGGTCGTCATGACTGGCGCAAGCGTTGGGGGCGGCGCAAGTTTCCCAAGCCCCATTCGATCATGTTACCCTGCTGCTTCCGAGGCCGCGGAGCGCTCGGACTCGAGAGGCGAGGGGCCGCGCGGGACGCTCCTGCAAGGACGTTCTTCGGTCGGCCTAACCGAATTGAGATCTGGGGACGTCAGCATTTTATGAATTTCTCTCGGATTTTGAGCAATATTCCCAATCTCATTACGTTGGCAAGGATGCTGATGACCCCGTTGGCGATCTCGATGATCGTTTCGCAACGCTTCATGCCGGCATTCATGATTTTTCTACTTGCGGGCGTTTCCGATGCGATTGACGGATTTATCGCCAGGAACTTCAATCTTCGCAGCGAACTCGGCGCCTATCTCGACCCTCTGGCGGACAAGGCGCTATTGATCTCCATTTACGTATCGCTGGCCATCTATGCCGGGTTGCCTGCGTGGCTCGCCATTGCGGTCGTCTCGCGCGACGTGATGATTCTGGTCGCCGTCATGGTCTCCTGGCTGATGGACAAGCCGGTCGAAATACGCCCGGTGTGGGAATCGAAGATCAACACCGCCGCTCAAATTGCCCTCGCCGGTTTCGCGCTTGGCGTGCGCGCCTACGGCCTAAGCGCGCAACCGGTCCAGACCATTCTCGAATGGACGGTCGCTGCGACCACCCTTGCCTCGGGCGGCGTTTATATCGCCCAATGGCTTGATCACATGAGCCGATAGGCAGCGACCATGATCCACAGTCTTTGCGCGATTTCCCTCCTCGTCCCTGACTACGACGAGGGTTTGGCTTTCTTTGCGGGCGCGCTCGGTTTTGCCGTTGAAGAGGATGCTCCACTCGGCGCCGAAAAGCGCTGGGTCGTCGTAGCGCCGCCCGGGAGAGCCGGAGCGAAGATCGTCCTCGCGATTCCGAGCGACGAGCGGCAGCGCGCGAGAATTGGCGATCAGACCGGAGGGCGGGTGGGGTACTTCCTTCTCACCGACGACTTTGAGAAGGACTATGCCGCGTTGGGCGCGCGCGGCGTGAAGTTTCTCGAGGCGCCGCGGCGCGAGCGCTACGGCACGGTTGCGGTCTTCGTCGACCCCTGGGGCGGAAAGTGGGACCTGCTGCAGCCGATCAGCGTCAGAGAAGAGCAGGCGAGTTCCGCGCCGTGAGCATCGAACGTCAAGTCTTGTTCTGGGCCGTCGTGTTCGCGGGCCTCGGCTACGCCTTGCATGTGCTCGGCTCGACCGTGACACCCTTCGCCGCCGGAATTGCGCTTGGATATCTTCTCGACCCGGTCGTCTGCAAATTGGAGAGGCTCGGGCTCAATCGGCTGGGCGCGGCTCTGCTCATTCTCGTGGTCTTCGTCTCGGTCTTCGTTGTCATTCTGATCGTCGTCGCGCCGATCCTGAGTAGCCAGCTCGTGGCCTTCGCGCAACGACTGCCGGGCTATGCGATGCGCCTGCAGGCCCTGGCTGTCGAAGAGAGCAACGCGCTCATGGCAAGATACGGAAGCGGCTGGCTCAACGAGCTTGGGCTTGGCGAACAGCTGTCCAGCGCCCAAATCCAAAAATCGATCGGCGATTTTGTCGCGCAAGGCGCGCAATGGTTCGTCAACGCGATGAGGTCGCTGGTTTCGGGAGGAGCCGCGGTTTTCGATTTTCTCTCCCTATTGATCATAACGCCGGTCGTCGCGTTCTACATCCTGATCGATTGGGACAGAATGATTGCGGAAATCGACAGCTGGCTACCGATCGAGCATCGCGAGGGGCTGCGCGCGATCGCCAGCGAGATCAATCACGCGTTGGCCGGGTTCATCCGGGGCCAATCCCTCGTCTGCTTGTTCCTGGGGCTGTGGTACGGGATCGGCCTGACGCTGGTCGGACTTGAGTTCGGTTTCCTGATCGGCTTTATCGCCGGACTGTTGAGCTTTGTGCCGTACGTCGGTTCGCTCGTGGCGCTCGTCCTGTCGATTGGCGTCGCTCTTGTTCAGGGTTGGCCGAGCCTGAAGCTGTTGTTCATGACGCTGGCGGTCGTCGTCAGCGGCCAGTTCCTTGAAGGCAACGTGATTTCGCCGAAGCTCGTCGGCAAATCGATCGGTCTGCATCCCGTCTGGCTGATGTTCGCGCTGCTGGCGTTCGCTCAGCTGTTCGGCTTCGTCGGCCTCGTCATCGCCGTTCCGACCGCGGCGGCGGTGGGCGTCATCGCCCGCCACCTCATTGGGTTGTATCTCGCAAGTCCATTTTACCGCGGCGGCTCCGCCGCAGAGAGACAGTGACGACGCCCCCACGCCAGCTGATCCTCGATTGGCCGCACGAGCCAAGCTTCGCGCGCGAGGATTTTCTCTCCGCGCCCTCGAACCGCGAGGCCTTGAACGCCATTGACCGATGGTCCGACTGGCCGGGCCGGATGCTGCTGCTGGCCGGACCGGAGGGTTCGGGCAAAAGCCACCTTGCGGCCCTCTGGGCGAAGACGGCCGCCGCCGCCGTCATCCACGGCGAAACCCTTGGCTCTGAGAGCGCAGAGACTGCCGTTGAGGGCTCTGCCTTGCTGGTCGAGGATGCAGACCGGGTGGGCGACGCCGAGGAGCGCCTGTTCCACCTCATCAACTCGGCGCTCCAAGCCGAGGCGTGGGTGCTGCTCACGGCCCGCCGAGGTCCGGACGCGTGGGGATTGAAGATTCCGGACCTCCTTTCACGGTTGCGTCTCGCGCCAGTCGTGCCCCTTGGCGCCCCCGAAATCGAGCTGACCGAGGCCGTCCTCTTCAAGCTGTTCAGTGACCGTCAGTTGCAAGTCGAGCCTCATGTCATCGCCTATATCGCAAGGAGAATCGAGCGCTCGCTCGGCGCAGCGCGCCGCGTCGTCGCAATTCTCGACCGGGAGGCGCTGGCGAAGGGCCGGCGGGTGACGCGCGCCATGGCAAGCGAATTGATGCGCGAGATCGCGCCGAACGGTGAACCGCCATAGCCGGGACACAAATCCGTGGTTAACGTCTGGTAAACGAAAGCAGGCGCCGCGCGCGGGGCCCTGGCCCGCGTCCCTGGTTTGAACATCTCATAAAGCGGCGACGACGCGGAGGAGACGATGCGGAAGTCTCTCGTTCTGGCTCTCATGGCGGTCGGCGGCGGCGCGAGCTACGCGGCAGCGATCAGCACGGTCGCCAATGAATTCCCCAAGCCCGATCCATCGACCTGGCGCTGGCACGTCAGTTCGATTCTTGAGGAACAGAAGAAGTTGGACCCGGAAGCCGTCGAGGCGATCGGCGCGCTTGATCGGGGCGACTTCAATCAGCGCCATGAGCGCTATTCGCCTCTCGGGGTGCCGGACCCGGCGCGCTGAACGCCATAGCGCCCGCTCCGCATTGGACAGTCGCCCAGGCGTCCCGGCCGCTCCGGCTCCGCGGGCCTGATTTGCTTCCTCGAAGCCGGCTCTCGCCGGATGCGAGCGGTTGCGCAGACGGGCCGCCGCGGCTTGAAAGCGCGCGCCCTCCTCTCTTTATTTGCTCGGGCGAGCGGGATATAGGGACTGCCAATCCCGACGATGCCTTGCTTTCCATCCCGAGCGAAACTCCATGAAGAAGCCGTCCGGCCCGCGCTCCGAGGAGTCTGCTCAGGGCCTTGTCGATGTCGTCGCGATCGACCAGCTCGCCAAGGTGATCGCCAAATACGATCTGACCGAAGTGGAAATCGATCTCGGCGAAATGCATGTGCGGCTCGCCCGCGAACGGACCGCGCCCGGAAGCCAGGGCTTCGCCGCGCCGGCGCAAGCTTCGGCGATCGCGCCTCCCGCGTCGGAGGCCGCCGCCCTCTCTTCCGGAACGCCGGCGGACGACTTGGCGGGAGCGGTGCGATCGCCGATGGTGGGCACGGCCTACCTGCGTCCGAACGCGGAATCCAAACCCTTCGTCGAGATCGGCTCGTTGGTGAAGGCCGGCGACAAGCTTCTGCTCGTTGAAGCGATGAAGACGTTCAACGACATCGTGGCGCCGCGAGCGGGGAGGATCGCGAGCATCCTCGTCGACGACGGCGCCCCGGTCGAATATGGCCAGCCGTTGATGGTGATCGAGTAATCCGGGTTGGCCTTGATGTTCGACAAGATTCTGATCGCGAACCGCGGCGAGATCGCGCTGCGCGTCATGCGCGCCGCCAAGGAGCTCGGCATCGCGACCGTCGCGGTCTATTCGACCGCTGACAAGGACGCCATGCACGTCAAGCTGGCCGACGAGAGCGTCTGCATTGGTCCCCCGCCCGCGCGCGACAGCTATCTTAACGTTCCGGCGATCGTCGCGGCGTGCGAGATCACCGGCGCGGACGCCGTCCACCCGGGCTACGGCTTCCTCGCCGAGAACGCCCGCTTCGCCGACATCCTCGACGAGCATGAAATCGCCTTCATCGGCCCCAAGGCGGAGCATATCCGCATCATGGGCGACAAGATCGAGGCCAAGCGCACCGCAACGCGGCTCGGCATCCCTTGCGTTCCCGGGTCGCAGGGCGCGCTCCGCGACGACACGGATGCGTTGAGGGTCGCTCACGAGATCGGCTATCCGGTTATCATCAAGGCGGCGGCCGGCGGCGGAGGGCGCGGCATGAAGGTCGCGGCCGACTCGGAGGAGTTGCGCGACGCGCTGAGCACCGCGAGGATCGAAGCCAAGAGCGCCTTCGGCGACGACGCGCTCTACCTAGAGAAATACCTCGCCAGGCCCCGCCACATCGAGTTCCAGGTGCTTGGCGACGGACAAGGCCGCGCCATCCACCTCGGAGAGCGCGACTGCTCGCTGCAACGCCGCCACCAGAAAGTGTGGGAAGAAGGCCCCTCCCCCGGCCTCAACGCCGAACAGCGCGAACAAGTCGGCGGCGTGGTGGCCCGCGCAATGGCGGAGCTCAGCTACGCCGGCGTCGGGACGGTCGAGTTTCTCTACGAGGACGGCAAGTTCTACTTCATCGAGATGAACACGCGCATCCAGGTCGAACATCCCGTGACCGAGATGATCACCGGCATCGACATCGTCAACGAGCAGATCAAGATCGCAGCCGGATCGCCGTTGTCGATCGCGCAGGACGAGGTGCGTTTTCTGGGCGCGGCGATCGAGTGCCGCGTCAACGCCGAGAACGCGCGCACCTTCTTTCCCTCGCCCGGCCGCATAACCTACTTCCATCCGCCGGGCGGCCTTGGCGTTCGCGTCGATTCCTCCGCCTACCAGGGCTACGTCATACCGCCCTTTTACGATTCCCTCGTCGGCAAGCTCATCGTCCACGGCCGAACCCGCACCGAAGCGCTAATGCGTCTGCGCCGGGCGCTCGACGAGTTCATCGTCGATGGAATTGATACGACTTTGCCGCTCTTTCGGGCGCTCGTGCGAAACCCCGACGTCCAGAACGGGCAATACGACATTCAGTGGCTGGAAGAGTTTCTGAAGACCAAGCCGGATATGGAGGCGTAAGCCTCCCCGAACCCGGCTCTCACGGGGCCGTCATCGCGAGCGAAGCGCCTGAAATCGGGCGTGTTTCAGCCCTTCCTCACCCAAGCCGCGCCTGAGGCGGCGCCGTCGCGGCGCCCAACCCAAGCGGAAGCGGCGCCAACCCCAAATCCACGCCAATTTTTAGCAAGTCGCGCCCATTGCCGTTTTGAGCGCGTTTTCAAAAGCTTGCGCGACGTTTCGCGTTAAACGTAACTCCCAAGCGGGGTGAGTCGGAAATGTCACAGGTTCGTTGAATTCGGTTTCGGTGAGAATATCGCTCAAACAGCGGCTCGCGCGCCGCGGCGCGACCCGCTCGCCGAGGGCCGGCTTGGGAGTTACGTTAAACGGCGCCGCAACCGACTCGGATGCCAAGCGTTCCCGCCTCCCTTCGGATAGATCTGACTTATAGCCGTTAACTTCTGAAAAGTCAAGCTTCTATCGGCGCCTTCGGACACTGCTGCAATGCCTGCGGCTGCCGACGCTGCCGATCATGCCACGAGACGGCGTCAGGAACGGTTGAAGAACGGTCGAGGCGGCGTAACGCCCGCAATGCAAGAGGAAGCAAGGGAACAAAACAACAGGAGAAATGCGGGACGGAACAGGAGGATGACAGGAGCTTGTCAGGAGCGTAACGGGGAAAGAAACCGGTAAAGACTTCCTGTTTCGGGCTGCTCCCCAGGAGGGGAGAGACCCGCCTTCCCGCGCCAGGCAGGCGGCGGCGCCGGCTCGACCTGACTGCAATTCGCTCTCAGGTCAGCCGCTGGAGCGCCGCCCGCGCCGCGCTGTTGCCTGGATCAACTTGAATCGCGCGGGAATAGGACTCGATCGCCTTGGCGCGATTGTTCAATTTGTCGTAGCAGAAGCCCAAGCCGGCCCACGCCTCGGAAATGTTGGCGTTCACGTTCAAAGCGGCGTTGAAATCCTCGATCGCCGCTTGGTACTTGCCGGTGTTCATCAGGCTCTGGCCGCGCGCCTGGTACGGAGCGCCGGCGAAGGGATCGCGATCGATCGCGTTGTTGAAATCGGTGATCGCCTGGACGTCGTTGCCCTGGCGCTGATAGATGAGCCCGCGCGCGTGATAGGCTTGCGCGCCTTCGGGGTTCAGCCGGATCGCCTGGTTGAGGTCGGCGAGCGCGCCGTCGAAGTCATTCTCCGAACGAAGAAGATTGCCGCGCCCGAGATAGGCGGCGGCGTCGTTCGGATTGACCGCGATCGCCTGATTGAAATCCTGCATCGCCAGGTCGTCCTGCTTCTGCTGACGATAGGCGAGCGCGCGGTTGGTGTAGGCGCCGGAAGAGCGCGGATCGAGCTCGATCGCGTGACTGAAGTCGTCGATCGCGCTGGAGTAGTTTCCGAGCTTGGCGTAGACGACGCCGCGCGTGTTGTACGCGACCGCGTCGTTTGGATTCTTTTCGATGATCCCGGTCAGCGAGGCGATGTTTCCCGCGTTGGAAGCCTGGGCGTTCTTGTCCGTCTCGACTTCCGCCACGCGCGGATTGACGCCCATCGTCTCGCTGCATGCGCCGAGCGCCAGCGCCGTCGCCAAAGCTGACCCCGCCCAGGCCGCCGCTCTTCCAAGCCTCACCATGCCCTTCACCCTTCGCGGACTAAAGCCGCGGTCCCGGCAGGGACGAACGCCTCACACGGAAGGCGCAAGCTCAAATGCAAAACCCCGCCGCGGCGGGCGGGGTCCAAATTGTCGTAACGCCTTGCTGAGCGAACCGCGCAACGCGTCGCCGCCCCTGGATCAACCGGTCGAGCGCTGCGGGCCGGGCGCAGGCTTGGCCTTGACCGGCAACAAGCCCTCGCGCTGCAGCTTCTTGCGAGCGAGCTTGCGCGCCCGCCGGACGGCCTCCGCCTTCTCGCGCGCCCTCTTCTCCGAAGGCTTCTCGTAATGACCGCGAAGCTTCATCTCGCGGAAAATTCCCTCACGCTGCATCTTCTTCTTAAGCGCCTTCAGCGCCTGATCGACGTTGTTGTCGCGGACGAGTACTTGCAAAGGGCTATCCTGTGCTGTGAGGCCGGGCCTCGCCGATTTCGAGATTGCGCTAAAGACGCAAGAGCGCGCTTCCGGGGGGAGGCGCGCCGAGTTGGTTACGTCTTTACCAGAGACGCGCCGCTTTGTCCAGCAAAGCTTGCGCTCGCGGGCACGCCCTCGAACTTGGTGTTTCCTCGACGCTCCTGCCGTGGCATAGAGCGGCAAACCCTGGGAATTTTCGTCATGAACAAGATGGAGCGAAGGCCCCCCGACGCGGGCGAAGCCAAAGTCGAGTTTCTCGACGGCGATTTTCGCATCGTCCGCCCCGGCGCCTTCGTGCGCTGCGCCGTCACCGGAGAGCCAATCCCGTTGGAGGAGTTGCGCTACTGGAGCGTCGACCGGCAGGAGGCCTACGCCAGCCCCGCCGCCTCGATGAAGCGCGAGACCGAGAAGGGATAAATAATCGGGCGGATTGTCGGGCGCCGACGGGCGTCGTTCCGGACGCCTGCGCGCCGCGGGCTGCGGCCAGCGACCGCGTCACCAGAGGCGTCCTTGTACCAGTGTTGTGGATGTGAGGCTCCCGAGGCCATACCATTTTCCCGGCGCGGATTTAATATTTTCAAGCTCTTGCGGCGCCATTTCCCGGCGGCCGCTTTGCCGTGACACCGTCCCGCGTCGCGAACGCGACAACCCAACCACCCGGCTCAAAAGATCGACGATCGGCTTTACCCGTGCGGCCTTCGCCGCGCGCGACGCGCACTTCGCCCAGATCGAGCGGCTGCAAGCGGCGGTGGACGGAACGGCTGCGACGGAACCGGACAACTCGGCGGACCCCTCCAGACGGCGTATGGAACAAACATCGAACAACTTGGCGACCCTTGTCAAGAGAATGTTTGGTTTTTCAAATGGGCGCGAATTGCGTGATCGCGCTCCGTCCTGGCCGGTCGCTGGGTCCTGTCACGCGGGACGCTGGGGCGGGCGACGGGACATTCGCCAACGCGGGCCTATTCGATAGCGCATGAATCAGGCGCGCCGAGCGGACGCTCCGAAAGCCAAAGACAGGCGCCATTGGCGCAGCTTGAAAAGCCTCAAGGGCGGCAAACAGAGAATTATCAGGAGGGGAAGAGGTCGTTATCAGGTGTCGAGCAGGTCGTTATTTCGCACCGTCGACCCCATCGCTGGAACGCCATCTTGCCGTGCGCACGCCAGGCTGGTCAGCATCCGGCCGCTGCTCGACCGCGCGCCGCGTCTTGCGACTTGCCCGAGGTCGAGACCGACGACGACGCGTTCCGGCTGCTCAGGCGCAGCGAGCCGACCGATCGTCCCGCTCGGCTCGACGGAGTTCATCGCCACAATTGGCAATCGCCTCAACCGCGCCCTCGGTTCGTCGCGCTAGACCATGCGTCCAGGCCTCGCGACGTTTCGTGAACTCTGAGCGCGGCTCCGATCGCTGAACGCGTAAGCCGATTGGTTTCACCGGCTTCACGGTCGCTTGGAGCTCGCTCTCCAGGGCTACCTCAAACTCCTATGACTGCGTAGTCAGGCAAAGGCCCTAGGCGATCCGCCGCTTGTCCGGGCGACGAGCGACGACGTAGAGGAACATGCCTGCCCATTGGCGCGATCCTCGCTTATTTACGTATGTTTACGTAACGACGTAGAGGAACATGCCTGCCCATCGGCGCGATCCTCCCTTGTTTACGTATGTTTACGTATTGATTTACATGTTGACGTCGTCAGCAAAGCCGTTTACACTGTCAGCTAAGCAGTTTATTAACGTTAGTTCTCAGCCAGACTGAAAGAGTTCTTTCGATGATCCTTTCGATATCGCCAACTCGCTGGCGCTCACGCCGGGAGACAGCTGTCGGTGACGCGGAACCCCAATCATCATCTCGGGACGATCGTGCCTTCTTCGTATTGGGGCGTGGTCATCGCGCCAGGACGCAACGGCGCCTGTCCCAAATCGAAATGAATCCGCTTGACGTCAGCGGCGCCGCGTTTGCGGCCGCCAGCGCAGGACTCGCGCGGGCGAGGATTGAAAGGACAAACCCATGCCTAGGACGCTAACGGCTGCATTTTGTGCAGGGTTTCTTATTTTAGGCGATGCATCCAGCGTTCACGCTCAATTAGTGGTTGATCCGAGCACGCTCGAAAATAAATTCTTGTTTGGCTATCAAGGGGTGGTTCACCTCGCACCTTGACGGCGATCCCTATTCCGGCCCCAACAAGACGGATATTCACTGGGCCACATCAGGCAGTGGCGCGATGTCGCCGAATAACGCGACGGTGGATATGTGGCCGGATACCACGGCTTATCCGCCGAACCTGCTCTATCCAACAGACTTCAAGCTGCCGAGTGGCCAAACCGCCATGGTGTATAGCGCGTGGGATCCGGGGACCGTAGATTTACACTTTCAATGGATGCAGCAGTATGGAATTGACGGCGTCGTGCTTCAGGAGTTTGTGCAAAACTACCTGAACTCGCCGGTCACCTTGCAGGAAGAGATCGACCAGGTGGCGCTGAACGTCAAGGCGTCGGCTGAAAAATATGGCCGTGTTTTCGCTGTCGAGCTGGATTGCTCGGCCTGCAACACCACGACCGTGGTGAGTTCAGTCAAGACACGGTGGATGCATCTTGTTGACGACCTGAAGTTGACGCAGAGCCCAGCCTATCTGCATCACAACGGTCGGCCGGTCGTCACGGTTTTTGCCTTTGGGGTCAACAATATTACCTCCGGAGGCGTAGCAACCGCGACCCAGGTTGAAGAATTGATTAATTGGTTCCACAGCGAAGCCCTGCCACAATACCGAGCGACGATCATCGGCCAGACATGCGTTGGCTGGCGGACCAATGGGCAAGGCTGTCTCACCGACCCCGCGTGGACGAGCGTCTATAAAGAATACGATGTGATCCAACCCTGGTATGTCGGGGCCTGGGCTGACCTTGCGGGCGCCGACGCTAACTGGAATTTTTTTATTAAAGGCGACATCGACCAGACAAAAGCAGATGGCCAAGGATACATGCCGACGATCTGGCCAGGAACATCGGTTTCGAATGTCGAGCGGACGATAGGCAAGAGCTATACCCTTAACCGGATACCCCGTCTTGGCGGTCAGTTCTGGTGGCATC
>Ga0326727_10023803_pt1 | contig 11646 bp, 8 predicted proteins | sample MB2enrmetagenome_FD_207643 | JGI IMG/M metagenome (GOLD analysis project Ga0326727, IMG submission 207643) | Lab enriched peat soil microbial communities from McLean, Ithaca, NY, United States - MB29MY | ecosystem: Environmental > Terrestrial > Soil > Wetlands > Peat | place: USA: New York... | reverse complement strand
GTACGAGGCAGACGTTGTCCGGAGGCTTCGTTCGAGTGGGTTCCAGTTTCGGAAGCTCAGCGGCCACACAATGGCGAGCAGCCTGATCGGTCACTTTCGCGTTTCCACATTTCTTGGATCGAAATGTTCCCCCTGATTGCGCTCCTTGGCCGTAGAGATGCTCCCACCGACGGCGTGGAGGACTATTGCAACTTCCTTGGCGAGGCGCTGGCGCGGCGCGGGGTCGAATTGAAGCATGTTCGCCTGCAATGGAATGAAGATGGTTGGGTAAGCGCGCTTCGCCGCCTTCGGAGAGAAAGCCGGGATTGGCGCGGGAAATGGGTTCTGCTGCAATACACAGCGCTTGGCTGGTCGCGGCGCGGGTTCCCGGTCGGAGTGCTGGCCGTGCAATCCATTTTGCGTCGCCGCGGGGCGCGCGTCGCTATTGTGTTTCACGAACCCGGCAGGCAATACGCTGAATCCCGCCACATCGACAGGATACGCGGCATCGTTCAGGATTGGGTCGTGCGCAGGCTCTATGGAGGTGCAGCAAGAGCCATCATGCTGGACCCGCTTGGGAAGATATCGTGGCTGCCAAGGGGTGAATCGAAAGCTGCGTTCGTTCCCATCGGGGCAAACGTTCCCGAACCTCCTGAGCGCGCCGAACGGGCTGCGGGACGCAACGATCCGTGCAAGACGATCGCAGTCTTCTGTGTGGATTTTCCTCCGTATCGCGAGCGCGAACTGGAAGAGATTTCGCATGCGGTGCGCTCTGCCTTCACGAAAGGCCTGGGCCTGCGAATCATCTTCGTCGGCAAGGGAAGCACGGAGGCAAAAGAAGAGGTCGATCGCGCCTTCGAGGGCATTCCCGTTGAGGTCGTGAATCTTGGGATTCGAAGCGCGGCCGAAGTGAGCCGAACGCTGGCTGAATGCGACGTCATGCTCTGCGTGCGCGGCAAACTTTATCCGCGCCGCAGCACCGCCATCGCAGGAATCGCATGCGGATTGCCGATCATCGGCTATGCGGGGGCGGCGGAGGGGACACCGCTCCAAGAGGCGGGACTTCAGTTGGTTCCTTATGGCGATAAGGGGGCGCTGGGGCTTGCGCTCGTGCGAGTCCTGAGCGACACGAGCCTGCGTCAAGAGCTGCGCCAAAAAAGCTTAGAGGCTCAAAGGAAATACTTCTCCTGGGACGTGATAGCGAAGACTTTGGTGGAATCGCTGGAAACTGAGCAAGGGCGAACATGAGAATTCTGCTTTACACGCACACATGGGCGCCGTCGGTGGGCGGAGTCGAAACGATAACGATGTCGCTGGCCAAGGGGTTCGCGGAATGGCCGCAAACTCATCTTGGAGAATCCGTCAACGTTACGCTGGTTACGACGACGCCAGCCGGCGCGATGGACGATTCACTCTTGCCGTTCCGCGTCGTTCGCCGCCCGAGCGTTTGGAATCTCGCTCAGTTAATCCGTGCCTCGGACGTACTTCACGTAGCCGGTCCGGCATTCCTTCCCATGCTTCTCGGCTTCATTTTTCGGAAGCCAACCGTCGTCGAACACCATGGATGCCAGACGGCTTGTCCCAATGGCCTTTTATTCTATGAACCGACGCAAGTCCCATGCCCAGGCCATTTCATGGCGCGACGCTTTCACAAGTGCTTGGAATGCAATCGAACGACTCAAGGGCTCTGGAAAAGCCCCTGCATGTTGCTCCTTGCTCCCTTGCGGCGCTGGCTTAGCAATCGAGCTAGCGTAAATATCACGCCCACGAACTGGCTTGCGGGCGTGTTGAAGCTGAAGCGAATGAAAACGATTTACCACGGCATTTCGCCCGATCCTGACATGAAGTCGCGCGGCCAGTCGATTTCGACCTTTGCTTTTCAGGGGCGTCTGGTTTCCTCTAAAGGCGTTGTGGTCCTCCTGCAAGCAGCGGAACTCCTTCTCGCGGAGGGATTCGATTTCCACGTCAAGATTATCGGCGACGGGCCGGAACTGGTGCGGTTGAAATCTGCCGCTAGTGAGTTGAGAGGCAGAGTTGAATTCCTCGGCCATGTACCCGATGATCGACTGGACGAGTTGCAAGGCGACGCATGCACAATCGTGATGCCCTCACTTGGAGGCGAGGTTTTTGGCTTGGTTACGGCCGAGAACATGCTGCGTGGAAAACTTGTGATTGTTTCCGATATTGGCTCGCTGGGAGAGGTCGTCGGTGACACTGGCATGGTGTTTCGTGCGGGAGACGCACCAGCGCTTGCTTCCTGCATGCGGCGCGTCTTGGAGCAGCCTTCGATTGTGACGTCGCTGGGCTCGGTTGCCCGGACACGCGCGATGCAAGTTTTCAGATGGGATAGTATGATTCAGGCTCACATTTCCATTTATCGCGAAGCAACTCGTCGTCTCAGGTAACGAAAAAGGGATGCGTCCTACGGAAGAGAACAAGGCACATGCAGTCTGATCTGCCGAAGACCATCATTAGGACCCTGATACCAAGGCCGGTACGGAATTGGCTTCGCTCTCCATCGAGATCGGCCGAGTGGATATGGGATTCCGCTCAATTTACCGTCGGAATTACGAAAAAGCTGCAGCTCCCTGGCGCATGGACACTTGTCTGCCACCCACACGCGTACAAAATCGCATACCGGGACCAGATCGTCGATCCCGAGCAAGGAAGGGAGTTTCAGGACTTCCTCTCCCATTGTGACAGCAGGATGAATTTGTTCGACATTGGCGCTCATTTCGGCATCTTTAGCTTGGCGGCTGCGCACTTCGGGGGAAAGGCGGTTGCCGTTGATCCCTCTCCTACTGCAAAGCGAATGATCGCCAAGCAGGCAGCCCTCAATGGCTATACGGACAGAATTCAGATCGTTCAGGCGGCAGTAAGTGACACGAACGGCGCCATGGGATTGCTGAGTTCAGGTGTATTCTCCGATGGTTATTTCAAAGTGGCGGAAGGACGGTCGAAGAGAGACCTGACGCAGACGAGGGCAGTGACCGTGGACCAAATGGTCCGTGATTTTGGCATACCTACGCACTTGAAGATCGATGTGGAAGGGCACGAGGCTGCGGTCCTTCGGGGTGCAAGAGCGACGTTGAGCCAGTTCTCTCCACTTCTGTTCCTGGAACTGCACAACGAGATGGTGGTTTCCGAAGGCGGGGATCCCACCTCAGCGCTTGATGAAATCGCTCAACTTGATTACGCAACTTTTGGGCACGATGGAAGAGCATTGAGCAGAACGGAAATTCTTGCGCGCCCCATTGTTCGCATATTGGCCAAGGCACCGGTGAGGGTCAACTCATAAGATGCTAAGCGCACGCATTCCCGCATTGAGGAACCAGGCCCTGATCGGCGTCGCCTTGTTCGCTCTTGGCCTTTGGGTGGCCTGGGAGGTCGGCGGCAAAATTGCCGCAGACGACTTCAAGACAGTTGTTTACGTCGCGGTCATGTTTGCCGGATGCCTGGTCGCTGCCACGGCCTTGCGGAACTGGCGCTCGGGCTTCTATCTCTTCCTCGTGTGGCTGCTGTTCGAGGATCTGGTCCGGAAATACATGGGCAACAACCTGGCCCTTTTTTTCGGCAAGGACGTGCTTGCCGGCTTGGTGTACGTGTCCCTCTACGTCGCTATCCGGAAAGGGCGCGAGAAGACGTTTCGGCCCCCGTATCTTTTCTTTCTGAGCCTGTTTTTCTGGCTGGGAGTCCTGCAGATCTTCAACCAGAATTCGCCGCACATCCTGTACGGACTGCTGGGCTTTAAGGTCTATTTTTTTTACATGCCGCTGATGTTTGTGGGCTACGCGCTGATCCGCAGCGACGAAGACCTGAGAAAGTTTCTCGTTGTCAATGCGACAGTGGCGGGCGTAATCGCATTTTGCGGGATCATCCAGGCGATCGTGGGACATAGCTTCCTGAATCCGAAGGTCCTGGCCCCTGAACTGCAGGAACTTGGAGCGCTGGACAAGGTCACTCCGCTGACAAGCCAGTCTCTTTCTTTGCCATCGTCCGTCTTCGTCAGTTCCGGCCGTTTTTCAGTTTATTTGATTCTTATTTTCATTCTATTGATGGGATCGGCCGGTTATCTGCTCCTTCACACAACACATAGCCGAAAGCTCATTTTTGTTGTCCTGGGAATCGTTTGTGGGGCGACGCTCTTTAGCGGTTCGCGCGGGGCTGTTGTCTATGTCGCAGCGAGCTTTCTGATCCTTTCTGCCGGTTTTTTGTGGGGCGCGCCATGGCGATGGAAACAGGCTCACCGGATGGCCAAGGCGATCCGCAGGTCACTCATAGTGGGGGCCCTGGGCCTGGCGTTCATTCTCCTTGTGTTTCCCGACGAAGCAGGAACTCGCATCGCGCTATACACGGAAACGCTCTTCCCCAGCAGCTCCGCCTACGAGCTTTCAAACCGGTCGTGGGACTATCCCGTTCAAAACCTGCTTCTCGCGTTCACGGTGCCGCATTGGGTGGTTGGGAACGGGATCGGAACCGCGTCGCTGGGCATGCAGTACGTCGCCAAGCTGATTGGCCAGCGCCTGCCCAACATCTGGGTGGAATCTGGATTTGGCGTATTGATTGTGGAGATGGGGATACTGGCTCCATGCCTTTGGATTCTCTGGTCCGTGGCACTGCTGTACTATGCGTGGAAAGTGGTGGTGCGCCTGCGTCAAACGAGGTTTTTCCCGATCGCTTTCGCAATCTTTTGGTATGCCTTCCTGCTGCTTCTCCCGATGACTTTCGGAAGTCTCGCGTCCTATCAGAATTACGTTTGCAACGCCTACTTCTGGCTCCTCATCGGAATCCTCTTCCGCCTGCCGGACGTGCTGGTGAATCAGCCTGTCGTCGCGGCTCCTGTGCACCACCAGCGTGCCCGGCGCGGATTCCAATTTTGATGGAGCGTGATTCTTGAGCGCGGGCGACCACAAACCCCGGCTGGCCGTCGTTTCGCCATTCCTCGGAAAAGACTACGGCACCGAGCGCACCGTGATCGAGTGGATCACGCAATTGACGGGTGAGTTCGAAGTCCACGTGTACAGCCAATGGGTGGAAGACGTCGATTTCTCGAAAATTACCTGGCATCGCATTCCGAAAATTCCCGGGCCGCACCTGATCAACTATCTGTGGTGGTTTGCTGCAAACCACGTCTGGCGAGCCTGGGACCGGCGTTTTCGCGGCCTGAAACACGATATTGTGTTTAGCCCCGGAATCAACTGCCTCGACGCGGACGCAATTTCCGTCCACATTGTCTTTGCCGAGTTCCTGCGCCGCGTCGAACCTGAATTGAGGTTTTCCCGCAACTCAATCTGGCTGTGGCCGCGTCTGTTGCATCGCAAAATTTACTATAGGCTCATCATTTTCCTGGAGCGCCGCATTTATACGAATCCGAATGTCCCGTTGATCCTCTACGCGCGAAAGACCGCCGCGGATCTCGAACGATTCTACGATCGGCGCGACCGGTGCCACGTTCTCTACCTGGGGCTCGACCATTCGGCGTTTTGTCCCGAGCGGCGGGCGGCGCTCCGAAACGAAGCGCGCAAGGAGTTCCATATCTCCGAGGGACGTTTTGAGCTGCTCATGATCGGCAATGACTGGCACAAAAAGGGGATTCGAGCTTTACTGGACGCGCTCGCTCAGTTGCGCGACCTCCCGACCGATTTGATCGCCGTGGGCCGGGAAAATCCCGCGCCATTTCAAGCGATGGCAGCCGAAAGAAATCTGAGTGGCAGGGTGCGCTTCCTGCCGCCGCGCAAGGACGTGGAGTTTTACTACGCCGTCGCGGATGCGTACGCTGGCCCATCGCTGGAGGACACGTTTGCGTTGCCGCCACAGGAGGCCATGGCGTGCGGATTGCCCGTGATTGTGTCCCGGGAAAATGGGGCTTTCGAAATCATCACGAATGCCGTGGACGGATTGATCCTCGATGATCCAACCAATTCCGCGGAGCTCGCGGAAATGATCCGCCGTCTCTGTGAAGACGCTGAATTTCGCAACCAGCTCGGCGAAAGAGCGACGGAAACCGCGCGGCAGTACACCTGGGAGCGGAACGGCCGCGAGCTGGCTTCGATTTTCGAAGAAACCTTGCTCCGGAAGAAATAAGCTGTGGTGCGGACCATCGCTGAGAAATACTGAAACGTCCGCCAATTTGCGCAAGTTAAATGACACTAGAAAAAACTTCGCCGGCGAAAAAAGGAATCGTAGCCCTGTTTCCGGATTTGCTCGGCTTCGGAGGTATTCAGGAGGCAGGTCGCCTGACCGCGCGCGCTCTCCAGGAGATCGTTTCGAGGCTTGGGTGCTCAGCGTCGTTCTTGAGCCTCAACGATCCGGAGGGGCGGCAGGTTTTTCGCGCGGGCGAATACGAAATACCCTTTGACGGATTCGGACGCGCCAAGTCGCTTTTCACCTTTGCAGGATTGCAGAAAATACGGAAAGGCGCTCGCATCATTGTTGCGGGTCACCCGAATCTGGCTCTCCCCGCTTCATGGATGAAACTGCTTGATCGGGATCTCAAGACAATTGTGTTGTCGCATGGAGTTGAGGTTTGGAATCCTCTTTCGAGCGTCCGCCAGCGGGCGCTGTTTCGCGCAGACCTCGTTCTTGCCCCGAGCCGCTTCACGGCAACAAAACTCACGGAGGTGCAGGGCGTCCCGGTAGAAAGAGTGCGCATTCTTGCCTGGCCGTTCAGCCCCGAATTCCTTTTTTTGGCAGATGCTCCTGCAGGACACCGGCTGCCGCAGGTTTTTCCACAAGGGCGCGTTGTTCTCACCGTTGGGCGCTGGTCAGCCTCCGAACGCTATAAGGGAGCGGACGATTTGATGGGCGCCGTCGCTCGACTTCGTGGCACGTTCCCGGATTTGCACTTGGTGGTTGTGGGGCAAGGCGATGACCTTCCTCGCCTTCAAAAGCTTGCGGCTGCCCAGTCCGCCACCGGCTTCATACATTTCCTCGAAGACCTCTCGCGGGAAGAACTCGCCGCGTGTTACGCACGGGCTGACGTCTTTGCGTTGCCAAGCACTGGAGAAGGTTTCGGGTTCGTTTTTCTGGAAGCAATGGCCTTTGCAAAACCGGTCGTCGGAACTGCCTGGGGGGGCATAACAGATTTGGTCGAGGACGGTATAAACGGCTTGCTCGTCCCTCCAAATGACTCCGAACGGCTCGCACAATCTCTGGGCCATTTGCTTCAAGACGATTCGCTCCGTGCCAAACTCGGCCAGTCCGGCGCTGAAATCGTCCGCAAAAAGTTTCGCTTCGACATCTTCGTTTCTGAGTTCGAACGCATACTCGCGTACTGTGGCCTTCGGGAAAACGCATTCGTTTGACACAATACCCCCGTGGTATTCTGGCGTACCTTTAGTTCGCTCCGATCGAACCGTGCATTATGGAACCGACAAACTTCGAATGGACTCCGGAATTCTGGTCTGGCTGGCGCGAGTCGAGCAATCCGTACCGTAAATACAAATCGGAACGAGACCGCCGCTTGGTTTTGCAACTGCTTGACCCTCGCGATGGTGAAAGAGTGCTTGAGGTCGGTTGTGGTTACGGCTGGATTTCCCGTGCGTTGTGGGGCGCGGCAAACATTCAATGGGTGGGAGTGGACCGCTCGGAGGCGATGATTTGCCGCTTGCGTGCGGCCCAGCCCGGGCGCTCGACCCAGACGCTGCTCGGAGACGCCTGCGGATTGCCATTCGGGGAGGGAAGATTCGATAAGGTGCTTTGTACCGGCGTACTGATGCACGTCACCGATTACGCCACGGCAGTTCGTGAACTAATCCGCGTGCTTCGTCCAGGCGGTCATTTGCTTTGTAGCGTCAATAACATTTTGTCCCCCTGCTCCATTCCAGTTCGTGTGTGGAACCTTCGCAAAAAAGAATTTGTCCAGAAGTTCTTGCTCCCGCGGAAGTTTCGCCGGCTCCTTCACGAAGGCGGAGTGCAATTGGATCGCATGGCCGGCGACGGAATTATCGCCACAGTTCCTTTCACCTTCGGACGTCTCGGATTCCCTCCGGCGAGCATGCACGGGCCCGTTTGCAAATTGGATCAGTGGGCGACTCGCCGGTTTCCCCTGCTGGCCTATGAACTCTGGTTTCATGGCGTGAAGGCGATTTCATCGTGCGTATTCTGAAGGTTGTTCAGGCTTATTACCCATTTCAAGAGATGGGTGGACCCGTCGTCAAAGTGCGCGCACTTGCGCGGGGCCTGGCGCGGCGTGGCCACCAAGTCACAGTGTTGACCGCCGACCTTGGACTTGGGAGGGGAAATCATCCGGAAGTCAAAATCGAACGCTGCAAGGGCGGCTGGCGCTCGGAACAAGACGGAGTCGAGACAATTTATCTCACGACAGTTGCGCATTATCGCGCCCTCACGATCAATCCCCGTGTGATAGGATTCTGCCGTACGGCCCTCAGGCAGTTCGACCTTGTTCATTTCTACGGCCTGTATGACCTGCTCGGACCGGCCGTGAGTTATGTCTGCAGGCGTCAGGGTATTGCTTACGTGGTCGAACCGATGGGGATGTACCGACCCATAGTTCGAAGTATTGGCTTAAAAAGGCTGTATCATACGCTCCTTGGAAAGCAGTTTGTCGGCGGGGCACGGTCCTTGATTGCCACATCAGAACAGGAAAAACAGGAATTGATCGAAGACGGCGTCGAAGCCTCGCACATCGTCATCCGAAGGAACGGGATTGACTTCCCGCGTGAACTCCCTGCGCGCGGTGAGTTTCGACGCCAGTGGAGAATTCCGAATAATTCGAAACTCGTTCTTTTCCTGGGACGATTGGTGTCGAAAAAAAGTCCGGACATGTTAATCGAGGCGTTCGCGCGTTGGCGTGCCAAGTTTCCGGGCGGTGATGATGCTGTATTGGTCCTGGCCGGCCCTCTGGAAGACAGTGGTTATGCGTCGCGCCTCAAAGCTAAGGCGGACCTGCTGGGCTTAGGTCAGAGTGCTCGCTTCGTCGGGCCCCTTTACGACGACGAAAAATGGCAGGCTTATCGCGATGCCGATGTGTTCGTCCTGCCTTCGCAGAACGAGAATTTCGGAAACACGGTCGCGGAATCGGCTGCATGCGGCACGCCAGTAATTGTCACCGACCGATGCGGAATCGCGCCGCTAGTTGGTCAAGCTGGGATCGTCATTCGCCACGACTGCGCTGAATTGGAACATGCGCTGGAGGCTTTGCTTGGAGATCCAGTGATGTTGCGTCGCTGCCAGAAAGGCTGCCTTGAAATGGCTCGGTCTTTGTCATGGGATGAACCTCTGAATGTGAGTGAAGAGCTTTACAGGCAATGTCTTTCGGAGGATGCCAGGCGATGAGCCACCATGCTCTGAGCAGCGAATCTCTTGAGGATGCGCGGCACTCTTCTGCGCGTCCTTCAGCTTTGCGTTCCAACAAAGCGCAGCGGCATCGGCTGTTTTTGGCAACCTGGTATGCGGTGAATTCTCTGCTCGTAATCTCGATCCTTTTGGCCGCGTACTCTGTTGGTTGGGAATACTCTACGCGCCGTTACTTGAAGGGTTTCTCCGATGCGATCGTTCCCGTGGCAGGATCACCCGAGGAAAAGATCACGTCCATATTGAACTGGATGTCGAGCGGCCCAGCGCGCAATCCCAACGGGCCCGCAGCGATAATGCCCAACCGGGATCCAACCGACACGCTCAATTACGATTCCTTGATGAGAGTTTGCGGGTCCGCTACGAATGCCTTCATCAATCTGACGGATAGCGCGGGATTGTCGGCGCGCAGGTTGCTTTTGTTGGATTCCAATCACCAAGCAAAGCACGTAGTTGCAGAAGTCTTGATCGAAGGGCGTTGGATCATCGTGGACCCTGCATTCCGTGTGCTACTGCGCGGCACAAACGGGAAGATGCTGACGCGAGAGCAATTGGCCGACCCGGAGACCTTCACTGCCGCAACGCGTGACATCCCGCGCTACGATCCAAGTTATACGTTCGAGCGCACCGCTCACATTCGCATGTCGCGAATTCGCAGCGTAGGGCTCCCGCTGCGACACGCTCTCAACGTCCTCCTGCCGGGATGGGAAGATTCGACAACGGTGAGTTTGCTCGTTGAACGCCAGTCGCTGGCCGTGATGGTCGTGGCGATTGTCTTACTCTTGTTCCTCAGCCTCGTGCGCATTTCCCTGCGCTGGTACGGCGAGAGATTTCTGAAATTCCGAGCGGTCCGCATCCGTGACCAGATTCGCCGTGCGTGCATCGCTTTTCTTGACACTGCCCGTTGACGCGGGTCGCATTGGAATTCCTCAGGAATCGACCTCGCGCAATCTTCCTGAGCCCTCTTTGCAGATGCGCTGTATCCTGACTGCAGCAGGACAGATTTAAGCGTCAGTTTCACGCGCAACCCGTGCCATCGCAACTACGAGGCTCGAAAGCTCCGATTGGCATGAAAGGTCCATCCAAACAGGAAAGGTGGCCGCTCGGCGCGGCGCACTTTCCGCAGATGCCCACTCCACAGCTCGTCTGGTATTCCACGGATGCAACGATGCGGTCTTCACTTGCGTACTTTCTCTCCACCTTGGCACACGCATGAATCATCGGCTCGGGACCGCAGTTAACGAAGGCAAGAGATTCCGAGGATCCCGCCGGACTCTTCGCCAGTATTTGCTCAAGCAGTTCTGACACTCTCCCGTGATGGCCAAGCGTGCCATCGTCCGTGGAGACCGAGACGGGACCGAATCTTTCAAAGTCGCGGACGCCAAAAACCTCCGAGCCTGACCTCGCTCCCAAAACAGATCGCATCTTGCAATTCCTCTCCAGCTTGAACGCAATCTCCAGCAGGGAGGCAATTCCCGTTCCGCCGCCGACAAGCACGTATTCGCGGCATTCCTCGACCCCCGAGAAAGGCCTGCCGTAGGGCCCTCGCAACCAGATCTCAGTTCCCACGGGAACCGATGCAAGATGTTCGGTGAACTTGCCGACCGCCTTGACGACGACAGTGCGTTTCTCCGATGAATAAATTGCAAACGGCTTTTCCCCAACGCCTGGTATGCACAAAAAGTAGTACCGGCCTGACAGCTCGCCGAGCGCCGGATCCTCGGGCAGCCGATCCAGCGTCAGTTCGAAAAGGTCTTGCGAATAATGCCGCCGTCCCACCAAACGGCACCGGTGATAGGCCATGGATGCGGCTGAATCCGCGGAATCTGTGCCAAGCGAGATCGGCTCATCGCAACTTAGCCGCCTTCGCAGGTCCGAGAAGAAGGTGCGGCATGCTCTCGTGTCCAGCCCGGTCAGTGCGCTCCCGATTCCAAACAGGTTCGCGCCGGCATTCTTGAATTGGACGACATGCTCGGCCGTGCCGATTCCTCCCATGCCAATGATGAGCGGCTCCGGGCCGATCGCCTGCCGAATCGTTTGGACACCTAACAATGCCAGTGGACGAATCGCATTGCCGGAAAGACCGCCGACACGGTTGGAAAGAATCGGGTGCTCTCCGACCTCAGCGAGCGACGGGCCGATCGTGTTCGTCATTGTGATCCCGCTTGCGCCCGCTTTCATCGCAAGTTTCGCGGTTCTAGCTAGGCCCGGGATCGTGGCCGAGAGCTTCACCATGACGGGCAGTTCCGAACCACGCACGACCGCGTCCGTTATCTTTGCGACCAAATCCGAATCTTGGCCTATTTCCAGGCCATAACCAGTAGCGTGCGGGCACGACATGTTCAGTTCGAA
>Ga0326727_10023800_pt1 | contig 11646 bp, 10 predicted proteins | sample MB2enrmetagenome_FD_207643 | JGI IMG/M metagenome (GOLD analysis project Ga0326727, IMG submission 207643) | Lab enriched peat soil microbial communities from McLean, Ithaca, NY, United States - MB29MY | ecosystem: Environmental > Terrestrial > Soil > Wetlands > Peat | place: USA: New York... | reverse complement strand
ACGTCTTCGCCGAGTTGCTGGATTATTACGGCATGGCCAGAGAGAGCAAGGAAGTTTACAAGGCCATGGACCGGGTGGTCTTCGATTACGCCAATTCCATGATCACTCCGGACAATCTTCGCGCGGAGCTGGAAACGGAAATGGGGGAGACGTCCCCCGGCCCGCACTACATCGTTGCCGCCTATCCCCGGCCGGGAGCTGTCTGGACGCATCTGGTCATGAACTACATCAAGGACGCGCAGGCAAAGAAGAAAACCAGGACCATCGAATCGCCGGAGCTGATTACGTTCTTCCCCGATCTGCTCAAGGGTTAGGGCAACGGAAGATGTAAGTTAACCGCCGGATGCACAGGAATGGACACGGACAGCATGGGGCGGGAAGATCGCAAATCGGCCAGGAAACCGGCGAACTCGTTTTTCCCGTTTTTCTGATCCGTGTGAGCCCGTGTCCATGCGCGGCGAAAAAATCTAATGTTTAACTGAGGAATCCATCGACATGCCCAAAAAGTACGACATCACATTCGTCGGCCACATGTGCTACGACGAGATTATCCCCTTCGGAGGAAAACCCCACATCGCCCCGGGAAGCGCCGTGTTGTGCGGCGTTATGGTCGCCGCGCGCATAGGAAAGCAAGTTGCTGCGGTGGTGAAGATGGCGAAAAAGGACGAAGAGATCCTGCAACCGATGAAGGATCTCGGCGTAGACACCTACGTCATCGCCAGCGCGGAGACCACCTATTCGCGGGTCCTGCACGAGAGTGAAAATGTCGATGAACGCAAACTCACGCTGGTCAAATCCGCCGGCCTCATTTCTATTCACGACGTTCCGGAGTTGCGCTCGACGTGCGTTCACCTGGCCGGGATCTCCGACACCGAATTCGACATGCCGCTGATGAAGGGCTTGAAATCCAGAGGCTACAGCCTGTCGGCCGACATGCAGAATTTCGTCCGCCACGTCACCCCGGTGACCCATGAAATCGAGTTCAGCGACGTCGCCAACAAAAAAGAAATAGCGGCCATGATGGACAAGCTCAAGCTGGATGTCGTGGAAGCCCGGATTCTGACCGGCACTGAAGATCTGGAGAAAGCCGCCATCATCATCGAGTCGTGGGGTTGCCCCGAGATACTGATCACTCATTCCCAGGGCGTCCTCGCCCGGGTAAAAGGAGTAACATACTACGAGAAGTTCTCCAACAGCAACATCTCCGGACGGACCGGCCGGGGCGACACGACCTACGCAGCGTACATGTCCTGGCGGTTGGATCACGATGTCCGGGAGTCCCTGAAGTTCGCCGCCGCACTGGTTTCCATCAAAATGGAAACCCCCGGCCCCTTCAAAGGAACGCTGGAGGACGTCGAGAAGCGATTGAGGGAAAAGCATTCTTCCTAGTCAAGTCAGAAATCCGCGGCGAAAGGGAGTAAAAGTCGATGAGCGTTACAAGCATGAAGCTCTCCTTCGGAGAAAAATTCGGATACGGCCTGGGCGACCTGGCCGCCAACTTCGTCTTTCAGACCGTGATGGTCCTGCAGTTGGACTTTTACACCAAGACCTATGGATTGACGGCGGCTCAGGCGGGCTGGATGTTTATTATCGTTGGTCTGAGCTCAGCCGCATTCAATCCCATCATGGGCGTGATTGCCGACCGCACCAAGAGCCGCTGGGGCAGGTTCCGCCCCTGGCTGCTATGGACCTCGGTGCCCTTTGGCGTGATCGGCATTCTGACCTTTACGACGCCCAATCTCAGTCCTATCGCCAAGCTGATCTATGCCTGGGTCACTTACCTGCTGCTGCGCCTCATCTATGCCGCCAACAACGTGCCTTATGCCTCGCTGACCGGCGTCATGACCGATGATCCCATCGAGCGCAACAGCATCACATCCTTCCGTGGGTTCTTCTCCAACGGCGCGGGATTCATCGTAGGCACTCTGGCTGTTCCCATGGTTAAGTACCTGGGCGGCAGCAACAGCGCCTTGGGCTATCAGTTGACCATGGGCATCTTCCTGGTGCTCTCGGTGATCTTTTTCCTGATCGCCTTCGCCGTATCCAAGGAGAGGGTTGAGCCCGATGTACGGCAAGAGGTCTCTGTGCGCCGCGATCTCGGCGACCTGATCCACAACGGCCCCTGGATCGCGCTGTTCTTTGTGACGTTCTTTTATTTCACCGCGCTGCTCATTCGCGGCAATATTATGCTGCCCTACTTTGAGAACTGCGCCGGCAACAGGATGTACTTCAGTTGGTTCAACGGCTTCGGATTGGTTGCTCTGCTGGCGGGCGTCGCCTGCTCGACGGCGCTGACCAAGCTCATGGGCAGGCGCTCGGTCTTCCTCTGGAGCATGTCAGTGACATGCATTCTCGCCGTGGCGTTGTTCTTCTTGCCGCCCACCGCCATCGTGCCGATAATCGGCCTGGAAGTTCTGCGTCAATTCGCCTTCGGCTGCTCCAACCCGGTGCTGTGGGCAATGATGGCCGACGTGGCCGACTACGGCGAATGGAAGACGGGACGCCGCGCCACCGGGACGGTGATCTCGGCGGTGGTCTTCGCACTGTGGATAGGCGTTGCCCTGGGCAGCGCAATCGACGGCTGGCTGCTCTCCTTCTTTGGTTATCAGTCCAGCGGCGTGCAGACAGACCATGCGCTACTGGGCATCCGCCTGATCGCCTCGGTCTTCACCGGCGTTGCCTTCCTGGCCACCGTGGTTTGCCTGCTCTTCTACCGCATCGACAAGAAGCTGAATCTGGAAATCTCCAACGAATTGGCCGAACGGCGCAAGGGTTTTGCTCCATAAAGGACCTCAATGACTTGCCATCAATTCGGCAAAGGAACAGAACAGGAATTACCATGCTAAGGAAAATGCGGATAACGGCGAGATTGGCAGCGCTGGTGGGACTTATGACTGTTCTTGCGGCTACAGCTCAGACTCCTGCCTCTCTGAAAGAGGCCTACAAGGGTGATTTTTTCATAGGCGCGGCCATCAATACCGCCCAGATCACGGGCCGGGACAGCCGCGGGGATGCGATCCTCGAGACGCAGTTCAACTCCATCTCGCCGGAAAACACTCTCAAGTGGGAGATAGTCCATCCTCAGCCGGGCACCTACGCCTTCGAGATTCCCGACCAGTATGTGGCCTTCGGCGAGAAGCACCACATGTTCATTGTGGGCCATTGCCTGGTGTGGCATAATGAGGTTCCGGCCTGGGTCTTCCGCAATGACAAAGGAGAACTTGTCGACCGCGAAACCCTGTTGAAGCGTATGCACGATCACATCTCCACGGTTGTCGGCCGCTACAAAGGCCGCATCCAGAGCTGGGACGTGGTCAACGAGGCACTGAACGATGATGGGACCCTGCGCCAATCTCTCTGGCTCAAGATCATCGGCGAGGACTATATTGCGAAAGCCTTCGAGTACGCGCACGAAGCTGACCCTCAGGCGCAGCTGACCTACAACGACTATTCGCTGGAGAATGAACCCAAGCGCAAAGGGGCGCTCGCGCTCATCGCCAAGCTGAAGGCCCAGGGAGTTCCGATCACCACCGTCGGCATACAGGGCCATGACAATCTCATATGGCCCACGGTTGAGGATGAGGACGCCACTATCTCCGCCTTCGCCAAGCTGGGGGTCAAGGTGGCAATCACGGAGCTGGACATCGACGTGCTGCCCCACGATTCACGGATGTTCGGCGCCGAGGTCACTCTGAAGCTGCAACAGGATCCCAAGCTGAACCCGTACACCAGCGGCTTGCCGGAATCCGCGCAGCAGGAGCTTGCCAGGCGCTATGCCGGCTTGTTCGGGGTCTATCTGAAGCACCGCGATGCTGTCAACCGCGTGACCTTCTGGTGCGTTACGGACAGAGATTCCTGGCTGAACAACTGGCCGATCCGGGGGCGCACCAGCTATCCGCTGCTTTTCGACCGCAGCGGCCAGCCGAAGCCTGCATTCCAGGCAGTCATTCAAGAAGCGGTGAAAGGCAAGATAAACAATTAGGTTTCATTGGCTTTCTTCATCCTGTGTAGCGTCGCTCACGGATTACTTGCCGGCTTTGTAGCTTGCAGGGAGAAGGTGATTCCGCCAGCCAGCATGAGCGACAGAGACAGGACAAGATATCCGGCGCGTGAATTGCCGGTAAGCACCTGAAGAAAACCAACCAGCCATGTGCCGGCGAACGCGCCCAGCGCTCCGCAGCTATTGATGAGAGCCATCACTTCGCCGGCTACGTTCCGGGGCAGCATCTCGGGCACAATCGAGAAGAAAGGTCCGTAGGGCGCGTACATGGCGCCGCCGGCAACAATTAAAAATGCATACGCCAGCCAGAAACTGTGCGCGGCGGTCATGGAAGAGATGAGCAGCGCAACTCCCGCGAGCATAAGAAATGGGCCTATGTAGTGTTTGCGGTTAAGTGTCCTATCAGAAAAATACGCGACCCCCATCATGAGAATGACTGCCAGCAAAAATGGCGCGGCGCTCAGCAGGCCCACCGTCTCGATTCCTTTGGATGATCCGGACCGGATCATCTCCGGGATCCATAGCACAAGACCGTAGACCCCGAAGCTCCAGAAAAAATACTGGATGCACAACAGAATTACGCTCGGGACACCGAACGCAGCAGACAGATTCCTGTATTGCGGCAGCGCGGTTTGTTCGAGTTCCAGCGCAGATGCAAGCTGTTCGCTGCTTTCCTTGCTCATCCAGGTCACGTCGCGCGGCCGGTCGCGCGCCACCAGAATCCATACAAACGCCCACAGAATCGAAGGGATTCCCTCGAGGATGAAAGTCATCTGCCAGCCGACCGCCTTGATCAGAAACCCGGTAGCGGCGGCCATCCACAAGACTGTAACAGGATTTCCGAGCATGAGAACCGCATTCGCTCGCGACCGCTCAGAGCGCGTAAACCAGTTCGTCAACAGAATCAGCATCGCCGGGAAGATCATGCTTTCTGCGACTCCCAGCAACAGCCGGTCAATAACCAGTAGCCAATAATCTCTGATGACGCCGGTAAGCGCAGAAAAAACTCCCCAGCTGATGAGCGCAAAGAAGACCAGCCTGGTTGCGCTCTTGCGCGTTGCGTAGGCCGCGGCGGGAACCTGGAAGATGAAATAGCCAAAAAAGAAGACCGACGCCAGAAATGCCGCCCGTGATTCGGTGATATTGAGTGAAGCGGCGAGTCCGGCAGCCGCGCCAAAGCCGAAATTCGAGCGGCCCAGGTAAGCCAGGCTATAGGTAACGAAGACCGCCGGCATAAGGAATGCCCAGCGGCGGCGCAAACCCAGCCGCTGCTTCACCGCATCCTGGACCTGTTCATGAGGCACACAAGCGTTATAACATCTCTTAGAGCAGATGTTCCAATCGAATATGCCTATCTACAATGAGCTTGAGAGGATCTTCCTGCGCCGCGAGGAAAACGGATGACCAAACCTGACAAGATTCGAAGGATCGAAAAGATCGCATGCAACCTCCGGGCTGACGTCGTGAGGATGATTGGTGTCGGCAAGGTGGGACATCTCGGAGGCTCATGCTCGCTCGCCGAGATCGTCTCGGCCCTGTACTTCGAGAAGATGCACTTCGATCCGAAAGCGCTGAAAGATCCATGCCGGGACCGCTTTCTGCTCAGCAAGGGGCATTGCGTTCTCATCCAATACGCGGCCCTGATAGAGCTGGGCGTCATCCCCAGGGAAGAGATGAGCAAGGTGAAGACCCTCGCGGGCAACCTACAAGGCCATCCCGACCTGATGACCCCCGGGATGGAGGCGGTTACGGGCTCTCTCGGACAGGGACTTTCCATCGGCGTGGGCATGGCGCTCGCCCTGCGGCTCGCAAAAAGCCCTTCCCGGGTGTACGTCATCATGGGGGATGGCGAGCTTGCCGAAGGCCAGCTCTGGGAAGCGGCCATGGCCGCGGCGCGCTACGGGTTGGATTCCCTTACCGGCATTGTGGATCGCAACCGCATCCAGGCCACGGGCCCGACGAAGGAGATCTTCGACATCCCCGGCATACCGGAGAAATGGCGGGCCTTCGGATGGAACGTGCTGAATGTGAATGGTCACGACGTAGGCGCGGTCCTCAATGCCCTGGATGAGGCGGCCGCAAGCAAGGGGGCTCCCACCGTGATCGTGGCGGATACGATCAAAGGCAAGGGGATATCATTTGCCGAGAATCTCGTGGCCTTCCATAACGCTGCCTTGACCCAGGAGCAATACGATCAGGCGCTCTTTGAAGTCGAGGAAGCCGGAAGGAGGCTGCAATGACGCCGCCGAATCAGAGAAGCGCGTATGGGGCCAGCCTTGTCAGGCTGGGGAAAATAGACAGCCGCGTCGTGGCCCTGGAGGCGGACCTGGGGAAATCCACCCAGTCTGCCATGTTCCAGGCGGAGTTTCCTGACCGGTACTTCCAAATGGGAATCGCGGAACAGAACATGGCCTCCACGGCGGCGGGATTCGCCCTTGCCGGAATGATTCCCTTCATGCATTCCTTTGCCGTCTTCGCCGCCGGGCGGGACTACGATCAGCTCCGCAACTCCATCTGTGTTCCGAAACTTCCCGTCCGCATCTGCGGCTCCAGCGCCGGGCTTTCCGATTTCGGCGATGGCAAGACCCACCAAGGGGTGGAGGACGCCGCCCTCATGCGCGCCCTCCCGAACATGACCGTGCTCTGCCCCGCGGATTCCATCGAGGTGGAAAAGATAATGGACTGCCTGCTGGATTGGAAGGGGCCGGTGTACATCCGGATCAACAGGAACGATCTGCCCTTAGTGTATCCGCCTGATGAGCCTTACTCCATCGGCAAGGTGACCATGCTCCGGGACGGCAGCCACGCGGCGATCTTCGCTTCGGGGATCATGGTCTCCAAGGCTCTGGAGGCTGCGGCGGCCCTCGAGCCGGAGGGGATTTCGGTGAGGGTTCTGGACGTCGGCACACTCAAGCCCCTGGACCGTGAGGCGATCATCCGCTATGCGGGCGGAGTGGAGGCCATCGTTACGGCCGAGGAACATTCCGTGATTGGCGGACTCGGCTCCGCCGTGGTGGAGGCGCTACGGGGAGTCGCTCACGCGCCTGTGGAGTTCGTGGGCGTTCCTGACTGCTTCGGCATATCGGCGGCGCGTTATGACGATCTGCTCGCGCATTTCGGGCTCACCTCGGAGGCCATCTCCAAGGCCGTAAAAACTATTTTGAAAGGGGGAAAGAAATGAAGATCGGCTTCATCGGATTGGGCATCATGGGCAAGCCCATGGCGAAAAACCTCCTCAAGGCGGGCCACCAGCTCGTCGTCTACGACATTGTCGATGCGCATGTGGGTGAGCTGGTTCAGGCCGGCGCGACAGCGGGTGAGTCTCCCCGGGACGTTGCCTCGCGGTGCGAGCTCATCATCACCATGCTGCCCAATTCGCCTCACGTGAAGACGGCGGTATTGGGCAACAACGGCGTAATCGAAGGGGCAAAGTCTGGAAGCGTGCTCGTCGACATGAGCTCCATCGCGCCTCTGGTGAGCCGCGAAGTGGCCGCCGCGCTGGCCGCGAAGGGAATCGAGATGCTCGACGCTCCGGTCTCCGGCGGCGAGCCCAAGGCCATCGACGGAACGCTGGCCATCATGGCGGGCGGCAAGGAAGCCGTATTCGAGCGGGTGAAGGACGTGCTGCTGAAGATGGGAGCGAGCGCCGTCCTCTGCGGAGAGATCGGCGCGGGCAACGTGACCAAGCTCGCCAACCAGATCATCGTCGCGCTGAACATCGCCGCCATGTCGGAGGCCTTCGTCCTCGCGACTAAGGCTGGAGTGGACCCCGAGCGGGTATTCAATGCCGTGAAGGGAGGCCTGGCGGGAAGCACCGTTCTTAACGCCAAGGCGCCGATGGTCCTCGAGGGAAACTACAAGCCAGGATTCAGAATCGAGCTGCACATCAAGGACCTGCAGAACGCGCTTGATACGGCGCACGAGACCGGCGTTCCGATTCCGCTCACCAGCCAGGTCATGGAGATGATGCAGGCCCTCAAGGTTGACGGGAAACAGGCCGAAGACCATGGAGGCCTCATTCAGTTTTACGAGAAGCTCGCCGGCGTCAAGGTTCGCAAAGGGGGCGCGAAGTGAGCGCGATGCGTCTTTCCGACAAGACTGCACTGATCACGGGCGCCGCGGGAGGCATCGGCGCGGAGATCGCCCGGAGATTTCGCGAGGAAGGCGCCTTGGTGTTCGTGTGCGACGTGAACCGCGCGGAGGGAGAAAAGACAGCCGCGTCCATGGGAGCGGTATTCCTCACCCTCGACGTCACATCGGAAGAAAGCTGGAAGGCCGCGCTCGCAGCCGTGCTCCAGCGGACCGGACGCCTCGACGTTCTCGTGAACAACGCGGGCATCAACGTCAGGAAGAACATTGAGGAGATGCCGGTGGAATCCTTTGACGCCATGTTTGCGGTCAACGTCAAGGGGCCGTTTCTCGGCATCAAGCACTCCCTGCCGATCATGAGAGCTGCGGGCGGTGGCGTCATTCTGAATATGTCCTCGATCTGCGGACTGGTCGGCCACAGGTACACCAACGAGACCTATACGGCGGCCAAGGGCGCCCTGACCCTGCTCACGAAATCGGTGGCCGTCCGCTACGCGAAGTACAATATCCGCTGCAACTCCGTCCACCCCAGCACGGTGGAAACCGCCCTCGTGCAGGCCATGCTCCAGGACTCCGAGCGCCGGGCAGAGAGAGTTGGCGAAGTGCCGCTGGGCAGGCTCGCCAGCGCAACCGACGTCGCCAACGCTTTTGTCTACCTGGCGAGTGACGAAGCCTCGTTCATCAATGGGGCCGCGTTTCCTGTAGACGGAGGCCTCACGGCGGGCTAAGACCGGTTCTCGATCTTACATCGGACTGACCGCGCGCGAGATCAGTGATCTGTACTTGTTCTCGCGCTCGGCGCTCGATAGATCACAATTGTGTTGCGCGCAATATCTCTGGCTGGTCAGGTAGTCGTAAATGAGCGAGGGAATGTTGTAGTGGTGGATGGTCTTGTGCCGCACCACCTTGCCGTCCTCCACCACCACGATACGGTTCATGTGCGTACTATCGTCGATGTTATCGAGGTAACGAAAATCCTTATAGCTCTTCGTTCCCTCGTCGAATGGCGGCACATGGTCGGATACCAGGATGATCAGACTCTTGGGATCGAGCTTGATCAAGGCGCGGATATAGCTGGCGATTGCCTGAGTGCGGTACCAATACTGGTTGGCGGCCCGCAGCAACTGCTGGTCGTCATGCGGCGCTTTCATCGACAGAACCAGCGGCCGCCGATCGGTGTCAATATCGTGGGGCGCATGGCCGTACATGGTAAGCACGTAGTTGAAGATCGGCTGCCCTGGATGTTCCCGCAGCGTTCGGGCGACAAAGGCGAGATTCTGATTGAACAGATCGCCATCGAACAAATACGTCTCGTCATCCGATGCGTTGGCCACCGTCAGGTAGGTCTCGCGATCGCGCGCGTATTCAATCGGATAATAAAGTTTGTCGAACCCGATTCCGGTATAGGCCTTGGCGCTGTTGAAGTAGTCCGGCTGATAAGCGTTGCTGACGTAGGTTGCGTAGCCGGCCTGATGCAGGATTCCGGGCATGCAACCCGCCGTATGCCCGGAAAAAACATCGAACTCGATATCGGAAAGCGCCTGCAAAGCCGGCGCGCCGCACAGCGCCTCGAACTCCGCCTGGGCGGTTCCGCCGCCGAAGACGGGCGAGATGGAAAACCCCTGCTCCTCTCCGACCAACTGCGTGAAATCGGGATGCCGCGGATCCCTTGAATAGGTGACCGCGCTAAAGAGCGTGGGATCCACCCAGCTCTCAAGTACGACCAGATACACGTTGTGGCGATTCCCGTTCTTGCGGATGAAATCCGCCGTGGCGCGAACCTCTTGGTCATACTCGCCACGCTTGCGGTAAGCGTCGGTCTGCTTGATCGCGACCCTCCGCAATGCCTCAAAATACAACGCCATGGTGAGACGGCCGTTGTCATTCACGCTCTCCGCATCGGAAAATGTCACCACATCCAGACGCGCGAACTGAAGTCCTGAGAGAACCGCATTCGGGAAGTACTCCACCACCGCGAACCCCATAAGCGCCAGCCCTGCTACGGTCAGCACGCGCCAGTATCTTCGATAGTTGACGAAAGCAAGCAGCAGAGCAAGCGGCAGACCCAGAGCCAATATCAACCCCGCCTTCCTAGCGAAAGGCAGCACCTTAAGAAGCTCGGGCAGGTTTTGCAGGTCGATAATGCGCAGGACGTCCCCGTAAGCAATGAAGAAGATATCGCAGGCGATATAGGCTATCACGAATGGCAGCGCGGCAATGAATGCCGGCAGCTTTCCCGGCCGGAGCGTGAAGTTGAGCGCCCAATAAAGCGTCAGCAGAAGCGGCGCTTCTATAATGAGGTGACAACGGAGCGAAGATAGTCCGCTCTGCCAGCCTAGAAGTTCAGAGAGCGCTTCCATGAAGATCAGAAAGACAATATATCGAATCCCCAGGCGGCGAATCTTGTCCCCGGTCCAGGAAATGCATTGCCGTAAAAAAGAACGATGGATTGCGACCTTCCCAGGCGCGGGTACAACGCCGTTATGACTGCTCATCTTCAACTTGCGCCTCACTGGGAGCCGATTCTCCTCCCTTGCCTATTGCGTATATACGCTTCGCGTTCCTTCCGCAATCAAAACGTTACGGACTCAGATATGTCGGCCGCGAGAATGGCGATGGTTCCGCTGGTCTTGTTGGTGCCGCTGGTCTTCACGATCCCGCCGCAATTGGCGATGGCCGTCGCATTGTCATAAATGTCGTTGTTATCGAGGCGGATCTTCGACCCTATATCCGAGCAGACCCCGGTGGTATTGGCGGTGATCATCGAGCTGGCCACGCTGATCGTAGAACCAACAGTAGCGGCAACACCAAAACCACTCTGCGTGAGCACGGAGCCGGTGATCTGAGTGATCCCGGTTTCGGTCAAGACAGCGGCATTTCCAGCACCCATAATAGTGACATTCTGCAGCGAGGCCGTGACAGGTCCGGCGCCTCCTTCGACAATGATGCCGTAGTTGCTTGCTGAAACAGGAGAAGCATCGATGACGGTGTTTTTTACCACAACATTCACCGCAGCACTGCCCTCGATTTCAATGCCCCAAGTAGAACCACCCCAGAAAGACTCGATTCTGGAGTTCTCAACAGTAAGATTCCCTGCGCCTTCGAAAAAAATGCCGGTAATACTGATGTTCATTATTCTGCAGTTGTCGACGATCACAGTGCCGCCGCTAGCGACAATTATGCCGTTATCTACCGAACCCAGGCCGTTGATGGTGAGATTCTGCACAGTGACATTGGCCGAGGCAGTAATGTCGATTCCAGAGCCACTGGTGAAGGTAATGCTGCCGAGATTCGCGCCGTCGATGGTGACCGATTGAGCGATGGTCACCGCGCCAAAGTCGCCCGCGTCCTTTGCGGTGATGATGCCGCCCGCGGTGGTCTTAGCCAAGGCGTTAGCGAAGGTGGCGCAGGGTGAGGCGAAGGTGCAGGGGTTGGAATCGTTGCCGCTGCCGGAAACCCAGGTGTGCGCGATGGTGGTAGCGGAGATGGAAGCCGAGCAAAACAGCACGGCAGCTAACGTGAGCAGTATGTTGCGAATTTTCATGGGAATCTCCTCT
>Ga0326727_10023799_pt1 | contig 11647 bp, 9 predicted proteins | sample MB2enrmetagenome_FD_207643 | JGI IMG/M metagenome (GOLD analysis project Ga0326727, IMG submission 207643) | Lab enriched peat soil microbial communities from McLean, Ithaca, NY, United States - MB29MY | ecosystem: Environmental > Terrestrial > Soil > Wetlands > Peat | place: USA: New York... | reverse complement strand
GTGCGGGCACGCCTGGCGGTCCGGCGTGCTCACGCCCACCCTCAACGGGCCGATGGACGCGTTCGATCCGCCTTATCCGTACCACATCAGCCAGTTTGTGGCAGACATGTTGCGCAAAGGCGCGCTCCAGGGCAAGATCGATGCCAGCGCCAACGATCAGTATCTGGTCACCTATCACGATCCCTGCAACCCGGCGCGGGCGGGGCAGCTGATCGACGAGCCGCGCGCCATCCTGCGTGCATGCTGCAACCGTTTCGTCGAGATGCCCAGCGGCACCATCCGGGAGCGAACGTTCTGTTGTGGCGCCGGCGGCGGGCTGCTTACGGACGAGCTGATGCCCATCCGCATGGCCGGCGGCAAGGCGCGTGCGATGGCCGTCCGGCACGTTCAGGCGAACTTCGTTGCCACGATCTGCGCCATATGCAAGGCCCAGCTGCCTGAATTGATGCACTACTGGGATGTGCCAGTCGAAGTCGGCGGGGTGGTGCAGTTGTTGGGCAATGCCCTCAAGCTATAGGGAGGTCTCCACTCGTGCGTATAGTGGTCCTGGTCCTGGGCGTGGCCCTGGTAGCCGCCCTGGTTGTGGCCTATTACCCCGCCCCCGTGACGCCACCCGCCACGGGCGGTTCCGGCCCGCTTGATGTACGCATGGCTCCCGGCATCGTGGCGCCGGAATACCATAGCCCGCTGCCGTGGTGGGAGACGCATCACATGGACGTGCTCAACCGGGGTGATCTCACCGAGGCAGATTGCCTCTACTGCCACACGCCTGAGAATTCCTGCAACAATTGCCACAGCTACGTTGGCGCCAGGCTGATCAGCAACTAACGGTGGAGGGTATCATGACGCAATCCACCCATACGGCGGCCACCCCTTCGGTCTTTGCCTCGCGGCGCCGCTTCCTGCAATGGTGCCTGGCCGCGGTCGGCGCCGCCTGGGCCGGGTCCCTGGTACAGGGACTGCTGTTCCCGCAACCCACGCCTCAGGAGGCCCGGCCGGTAAGCTTCCCGCTGGCCGAGTTGCCGGTGGGCGGGACACGGCCGCTCACCTACGCCGGGGCTCCCGCCCTGGTGCTGCGAACCGCTGAGGGCGTCAGGGCCTTTTCTCTCGTCTGCACGCATCTGGGCTGCACGGTACAATGGGAAGCCGCTCAGAATCAATTCCATTGCCCCTGCCATGATGGACGCTTCGACCAGTTCGGCCAGGTGGTCAGCGGGCCACCGCCGTTGCCTCTGGAGCAGCTGGCGGCAGCCGTCAACGGGGATCAGGTCACGGTGGGCTCATAGGTGCGAACGCCATGAAGGCACGCTGGTTTGTCGCATTGCTGGCCATGCTGGCCATGATCGGAGGGGTGGCCCTGGCCATCCGCCCGGCCGAGGCGCTCCCGGAGTACGCTGCGCAGATGGGCGAACCGTGCGCGAGCTGCCACGTCAGCCCTTCTGGCGGCGGCCCGCGCTCGCCGCGCGGCCTGGCCTGGGTGGCGGCCGGCAAGCTCGGTGCGGTGCCCGACCTCGCGCAGGCCCTCGAGGTGCTGGGCGTGCACACGCAGGTCAACCCACAGGACTTCCAGGCTCCGCCCGGCGCGCCCAGGCCCGCGGCACCTCTGCAACTCAAGCAGGGGCAGGCCGGGGCGTACTACCGCTGGCTGCAGAATTACCCAGGGAATTGACGGCATGGTGAAACTATCGCGGCGCGCCTTTCTCAGGACCGCGGGGACCGCGGCGACCTCGCTGGCAGCTCTCGCCGCCGCGGGCGGCATGCACGCCCTCCTCGAGGGCAGCCAGAACGTGGGCCCGGGCCCCGATGACGCGGTCGCGGCTGCCGCGCCGGCGCAGGAGAGCTGGGTCAAGACGACCTGCGCCCTCTGCCCGTCAGGCTGCGGGCTGAACGTGCGTGTCGTGGACGGGCGCGCCGTGAAAGTCGAAGGCAATCCGCTGCACCCGGTCAACCAGGGCGCTTGTTGTCTGAAAGGCCAGGCGGCCCTGGAGGCTTTGTACAGCCCGGAGCGCATTCGCCGGCCGCTCCTGCAGACAGGGGCGCGCGGGGGCGGCGACTGGCAAGAGATCTCCTGGGATGATGCCTTGCAGCGAGTGGCCGGCATTCTGGCCAGGCTGCGAGCGGCAGGGCAGCCGCAGAGCGTGGTCTTCTTGCACGGCCAGACCCGCGGCCAGATGCGCGACCTGATCCAGCGCTTCATGACGGCCTATGGCTCGCCCAACGCGATCGCGTTGGAAAGCCCTGACGAGCAGGCTGCCCGGCTGGCGATGTTCGTGACCCAGGGCATCAACGGCTTTCCGGTCTACGACCTGGCCAACGCCCGTTATGTGCTCGCTTTCGGCGGCAATCTTCTGGAAAGCAGCCGCCACGTGATGGCCTACCTGGGCGCGGCGGCCCTCATGCGGCGCGGCCGGCCCGATCGCGGCCGGCTGGTCGCCGTGCATCCTCGCCTGTCGTTGACGGGCATCAAGGCCGACGAGTGGGTGCCCATCCGCCCGGGGACTTATGCGGCATTGGCGCTCGGCATGGCCAACGTCATCATCGACGATGGGTTGTACGACAAGGATTTCGTGCGCGACTTCACCTTTGGCTTCGAGGACTTTTCTGACGACGGCGGGCGAGCGCACATGGGCTTCAAGAGCCTGGTGCTCGACCGCTTCGGCCCGGATCAGGTGGCGACCATCACGGGGGTGCCAGCCGCTGACATCGCCCGCCTGGCCGGTGAGTTCGCGACCAACAGGCCTGCCGTCGCCGTGCTGCCCCTCGAACCGCATGGGCTGGATGACGGGCACGAGCTCTACACCGCCATGGCGATCCACTCGCTGAATGCTCTGGTCGGGGCCATCGACTCGTCGGGCGGGGTGCTCGTCCAGCGGTACCCGCGCCTCGCCCCCTGGCCAGCTATGGCCGCCGATGCCACCGCGCGCGCCGGGCTGGCGCAGCCGCGCGCCGACGGCGCAGGAAGCAGCGATGAGAACCTGGGCGCGGGGGCAGCCGGTCGCCTGGCCGACCGGATCAGGAGCGGCCAGCCCTACCCGGTGCAGGCGCTGTTCCTGCAGGGTGTCGATCCGGTGCACGATGGAAGCGCCGGCCCAGATTGCGCCGAAGCCTTGCTGAAAGTGCCATTCGTGGTCAGCTTCGCCTCGACGCTGGACGAGAGCGCAGCGCATGCTGACCTGATTCTGCCGGCCAGCTCATTCCTGGAGACATGGGGCGATGACTACCTGGAGGGGACCGGCTTCGCGGGCCTTTCGCTGCATCAGCCTGTCCTCGAAAGTCCCGTGGGCGATACGCGGGACGTGGGTGACGTCCTGCTGCAGTTGGCCGCCCTGCTCGGCGGGCCGGTGGCGGCTGCCCATCCGTGGCACACGTACGGCGACCTGGTACAGGAGAGGCTGGCCGGCGCGGATGTCGACGCGGCCGCGTTGGCCAGGAACGGCATCTGGTCGGAGCTCTCCTACCCCCACGCGGCTCCGGGCAGCCCCGCCTGGCGCGACGTCGTGGGCAGGGATCGCCTCAACGCCCCGAGCGACGGTCGCTTTGACTTCTTCGCGCGCGAGCTGTTTGCCGCCCTGGAGACACCGGAGGACGCGGGGTGCTTGCCAGGCTTCGAGCTGCCCGTGGCAGCGAGCGACGCTACGGCGGAGGCCTACCCGCTGCTGCTGATCAGCCAGGGGCTGATGACCGAACCGGCCGGCTGGGCGGGCATTATCCCGAGCCTGCAGGAGTGTTACGGATTGCAATCCAACACCCGCTGGGATAGCTGGGTCGAAATCAGCCCAACGGCTGCGGCCGCTGCCGGCTTGGCGAGCGGCGACCTGGTCTGGGTGGAATCGACCGCCGGGCGCGTCCAGGCGCGCGCCCGCCTGTATCCGGGGCTGTGGCCGGACGCGGTCTTCATGCCCGGCTGGCAGGGCCGCTTCACGAACGTGCGCTGGGGGCGCGGCGCCCCGCCCAACCTGCAGGTCGGCGCCAACGCCAACGCGCTGCGGGCCGGGGATGGGATCACGCGGGTCAGGGTGTACAGGGCATAAGGATCGGCATCATGACACGTTGGGGCATGGTCATCGACCTGGACAAATGCTTTGCCTGCCAGAGCTGCACGCTGGCGTGCCGCATGGAGAACAACACGCCCGTGGCCGGGCCAGACCAGGCGGCACGCGGCCGGACTATCCTGTGGAACGAGGTGCTGCCCTCGATAGACGGCAGCTATCCGAGGCCCACCGTGACGCTCATCCCGCGCCCATGCCAGCACTGCGACAGTCCGGCCTGCGTCCGCGTCTGCCCGGTCGGCGCGACCTACAAGAACGAGGAAGGGTTGGTGCTCGTGAATTACTCACGTTGCATCGGCTGCCGCATGTGCACGGTGGCGTGTCCTTACCAGGTGCGCTATTTCAACTGGTACCCGCCCGAGTGGCCGGAGGCGCTGCGCGCGCACCTCAACCCTGACCCTGAGGTGGCGCCGCGGCCACGCGGCGTGGTCGAGAAGTGCACTTTTTGCGTGCAGCGCCTGCGCAAGGCGCGAGAGGGTGCTGCGGCCGCCGGCCGGGCTTTCCAGGCCACGGATTACATCCCGGCCTGCGTACAAACCTGCACCGGCCATGCCCGCTACTTCGGCGACCTCGACGATCCCGACAGCCTGGTCTCACAACTTGCCCGCAGCCCACGTGCCTTCCGGTTGCAGGAAGAGATGGGCACGCAGCCAAAAGTGTATTATCTCAAGCAGGGGTGATGGAGGCAGGCTTGGCGGCTCAGCATGAAACCGCGCTGGAGAGCATCGTGCTCGCCCCGCTGCGGCAGACGGGCAGGCAATTCCGCCTGGTCTGCGCGGGCCTGGGGCTTCTGGTGCTGGTCGGGATATTCGCCGTTGCCAGGCAGTGGACGCTGGGGCTTGGGGTGACCGGGCTGAACCGTCCCGTGTACTGGGGCGTGTACATCGTCGACTTTGTCTTCTTCATCGGCATCAGCCATGCCGGCACGCTCATCTCGGCGATCTTGCGCGTGACCCAGGCCGAATGGCGGCGGCCAATCACCCGCATCGCCGAAGCCATCACCTTCTTTGCCCTGATCCTTGGCGCCCTGCAGATCTGGATCGACCTGGGCCGGCCCGAGCGCATCGTCTTCCTGTTCTACTGGGGCCGCTTCCAATCGCCATTGCTGTGGGATGTCACCTGCGTCAGCGTCTATATGCTGAGCAGCACGCTCTATCTTTACCTGCCGCTGATCCCTGACCTGGCCCGGCTGCGCGACCGCATGATCGGTGGCGAGGGGGACGGGCGTCGCGGCGCCTGGCGGCTCCGGCTCTATACGGCCATGGCGCTCGGCTGGCACGGGGGTCGGGAGCAGCGCCGCCGTTTGGAGCGGGGCATCGGCGTGATGGCGATCCTCATCATCCCGATCGCGGTCTCGGTCCACACGGTCGTGTCGTGGATCTTCGGCATGAACATGCAGCCGATGTGGCACAGCACGATCCTTGGGCCATACTTTGTGGTCGGAGCGATCTATTCCGGCATCGCCATGCTTTTCATCTTCATGACCATCATTCGCCGCGCCTGGCACCTGGAACCCATTATCGGCGCCAGGCAGTACGACTACCTTGGCATCTTGCTGCTTGTCATGAGCGCTTTCTGGGGCTACTTCACCCTGTCTGAATATCTGACGACAGGTTACGGCACGATGGTGCAGGACACGCAAGTGCTGGCGGCCAAGCTGAGCCAGGAGTTCGCGCCCTGGTTCTATGGCATGCTGGTCTGCAATGTGGTCATACCGTTCGGCGTGCTGCTCTGGCGGCGCGGCCGCACGCCCCTCGGGTGCTTCGTCGCATCCCTGGCGATCGTCGTCGGCATGTGGGTCGAGCGCTTTACCATCGTCATCCCGACGTTGACCCGCCCATCGCTCGGACCCGCTAACGGCTCGTACGCGCCGACGTGGAACGAGCTGGCCATCATGGCCGGGTCGCTGGCTTTGTTCGCCCTGCTGTTCTTGCTCTTCTTCAAGCTTTTCCCGGCCATCTCGCTGTGGGAGGTTGAAGAGGGCGAGGTGGTGGCGCTGGCCCGGCAGAAGGCTCAGGAGCTGGCAGAGGAAGGCTTGGAAGGCTTGCATGGCACACTGGCTGGTTGACACGCCCGGCATCGGCTCGTTGATTGCCATCGGGATCGCCGTCGCGGTCCTCGCCGCGGATATCCGGCTGCTGCGGTGGATACGATCTGCTCCTGCCGAGCGAGCTGCACCGTCTCCTGGCACGGAAAGCAAGACGGGGACGGGCCAGAAATGAGATCGAGTCAGCCCGCGCTATGGCTGGCCAGCCTGGGAGCGGCCTGCCTGATCGTCGCCGCGATCCTCACCAGGGCGAGCCGGCCCGCTGCCCCTGCTCCAGCCGGCGCCCTGAGCCAGCCGCCGGCTGCCGAGGCGGCCGGCACCTACCCCGGCAATTACTGCGCCAGCTGCCATGCCGCGAGCGATGACCGCCCGGCAACCGTCCTGGCATGGAACGGCGGCATCGATGGCGCAGCGGCCGGCGGCTGCGCCGCCGCTGCGCGCGTGCGCCAGGAAGTCTACTATACTGAACGCCTTTTGCAGGCCGTTCAGCACGCCCGCGCCTCCGCGGGCAGCCCTGGCGCAGCCGTCGATGACCAGATCGAGAGCGCGCGCCAGGGCTACAGCCGTTTGCTCGATGCGCCTGTGACCAGCCTCGACGGGTTCACCGCCGAAGCCCAGAGCCTGCGCTTCCGCCTGGGCAAGACCTATGCCGAGCTCAATAGCCTCGACCAGGCCGCCAGATGGCGAAAGGTGCTGGCGGTCGCCGGCCTGGTGACCCTGGCCCTGGTCCTGGCGTCCGTCTGGGGCCTGCGCATCGCGACCCGCCTGGCGCGTGCCCAGGCGCCGGGCCCCGCCCGCTGGCCGGCCCGCCTGTGGCTGCCGCTGGCCGCCGTCTTCGTCCTGTTCAGCCTGCCGATCTTTCAGCAGGCCCTGCCGCCAGCCGCGGTCAGCGACCCCGAGGGCCAGGCGCGACTGGCCGCACTCGATGTCGCCGGGCGCGCCCTGACGTCGGCCGACCTGGCTCAGACCCAGGCCTGGCTCCTCGCGCTCACCGGCGCGGGCTGGCAGTCCGTGGACCGCGCACAAGGGGAAAAGATGCTGGCCGCCGCGGAGGCTGCTGCCGGCCAAACGCCCGATAGGACCACGCTCTGGGGCGAGGCGGAGGCCGTGCGCGAAGGCACGGTCGGGTCACCCGATGACCTGGCATCGGGCGACCTGCTCGCCGGGGAGCTGGAGGCCGCGCAAGGGAGGGCGTGGGGCATACGTCTGGCCGCCTCCGCCTGGGATGGCGTCGACACGGCTCAGGCGCAGCTCCTGTTGCAGCAAGCCCTGGCCGGTACGCCGCCCGGTGCGGGCGAGCAGCGGGACCTCGATCTGCGCGCGCTGGCGGTAACATGGGCAGCGCTTGACCCTTCCCGCGGGGTCGAGCTGGCGGACCAGGTCAAGGATCCGGCGCTGCGGGCCTGGGCGCTCTGGGAGATCGCCGGCATGGCCCATGACCCTGCGCTCTTCCGGCAGGCGGCGGCTGCGGCGCGGGGGATCGCAGCCCCGGTCGAGCGAGCCAGGGCGCTGGCGGAGATCGCCCAACGGTCCGGCGATGCTTCGTACCTCGCCGGCTTCGCCGCCATCCTTGGGGGCACGCCGGGCCCGGCCCGCGCCTATGCGCTGGCCCAGGGGGCGGCAGCGGGAAACCCGGCCCTGGCCGACCAGATCGACCCGGCCTTCCCCGAGGCGCGGGCGTACGCCTGGTATGCAAGTGGCCGGCCTGACAAAGCATGGGCCGAAACCGCGCGCATCGCAGATCCGTTCGAACAGGCGCGGGCGCGGGCGGCGATCGCCGCCCGGATGGGCCGGGCCGACCACGCGCGCGAGATCGCCGACCCCACCCAGCGCGACCGGGCGCTGCGGGACATAGCCGTGGCCCAAGGCGACGCCGGCCTGGCAAAGACTATCACATCGGCGTATTATAAGGTACAATCGCTCACGGCGCTGGGACAGTACCAGGCTGCGGCAGAGGCCGCGGCCGGGCTGCGTGATTTCTACCCGCTGCGCGGCCTGGCGGTGGCCTGGGCCCCCACGGACCCACCGGCCGCCCTGGCGCTCGTGGACAAGATGGACCGCGACACGGATCGCGCCGAGGCGCTGCGCGCGGTCGCCGTGGCCTCGGGCGATCCCGGCATCTTCGAGCGTGCCCTGGCCATGGCGCTGGCGGCGCGTGCGCAGGGCGATGTGGCCGCACCGGTAGAGGCTTCGCTGGCGCTCGGGCACGCATTCGCGCTTACGGATAAGCCACGCGCCGATGCTGCTTACGCCCAGGCCTATCAGTTGGCGGAGAAGATCTCGCCCAGGTAGCGATGGCCGTTGCGGGGCCCTCCGGGAAACAGGGCAGATGGCGACACAAAAGGCTCCCAGGTTGGTGATCAGCGCGCCCCATGGCCGGAGCGGCAAGACGACTGTGGCGATCGCGCTGTGCCGCGCCCTGGCCGGCCGCGGGCTGGCGGTCCAACCGTTCAAGAAAGGCCCCGACTACATCGACCCATCGTGGCTGTCGGAAGCCGCGGGCCGGCCGTGCCGCACCCTCGATCCGTTCTTCATGCGGGACGCAGCGGGAGTGCGACAGGCTTTTGCCCGGGGATCGAACCGGGCAGATATTAGCCTGGTGGAGGGCAATCACGGTCTTTTCGACACGGCAGACGAGACAGGGATGGGCAGCACGGCTGCGCTTGCCCGCAGCCTCATGGCACCCATCATCCTGGTCGTCGACTGCGAGCGCATGGGCCGCAGCGTGGCGGCCCTGGTGCGTGGTTACCAGGAGTTCGAGAAAAGCACGACCATCGCCGGGGTCATCCTGAATCAGGTAGTGGAAGGCCGGCACGAAGGCAAGCTGCGTTCGGCCCTCGAGAGGCACTGTGGCATTCCGGTGCTGGGCGCCATACCCCGGCGCGAGGAGCTGCGCATCCCGGACCGGCACCTGGGGTTGGTGCCGAGAAGCGAAGGCCAGGCGCTGCTGCCGACGATCAGCGCGGCGCGCGCGGCGGCGGAGGAGCACATCGATTTGGCAGCCGTGCTGGACATGGCGAGAGCCGCGCCTGACCTCGAAGGGCCGGCCCCTGCAGGCCGCGCCCAACCCGGCCGCCCGAGCGTGCGCATCGGGGTGGTGCGCGATGCAGCGTTCTCCTTCTACTATCCCGAAAACCTTGAGGCACTGCAGGAGGCCGGCGCCGGGCTGACCTTCATCGACGCGCTGCACGATCCCGCACTGCCGGAGGTCGACGCGCTTTACGTGGGCGGCGGCTTCCCGGAAGTTTTCATGGACGAGCTGGCGGCGAACGCCCCCTTCTTGCAGAGCATCCGCCTGGCAGTGGAAGGCGGGCTTCCCATCTACGCCGAGTGTGGGGGCCTGATGTTCCTGGCGCGGCACATCACGTGGCAAGGGCGAAGCGCCAAGATGGCCGGCGTGCTGCCCTGCGATGTGGAAATCGCCGACCGGCCACAGGGGCATGGCTACGTGCTGGCCGAAGCGAGGCGGCCACACTGGTTCCTGGATGCGGGCGTCCAGGCACGCGGCCACGAGTTCCACAACTCTCGCCTGGTCGATGTGGATCCGGAGCTGCCCACGGCCTACCGCCTGATCCTGGGGTGCGGGTTCGGCAACGGCTCTGACGGGCTCGTGTACCGGAACGTGCTGGCCGGCTACACTCACCTGCATGCGGCTGGATGTCCGGAATGGGCACCGGGGCTGGTAGCCCGCGCGCGGGGCAGGGACAGCACATAGGGGCTCACGTGGAAGCGAGCCCGCACGCACTTCGACGGCGAGTCCGCTGCCTGAACTGGCCGTGTGGGGCAGGCGTGCGCGAGGCGCGCATCGGGGGGCCGGCGCGCTACAGAAGGTGGTGCTGCAATGCGTAGCGCACCAATTCCGCGCTGTTCTGGACACCGAACTTGGCCATCATGTTGGTCCGGTGCACAGCCACCGTCTTCGGGCTGATATCGAGCTTGCGGGCAATGTCCTTGTTGCTGTACCCATCGACCACCATCCGGAGGATCTCGTGCTCGCGAACGGTGACCCGGGACGCTTCGGGGGCCGAGTCGCCGGACCTCTGTTGGTAGTCGTCGATGACCTGGCGAGCCACTGCCGGCGCGAGGAACGCGCCCTGCTGGTAGACTTGCTGGATCGCGGTCACCACCTCTCGACCGCCGGAACGCTTCAGGATATAGCCGGCCGCCCCTGCCCGCAGCAGCGGGGCGATATACTCGCGATTATCATGCTGGGTCAGGACGAGGATCTTGACATCGGGAAACAGCTGCCGGGAGCGTTTTGTCGCCTCCAGCCCATCCATCTCCGGCATAGACAGGTCCATCAGCACCACGTCAGGGCGCAGCTCCGCGATGGAAACGAGAGCATCCTGGCCGTTGCTGGCTTCACCCACCACCGTGATGCCCCCGTGCCGCTCCAGCAACGAGCGGATGCCATCGCGGAGGATGGCATGATCATCGACGATGAGCACCCGGATGTCAACAGCCATCGCGCACGTCCTGACCGGACAAAGGAAGGCTGATGCGAACCTGCGTGCCACACCGCGGCGCGCTGGTGATCTCCACGGTCCCGCCCAGCAGGCTGATCCGCTCGTGCATCCCCAACAGGCCCAGCCCGCGACAACTATCCGGGGATAGGGGGACTTCCAGGGTGTCGAACCCAATTCCGTCATCCTCCACGGTGACCAGGGCAGTATCGTTGCCGAAGGTGAATCTGAGGGCCACGTTGCGCGCCATGGCATGGCGGGCGATATTGTTGATGGCTTCCTGGACGGCGCGGAACAAAGCGGTTTCCGCCTCTGCGGCGAGGCGGCGCGTGCATGGGCCCTCTTCGATGCTGAGCCGGATGCCGGCAGGTTCCAGGCGCGACGTCGCAAACCAGCGCAGCGCAGGCACCAGCCCCAGATGGTCGAGCATGCTCGGCCGCAGGTCGAAGATCAGCTGGTGCACGCCGTCCAGGGTATGGCGGGCAAGTTGCTGCATGCGCTCGAGCGTAGCGCGAACCTCCCCGCTGGTGCCCGATTCCAGCGCCTCGTCGGCGGCGAAGAGGAGGGCCGTCAGGGCCTGGCTCGTCTCGTCATGCAGCTCGCGCGCGATACGTTTGCGCTCTTCTTCTTGCGCGGTGATGACCCGGCGCAGCAACTCACCACGCAGGTGTTCCTTACGGGCCACCTCTGCATACAGGCGGGCGTTCTCGATGGCGATGGCGATCTGGCCGGCGATAGCCTGCAGCAGTTCCTGCTCTTTGGCGTCGAAGTCGTGCAAGCAGCGTGTCCCCACACACATGCTGCCCAAGGCGGCTCCCCTGGCAAGCAACGGCACGTGCACGAGGGTGCGCAGGCGCTCACGGCGCAACGAGGCGGCCCGGCGGCCCCTGTAATGGGCCAGATCAGGGACCACTACCACCTTCTCAAGTACCAGCGCCCCACCGCAGGAACTGTCGAGCATGCCAAGCTGCTGCGCCAGGCGCGCCGCTTCGGGTGAAAGGCCGCGCTGGGTGGCCAGCTCGAGGCTGCCCACCGTCTCTTTGCGCAGGAAGATCGCCCCGACATCCACACCCGTGATCCGCAAGACT
>Ga0326727_10023798_pt1 | contig 11648 bp, 7 predicted proteins | sample MB2enrmetagenome_FD_207643 | JGI IMG/M metagenome (GOLD analysis project Ga0326727, IMG submission 207643) | Lab enriched peat soil microbial communities from McLean, Ithaca, NY, United States - MB29MY | ecosystem: Environmental > Terrestrial > Soil > Wetlands > Peat | place: USA: New York... | reverse complement strand
CCACTATGACCCTGATGACGATGGTCTTCGGCCGCGAAAAGAGCTTTCGCCTAGGCGAAAGCTCTTTTCCAACACTTGAAGACTTTTCTTTGGGACTCAAAAATCGAACTAAATACGGCTACGACCTGTCGGGAGACGTTGTCAGCCGGGAAAATACGCAGAATGAATCCTTAAGTGAAAGCTATATCTTCGACGGCGCCGATCGGCTGACGGAGGTTCTGGGTCCAAGCAACAATGTCAAGGAATCGTGGACCCTCGACGGCATGGGCAACTCCCAAAGCGCCAACGCCGCCAACGAGATCACCGCGGCGGGCTACCAGTACGATCAGGCGGGTAACTTGACTGCCGACGGAACCAACACCTATAAGTACGACGCCTGGAACCAACTGGTCGAGGTCGATCAGGGCTCGGTCGTGTTGGCCCAGTATCGCTACGATGGCGAAGGGCGGCGGATCGTGGCCGGCGAAAACACCACCGGGGGCAGCGGACCCGACACCTTCACGAATTACTATTACGCTGGCTCGCAGGTGGTCGAGACTCGCAGCGGAACCACGATGACCTCAGCCCCGGCGGCGAACCCGCAGTACCAGTACGTCTGGTCTGCCCGCGGCGTCGATATCCCGATCTTGCGAGACACATACGATTCCAATGGCCAGCAGATCGCCGCCGACCGCATCTACTATCTGACCGACGCCAACGGCAACGTGACGGCGCTGGTGAACACTAGCGGCGCGGTGGTCGAGCGGTACTCCTACAGCGCCTATGGCAAGGTGACAATCTACGATGCCAGTTGGAACGTCCGGCAGGATTCGAACGGTCAACCGGTTTCCAGCTACCAGAACGACCGTCTCTTTGCCGGCCGCGAATACGATTACGCGACCGGGCTCTACTACAATCGCGCCCGTTGGTACAGCCCCAATACAGGCGAGTTCATCACCCGCGACCCGACGGGCTATGCCGCTGGCGACGCCAACCTGTATCGCTATTGCGGCAACAATCCGCTCAGTTACACCGATCCAACGGGGCTTCATGCCTCAGGTGGCAGTGGTGGCGGCCAGAGCGGTGGTAGCGGTGGTACCAGCGGCGGTACAAGCGGCGGAAGCGGGGGAACTAGCGGCGGTACGAGTGGCGGTGCAGCTAGTGGAGGCGGTACCAGCGGCGGCGCAAGTGGTGGTGCCGCGTATCAGGGGACCAAGGTGTGGGATCCGGGATTGTCCGACGACGAAGCGCCGGTGCTCGAATACGGGCCCGCCTGGCTGGACGGCAGGGGCGGTCCCACAATTCATAAGGGAGACGTTTTTCCCGAGGAGGAAGAGGCAGGTCCGTGGCGTCCGCCGGCAGGCATCGACGATGGCGTGTTCCGAAACGACGAGCACGTGTCCGTTTCGTACTGTGCCGCCGACGTTGATGGGACGCACGTTGTTCAGCTGCCCAATGGCGACCCCCTCACGTTGGGCCCAAACGAGGATTACCATGACAATGGGGACGGCACCTACACGATTACCACTCACTGGGACAACGGAGTTACTACAAAATCCACGAGAACACTTGGATACAACGGGCCCGGCTTCTGTTCGCTTTGGGGTACTTACATCGTCCACCCTTCGCAGATGCCGGATGCGGGGCTCAGGAATGGAACCTATGTTGCTTGGGGCTTGATCGGCATCGGTGTTGGGGGATTGGCCGGAATTGCTGGAGGAACCGCACTTGCGGGAGTGCTGATTGAAGGAGGAATGGGCTGCGGCGGCGCGACGCTGATCGGCAGTATAGCTGGGAGCGAGGTCGGCGGGGCGGTCGGAGGATGGGTGGGTGGCCTCGGCGGCGGAGACGTCGGGAGGACCATCGGCGCTATCGGCGGTGGTTTCTTCGGCGGCATGATTGACCCGGTCTGTTTCGCTGCCGGAACGCCAGTGCTTACGCCCGATGGCGCCAAGCCAATAGAAGAGTTCAAGGTTGGCGATTTGGTGCTGTCGGCACCGGAAGATGATCCGAACGGGCCAGTCGTAGCGAAGCGAGTGGAAGAGGTGTTCGAGCGGAGCAGCGTGCTGTTTGAGTTGCACGTTGGCGGCAAGTTGATTCGCACGACGGCCGAGCATCCGTTCTACGTGCAAGGCAAGGGCTGGACGCCGGCGAAGTCGCTCGTTGCAGCCGACCTTCTCCGCAGCCATGGCGGACAATGGATGGCTGTGAAATCGACGTGTGGCACCGGCGAAGTGGCTCCCGTTTACAACATGCGGGTCGAAGAATACCACACGTATTTCGTCGGATCGGACGAGTGGGACTTCTCGGTGTGGGTGCATAATGCGTGCAGCAATGCAACACTTCGGAAACAATGGGAAGAAGCAAATGGACAGCCGTGGCCGAAAGACCCTGTTACCGGGAATAACCAGGATGTGTCGCATATCATACCGAAAGCGGATGGCGGTGCGAACACTCTGGAGAATATAGAGCCGCAGCCGCATGATGTTCATATCCAACAGCATATCGACAACGGCGACTTCATTCGTTGGGGTGCCTGGGGGCGAGGACGATGAGCAAAATACCAGACGTTTCACTCCTCAAACGGATTGGGGAGGTCGAAGGGGATGACCCCGACGATACAGTGTTGCTGGGCAAGCTCTGGGCGGAGGCACATCGCTATATCGCCTCGTTCCGATGGTGTCCAAGAATTTCGGATGCGTACCTGGCATTTGGAGTTGGCGGTGTCATTGGGGTGTTCTTGGTACGCTTCGCAGAGAAAATTGGCGGGACTGACGATTGGCTTTGGGTTGTCAGTGGCGACTTGCCCTCTGCATATTTTGTTCTTGACGATGCCACGGATGCCGAGACTGCCTTGACTGTATATTGTGAACTAATGGAGAATTGGGTGGAGGCAGTCATGGCAGGTAGGCCGCTGGAGGGCATATTCCCGGTTAGTGCAGCGTCAACGGTGGAAAACGCCCGACTTCTGCGAGCCAGGGTTGATTATCTTCGGTCAGAATTGATACCTGAGTGCCGAGAGAGGACGAGACTGTCCCTGGAAGGGAAGAATGGGGCAGGAATACAGGATGAAACCCTTTGACTTGCCGCTGTCAGGTGAGAACCAACGATGTCTCTTTTGTAGCACCATTTCGCCTTTCGTTGCTGGTCGATGGCGAGGTATAACATCTCTCGGTCCTCCTGTCTGTGCTTTGGGTGAGTAAAAACGACTACTACACCGTGTATAGCACCAGGAGGACCGCTCTTTCATCAGAATTCCTGGACGCAGGTCGACAAGGGTTCGGTGGTGTTAGCGCAGTATCGCCATGACGACAGACGCCGGCGGTTCCACTCCACAACAGCATCGACACGGCATCTCTGATGGCATCTTCAGCCCCACCGCCTTTCATCTCGGTAGTTATGCCGATCTATAATGGCGCGGCCACCCTGGATCGCGCGATACGCTCAGTCTGCGGGCAGACGTTTCCTGATTGGGAGATTGTTGCCGTTGATGATGGCTCCGTTGATGAGAGCTACGGCGTGTTGCTGCGCTCGGCGGCCAAGGATGATCGCATTCGGCTCATTCGCCTTACAGAGAACAGTGGGGTAGGCGCGGCCCGCAACATTGCGATACAGAACGCTCGTGGTCGATTTATTGCGTACCTTGACCAAGACGACGAGTACTATCCCGAGCATCTTGCCCACGTGGCACAGTTCGCCGAACAGGCGGACATGCTCGTGTTTGGTTACGATTTCTCCTATGAGGACGGGCCGGCAAACGGCCGGTTGACGGCATGGGATCCGGCTAGCGTCCGCGACAATTTCTTCACCATCAACACGTCAGTGCCGTTGGGCGTTGCGCATCGCCGGGAACTTTGGGAGAAGGTGGGCGGTTTCAACGAGATGTGGTGCGAAGAGGACTGGGACTTTTGGAAGCGGTTGGCCAGGGCCGGCGCTGACTTTGTGTTTCTGCCGTTAAAGAGCGGTTGCTTTCATGTTCGTCCCGACAGCGCCAGTCGCGTTCCCCATATAACACGGAAACAGCGGGAGTCCTTTCTCGCCAACTGGAAGGCTCGCAAACCCCTTTATGGTGACAAAACGTTAGCACCAACTCCGCGTCAAGTTCGCCGAATCGCCTACGGTTCGCCGCATTGTCTGGCCGATCCCGTCTCTGGCGCGGCAGTTGCCACGCTGCAAGGACTTCGTCTTCTCAAGAAGCTTGGCTTCGAGTGCCAAGCGTTTTGCACGTCTCGCCAAGATGGGCAGGAAGAAATCGACGTGGCGCTGGGCCGCCATCGAATTCCCTTTGGCTGGCAAAACGTGAGTGTCGATGGCTTCCACGGCCGAATGCTGACAGTCTCTTCGGACAACGTTCCGATTAGCGTCTTCCAAACGGGCGGTCCTCGCGGTTTCTGTAAGGACGATGCGGAACAGACCGCGTTCTACAGACTGTACGGAAGATTCCTCGACACATTTCGCCCCAATGCCCTCTTGAGCTATGGCGGTGACCCCGTTGCCGATACGATGATTCGGCTGGCGAAGAATCGCGACATACCGATCGTCTTCTGGTTGCACAACTTTGCGTACGGCGGCCCCGACGCTTTCAGAGCGGCGGACTACGTTCTTGTGCCCAGCGAGTTCAGCCGCGAGTACCATTGGAACAAATTGGGGCTAGCGTGCCAGACCATGCCGGCCGTGATAGACCCCCAGGCTATTCAGGTGGAGAGTTGGCAGCCACGGTATGTGACATTCGTGAATCCGCAGCCAAACAAAGGGCTTTACATCTTCGCTCGCATAGCAGAAGTGTTGGGCCGCCGACGCCCTGACATACCGCTGCTGGTCGTGGAGGGCAGGAGTCATACCGCATGGCGGACTGATACCGGCATCGAGTTGGGGCAATTGTCGAATCTAACCACCATTGTCAGTGGACCGGCGCAAGAGTTCTACGCGGTCACAAAACTGCTGCTTATGCCGTCGCTTTGGAATGAGTCCTTCGGACTGGTGGCGGCAGAGGCAATGCTGATCGGTATCCCTGTGTTGGCGAGCAATCGGGGGGCCTTACCCGAGACACTTGGCAACGCTGGTTTCCTGTTCGACATTCCCGATCGCTATACGCCGGAAACGCGGATTGTCCCCACGGCCGACGAGGTCAAACCGTGGGTGGAAACGATCATCCGGTTGTGGGACGAGGCAGCATTTTACGAGCAAGCCAGCCAAGCAGTCCGCCAAGAGGCTCAGCGTTGGCACCCTAATCAGATTGCTCCGATTTATCGCGAGTTCTTCAGCAACATCTGTCACCAGCCCGGCCCGCCAATCTTGCCGCGATTCGAGGGAACTGAGTGAATCGTTACTGCCGATCATGAGTGGAGCAACTCAAAAGCCATAGTCGCGACCATGCGGCCGACCAAGTTCTGAGTCACCTCGTACTGGCTGGAGAGCGTGAAGCGGACGACCTGTTCAAAGTCATCCTGTTTGGTGCCCACAACGGGAGTTGGATTGAACAGTCCTGGTTGCGATGCGGGCGGCAAGAACACCCATCTTGCGCAGCAGGCGTCGCTGTCGTAAGCTGATGCAAAAGCTCCACCATGTTCGACAACCATCCACCATCGAAGCGGTCGCCGCTCCCCGAAGCCCCATCATCCAACGACGCGACGAAACATAATCGCGCAGAAATCGAAACTGTCCGCGACATGGTGGCTTTGCAGTTGGCCGAGTTGTTCTGGAGGCAGGCAGTGGATGAGAAACTCAAGGCTCGCAGAAAGAAGGGGGAATAGCAATTTGACACCTGGCCTTGGCAAGGTGTACGATGAACCTGATGAAAAAACAAACAGTTACAATTGAACACTTGGCACAGATGGTGCAAAAGGGGTTCAACCATGTGGACGAGCAGTTCAAGCACGTGGATGAACGCTTCGAGCATGTAGATGAGCGATTCAATCGCATTGACCGCGATCTGAAAGCCATCCATAAGGAACTTGCAGACGTGGTTCATCGCCGTGAGTTCGACAGATTGGAAGAACGCGTCAAGGAGGTGGAGAACTTGCTGGCCATGCCCGACAAGAAAGTCGCGTAACGGCAAGATCACGCGGCCGCCTTTTGGAATTGGCGGATCGCATCCAGCTTCTCGCTGAGGGACGAGAGGTATGCCCCGTTGCTGGCGGTTATAACAAGCGGCGAACTCGGGAGCCAGTTTGCGTCGAATATAACTTCCCTTTCCGTCTGCAAGGCGCGGATCAATTCCGTGGGGACCGCCTCCACGATTTTTCGGTCCCGGACGACGAATCGGTCCCAGAATATCCCCAGATACTGCCGCTTCAAGCCGTCAGGGGCCTTTTTGTATGCCTCGTAGATGTTTCGTGAGAGATTCAAAACCTGGCGCACCACGTCGATGTCGCAATCCCGCTGATCGTTCGTTGCTGCGATCTGCTCTTGGATTTGAGCTAGTCGTTCGTTGAATCGGGTTCGCAGTCGCACGAAGGCGTCGTCGGACAAGACGCCGGCCAGCAGCTTCTCCTCGGCACGGTCCCGTTTGGCCTCAATGGCCTTCTGTTGATTGAAGAGCACCTGTTTCTGGGCCATGACCTTTGTCTTGTAGCTGGCATGGACCTGTTGCAGCTTCTCCATGATCCGTTCGATGAACGCCGGGCTAAACTGAATGGACCTGAACTGCTCCTCCACCTGCCGCTCCAGTCCGGCAGCCTCTATGTTCTGGTTTCGGTTGCTGTGCTTGCTCCTCGCAGCGCAGTGGTAGTAGGATTTGCACTTCGCAGCATGAATCTCGGCCGTGTAGTGTTGGCCGCAGATGCCACAGACGACAAAAGTCCGCAAGAGGAAGCGGTGCTTTCTGCCGCGGCCGGCATAGAGATTGTGCGCATCGACGATCTCTCGGATCCTTTCATGCTCGGCAAGGCTTATCATCGGCTGGTGCCGTCCCATCTTGCGCTGCCCCTTCCACACCATCAGACCCGCATAAAACGGGTTCTTGAGGATCGCCACCATGATGCTGTGCGGGATCTTCTTTCCCGTCTTGGAGCGGAGCCCTCTTTCGTGGAGGAGGTGACGCACTCGGTCGGCCGAGTAATTGCCGGTCAGGTACAAGCGCAAGCCCTCCTGCAAGAGCCGCCAGCTTTGCGGATCGTTCTTGACGATCTTCCTGGTTCGTAAGCCGTCTCCGACGCCATCTTCCGGCACGTTGACGTAACCCAAAGGCGCCCAGCCGGGCCACCAACCCTGGTTGAACTTCTCTTGCAGGGCCTTGCGGGTCTTGCGGCTGTTGATGTCGGATTGAAACTGGTTGACGCTGGCCAGGATGGTGTCGATCATCTTCCCTTCCGGGCTGTCGTCGAGCATGGGCTGGGCGACGGAGATCAGCTTGACGCCAGCCTTCTGCAAAAGGGCGCGGATGGTCAAGTGGTCGTGGGTGTTTCTGGCCAGACGATCGGTTTCCTGGACGACCACCGCGCCGATCGTCGTCCCCTTGCCGCATTTGGCCAGCAAGTCTTGCAGGGCGGGCCGATCGAGCGTGGTGCCGCTCTTTCCTTCGTCACGGTACACGCTGTCAACCCGATACCCGCTGCGCTCGGCGAACTCGCGGCAGAGTTTCTCCTGCGTATCGAGAGAATATCCTTTGTCTGCCTGTTCCTCGGTGGAAACGCGACAGTAGACGAGACATTGTGTCATGCTCCAAAGGGAAGAAGGACGGAGCCAGCGGACAAAACTCTTGATGGTCCGCTTCGCTGCGCACACTTCTTCCCGAATTACATTCCATGCGCGCTTATGATAACGCGCCACAACGGCGCGTCAAGCGCGAGCAAGGTCAGGCGGCGGCCCGGCCATGCCCCTGCTGCTAAATCAGCCGGCGCTGCGTGGGGCGGTTCTCCGAATAGGAATGCCCGGAATACAGAATCTCCCGTTCAACGTCTTTCCTTGGCTTCGCATATCCTTTCCTGGAAAGCGCGATGATTTCGCTCTTGCGCGAACTCTTCTTCGGAACCGGCGGCAGCGTGACTGCGCTGAATGGTTGTGACGGAGCGCCGTCGATCAGCAGTTTCAGATAGATGCTGTAGTTGGCCAAGTTGACCAGATCGGTCTCGCTGAAAATGGGATAGAACTCGCGGGCCAATAGCGTTGCGTCCTCAACTCCCACCCGAAACGAAATCAGCGTGCCCACGTTGCCAAAGACTGCGGCTCTGAGTTTCTCGTCAAGTTGTTCAAGGTACTGGTGGGCGAGCACAAGGTTCAGGCCGTACTTTCTGGCCTCGGCCAGGATGTCGGCGAACGAGAGCGTCAAGAAGTTGTGGAACTCGTCCACGTAGAGGTAAAAGGCCCTTCTCTTTCCTTCTGACACATCGGCGCGGCTCATGGCAGCCAACTGGATTTTGGTGACGATCATGGCCCCAAGCAAGGAACAGTTGTCCTCGCCGATCCGCCCCTTGGCGAGATTGACCACGAGCACCTTGCCTTCGTCCATCAGCGTCCTGAAATCGAAGCTGCTTTTCCGTTGGCCCACGATGTTTCGCAAGGGGATGCTGGTCAGGAACTGCCCAACCTTGTTCAAGATCGGCGAAATGGCCTCCGAGCGAAGCCAGGCGGAATACTTGGCAAACTCGGAGAACCAAAAGTCCCTGACCTGTGGGTGGGTGACTCTGCGGAGCATCGCCTCACGGGATCGCTCGTCGGTCAAGAGCTTGGGCAAGTCGAGAAGCGTGCTGCCCGGATTCTCCAACAAGGTCAAGAGTGAGTTTCGCAGAATGTGTTCCAATCTCGGCCCCCAGAAATCAGCCCACACCTTCTTCAGGACCGAGATCATGCCGGAGGCGGCCAGGTAGCGATGGTCGGGCGCAACGTTCTCCAAGGGGTTGAAGGCCAATGGGTATTCAAGGTCCGCCGGATTAAAATAGATTACGTCATCGATGCGCCGCGCCGGAATCAACTCCAAAACCCCCTCGGCCAGGTCGCCGTGCGGGTCGATCAGGGCCAAGCCGTACCCCATTTCAACGTCATGGGCGGCCATGTTCTGGATCAGCGTGGATTTTCCGGTTCCGGTCTTGCCGATGAGATACATGTGCCCTCTTCGGTTCTTTTGCTTGATGCCGAACCGTTGGCGAATGTCGCGGTAATTGGTGATAGCGAAGGGCGTTATGGGATTGTCGTTGGACGGTGGATGTTCCATTCATCCATTTTGAGTCCTCCCGCCCATCAATCAAAGACGGGAACTCTTGCCGTCAGCGATTGTTCTGCCCTCCTTTGCCAAGTGAAATCCCCGCGCTATCGTGAAGGCAGAACCTTCACAACGGAGTTGTCCTATGGGCTCAACTGCAAATCACCCGACTCACAAACTGTATTTCTCTTGTCCGAAGTTCACCGTGCTTCTCACCATGCGAGGAAGGACGATCGTGAAAGCCGCGCCCATCATCCATGCTTTCGAGGGCCAGAGCATCGACGCCCTCACTGCTTGGGTGCAAACCAAATTCGGCGGGCCGATTGTGGTGGAGAGGATTGCATAAGGCAGCCATGCGTAACGATTCGGCGGAGGTTTTCAAGGCATAGCTCCGGTGCCCAATGGCACTTCTGCAATCAGTAGCCCTGGGAACCAGCGGCATTGCCCGGTGAAGCGGAGCCAAGCTCTGCGGAGGCGCAACTTGGCAAGGAATAACCGGGCCGACGGTGCGCCAATGGTGCATCAAGCCCCCGATTGTGTTTATGATCGGGGGCGTTTTGTTGTTCCATTGGACACCCGAGCCCATGCCTCGGAAAACCCGGCAGCCGAGAGGGCGCTCATTTCAGCAGCGCTTGCCACTGGTGAAGCCGTTTGGTCAAGTCGCCACACTGCTTCGGGTCGTGCGGGTCTGCAAAGAGAATCGGTGCCCCAACGCCGAAGTTTAAGTCCTTCAACCCCACCCAGCCCATGCTCAGCCCGAGGGGGCTGTGGATGTAATAGACCTTGTGCGTGAGGTCGGCAGCACTGACCCAGGTGGTCTGACACCCGCGCCAGAGCGCCTCGGGCTCGCTGTCCGCGTCCTTGTCCGGATCCCGGAAAGGGATTTGGGCAATCCGCAACAGCGACAACGCCGCCGCGAGCGCCTCCGTGGAATTTCTGGGTTCCGGCAGCAATTTCTGATAGGCTGCCAGGCGGGCAAACCGGGACTCGCCTTCCATCGACTCGCCGGGCAGCGCCTGAGTGCCGCCGAAGGCTTTGTATTTCTTCATCCGCTGGAGCATTTCATCCAGAGGTGGATCATTGGTCATAACCGTGTATTGCGGCCCGTGATGGATCATTAACTTGCCGGCAACATACTCAATGATCGCCGAATCTCCAGTCGGATCCTCCACGGCAAGGTGAGAGCCCAAGGTCGCCGCGTGTCCCAGCGACGGGGCAGTCGCCGCGACGAGTCGGAATTTCCCATCCTCGTGAGCCTGCACTACCTCATCGACGGTCTTGCAGTTGTCCAGCACGTACTGCAACCATAGGCCATCGCTCAACTCGGGCCGATCGTCCTCGGGCTCGTGTTTCACCGCGACCAAGGTGAGCAGATGGGCGGAGAGGCCGACTTCGTTGATCCCGTCGCTGACGCCGGCGTCAAAGCCCGTCATCACCACGGTTCCGTGTTTTGAGATCCATTTGAGCGGGTTCTTGCCCAGGCCCTCGACCTTCGCCTGAACGCCGGGGAGAACGCTTTGAGAGCAGTCCCGCTCCATGCCGCGAGGAAAGACGACCAGCCTGGGCCGTTCGGGTAGATGAAGCGGCAGGTCCATCGAGCGGACCACGATCTTGGCGATCTTGTTGCCGTTGACAAAGACCAGCGAGCAAGCTCCAGCGGGAGCGCAGGGTAGTACGGCGACTCCTGCCACGGTCGCCATGAGCAGGAACGCCGCCTTGAAGCGGTTAATCTTTTTGTTGGTCATCTGACATTTCCCATCGTGTTGCGGGTTGCCGTAGTGTGCCGATCTTCAAACTCTGGCGCCGTACAAACATAGCTTATTTGCTCGTGGATGAAGTCGGGGATGAAACGATTTTGGGCCGCACGAGCTTTTGTCGCTGGCGGCAATTTGTCCCGCCTTGCGCCGCCCCGCCACGGCGCTACAGTGAAATCAGAACCTTCCCAACTATTAACTCTTTTCCAAACCCAATGAGGTGCCCCATGACCAACCTGACCCAAGCCAGCCAAGAATTGTTTTCCCGGCCGGCGGACGAGCGGTTCACAAGTCTCGGCGAACTGGCCAACCACTGCCAAGCGATGAAGGATCGCAGCCGTAGGCTCAAGGAGCCGTCCGCCACGTTCTCTCCCGAAGTCCTTGACGGCCGCATAAGCCTCCGCATCAACGACTATCCGCCGTTCGCCATGAACGCGTGGTCGTTCAGCCAGCTTTGCGGCATTGCCAAGGTCGCCAAGGAAACGGTCAACCGTTTGCAGCCGGAAACAGCGGCGCAAGTCCTGACGGAAACGCTCCATGATCGTTGTGAAGACGATCTCGACATGCAAGCCCTCGTCTACAACGACGCGCTGGTCCGGTCTGTCAACGGCGAACGCTACCGCAGACTCTGGAACATCGACCTGCTCCAGACCTTGCAGGAGTTCGCCGTGGATTTTACTCCGCCGCACAAGGGCTTCAACGGCGCGACCGGACTCTATGCCGGCCAGCAGGACATGTTCTGCTTTATGATCGACCCGACCGGTTGGACCGACATC
>Ga0326727_10023795_pt1 | contig 11650 bp, 1 predicted proteins | sample MB2enrmetagenome_FD_207643 | JGI IMG/M metagenome (GOLD analysis project Ga0326727, IMG submission 207643) | Lab enriched peat soil microbial communities from McLean, Ithaca, NY, United States - MB29MY | ecosystem: Environmental > Terrestrial > Soil > Wetlands > Peat | place: USA: New York... | reverse complement strand
CCGTAGGCGGTCGCGTCCTTCGGAGGCCCCTCCTTTTCCCCGAAGTGATAGACGGCAAGCTGGCTTGCATCGTAGGTCCCCCCCGGGTCCTGGCCGGAGGCGGCCGCGTTGTTGCCGTAATAGATCCAGATGAAATCCTGACCGGAGGCGGCGAGTCTCGGCGCCTTTACCCAGATGAGCGCCATATCCTCCTTCGGGTCATACCTCTCGATGTGGAACTTGAGGGGCGTCTTGTCATCCGCCCCGACCATCCGGATGTCCGAGCCGTCGCTCTTGGCGTTGGCAAAATCGAAGTTCCCCGAGTTGAGCCTGAGAAGGAGGGGGAAATCGGCCACGCTCTCCTTCAGCTCGGCCCCCTGGCCGGTGGTGTCGAGGACGACCTTCTTCCGGTGCTGCCACTTCCCGTCCCACCACGCGCGGGCCGGCGTCTCCAGACAGGTAATCATCACAAGGCAGGCCGTTATGCCCCAGGCCAGCACCTTCCAGGACCGCAGTCTCTGCATCAAAACCTCCGATTCCGCTCTTTCGCTCTATTCCCCTTGTCCGTCCCCGGCCTATTGGTCCTATCCTCCGCCGGCAAGGTCGAAGCCGATGAACTGTATGTCGAGCCACTTCATCATGATGTCCTCGATGGGCTGGAGCTGCTTTTCGGCGCTTGCCTTTGTTCCGGACAGGGCACCCGTATCCTGGGTGAGACTGGCGCTCTGGCCAAGGCTCGTGGCGCCCATGAGGGCCCCGATGCTCACGCCCTGCGAGGCAGTGGGCACGCCAACCGAGCCGGAGGAGAAAGAGATGTTGGCCACGTTGAGCACGGCCTGCGCGCCGAGGATCACCTTTCCTCCGGAGATGCCTGCCTCTCCCGCGTTTATCACGCCCTGGGGGGCGAAGAGGTAAATGTCTCCCGCGGGCGGGGCGGGGGTGCTCAGGCTCGGGGCATAGGTGAGGGCCCGTATGCCGCTGCCCACGGCGGGCGGGCTGAACGTTAACGTGCAGACGCCGTTCGTGCATGAGTAGGAGGGCGCGCTCACGCTGATCGTCGCCTTGTTGCCCGTGCCTGCGTTGATGCTGCCTTGGTCGCTCCAGGCAGTTATGTCCCCTCCCATGAAGCTCATGATCCTCGCCGTGTTGACGTTGATGTCCCCCGTGGCAAAGACGTTGATGGCCCCTCCCTTCTCCGTGAGTATGCCCGTATTCCTGGTCTGGCTTCCTGTCTGGCTCCCCGTGGGCGGAAGCTCGTTCGTGCCTACGTCGAGCTCGCCGGTGGCCAGAACGTAGATGGCGCCCCCGCTTGCGGTTGAGATCTGGGAAGAGGTCAGGGAGATGTTGCCGGAGGGGTTCGCAGATCCGAGGAGAGGAGCGATGATATCGGTCCTCGCATGCGCTATGGCCGCCTGGGCATCTGCGGCGTCTCCCGCCGCCTTCAGCTCGCTGTACTGCGTGCCCGCGTCCTGCAGGCTCAGGAAGAAGGCCGGCACGCTCGGGGCATTTATTTGCGTGGACAGGCCTGCCGCCACGATGAGAGAGCCGCCCCCGTAAAGGGCCGGGTTTGCGGTGTTCCCTACCTCAAGGATGCCGGTGGAATATCCGAGGTCGATCGTTCCTCCGGCCTCGACCACCAGGTACCCGGGTCCGCCGACAAGAATCTGCTCCCGACTCACGGTGCTCGTAGAGCCGAAGAGGATGCTGCCCCCGGCTGCAATGGTGGTCACGTCGCTCAGCCCGATATTCTGCCCGTTGTAGGTGATATCCTGGATGTTCCCCTTCGCCATGATCGTGGCCATCTTGGGCAGGGTAAAGGCGGCGTCCACTATGTCCCCGCCAGCAGTTATCACCACGGGAAGATTATCGCCCGTGTGGACGGGCGAAGGGGCGTGCGAGGTCAGTTGTTGGCCGTAGCCCGCGTCGGACATGGTCCATGTGCCCGTGACGCCTCCCGAAAAAACGATGTTCCTCCCCGCGGTCATGGTCAGCTCGCCCTTGGAGTACGGCAACTGGGTGAAGCCGGCCATCACGTTGATATCGGTGCCCGCTGTTATGTACACCGAAGGGGGCAGCCAGGTCTGGGTACCCTTCGCGTCCGCCGGGTCGTAGAAAAGGCCGTCTGTGCTTTTTAATATGCTACTGCCGCCATACCGGTTCGTATCCACCGTGCCGTAGAGGTTCACGTCGCCGGTGACGGCCTTCAGGGTCAGGGAGGATTGAGGGTTATAAAGGTTTTCCCACGGCGGATTGGCCTCCCCCACAGCCGCCAGGTTGGGGTTCAGGGCCGCGCCCAGCTCTATGTTCCCCTGGGCCGAGACGCTGACCTGGGCAGCCGACATCTCGATCAACTGGGGCTGGTTCTGGATGGTGCTCTGGTATAGCTGCGTGGGCATACCGAAGTTGCCCATGGCGGAGAGGGTCCCGGTCCCCTGCAGCACCAGGAAGCGGCCGGTCATGTTCCCGCCCGAGTAGACCTGCAGGTCTCCCGGTCCGAAGGTCCCCGTTTGACCGTCGAAGCTGAGGCCGGAGCGCACGTAGACGCTGCCTCCGGCCATGGCGGCGATGCCTTCCGTGCTGACATTTAAGGAGCCAGTGGCATCAGTGCCATACTGGGCAGTAACCGGAAGACCAGGACCCGGTACCATGAGCCACGCATCGGGGTTGACATCGCCGTTGACGGCGCCCGCCACATTGAGGGTAATGCTTCCGCCGTTGCCGTAGGAGGTGTATTCGTAAACGTTCTGGTCGGTGGTTTCGCCCGTGGTGCGGATGGAACCGAGAGAATAGGCGGCAAGGTCTCCCACGTAACCCTTGACCATGTTGAGGTTCCCCCCGACGCTGATGTCGATGCTGCCCGTGGCGGACTGGATTGCCCCCCCGGGGTTTATGGTGAGGCTCCCTCCGACGTTCCCGATAATGGGGCCGGAATAGGTGGCCAAAGTATAGTTCATCTCGGGGTAGATCATGTAGGGCAGGCTGGGTGTCTCGTTGATGACCGTGTTCCCTGCAGAGGCGAACCGGAGGGCCCCTGTTTCCGTATAGACCACGCTGTATGGTGATATGGTGAGGCTGCCTCCGGCGCCACCCGGCATCACCGCCATGAGGTTCGGGCTTGCCGTGCTCGCGCCGGCCACGAGGTTGAAGGACCAGGAGGGTGTGAGGCTGGTGCTCAGGAGCTGCGTGATGTCGTACGAGGACTCGTACGTCGGGGCGGAGACGAGGCTGCCGCTGATGGTGAGGTTGCCCCCTGCCCGGAGGGTCAGTGTGCCCGGCGCTCCCGCATACTCGACGGCCGAGAGGTCCCACCCCTCGGAGCCGAGGGTGAGGTTGCCCTGCGACTGGATAACGATGCTCGGCTGCACGGAGAACACCGAGGCCGGAGCCACGGGGTTTCCGTATTGGTCGGTGGGCAGGGTTTTCAGGGTCAGGCCCGAAAGAAGGTTGTTCTTGAGACCCGGGGCGTAGGTGTTCATGAACGTTGAGGTCTGCGTCTCGATGTAGCTGATCAGGCCCGCGCCGATCAGGCTGATCGCCTGGTTGTTGTTCGTGGGATCGGTCGTGTAGGTCTGGACCGCGTCCACGGAGATTGCCGATGCCCCGTTGATCGTGCTCCCCTTGGCAAGGGAGATGTTGAGCGAATTCCCGTTGATCACGGGCGCCTGGAAAGTCACGGATCCGCTCGCGACCGACTGGTTGTTCTGATAGCCGGAGACGTCGATGAGTCCGCTCAGCACGAGCTGGCCCGGTCCGCCGACCCCGAGGGTGACGCTTCCGCCCGGGGCATTCTGTCCTGTGCCTCCTATACCCGCCGCGCTGATCGAGCCGCTGACCGTAAGGCTGTTCGGTGGGCCCGTCCCCGCGTAGAGCGCGACCGTCCCGCCCTGAGCCGTCCCGGACGCGTTGATTTGCCCGAGGACGTTGATAGATCCCGAGTCAGCCGTGATAGTGACGTTGCCTGCCGTCACCGTATCCGTAGGGGCTATGGTGATATTGCCCGTCATTGCCTCCAGAGAGAGGGATTGGGTGAACTCGCCTATTTTCCCGTTGAGGGAGGAGAAAATGTTGACTCCGGCCACGGTGTCGAGGGTATTGGTCACCAGCGAAAGGGAGCTGCCCGGGCCGCCGTTTGGGGCTTGTCCGGCCAGGTTTCCCGCGACGACCACCCCCCCGATAGGTGCGTAGAGGTTGATACTCCCCCCGCTGCCCTGGGAGCCCGAGGGAGGGGACACATCGATGAGGGAGCCGAGCCCGAGGGTCACCATGCCGCCGCCAGTGCTCGTGAGGGAGATAACCCCGCCGGGGGCGTAGGGGCTCGCCTGGGCGGAAAGCACTGCGCCGCTTCCCAGGGTGATATTGCCCGAGGCGGCAAAGGTGAGCTGGCCCGAGGGGACGTCGACCACGACAGTGCTGCCCGAGGGGTTGGCCGTCGAGATGTCGATCTCCCGGGCGTCCGTGATCGAGAGGCTTCCTCCCGGTGGCGGGTTGGTCCCGGCTGTACCGCCGCTCGGCTGGATGGTCACGGTCCCGGTGCCGCCCGCATCGATGGAGAAATTTGCCGCGGTGTAGATTGGGGGGAGGGCCGCAGCAGTGCTGCCCGCTGGTCCTGCCGGCGCCATAGAATAGGTGGTCGCCACCTGGGCCGTCGAGACCGAGAGCCTCGCTCCTCCGGTGGAGAGGGAGCCTACGCCGCTGAAGGTCAGGCTATTCATTACATTGACGCCTATCTTGGAGAACTGGTCGAACAGGATGGTGCCCGGGCCTATCTGCATCTCCGTTGCGTTGAAGGAGATCTGCGCCGGCCCCGTGCCGTTCGGAGTCGTGGAAGGGGCCCCGGTGTTCTCGAGGACAATGGACGATGCCGTCACCTGGCTCGAGCCGGAGCTTCCGGTCGAGGCCGCGATCCTGGCGGCGTTTATGGTGAGGGCATCCTGGACGGAAAGGTTGAAAGGGCCGTCGAACACGAGGCCGGAGGCGGCAGTCAGGTCGAGGTCCGGGAAGACGGCTTCGAGGCTGTTCCATTGGCTCTGCGTGAGGAAGAGGCCTGTGCCCGAAGGAGTGGGAACCCCGGCGCCGACGAGGGTGATGGTGCTCCCCGTCAGGTCGAAGACGCTGTGGTCTGCGAGGATGGTTGCCGAGGGATCGAGGCTAAGGGTCCCCACCTGGAAATTGACGGCATCCGTTGCGTGGACCACAACGTTTGCGCCGATATTCAACGCGCCGGGGGAGATGAAGGTGGCCTGGCCAGTGCCGCTTCCCGAGGCAAGGGCGAGGACCTGGGCGCCCGCCCCCAGGGTTATGCTGGTCTGGGCGCCGAGGATGATATTCTCCGCCTGGAGGGTGACGCCGGGCTCGATCACGACGGTGTTGGCCGTGACGCTCGAGGCGGGGCTATTCAGATTGGAGACGCCGATGCCTATGGTCTCAAAACCCTGGCCGGAGAGCGACGAGGCCGCGACGTTGAGGGTCCCCACGAGCCCATTCGGGACCGGGGTGGAAAAACTGAAGCCTGCCGGCAGAGGGATTGTGGACGCCTCCACGGTCACGGCGTTTCCGCTGAGGGCTAGAGAGCCGCCGTTGTAGCCGGGCAGGGGGGCTGCCTGTATGGTCCCTCCCAGCACCGCCGTATTCCCGGTTATGGTCACCGCGCCCGCGTTGCCCGCCTGCAAGGTCTGCGTCGAAAAGTAGCCCTCGCTCAGCACTACCGATGCGGGCCTCACTTCGTAGGCCTCCAACAGGGGGGACCGGATATTCGTGCCCATGACCGTGGCGTAGCCCCCGATGATGGGAAAGCCGCCCGGGGCGAGCCCGGCCTGGGCTGTGGAGAAGGTGGTCCCAAGGGCGGTGATGACCATGGCGCCCGGAAGAAAGGCATACTGGGCCGGAAGGAGCGAATAGACCCCCGCCTTGAGCCCGTCCCCTCCCGCAAGATAGACCGCGCTTCCGGGCAGGACGACGCTGTTGTCGGGGAGGATGACATAGGTGTTTGCCGCGGTAAGGGGATTGGTCGAGCCCGAAGACGAGGGGACGAAGCGGTAGGCGAAGACCGAGCCCCCGCCCGAGACATCGACGAGGGCGTTGTTTTGCACGATCACCGTGTTGCCGTTGAGGGAGATCGAGCTGGCGGGCAGATTCTGGACCGCCACCCAGGGGACTTGAGCAGAGGGGTTGGCCCTGTCGGGAACGGCCCAGACGTTGTCGCCGAGGGTTACCGTGTCATAGGACTCCTGGATCATGCCGTAGAGCACCGCGGCATCCCCCGCGGTCGTGGTGACGCTTCCGGGGGCGAGATAGACGCGGCCGCCCAAGCCGGTACCCGTGGCGGCGAGGGAGAGGCTGCCCATAGGTGCGGCCAGGACGCCCTCCTGGTCGATGCCCCCGCCTGCCTGGATGGTGAGGCTGCCCCCGGCGGAGTAAATAGGTCCGCTGACGGTGGTGGCGGAGGGGAGGATGGTCACCTTGCCGCCGGCATTTACTGTAAAGAGGGAGAGCGTCGTGGGGTAGACGCGCGCTGCCTGGAGGGTGAGGTCGCCCGCTGTTCCCAGGAGGCCCACCCAGGAGCTTCCGTAATTGAAGTCGCTCAAGCGTATATCGAGGTCCGCAGCGAGGGTCACGCTGCTGAAGCCGGAGAAGACGACGCTGCCCGTGACGTCGACGAAGGCGCCGGAAAGGGTGATGGCGGCATTACCCGCCGACGGCTGAGGGGTGGTATTGGTAGTGGTGTTGGTCACCTGCACCCAGGGCGCGCTTAAGCTTATCCGGTCCGCCCCTGTCCCGGTGAACTGGATCTCCGGGGCGTTCAGGGTGAGGCTCCTGCCGAAGTTGACCTGACCCAGATTGTCGGGGTTGGACAGATTGAGGAACCCCGCGCTCGAAAGGGTGAGGGCGTCGAACCCCTCGTACCCGAAGCGGGCGAGCTGGCTCACGGTGAGGGAGAGGGTGCTGGTCGGCGCCGTCGTGGAGAGGGAGAGGGTCCCTCCGGGCAGCCCGGCCAGGCTTGCCTGTGCCTCGAGGAAGGCCTGCGGGCTCAGGTTGATGGTTCCGTCGGCCGTAAGGGAGATAGTGCCCGGCGGGCTCGCGACCATGACACGCGAGATGGTGTTGTCCTGTCCGATGACGGTCTGCGGGACTGGAGAAGACCCGGAGACGCTCACCAGGGACCCCTGATCGAGGTTGATGTTGCCGCTCGATGCCGTGAGGGAGACCGTCCCTCCCGGAAGGGGGGTCTCGTCCGGGGCCAGGCCCTTCACGACGGACGTGGTGCCCGGCTTGTCATACCCCTCGGCGAGGACCTGCGCGCCCGGCTCGAGCGTCACATCCCCGTAGCTCGCTTTCAGGGTGATCGTGCCCGCGGGCGCGCTGAGCAAGCCTCCCACGTCGACGTTCGGCCCCTTCAGGGTGATCGAGCCGCCGGGCGCGGCCTGGACAGATGCGCCGGAGGAGACCTGAGCAACGGCACTGTAATTCGGACTCCCGGGGTTCAGTGGGCCGGCCTGGTTTAAGAGACCGGACGTGATGCCATTGCCGCTCGCCCCGGCCGCCAGGGTGATCGATGTTGCGCCGATGGTGTCGGCGCTCGGCTGCACTGCCCCTGGTCCGGCAGGGGCCGCGCTGCCGCCCGGCAGGGGTGCGGCGAGCTTGGCGAGGGACGGTCCGAGGGTGGCCCCGCTTTCCACTATGACGCTATTCACGCTCCCGAGGGCGATGGTGGTGAAGCCGGTCGGGTCGAGCTGGCCTGCCCCGAGGACGAATTGTCCGACGAGGCCTGCCGGCCAGGGGTCACCCGGAGAGAAAAAGGAGGCGGCCGGGGTCGTGGGGGCGACCGTGACGTTCGCCGCAATCACGCTCAAGGTCCCCCCTTTGTTCCCCAGGAGGGACTGGGCGTTGAGCGTGCCGTCGAGGATGATCGAAGAGCCCTGGAGGGTGACGGTACCCGCGTTGCCGCCGGTTACCTTGCCGCCGGAGTTGATGAGCCAGCCGCCGCTCACGTCGATGAGCGCGCCGGGCATGATCGCCACGCCCTGGCCCGTCACGGTCTGGTCGAGGAGGCTGACGGAGCCTCCACTGGTATAGCCCGCAGCAATGACGCCGGTATTGAGGCTGCTGCCCGGGACGCTATTGTCTATCCTTTGTCCGGCCGCGACGAGGCTGGCGCTCGGGCCGATGTAGATCATCTCGCCGAAGGGGATATTGACATAGGACGGATTATACTGGTTTGTGGTCATGTCCGTCTGGAGCGAGAGGTTGATGCTCCCTGCCGGGGCCGTGATCCCTCCGTAGTCCTCGATGCTCCTCGCCCAGGCGTTGAACGCCCCCCCGGGGTTGAGGGTGACCTGGGCACCCTTTTCTATGGTGATGGTCGTGTTGGCCGCGAGGGAGAGCGTGCCGAGGCCCGCGTTGGTCAGGGTCGCCGCGGAAAGGATGGTGTTCGAAAAGGGGAGGGAGTCGCCGGGCTTGAAGCTTGCAGGGAGAAGCGGCCCGGTCTGGGCGCTCACGTCGATGGCGCCGATGTAGAAATTGGTGCTATCCCCCGTCCCGGGGGTGTTACCGACAGCACCGGTGTTGCCGATGGTGAGCTGACCCCCTGCCGGCTCGGCCCAGCCTGAAGCGGACTGGTTGCCCGTGCTGTTCACGGGGTTCGCTGCCGCGGTCTGCTGCAAGCCCCGCGTGGCCCGGCCGAGGAGCACACCGTCGAGGACCACCTGGCCTGTCAGCAAGTTCAGGCTGCCCGCGTTTGCCCCTACGGTGTATTGCGGCACGTATTGATAGAGCGCGTAGGCCCCCCCGTAATAGATCCCGTCGAATTCCTGGGTTACGCCGTAGCGCGTGTTGGTGAAGGTCTGCACGTTGAGGATGCTGTCGTACTCGATGTTCGGGTTGGCGGCGGCGATGTTGTAGACGTTGTTTCCCGAGACAAGCTCCGTCGTGTTGAGAACGCCCCCGGCGTAGACGGTTCCGCCGCCGGAGAAATTGATGAGGGAGCCCTGCATGGCGATCACGCTGCCCGACGCGACATTAATATTGACCGTACCCCCGGCGGTATGCGCCTGCATGGCTGTCAGACCTTCGGCCGTGAATGCCCCCGACACGTCGCCGATGGCCGAGCCGCTGACCTGGCTCATATTGATATACGCTCCCTGCAGGACGCCCCCCTTCTGGATAAAGTTGTCCGCCAGTTGGACGCTGTTCATCTGCACGGAAAGGAGGCCGGCGCTTGCGGGCTCGCTCAGCCACAGCCCGCTCACGTCGATGACGCTCCCCGATCCCAGGTAGACCTGGCTCGCCGCGTTCATCGTCACAATGCCCCAGGGGGCGACAATCGATCCGTTGTGCACGATGAGGTTCGGGGGATCTGCCGCGTCGAGGCCGCTCAAGGTAACGCTGCTCTGCGCCGGCTGGGAGGAGATGACGAGCTCGGGAGAGGTGGAGACGGGCAGGTCGATCAGGCTTCCCGGACCGGTATTGATGGTGCCTGAGGCCAGAAGCTCGACGTGCGCCCCCTGCTGCACTGCGGTGATCGAGCGGATCACGCCGTTCTGGTTGACGATGTTGCCGTACATGCCGACGAGGCCGGTATCTGCCTCCAGGAGTCCGCCTGCGTAGTTCGTGGCTGTGGACCCCGGGAGGGGGCTCTGGTCCATGTTTACCAGCTTGGCGGTGCGGAACAGGCCATCCGGATAGGTCGCCCCAAGGGTGGAAGGGACGATCTCCACGTATTGCCCTGCCACAAGCCCTATCTGGCCCAAGGGGGAGGTTATGGTGCCGATGTTTTCGACCTGGGGGCCGATGAGGAAGACCGAGCCCAGGTTGTCAGTCGTGATGGTGCCGGCATTGGTTACCACGCCGGGGGTCTGCCCCTGGGCAAGGCTATAGAACGGATCATGCTGGCCTGCCGCGTACCAATACCCGGGGAGAGAGTTCGCGAGGAGGGGGGAGCTCATGGTGCCCTGGCTGGTGCTGAACATCAGGGAGCCGGCGAGGAAGTTATCGATGGAGAAGTTGAGGGAGGAGGCGATGAGGGTGTGCACGTCTACCTGGGAGCCGGGCCCGAAAAGGATGCCGTTCTGGTTTATGAGGTAGATCTGGCCGTCAGCCCTGAGCTTGCCGTAGATCTGGCTCGCGTTTGCGTCCCAGATCCGGTTGAGGGCGGCCCAGCCCGTCTTGCCCTGCTGGTTGAAGTAGACCGAGGAGTTCGAGCCTATATTGAAGCTGCTCCAGTCGATGATTGCCTGGGACTGGCTCTGATAGATGGTCATATTGTTGTTGGCGGCGCCGGAGGTGGTGATCGAGCTCACCCCGTAGATGATGCCGCCCGGCTTCTGCACGGGCACGGTATTCGCGGGTATGGGAGGGAGGGGCACGCCCCCGTAGAATCCGGGGATAGCGGGTCCTGCCAGGAGCAGGGAGGGGATCATCATGATCCCCAATAGAATGGCGGCGACTCTCCGGATCATGTCTCGGCCCCCTCGTCACCGGCCAGGCGGAGCATCCTCGGTCCCTCCTTGCCCTCTTGGCAGAGGGCCCGGCTCATCAGATCCTCAGGGGTCCTTCGCCTTTGCTTCCCGGTTTCAACACATCGGATAGAGCAGGGTACCAGACTCATGTTGCCCTCATGTTAAGGGTTCTTGAATTTTCAGTTAAGGCCCTCGGATCCTTCAAAACTGCACCCCGGCCTTGAAAAACCAGCGCTCCTGGTACTTGGACGCCGCAGTCGTCTCCGCGAGAGGATAGGCCAGATCGATCTCGTAGTAGAAATTCTTGTAGACGCCCCCCCGCAGTCCCACTCCCGTGGATTGAAGGTTGTGAATATACGACTGGAGGGGGTCGAGCTGGTTCAGCCAGACATAGTCGTAAAAGAGGAAGGGAGTCACCTTGAAGCGTGTGCCCAGGTGGAGGAGGGGCACGAGGTCGGGAGCGGAAAGCTCCGCGGTGCCGTGGAGGGCGTCGTCTCCGAGGGCCGACGCCTCCTTATACCCGCGCACGCTCATCATGCCGCCGGCAATGTACTCCTCGTGAAAAATGAGGGGCTGATCCGCTATTTGCCCGTCGACTTTGAAGAATATGCTGAAATCCGCCGGCAGCTTCAGGTCTCTCTCGACCCCGGCAGTCATATAGAGGTAATTCCCCCGCGACTGGTATCGCGCTGTCTGGAACTCTTCCTGGTTCGAGAGGAGGCCGCGGAAGAGGACGTTGAGGCCGCTGCTGAACCGGGTCATCCCCCATGAATCTCCCACAGAGGAATTGTAGGAGACCGAGAGGGGGACATAGGTGACGGGCGTGGTGAAACCCGCCGCCCCCGTGGTGAAACCCGTGGTGTCCTGGAAATCCTTGTAGTCGAGGCCCAAAGTGATGTTGTGGGCGTAGGGTCCGTAGGGGGCGAGGGGGACCACGTACCTCACGCCGAAGATGCTCCCCTTGCCGTTGATCAGCAGGCCCTCGCCAAAAACAGCGGTGTTGCTGTCCGACCTGACCCCGTAGAGGGCGATTTGATGGTCGGCCATCCAGGGGGCGGGAAGCGTGTATGAGGCCGAGTACATCTTCACCTGACCGGTGTCCTGCGGCGAAGTCTGATATTGAACGGAGAGGGAGTGGTCCATCTGCCAGAGGTTATCGTAGCGCAGCATGGTGTTAAGCCGCAGGTCAGTCGTATGCAGCGTGCTGCGGTTGTTCA
>Ga0326727_10023794_pt1 | contig 11650 bp, 11 predicted proteins | sample MB2enrmetagenome_FD_207643 | JGI IMG/M metagenome (GOLD analysis project Ga0326727, IMG submission 207643) | Lab enriched peat soil microbial communities from McLean, Ithaca, NY, United States - MB29MY | ecosystem: Environmental > Terrestrial > Soil > Wetlands > Peat | place: USA: New York... | reverse complement strand
CACCGCATTGACGAGGGCGTAGGCTAGCCGGGGTTGCGGACCGGCCACCGCCCACACGACGAAGGTGACAATGGCGGCAGCTATTACGGTTGGGACGAAGACGGCTGAGACCTTGTCTGCCAGACGCTGAATGGGGGCACGGCTGCGCTGGGCTTCGCCGACCAGGCGAACGATCTGGGCCAGCAGGGTTTCACTGCCCACCCGCTGCGCCTCCATCACCAGGGTTCCGGCGCCGTTTAGGGTGCCGCCGATAACGGCGCTTCCCTTCTGCTTCGGAATGGGCATAGCTTCGCCGGTCACCAGCGACTCGTCCACGGCGCTGCTGCCCTCCAACACCGTCCCATCCACCGGCACCTTCTCTCCGGGCCTGACGCGCAGCCGATCACCCACCTGGACGGTTTCCAAGGGAACGTCCTGCTCGTGCCCTTCCGCAAGGATCTTGCGCGCCAGCTTGGGGCTCAGATCGAGCAAGGCCCGGATCGCGCCGGAGGTGCGGCTACGGGCGCGCAGTTCCAGCACCTGGCCCAGCAAGACCAGGGTGATAATCGCCGCAGCCGCCTCGTAGTAAACCGCGGGAGCACCGTGCTCCAGAAAGGCCGCCGGCAGCCGTCCCGGCGCCAGGGTGGCAACCGCGCTGTACAGGTAAGCGACGGCCACGCCCATCCCGATCAGGGTGAACATGTTGGCGCTGCGAAACTTGATCGAGGCCCAGGCGCGCTGAAAAAACGGCCATCCGCCCCACAGCACCACCGGAGTGGCCAGCGCCAACTGCAGCCATACCAAGTCCCGACCGGAGAAGCGGTGAGCCATGGCCGGCGCCATCTTCAGCATGGCCAATGCGACCAGGGGCACGGTAAAACCCAGGCTCACCCAGAAGCGGCGAGTCATGGCCTGCAATTCCGGGTTGGCTTCCACCTCTGCCGCTACGCCCCGCGGCTCCAGCGCCATCCCGCAGATGGGACAAGCGCCGGGTTCGCTCTGCGCGATTTCCGGATGCATGGGACAGGTGTATTCGATTCTTCGCCCGGGCGTGGTCAGCTCGGGTTCGAGGGCCATGCCGCACTTAGGACAAGCCGCCGGCACATCGCTCCGCACCTCGGGGCACATGGGACAAAAGTAGGCGGGGCGCGCGGGCTGCGAGGAACGGGCCGGGCTTGCTGCGGGCGGACTCATTGGCGGCACAGCGGGCGGGGCCTGCTTCATTCCGGGAGCGGGTCCGAACTGCACCAACTGCGGCCCCGGCATGCGCCTCGCCTCCGCCGGGGTGGACAGGCACTTCTCCGGATCGGCCTGAAACTTCTCGGCGCAGCGCGGGCAGCAGAAGTAATAGGTTTGCCCGAGATAATCCCATTTGGCCTTAGCCGTCGCTGGATTGACGCTCATGCCACAGACTGGATCTTTGACCTGGGTTTCAAGAGCCACGGCGTTCTCCCGGCGGTGCGAGTTTCCCACTGGCTGTCGTGAGCTATATTAGATTCAACCCAGCCTGAGCTGGAAGGGGTTGGCCATGACCGCAGTGGAGGTTTGCTATCGTTTCGGCGCCGCTCCGGGGGAGCGGGAGATGGCCGCCATCGACCGCATCTGGGAGGTCTACGGAATCCGTCGTCTTCAGTTCAACGAGCAGGAACACACGTTGCGGGTGGAGTACGATGCCACTCGGCTGGATGAGGCGATGGTGGAGGGGCTGCTGCGCCACGCCGGACTCGAGGTGGTGGAACGGCTTACTCCGGCCTGACGGGCCCGTGGCAGAAATGCAAAGGGGCACTCGCAAAACTTCTGGCCGAAGTTTTTTCTTCGCGAGTACCCCTATTGCGCGCCACTTCGTCTGTCGTATCCAAGAGCACATCGGCTGCCAATCCCCGGCAACTATGAACAAAGGAGTTCTTCCCGCCTGGGCGGTTCCACCATGCAGGATTTTCCGGATCGGGGCAAGATCTACGCGGCAAGCGATCCACCGGGCACGAGCCGCGCAGCCGCGGTATCGAGCAATACCGCATCCCGTGACCGTCCGGGACACGGACGAACCCTTCCACCCTGCTACATTCTCTTCCATTTCTCTCGGCGCCTCCGCGCCTCTGCGCGAGATTGCGGCTCCCGCCCTCCCGGCCCACCGGCAGGGTCGGGCGCCCCAGTACTGGCTCAGGCGGGAGGACGCGGGAGATGGCGGGGGATCGTGGGCTGGGTGCACCCCTGTGCTGAGACTCCGCCGACGCCCGGCTGCCTGGATACGTTCTTTCATCCCGCTGTCCCGCTTCAAACTCGTGATCGAAGATCTTGCCATTTCAGGTGCCCCTGGGTGTTACCTTGCCGCAATATGCCACGCGGAGGCGGGAGGACGCGGGGGATTGCAGGCGGCGCGCGGCGACGGGGGGATTCCGGCGCAGAGGCGCCGAGACGCGGAGAACGACCAAATCTGAACGAAGACCCACCGGGATCGAGCCGCGCCGTCGCGGTGTCGGCCAACACCGCATCCCCCCCAGCCGTCACGGGCACGCGCCGACCCTTCCACCTGGCTACGCATTCTCTTCCATTCGCCTCCGCGCCTCTGCGCAGAGATTGCCTACCCCGCCCTCCATGGTCTTCTCCCATTTCCGACTCCGGCGCTGTCGGGTTTTCGATGGCCTCTCGGGTTTCAGCAGAGGAGGCGGCGTTTGACACTCTCGGGCTGGCAAACGGAGAGAGGCTCAGCAGCCATGACGCCGTTCCCTCCAATCGCGACGAAAGACAATCCTGCACCTGAAGCGTCCTCGCGCTACGGACTATACCATACGGTATTGTTCCTGTCAACACTTTTTTGCGGCAATCCGAGCAGGCGCGTGCTGAGGTCCAGGTATAGCGCAGCCGGGGGGGCGGTCGGTAGCCGATGCCACCGCGAACCTACGTCACCGGCGTGCGCTACACGCCCTCGGGCCAGTTGGCCGCATCGGCGATTGGGGCGAACATCTTGCCGACCAACAGCTACAACAACCGCTTGCAGCCGGTCATCCTGGCGAAACTGATAAGCTGATGCAGGTACTTGCAAACCACCAGCCCCTGGAGGTGGAGGATTGGCTAGGAACTTCAAGGATCTGAGCGAGAAAGAGATTCTGGCGCTGGCCATTTCGCTCGAGGAGGAGGACGGCCGTATTTATGGCGATTTTGCCGAGGGCCTGCGGGAGAACTATCCCGCCACGGCCAAGCTGTGCGAGCAGATGCAGGCCGAGGAATCCGGTCATCGCGCCGCCCTCATTGCGCGCTATCGGGCCCGTTTTGGCGAGCATATCCCCCTAATTCGGCGCGGCGACGTGAAGGGTTTCGTGCAGCGCCGCCCGGTGTGGCTGGTGCGGCCACTGGGACTGAATGCGGTGCGCAAGCAGGCGGAATCCATGGAACTGGAGACACGCCGCTTTTATGAGCACGCCATCTCCCGCGTCGGCGACGCTTCCACGCGCAAGTTGTTAGGCGATCTGGCCATTGCGGAAATGCACCATCAGGCGGCCGCCGAGGAACTGGGGCAGCAACTCCTGACGCCCGCGGTTCGCGGCCAGGAAGATGAGGCCAACCGCCGTCTCTTTGTGCTGCAAATCGTTCAGCCCGGCTTGGCGGGTTTGATGGACGGTTCGGTCTCCACTCTGGCTCCGGTGTTCGCCGCCGCCTTCGCTACGCGCAACAGTTGGGACGCCTTCCTGGTCGGCATGGCCGCCTCCGTGGGCGCCGGCATCTCCATGGGTTTTGCCGAGGCGCTTTCCGACGACGGCAGCCTTACCGGACGCGGCCATCCCTGGCTGCGCGGCGTCATCTGCGGCTTGATGACCACGGCCGGCGGAATCGGCCATACCCTGCCCTTCCTCATCAGCCGGTTTATGGCAGCCTTTAGTGTGGCAGTGGCAGTGGTTCTGGCAGAATTGGCCGCAATAAGCTACATCCGCCACCGCTACATGGATACGCCCCTGCTCTCGGCTGCCTTCCAGGTGGTGGTGGGAGGAGTGCTGGTCTTCGCCACCGGTATCTTGATCGGAAGCTCGTAGAAATCGGGTAATTGCGCAATTACGCAATTACCCGATTGAACACGAAGCGGTCGCTCACCAGGAAATTGACTACACAGCACAGTGCAATACTGGACAGGTTGGCCGGCAGCAGCGGCATGTGGAGCAGTTCCATCAGCATCCGCATGAACAGCAGGTTGCCAAGAATGGAAGCTGCGCCGGTGGTGAGATTGAAGCGCACCAGGCGCAACAGCCTCTGGCGCACCGTACCGCCCGGCCGGTCAGCCCAGGTAAAACACTGGTGCCACACGAAGTTGTGAAGCACGGCGCATTCCACCGCCCCGGCCGTAGCCAGCACATAGCCGGTTCGCAAGCACTGGGTCAGGAAAGCCAAAACCGCCAATTGGACGACAATGCCCAGCGCTCCGACCAAATTGAACTTGATCCACCGCACCCCGACGACGCGCCATCCGGATGCGGCGCCCCCGCTTGCCCGCCTGCTCACGGCAGGGGCTCGCGGGCATAGAGTTCCGCGGTGTGCCGAATGGCGGAACAGGCGGCCATACCCAACATCCCCGCCGTCGCAATCGCACCCCCCACGTCGAACAGCAAGCAGGAATAGCCTCCAAGATGGGCATAGGGTCCACGCAATAGGGCCAAGTTTCCGATCGCCAGAAGGATGCGGATCTCCGTGGGCCCGAACCGCCCGTGAGAAAGGCAAAAGGTGCCCAGAGTATACGTCGCCAGATAGGTCTCGACCGAAAGCACCAGGAAGGCGATGAGCATCGCCAGGGCCACCTGCCAGTGCAGATAACCGGACAGGGCAAGCCCGCACATCAGGAACACCGCCCCGAAGGTGTCAATGATGTGGTCCACATAGAAACCGTAGCTGGGCCGCAGGTGCCCACGCACCCGCGCCAGCGTGCCATCCAGACTGTCACCCAGCCAGTTCAGGACGATGAAGCCGTTCACCGCCAGCAGAAAATACTTGTTCCCGTGGGCCAGGGCATAGCAGACTCCGGCCAGGAATTGCGCCAGGAAGCCCAGCAGGGTCAGGTGATCGGCGTTGATGCCGGCCGGCACCCGCTGGGCCAGCCAGACCAAAAGGCGCCGTTCCAGTTGGGCGGTCAGGGCGTTCTGTAACCGCGGCGCGCTGCGAAAACCACGGTCGCGCGATGGCGCCGTATTCGGAATAAGAGAATTAGCGAAGTTACTAGCCATAGTTCCTCCAGTCCTGTGCTTAGTTATGCGGCCCCCGGTTGCGCACCGCGTCCCGGGTGGCACGTAGAGTGAATTCGAGCGACTCGCGCGGCAGGCTCTGTACGAACGGTTCAATCAGCCAACCCAAACCGGCCGGCACATCGCGCGTCAACGAAATGGCTTCGCACTGCACCATGACGCCGTCTGCGATTTGCACAAACTGCCAGTAGCTGTTCAGCCGCCACAAAAAGCCGTGGCCATCTTTTTCCGTCAGCGCGTGCTCGCCCTTCTCCCCGGGGTTGGCAATCTCCGTCACCCGGGTGCTGCGCGACCGGCTATAGGCGTGGCTGGAGTCCAGGCGGCCATAGTGGACGTCGTATTCCGTATCCAGCACGACCGTGATGACCTTTTGCTTACGCAGCCGCATGAAGATGTGGAAGTCGTCCCCGTGGCGGGCCAGCAGGCGGGAATCGATCACCTCGGGACGGTAATAGCGCCCGAGCCGGTCATAGTCCTGCACCAGGGCCAGGGTGGATTGCAGGGTTGCTCCCGGGACAAAGACGGTTCCAATCCAATGATGAAGCAGCGCTCCCGGCAACCGGACGGGAGTTCCCTCCTGCTTCTCAATCAGGATTTCTCCCCGGCGCAGGCGCGCCTCGGCTTCTGCACGCTGGGCCTCCGGCAAGCGGGAGACCGACAGGAAACTTCCCGGCTTGCTTTGCTCGCGCTCAATCCGCCGCTCGTTCTCCGCGATGTAACGGTCGAAAGCCTGCGTCGCCTCCGGTTTCAGTTCCGCTCCCCAACTTCCGAGAGCGGTAAGGAGCAGAACCAAGACGGCCCCGCCCTTGCCATGCCGTGAAATGCGCTCGATCACGAAATCTCCTCGCAACTTTGAACCTCGGCCCACGAGGGTAGCTTGCCGATTGCCGCGGCCCTCCAGCAATAGTCTGGACATCAACTAAACCTCATCTTGTAAGTTATTGCATCCATGAGATATCGGATGATCCCTCCCCGGTTGTCAGCCGGTCGTCTGCCAGGAGTTGTCCCGAACCTCGCTGCCCACTAGACTGGTAGCGCGAAACGCACGCCCTGACATGTCTGCAACTGCGAGAGCCCGGACTTTTCGTTTTGGCATTTTCGAGCTGGACGAAGCGAGCGGCGAACTGCGCAAGCAGGGACGCCGCTTGCGGCTCCAGGCCCAGCCCTGCCAAGTTCTTCTGATGGTTCTGGAACGGGCGGGGGAAATCGTGAGCCGGGATGAGGTGCGCCGCCGCCTTTGGCCCGAGGGAACCTACGTCGATTTCGACCACAGCCTGAACACCGCGGTTAACAAACTGCGGGAGACTTTGAGCGACCCGGCCTCCAATCCGCGCTTTATTGAGACCATTCCCCGGCGGGGTTACCGGTTCCTTGCCCCGGTCCAGGTCCTGGAAGCGGGCAATGCGAGTCCAGAATCGCCCGCGTCCGGATCTGCCGTTCCATCATCTCTGGCCGGCGCGAGGATGGAGGCGGCAGCGGACGGTCCGTCAGCCGCTTCTTCCGGTCCGGCGGTCAGCCTGCTGAACCGCGTCCTGACCTCGCCCGAGGCCGTGCCCCGCCCTCCGCACGCGATCGTGCGTACCTGTTTTCTCCTCATCCAGATAATGTACTTATGCTTCTATGCGGTCTCGCTGGCGCGTTTGGGCGAGGTGGAGAGGATGTTTAGCAGCATGGTGAGCCACGGCTGGTGGGCCACCGTCCTGGTGCTGCTTACCGCCGCCGTGGGAATTCCGGGACGGCTGTACCTGATGTCGGCAGTGGCTTTCCGCGCTCCCGGAACCCGGAACAATTACCAGAAACTCTTTCTGCTGCTTTTCGTTTTGGATGCCCTGTGGTCCCTTGCGCCCTTCCTTCTGCTGCCGCAGATTGGATTCGGACTGGCCTTGGGCGCCACCGCCGCCCTGCTTTACTCACCCTTCGCCCAACGATCGCTAATTCTAATGGGCGCGGGCGACCCGTCTGAGGCCGCGTAATTAATCGGCCTTAACCTCCTGGCTCGCTTCCTTGCCGTCCTGTTATCCTCCGGCTCCCGGAAGCGCGGCGTGCCGGAGTCTAAGCCCCATGCCAGCCAGCAAGATACCTTCCCCTGCGCCGCTGGGCAGGACGCTTGATTGCGGCATGGCAATGGGGTTGCACCACCTCGTGCCGGATTCCACCCTGCATCAACGTTATTGGAGAAGTCTTACGTGCCGTTGAAACCGCCGCTTGCGGGGCACAAAAGAATTGGGACAGGGGGAAGTCGGCGGCAGCGGACGAGCACAGCGCAGTCGAGGGGACAGAAGTAATGGAACAAGCGATGCAGCAAGCGGACCAGATGGAAGCCATCGGCCGGATGACCAGTGCCGTGGCCCACGATTTCAACAATCTGCTCACCGTCATCCGCGGATTCAGCGAACTCTTGCTGCTGGACGGCGCCACTGAGCGCGGCCGCCCGAAAGTCGAGCAAATCATCGCCGCGGTCGACCGTGGATCGGCCCTCGCCCGGCAAATGCTGGCCTTTGGCGCCCTACCGGCAGCTCGATCCCGGACCGTCGACACCATGTCCCCTGAGCCGGCAACTCGGCTCGTGGTCTAAGGCGCAACAAAATTGTTGTTCCGGCCCTAAAGTAATGCTCGACGGCGCCGATAAGATAAGTAACTAAAAGGCACTAGAAACCCCAAGCAGACAACGCTGAGGCAGCGCGTAGCTGCCTCAGCCCCCTCCTTTCATTTCTCCCACTACAATAGGGACAGCATCACGGACGGACCCTTGCAGCTTACGATTGAAAAGCTGATCTATGGCGGCGACGGACTCGCGCACGCTCCCGCCGCCGAACAAGGCGGCGGCAAAGCCGTGTTTCTCCCCTTTGTGCTGGCCGGAGAACGCGTGCAAGCCCAAGTTCTGGAAGAAAAGCCCGGGTTTCTCCGGGCTTTGCCTGCCGCCATCCTGGAGCCTTCCTCCACGCGCACCGAACCGCAGTGCCCGTATTTCGGCCAATGCGGCGGCTGCCACTACCAGCATGCCGCCTACCCGCACCAACTCGACATCAAGGCCGCGATCCTGCATGAAACCATTCAGCGTATTGCCCGGATAGAGGCCCCTACGGTTGTGGCCCATGCATCCCCACCTTGGCATTACCGGAATCGCACCCGCCTAAAGATACAAGGGGGCGACCGCTTTGCCCTGGGGTATTTTCGTTTCGCCTCGCACCACCTGTTGCCCGTGGAGCAGTGTCCGCTTAGCTCACCGCTAATCAACCGGGCGATAGCCGCCGCCTGGGAGCTTGGCCGCGCTCACCTCCTGGACAGTGTCGAAGAGGTTGAGTTCTTCTCCAACGCAACCGACGACCAGCTTCTGGTTGAGCTGAACTTACGCCCTCCGGCGGCGGGCCTCCGCGGCGGTTCCTCCGGGCGGCTGCCGAATCTTGCCCAGGCGCTGCGCCAGAGTCTGCCGGAAACGGCCGGCATTGCGGTCGTGGAAACTGCGGACAAGGGTGGGAAACGCGCGCGCGCGCCTCGCCGGCCACCTGCGCTCGCCGGCGCTCAGCAGTTGCTGTACCGAACCGGCAGCGGCGACTATCGCGTCAGTGCCGGTTCCTTTTTTCAGACCAACCGCCATTTAATTGACGATCTGGTCCAACTGGTGACAGGGGGGGAGTGCGGCGAACGGGCGGTGGATCTATATGCCGGGACCGGCCTGTTTTCCCTGCCGCTGGCCCAGAAGTTCCGCCAGCTCACCGCGGTAGAGTCGTCGCCCTCTTCGTTCGGCGATCTGAAACGCAATGTGCCGGTTGGTGTAACCGCCTGTCGGCAGCGGGTCGAAGACTTCCTGAAACTGCCCTCGCCCGCAGCCGTGGATCTGGTGGTCGTGGATCCTCCGCGGAGCGGCCTGGGGGCCGAAGCAGCGACGAGTCTCAGCCGCTTTCCCAGCTCCCGGATCACGTATGTTTCCTGCGACCCTGCCACCTTGGCGCGCGATCTCAAGACGCTGGCCGCCGCGGGATTCCGCCTTCAGGAAGTGCACTTGCTCGACCTGTTCCCGCAGACGTTTCACCTCGAAAGCGTGACCAAACTGATGCGCTAGGGGGTGTGCTCCGGAGAATGGAAGTGCGCCGCCGCAGCCGTTAGGTTCATCATTGCCGTGGGGAAGCTAGGAGAGTACCTGCGCCCGCGGCGGCTTTTGCACCGGCCGCCTATAGCTGTGTGCTATAAGCGACATTTGTATTGTATCCGAGCTTAGCGCATGAATCCCCTCCGCGTCCAGTACTTTTTATCCGCACTTTTTGTCTGGGCGTATCAGCGAAGGAGCTTCTCCGGATAGCGCCGCCGCCCCCAGCTAATGTCACTTGGTTTCTCACCCCTCGCCTGGGTTGTCGCGTGAGAACGCAACGGAAACAGAAAGCTACGCACCGAGCGCCCTCAGGCGCGGAAAATGGTAGCCCCGGGTGGAGAGCAGCGGAACCCCGGGGTGAGCGGCAATAAACAAGGCCAAGCCCCGTCAGAGGTCCCCGGCGAGCCCGGTGTTGGCTTGCCGGGGTGGGGTAGGGGGGCGGCAGAATCCGCCAAGAGGGCTCAACCGGAGGACATTCTGCAAGGGTTTGGCGGCCGGAAAGTGGACCGGTTTGCCCGAAGAGACAAAAAGCAAGTGACATTAGCCGTCCCCGGCGGCGGACTGCGAAACCCCACAATTCATGGGTGATTGCAGCCCGCCGACGAGGGCCGGGGTCCCCGGCAAGCCCGCTGTCGGCTTGCTGGGGTGGGAGGACGCCGGCGCACATCATCAGGCGGTCGCAGACCTACTCGACGGCCACAATGACGTGGGGCGCCTTGAACGCAGCACAGGCGTGATCGCCGCTCTTGAGGCCCAGCCTGTGGACGCTTTCGTTGGTGATGATCGCGGTCAACTGGGTTCCACCGTTGAGCTTCAGCGTCACCTCGCTGTTGACCGCACCTTCCTGGACTTTGTCGACCGTGCCGCAGAGGACATTGCGCGCACTTAGCTTCTTGCTATGCAGATCTTTTCCCAAAATGATCCAGCTCGCCTTGACTAGGGCAGTCGCCCTGACGCCCTCTTTCAACCCCAACCGATTCACACTTTCGTTGGTGATGCCGGCGACGATTTTGGTGCCGGCGCCGGTGGACAACTCAACTTCGGCATTCACCGCACCTTTGGTAACCTTGGTTACGGTTCCGGCAAACGAGTTGCGTGCGCTAGTTTGCATGTGCGCTCCTTGCACTTCCATTTTCCCGCGAATCTAAATTAGATGCCGAGTTATTGGCGAGCGTTGCCTTCCATTTGAGAGCGCCGGTCGCGCCGAGACACCTCGGCATTCTGCGTGCGTCCAAATGGTCGGGAAACTCGCCTGGATCTTCAATATTTCTCCCGCAGGGCCGCCAGGGGATCGATGCGCAGTGCATGGCTGTAGATCGTACTGCTCATTCCGTATCCCAGGTAACGTCCAGCCGCGGTGAATCCATTTGACCCGCTCCGGCATCCTGCTGTACAAGTGAGCTATCGGTGAAGGAGTTCACCGTCAACCGCTGTCCCACCCAAGAGCCGGGGCAGATGATGACTCCTGACAGGAATGCTTGTCGCGGGGTCATATCCACCGGCAGCGATTCCAAGATGATTCTGGGAGCTGGAAATGGAGAATGTCTGGGTTATCGCCTCGGTCTGGGTGGGGCTGGCTCTGGTTGCAACCCTGCTGGCGATCTGGCTGAAGTTGTCGACCGCTCTTACCGAGATTATGGTTGGCACCGTCGCGCAATTGATCATCGGGGTGTTCATCGTCCAGGGCGGCTTGGGCGCCAGCGCCCGGAGCGGTTGGATTGGCTTTCTCGCGGGCACCGGCGCGATCGTACTGACCTTTCTGGCCGGAGCCGAACTGGACCCCGCCATCTTCCGTACCAAATGGAAAGAGGCCACGGTCGTGGGACTGGTCGGCTTCTTCGCGCCTTTTCTCGGGGCCACGGCGGTCGCCCATTACCTGCTCCATTGGTCGACGCGTTCCAGTTGGCTGGCCGGCGTTGCGCTGTCCACCACCTCGGTGGCGGTGGTTTATGCCGTCATGCTGGAATTGGGCTTCAACACCACGGATTTTGGCAAAGCCATTCTGGCCGCCTGCTTCGTGAACGATCTCGGGACCGTAATCGCGCTGGGATTGATCTTTTCTCCCTTCACGGTGAAGACCCTGATTTTTGTTGCGGTCAGCATCGCGGTATTTGTCATTCTGCCGTTCCTTACGCCCCGGTTCTTCCGCCGGTACGGAGGACGGGTAGCCGAGCTTGAGGCCAAGTATTTGTTGTTCCTGCTGTTCGCCATGGGCGGTCTGGCGGTCTGGTCCGGGAGCGAAGCCGTGCTGCCGGCCTACGTGATCGGTATGGTGCTGGCGGGATCGGTAGGCAAGGACCACATCCTGATCCGCCGGCTGCGCACCCTCACTTTTGGATTGCTGACCCCGTTCTAC
>Ga0326727_10023792_pt1 | contig 11650 bp, 8 predicted proteins | sample MB2enrmetagenome_FD_207643 | JGI IMG/M metagenome (GOLD analysis project Ga0326727, IMG submission 207643) | Lab enriched peat soil microbial communities from McLean, Ithaca, NY, United States - MB29MY | ecosystem: Environmental > Terrestrial > Soil > Wetlands > Peat | place: USA: New York... | reverse complement strand
TATGCGTTCGTGCATCGTCAACTCCATAACGCCTCCCGATGATGGTATACCATCGGGAATTTTGGCGTGATTTTAGTTGTGACGCAACGATTCCATTTCGGCGTGATTTATTATGAAGCAATTCGAATTCTTGACAAAGCGCGCGTCTTCTTTTACCATTATACACTACTAATGCGATAGACTAACAAATGTATTGACGGGAGGGAAAAATGTCGCGATTACCGGAAAGCCTGGCGGTGGAAGTGGCGGAACTCGGTGAGGACGTCGAGCGCTTTCGTCGCGGAGAGTTGGATTCCGTCGCGATGAAGAGTCGGCGTGTTCCCTTCGGCGTATACGAGGAGCGGAAGGGCGGCAGCTATATGGTGCGCGTCCGCTGTCCGGCGGGCGTACTCACTCCCCGACAGCTCGCGTCGGTCGCGGAAGCGGCGATCGAGTACGGCAGCGGAAGGCTGCACGTCACCACCCGGGCGGAAATCCAGATCCACGGGGTCGACTTGGGCTCGATGGTGCCGATCCAGCAGAAATTGCTCCCGGAAGGGCTTTCCAGCCGGGGCGGCGGCGGCAACACCGTCCGCAACATCACCGTTTCGCCCCTCTCGGGAATCGACGCGGGGGAAGCCTTCGACCCTACACCCCACGCGCTCGCCCTGACGGAATTCTTCCTCGGCGACGCGAAGAGCTGGGCGCTTCCGAGAAAGTTCAAGATCGCATTCTCCGATACGCCCGGAGATACGGCCTTCGCCCGCTGGAACGATCTCGGATTTATCTCCCTCGCGAAAGACGGCGTCCGGGGCTTCGAGGTCTGGGGCGCCGGCGGGATGGGCGGCAAGCCTTCCCGGGGCATTCGCCTTGCGGAATTCGTGCCCGAAGCGGAAATCTTCGCCTGCGCGCTCGGGCTGCGCGACCTCTTCTATGACCTCGGCAATCGGAAGAACCGGCACGCGGCGCGCCTCCGCTACGTCAAAGACAAGCTGGGCGAAGCGGGCTTCCGGGAACGGTTCGGCGAGTACTTCGTGCGCGCGGCGGAGAACTTGCGGGGTCGGGTGTTGCCGGGCTTCGAAGCGCCGGAATACCCGCTTATGCGTTCTCCGGCGCCCGAGAACGGACCGGAAGGCTACCGGGAATGGCTTTCCCGCCACGTTCTTTTCCAGAAGCAACCGGGGCTTTACGCGGTCAGGCTCACCCTTCCCCTCGGCGACATCCCTCCCGAGGCGGCGAAGCGTCTCGCGGATCATCTCGCGCCCTTCGGCGAAGACACGCTCCGGCTGACTCGGCGGCAGGACATGCAGGCTCGGAACCTTCCCGGGAACGCGCTCCCGGAACTTTTCGCTTTCCTGACCCGGGAGCTGCCGCTGACGCTCGGCGGCCGCTTTTCCTCCCAAGTCGTCTCTTGCACGGGCGCGGCCACCTGCAAGCTCGGCATCTGCAATTCCCGGGCCGCCGCCGGGGCGGTATTCCGCAAGTTGGAGCAAGCCGGGCTGTCGGACCTCGAGGGAGAGGCGAGCGTTCACATATCGGGTTGTCCCAACTCATGCGCTCAGCACCTGCTGGCCGGTCTCGGCTTCTCCGGGATAGCGACCCGCAAGGATGAACGGCTCTATCCGGCTTACTCCGTCTACGCGGGCGCTGTCACGACCGGGGAAGCGCCCTCCTTCGCGGAGAAGATCGGCGAAGTTTCCGCGCGCGACCTGCCGGGCTTCATCGCCGAAGTCGCCGCGCTCTGGCGGGACGGGCGTTCGGAGGGTCAAAGCCTCGGAGAGTGGCTGCGCACGGGCGGAAAAGGGGAAGCCGCAAAACTGGCGGAAGCGAAAAACCGTGCGATCCCGGATTTCCGGGACGACCGGAATTACTATTACGACTGGGACGCCGACGAGGCCTTCAGTCTCGCCGGCCGGAGCACGGGCGAGTGTTCCGCCGGGCTCTTCGATTTCATCGAGCGAGACATCGCGCTGGTGGAGAAGGGAAAGGCGGACTGGAACAACACGGTCCTGGAGGTTCCGGTGAAGGCGGAGGCGCTGTGCTCCCTCGCGCATGCGGCCGCGCGCATGCTCCTGGTGACGCGGGGAGCTGAGCCGAAAACACCGGCGGAGGCCTTCGCGGCCTTCAGGGCGCACTTCCTGGATACCGGCCTCGCCGGAAAGGACGAGAAATCGAAACTTCGAGATGAAGCGGTCCTCGCACTCGGCGGTCGGGAAGCATCCCCGGAGGAATACATTCCTTTTGCCGACGACGTGATAGGCTTCGGGGAGGAGGTGCTCGCGCTCTACCGCTCGATGGACGATTCCCTCGGCTTCGGCGGAAAACCGGCCGCCGCCGTTTCCGCGTCGAAGGAGGCCGCGCTTCACTTCAAGGATCTGCGCGGGGTCGCCTGCCCGATGAACTTCGTGAAGACCAAGATCGAGCTTTCGAAGCTCGCGAGCGGGGAAATCCTCGAGATCTTCCTCGACGACGGGGAGCCGATCAAGAACGTTCCGGGTTCCGTGAAGGGCGAGGGACACGCGGTGCTGCTCCAGGAACGGGATGGTGAGCACTGGAAGCTGAGAATCCGGAAGGCGTAAGAAGGGGCGGCGCTTGAAAAGCTCCGATTTTTCTCCGGTTTCGACCGGATGCTTCGGCGCGGAAGATTCGTGTTCAAAATATTCACTACTAAAACGATCGCGATAAAGATATATTTTCCTCAATCTCTTGACAAGCCAGAAACCACGCTTTAGAATGATACAATACTAAAACGATGGTAATAATTGAGTATTGAAAATTCTGTCTTTCGCGGAAAGGGATTCCAGAAGAAAGGAGCGGCATATGGAAAAACTGAAAAAAAGCAAAGCGTCCTCGGATCACCCTTTCCGGAGCATCGTCAAAGCGATCAGTTGGCGGATGACCGGGACGATCGATACGATTGTGATCTCGTTCCTGATTACCGGCCATCTGAAATGGGCGTTATCCATCGGCGGGATTGAGGTGATGACCAAGATTCTCTGGTATTATCTGCACGAACGGGTCTGGAACCGGATTTCCTTTGGCAGGAAAAAAGAACCCGTCGACAATTACACGATCTGAACCCTTCACGGAAGGAAAGCGGGAGGAAGGGATGCGGGAAAAAGTCGGAAAATATCTCGAAGCCGTCCGGGACAAAAGTCCCGGCGAGATTCTTGACTGGGCGCTCTCGACCTTTGGAAGCGGCCGGTTCATTCTTTCCTCCAGTTTGTCGCTCGAGGACCAGGCGCTGACGGATATGCTGCTGAAGCGGGAGCCGGCAGCCCGCATCCTCATGCTGGACACGGGGCGGCACTTCCAAGAGACCTACGACGTCATCGACGCCACGATGAAGCGTTACGGGATGCGTTACGAAATCCTTTTCCCCGATACGGCCGAGGTGGAGGCGATGCTTCGGGAGAAGGGCGCCAATCTCTTCTATGAAAGCGTGGAGAACCGCAAGCGCTGCTGCGACGTCCGCAAGGTCCGACCCCTCTGGCGCGCCCTATCCACCGTGGACGCATGGATTACCGGACAGCGGGCCTCGCAGGCGGTCACCCGAACGCAACTCGCTCCCGTCGAATGGGACGGGAAGTTCGGCATCGTGAAGATCAATCCGCTGTGGAACTGGAGCACCCGGGAAACCTGGCTCTACGTCAAACGGAACGGCGTGCCCTTCAACGCCCTCTTCGAGAAGGGTTTCTCCAGCATCGGCTGCGCCCCCTGCACCCGCGCCGTCGGGGAGGGCGACGACGAACGCGCCGGACGCTGGTGGTGGGAAAGCCCCGAAAAGAAGGAATGCGGGCTGCACGCGTGACGTTGCAGGTGAGAGGCCCTTCACATCCCCGAAGAAGGAGATATCTATGGACCGACTTGAAAAAATCGAAGCGACGAGCATCCAGATCCTGCGCGAGGCGTACCGGGAGTTCCGGACGAAAAACCTCTGCATGCTCTGGAGCATCGGCAAGGACAGCACCGTGCTCCTCGCGCTCGCGCGCAAGGCGTTCTTCGGGCATGTGCCTTTTCCGCTGCTGCACATCGACACGCACTACAAGATTCCCGAGATGATCGCCTTCCGCGACCGGCTCGCCCGCGAATGGAAGCTCGATATGGTTTACGGCGAGAACTCCGCCGCTCTCGAAGCGAAGCAGACCTATCCCGACGGCAGGGTGGACCGCATCGCGTGCTGCCGCAACCTCAAGAGCGAGGCTCTCAAGCACACCCTCCTCGGGGACTGGCCGCGCTACCGGATGAATCACCAGAACGGCGGCGCCTACGAGCCGGACACCCACGATGAAGCCTACAACGGCGTCATCGTGGGTGTCCGCGCCGACGAAGAGGGCAGCCGCTCCAAGGAGCGCTACTTCTCCCCGCGCGGCTCGGAGAGCGAGTGGAACGTGGGCGACCAACCGCCCGAACTCTGGAACTACTACAACACGGACTTCCCGCAGGGGTCGCACATCCGCGTGCATCCGCTCCTCGACTGGACGGAACTCGACATCTGGCTCTACATCGAGCGCGAGAACATCCCGGTCATCGACCTCTACTTCGACCGGGGAAGCGGCAAACGCTACCGTTCGCTGGGCTGCTACCCCTGCACGAAGCCCGTGGACAGCACGGCGAAGAACGTCGCAGAGGTCATCGCGGAACTCCGGACGGGCAAGTTCGCCGACATCGCCGAGCGCAGCGGCCGCGAGCAGGACAAAGCCGACGGGGGGAGCCTGGAAACGCTGAGGCGAGACGGGTATATGTAGCCCTCACCCCCTGTCCCTCTCCCATTCGCCCTTTGGGACGAACCTGCGAGGGGGGAACCAGGAATATTCTCCCCTCGCACGTTGGACGCCGATAGGCGGTCAATGGGAGAGGAGCAGGGGGTGAGGGTTTTCGGAACGAAAGGTTTCAGCCACGGAGGCAACTGCCATGGAAAATCGCGAACAACTGAATTTCGTCATAATCGGGCATGTCGATCACGGCAAGTCCACCGTCATCGGGCGTCTCCTCGCCGACACGGGATCGCTGCCGCAGGGCAAGCTCGAAGGCGTCCAGGAGTACTGCCGACGCAACTCGCGCGTCTTCGAGTACGCCTTTCTCCTCGACGCGCTCAAGGAGGAGCAGGCGCAGGGCATCACCATCGACTCAGCCCGCTGTTTCTTCAAGACGAAAAAGCGCGACTATATGATCATCGACGCGCCCGGGCACGTGGAATTCGTGAAGAACATGATCACCGGCGCCTCGCGCGCGCAGGCCGCCGTCATCGTCATCGACATCCGGGAAGGCATCCAGGAGAACACGCGGCGTCACGGCTATATCGTGTCGCTGCTCGGCATCCGGCAAGTGGCGGTGGCTGTCAACAAGATGGACCTCGCCCAGTTTGGCCGGGAGCCCTTCGAGCGCGTGAAGCGCGACTACGGCGCCTACCTTGCGGGGTTGGGCGTTTCCGTCGCGAATTTCATCCCGCTCGCCGCCCGCGACGGGGAGAATCTCGTCACGAAGTCGGACAAGATGCCGTGGTACGACGGTCCCTCGCTCCTCGAACAGGTGGAGGCCTTCGAAAGCGGCGACGACGCCTCGGTACTGCCCTTCCGCTTCCCCGTGCAGGACGTCTACAAGTTCACCCAGGGCGACGACCGGCGTATCCTCGCGGGCACGGTTTCCTCGGGCAAGGTGCAGGTAGGCGACGAGGTGGAGTTTTATCCCTCGCGACGGAAGAGCCGTATCCGCTCGGTAGCCCTTTCCGCCGGCGTGGACGCGAAGGAAGCGACGGCCGGGCAGGCCCTCGGTTTTACGATCGAACATCCCCTCTATATCCGGCCGGGGGAAATCATGGCGAAGGTGTCGGAGAAAAAACCGCCCTATTCCGGCAGGCGTTTCCTCGCGCATCTCTTCTGGATGGGTTCCTCGCCGATGCTCGCCGGGAAGAACTACCTGTTCAAGATCGGCACCCTCTCCGTCATGGCCCGCATCGCGGAAGTCAGGAGCGTTCTCGACGCGGGGGAACTCTCCAGCGCCGGGGCCAAGGACAAGCTGGAGCGTTACGACGTCGCGGAATGCGTGATCGAGACCGTCAAGCCTGCCGCCTTCGACCGCGCTTCCGAGCTTCAGGCCGCCGGGCGCTTCGTGGTGATCGACAACTTCAACATTTCCGGTTGCGGCATCGTGCTCGAAGCCATCGAGTCCGGAACCGACAGCCTCGACGAGCGGACGAAGGAACGGGAAATAAGGTGGGACAGGGGTTCCGTAACCCAGGCGGAACGCGAAACCCGAAACGGCCACCGCTCCAAATTCGTCGTTATTGCCGGAGAAAACGGAGAGTGGGCGCGCGGGACCGCAAAAGCCCTGGAGCGCGCGCTTTTCGTCGAGGGGAGTCAGGCGCACTACGTCGGGCTTGCCACGCTGGAACGCGGCCTGGAGAGCGACCTCGGCGAGGGGCTTCCCGATCGCGAGGAGAAGATCCGGCGCCTGGGCGAACTCGCGCGTCTCTGGACCGACGCCGGGTTGATCGTCGTCACCGGTCTTTCCGGCGTCGACCGCTACGACCTCGAAGCGCTGCGCAGGCTGAACGCGCCATCCGAGATCTTCGTGGCGGGAACGGCGGACGGGCCGCTGGAAGGAGAAACCCCCGACCTGGTTCTTTCATCCTCGGAATCGCCCCAGTCGTCGGCGATGCGCGTGATCGAACGGCTTCGCGAGAAGGAAATCCTGACCGATTTCCAGATCTGAAAGCAAACGGAGGAAGGACGCCTCTCATAACTACGCCGCTGTTCGAATATTCAGCATAGTTTAACTGGCGGCCCTGTGAGACATTGCTTTCGCTCCGTCAGGCGGTTATTACTGACAAAATCCGGTTCGCTTGAGCGGGTCTATTCAGGAAAAAGAATTCATGCCACGAAAAGCACGAATTTCACGAAAGTCGATCCATTTTTTCGTGCTTTTCGTATCTTTTGTGGTTAAGCAGTTCTGGATGAGTCTGTGATGCGTCCGGAAAATTGCGAATTCGGAGAAAAACCGCTACCATGTTTGAGGAGGCGGCGATGCGTTTGTCTGAAATCCAGATGAACAAGGTTTTCCTTCCGCTCGCCGTCGACATTTCCGGGAAACTGCTCCTCGTCGTGGGAGGCGGGGAAGCGGCGGCCCACAAGATGAAGGCGCTCCTCCTTTATGGAGCGAGGGTGCGCGTGGTGGCGCCGGAAATCCTGCCGAGCGTCCGGGAAGCGGCTTTCGAGGCGTTCGAACGTCCTTTCGAGAAGGCGGACCTCGACGGCGTTTTCCTCGCGTACGCGGCCACGAGCGAGCGCGAGACCAATCTCCTCGTCGCGCGGGAAGCGGCGCGGCGCGGCATTCTCTGCAACGTCTGCGATATGCCGGCGGAATCCGCCTTCGTTTCTCCCGCCATTCACAAGGACGGCGAGATGTCCGTCGCGGTTTCCTCCAACGGACGGAACGTGAAGAAAAGCCTGGAGTGGCGCGAAAAAATCATCGGAGTGCTCGGCGATGATTAAAAGGATCGGTAAAGGTCCCGAGGCCCCGATATCCGAGCGCGAGACGCTACTCGCGGGCTTCTCCGCGCTGGAAGCTTCTTTCTCCGTTCTCGTCTCCACCTGCGACCGCGTGGAACTTTACGCGGAAGACGGCTTGCCGCCCCATGGCGTCGATCCCGAGTCCGCGCGCAATCTGTTCCGCCTCTGCGTAGGGCTGGAAAGTCCGATGCTGGGGGAGTCCGCCGTTCTCGGTCAGGTAAAAGAAGCTTATAAACGTTCTTGCGAGGCGGGAAAGGCTTCGCCTCTTCTCCACCGCCTCTTCCAGGCCGCCCTCCGCGCCGGAAAACGGGTCCGCACGGCTACGGGAATCTCCCGGGGCGCGATGTCGCATGCGCAGGCCGCCGTGGAACTCATGAGAAGCCGGGGCGTGGAACTCGCGAAGGCGCGTATCGCGGTGATCGGCGTGAACCGGCTCAACCGGAGCGTGCTGCGCTTTCTCGCCAATCGCGGTGCGAGCACGGTTTTCCTCGCCAGCCGCAGCTTCGACAAGGCCCGCGCGGAAGCGGAGTGCTTCCGCTGTTTCGCCTTCCCTCTCTCCGAGTGGCCCGAAATTCTGAAGCAGACCGACATCCTCGTTTCCGCAACCTCCGCGCCGCACCTGATCATCCGGCGCGAGTACTTTCCGTTGGGGCGGAAAATGCTCATCGTGGATCTCGCCGTTCCCCGCGACGTCGATCCCGCCATCCGGGAGTTTCCAGGCGTGGAACTCTACGACGTTTCCGACGTCGAGCGCCTCGTCACCGAATCCCTCGAAGGCCGCCGAGAAACGGCGTTGAAAGCGGAAGAAATGGTGGAAGAAGAATTGCAGAAGTTTTTTGCGGAGGAGGGGAGGAGACTGAATCCCGCCCCCCGCCCAATCCCTCGATTTCGCACCGGGACCGGGAAATGAGTTTGACGAGTTTGCAACTTTCCGGTTTTTGGCCGGGTCTTTCCGGGGCCGGTGCTTGGTCCGAGGGTAGCGTAGGAGGCTTGAAAACGCAAGCGAAACCGCAGGAAGAGGGCGCGACTTGTTTGAGGCCCGAAGGGGCGGCCGCTCTCGGCCATCCTCGGCCTTCGCGGCACACCCACATCCTGTGGGCGAGATTCGCGCCCCCTGCGGTTGAGCGCCAGCGTTTTCAGGCCGACGGAGCGTCGCGTAATCCGGGTGTTTTCTTTTGGTACTTTTCTTTGCGATGGCCACGGATGGGCAAGTGCACGCGGAGCGCAGGACGCGCGGGAGCGCGCCACCGGCAAAGAAAAGTACAGAACTCCGGACCCCGCCCCCGGGGTAAAGCATGAGCGCCCTCCGTGTCGCCACAAGGAAGTCTCCCCTCGCGCTGATCCAGGCCCGGGAGGTGATGGACCGTCTTCCCGGTGCGATTTTCGAAACGCTTCCGCTGGATAGCCCGGGCGATAGGGACAAGGAGCGCTCGCTACTCGCAGGAGCGCCGGAGGACTTTTTCACGCGCGACCTCGACCTGGCCCTTCTCGAAGGACGCGCCGACGCCGCCGTGCATTCCGCGAAGGACCTGCCGTATCCGCTTCCGGAAGGACTCGTTCTCGCGGCCCTCACGGATTGTCTCGATTCCCGCGATGCCCTCGCGAGCCGGGACAAGCGGAAGCTTGACGAATTGCCAGCCGGCGCGAAAGTAGGTGTGAGTTCCGCCAGCAGACGGAAGGAAATAGGGGCTCTCCGGCCTGACCTCGAATTCGTTTCCATCCGTGGAACCATCGGCGAAAGGCTTTCGAAGATCGACGACGGAGAGATCGACGCCCTCGTCGTGGCGGCTTGCGCCTTGAAACGCCTTGGACTTGAAAACAGGATCGCGGAACCCCTTCCGTTTCAGACGCATCCGCTCCAGGGTCACCTCGCGGTTATGGTAAAACGGGGGCGTCCGGAGTTGCTCGCCCTTTTTGCACCGATCGACGCTCGGCGGAAGTTCGGGCGTGTGTTTCTTCTCGGCGCCGGTCCGGGCTCGGGGGATCTGATTACCCTGCGCGCGAAGAAAATCCTGGGCATGTGCGACGCCGTAGTTCACGACGCCTTGCTGGATCAGGCGCTTCTCGACGGCGTTACGGATGAGCTTTTCGACGCCGGGAAACGCGCGGGAAGCCACTCGATGAAGCAGGGGGAAATCTGCGCCCTCCTGTACCTTCTCGCCTCGGAAGGCAAGAACGTCGCGCGGCTCCAGGGGGGCGACCCTTCTATCTTCGGGCGTTCTGCCGAGGAAATCCGGTATCTCGGGGAGAGGCTGGTACCCGTGGAGATCGTGCCCGGAGTGACGGCGGCGACTGCCGCTGCGGCGGACACGCTTGTGTCTCTTACGCAGCGCGGCGTATCCCCGGGAGCGACTTTTCTCACGGCGCATTCCGCCTCGGAAGGGGAGTCGATCCCCCTGAAAGCATCTACCCTCGTGTACTACATGGGCGCGAACCGTCTCGCGTCGCTTTCGGAGCGCCTGTTGTCGGAAGGCTGGGCGCAGGAAACGCCTTGCCTCCTGGTGCGGAACGCCGGTCTGCCGGACGAGTCCGCCGAGAAACGTGCTTTAGAGGATCTGGGCGCCTCTCTCCTTCCTTCGCCTCTCGTCGTGACAGTCGGAAAAGCGGTTCGCGATTACCGGACTCCACCGCGCGTGCTCTACACCGGCATCGAGGTTACACATATTCACCGGGAAGTTCCTGCGAAGTTGGTGCATGTGCCATTCATTTCCGTCCGGGCGCTGCCAAACCGGCCGCCCTGGGGGGAGGTGCGTGCGGACGCTGTTTTCATAGCCTCCAGGTCGGCGGCGCGCTTCTTCTTCGCCCGTTATCTCGAGTGCGATGCGGACATTCTCGCGATGGGAGCCGAAACCGCAAGGGCGATCGCATCTTTGGGGCGCGCGGTGAACCATGTCTCGCCCTTCCCGGAGTCGGAAGCGGCGGCGGAGTGGTTGAAAAGCCTTTCCTACGCGAGCGTGCTTTACCCGTGCTCCTCCTTATCGGACAACGCGCTGCACCGGCTTCCGAATGTCCGTGCGCTTCGGCTTTACGAGACCGTGCCGACCGTGCCGACCGTGCAGCCCAAGCCCGATCTCGGCGGTTACGACGGGGTATTCTTTTCTTCACCGTCCACCGTGCGCGCCTTCTTCGCACATTACGGCGAGCTGCCGCCGCATCTCGCCGCGTGGGCCCAGGGGAAGCATACGGCGAACGAATTAGCGAAAAACGGAGTGGAAGATGGACGCATTATCGACGTTTCGACGCTTCCGTGACCGGAGGACAGACGAGGCAACTCGTCTACGTCATCAGGAAACCTTTCTGTCGCCGGAAGACTTTATCTGGCCGGTTTTCCTCGTGGAGGGAGAAAACCGGCATGAGGAGCTCTCCGCCATGCCCGGAGTCGCCCGGCTTTCGGCCGATCTGCTGCTGAAAGAGGCGCGTGAGCTGATTCCGCTCGGTCTGCGTTCGCTCCTTCTCTTCGGAGTGCCCGATCGCAAGGGCGTGGAAGAGGCATGGAACCCGGAAGGAGCCGTTCAGCAGGCGCTTCCGCTCCTCCGGCGAGAGCTGCCGGGCCTGGAGCTGATTACCGACGTCTGCCTCTGTTCCTTCACGCTCGACGGACACTGCGAATGCGGCACGAACGATGAAACCTTCGACCTTCTCGCGAAGGTTGCCCTTTCGCACGCGCGCGCCGGAGCGCATACGGTTGCGCCCAGCGACATGATGGACGGCCGCGTGTGGCGCATCCGCAAGGAGCTCGACTCGAACGGCTTTTCCGGCGTACCCGTGATGAGCTACGCCGCCAAGTATGCGAGCGCGTATTACGGGCCCTTCCGCGAAGCGGCCGACTGCGCCCCGAAGTACGGCGACCGCAGGAGCTACCAGATGGACCCGCCCAACGCGGAAGAGGCGCTGGAGGAAATCGCGGCCGACCTGGAGGAGGGCGCGGAAAGCGTCATCGTTAAACCCGCCCTGTCTTACCTCGACGTCATCCATCGCGCGCGGCTCCGTTTCCCGGAGCTGCCCATCGCCGCCTACAACGTGAGCGGCGAGTACACGATGCTGACGAAGATGGTGTCCGAAGGGCTCGCCAAACCGGAAATCGTCGACGAGACCCTCGTGTCGATCAAGCGCGCCGGAGCCGACCGCATCATCAGCTACTTTACGCCGATGGTGCTCCG
>Ga0326727_10023790_pt1 | contig 11651 bp, 9 predicted proteins | sample MB2enrmetagenome_FD_207643 | JGI IMG/M metagenome (GOLD analysis project Ga0326727, IMG submission 207643) | Lab enriched peat soil microbial communities from McLean, Ithaca, NY, United States - MB29MY | ecosystem: Environmental > Terrestrial > Soil > Wetlands > Peat | place: USA: New York... | reverse complement strand
GTGGTAATTCCGAACCCGAAACTTTCTTGGGATCAGGCGGGAATTCCGGTGCTCGTCCTGCTCGAATTGATGGATGACATCCTCAAAGCCTGGCTCGGGCGGATGCGCCCGAACGACCGGGCGAAGCTGCCGGAGTTGCAGATGGTCTCGTGGTTGCGTCCTCGCGAGAACCCGCAGGGGATCGATGACGGTCTTACGATCATCAAAGCCTATCTTGAGGAGCACCCCGATTTCGTGGTTCTGCTAAACCGGCAACCGTCGCTGCATCGTGACAGCGTTCAGGCATTTCATCCTGTGCCGTTGCAACCCGATTCAGGTGAAGTGATCCAGATATGTCCTCTGGCATGCAAGGGTTTCGGTGCCGACTTCGACGGGGATGAAATGGTGGTGCATCTGCCCCTCGGCCCTCAGGCGCAGGCTGAAGCGGTCAAAATGCTCCCATCGAACAACCTTTTGTCGTTGGGCTTTGAAGCGCCGAACAATGTGACAGCCCACTTCGATCAGGATTTCGTTTTAGGAACATGGTGGATGTGCCAAGACGAGCCGAAAGGCACCCGTGATGTGATGCGGAAGATTTTCCCAAAGAGCTGCCAGAAACTGATTCCCGACGCCACAACAGAGAACTTCAAGAGCAAACCTCAAAGCCTGCTGCATCATCTCGCGGTGGCTCATCGAGACCCGGCGGCGGCCTGCATCCACTCGTGGATGACCGAGGCATTCAAAGCATGCACGTTGAATGGTGTATCCTTCGGGTATTACGAGTTGCGGGAATTGGCACGGATGGCCAACAAGGAAGGCAAGGTCACGGCGATCTGTAAGGAGAGATCAGATGACGCGAACAAGAAGATGAATGATCTGTCTCTCGATACGCTTCGTGAGTTCCTAGCCAAAGGCATCCCGGAACCCTCCGCACATGTTGCGGCGATGGCACTTTCCGAGGCGCGTGGCGAAAAGCAGATTCGCCAAATCGTGGCCGCGCGAGGATTCCTCGATCCGGGCACAACAGCCCACGAGTGCAAACGTGACGAGTTCTTCATTTCCTCTTCACTCGTGCAGGGGATGACACCGACCGAAGCGTTTCAGGGGGCCATGAACGCGCGCAGCTCCATGTGCGACAAAAAACTCGGCACCGCGTATGCCGGTGGCCTCACCCGAAGCCTCGTCTTCGCGCTCTGGCCTTACCAGATCGTTTCCAATGACTGTGGGAATGCCGTCGAGGGCCGCAATCCTGTCTCATGTACGGTGAAGCACGGTTTCTGCGCAGAATGTTACGGAGTTTTGTCAGACGGGAAACGCCCATCCGTTCGTTTCCCCGTGGGGCTGATTGCCGCGCAAACCATCGGAGAACGCGGCACGCAGCTTTCCATGCAAAGCTTCCACGGCAGCGAAAGCGCCGTGAACATCCAATGGGTTCCCGTTCGCCCACCCATCGCAGGCGGAAGAATTCGTGCGAAATATGAAGGAGGTAAAAGCCTATCAGCACCTTGATGTGCGACATTTGCTGGTGCTCTGGAAAGCTCTCAACGAAAGTAAAAAGCGCACCGTGCCGTCGATAATCGCCGATGCCGATCAGATCTCTCGCCTCTGTTACAAGAATCCAGATGGCGAAATTTTGCTCTCGGCGATGCGCCGGGAGGCATGCCAACGAAGCGCTCCATTCACGCAGGTGCTCTTTGGCAGACCGCAAACAATCAACCATCCTGGCAAACCATGAGCGCGATACGAAAACGAACCGGCGGGGCCGAGCGCAAGAATGCGACGGGCAGTCAAAGGAAAAGAGGGAGACTGGCGACCCGCGAAACCCAAGCCTCAGCGGCAAAGATAGTGGAACCTTTGCGTGAGGGAACTCCGGGGAAAATGCGGACTCGGCTCGCGGATCGTGAGAAGCGTGGCGAAATCGTAAGACAACCCGAGGAAACCGATCTGGCGGTTGAGGACTTTACCGAACCCGAGCTGCTCGATTCAGAAATTAAATTGGAAGACCCTGACCTTGAGCCGCTCGATGATCTTGATCGAACCACATCGGGTGCTGTTATTGCTCTGAATCCGGGAGAATCCATTTACTCCGATGATTCCGATGAGACTCCTGAACCGTTTGAAATTCGAGTGGGTAATGATGGTCAATGTTGGTTCTTGCGTCCTTCATGGATTCGAGGAAATGCAATTACCCAGGCCGCCGATGAAGACATCGATGAAACCGCTACTCGATTTTCAATGTTCGACGCACTTGCCGCGTGGCTAGAGAATAACCGTCCCACATTCCTGAAGAATCCAACTCCCCTGGCTTTGGGCGTCAACGCACTGGAAGAGATGAACATGGGGCTGCCATCCGTTGTACCGAGTGCATTTCTCGAATTGTCGAACATAGGAGTCATCATAACGGCAGCGGGCGACAAGACTAAGAAGACCAAGAGTGCTGAGAGCTACTTCTCAAGATATTCTTCCGCAACGAGCCTCATTTGGACCGACGGACGCCTTCCGGTCGATTTTCTTTTCTCCCATGTGGCGCGGGTGGCATGGGTGGCCAGCGCGGTCAGACAATTCTTCAAGAGGGAACGGAAAGAGCCGATCGACGCTGCCCGGATTTCCGAACTCCGCGAGATTTCGATTCCGAAAGACGCCACCAAAAAAGAGGCTCTTCGTGCGAGGTCGGTAGGCTCGCTTCCCATTCCCAAGTTCATTGCACGAGCCAACCAAATGGCTGGCAATATCTCTTGGGAAGAAGTGTTCGAAACCCATTTCCAAGAAAACACGCAAACACCATGGCAAAGAAAGTGACTGATCTAAAACCAGCGATCTTCGCAAAAGATTCCCTCCGCGTTGCCAAACTCAGATCGTGGGTTGGAGAGGTTTTCTCAGACTCAAAGCGTGGAGCCTGCTTGGTTTCTGTAGCGAAGGGTCATACCCCGAACGATCTCGACTCAGAACCAGAAACGATCGCCAAAGTCCTGATCGTCTTTGAAGACTCTCCGGTTGAGATGGCCGGTGTGGATAAATGGCGCGACTGGGCTATGACCCTTGGAGCGTGGGAAGTGCATATCGCATTTCTTGCCTTTTACGACGGCTCCGAGGAGGAGCGCTACCGGACAATTGTTGAGCAGTGCAAGGGATGGAATCAGCCAGCACCGAAGCCGGAGAAGGTGAAGATCCAGAAGGGAGCATTCGTGAAGATGTCTTCCGATCCTTCGGAGCGCAACTTGGCGACATTGCTCACTATGACGCTCGGGAGCATGGGAGATTTGCTCACACGGGCCGAGGTATTGGCGCGACGATTCAAACAAGGCTGTCCACAGAAGAGTGGAAGTCCGGATAAACAAGCAATCCAAAGCTACCTGGGCGAGATCGATGTCCTGCTCAAAGATGACAAACGCGACGGCGAGAATCATCCGAAGTTGAGTGCGGAGCCAGCGCCAGATTATCTGCCAAAGCTTCTGCTGCGTGGCGATTCCGGCGTAGGCAAATCGCTAATTGCGGGCTATCTACATGCCCGGACGGGCTGGAAGGGACGCCCGTTACGAATTCCCATCCCAGAGTATCTGGGTAAGGAGGACATGTTTGAGTACGACCTCTTTGGCTACTGCAAGGGAGCCTATACCGATGGCAAGGAGGATGGAAGCCGAGGCCTCTTGCTTTCGAATGCCGGACGGGTTGTCTTCCTCGACGAAATCGGCGAAGCAAACGAATACCTCCAGGCGAAGTTGCTGGCTTTCCTCGATGACTACCGGGTGCGACCGAGAGGCTGGGAAGGAGAGCCGTTCTACTGCCCTGTGCTCGTGGTTGCTGCAACGAACAAGGATCTCGAAGAAATGGTTCAACGCAAGAAGTTCCGTGGCGACCTTCTTGCGCGTTTTACGGACCGGCACAGGATTCCCGGACTCAATGAACGAATAGGCGATCTACCTTTTATTTTGGACTGCCTACTCCAGCGTCCGGCCATGAACCCGGGAATTGAAACGATTGGAGAGAAAGCCTACGACGCAATTCGGAAACTCGACTTCAAAAAAGAAAACTTCCGTGGTTTGGAAAATCTGTTTAGAGCGGCTTGCGAACGAGCCTTGCGTGACGGTCGCACGTATCTCGTTGAAGCGGACATAGTAGCCCACGTTGCTGCGCAACGCTGCTGACGCCATGAAAGTAATCCACGACGGGGATCATGGGGGAGACGACTTCGTCGCCACATTAGTCGCGCTTGGCATGCCGGACTTGATAGATCTTCTCGGGGTGACAACCTGCTACGGAAATGCCCCAGTCGAGCAGGCTGCCCACAACGCATGTTCGGCTTTGGAGATGGCAAGGCGATGCGACGTGCCGGTCAGTATCGGATCCGCAGCCCCGTGGAAAATCACCCGGCCTGCCGGTGACGACGCATTCGGCGGCAATGGATTGGGTGGCGTCGAGATTCCAACACCAACCAAGCTCCCGATCCCTGAACCGGCCCATGAATGGTTGGTCAGGTGTATCCGGTCTGCGACGGAACCTGTAACGCTATGCGTTACAGGGCCGATGACAAACGTTGCCATACTCCTCACGGAACATCCTGAATGCGTCTCAAGAATCGCAAGGATTGTCGCGATGGGCGGATGCCTTGATCCGCTTGGCCCCGCAGCGCGTCGAGGCAATATCACGCCACATTCGGAATTCAACTTCTTCATGGATCCTGATGCAGCGGATTTTGTCCTCCGGTCCGAGGTTCCGCTTGCACTCCTGCCGATGGACGTAACCCATCAGCTCGTATTTACACCGGAACGCCGGCAACAGGCACTTGATCGATGGGGAAACGGGGACGGCTTCAAACTGGTTCAAATGCTGTCGGCTGTGGAATCCCTCGATCGGGCCAACTTCGCATTGCCTGGAGCGGTCATTCACGATCTGAATGTGTTCGTGTGGCTGGCAGCCTCCGAACTCTACAGCTTTACTTCGATTCCGGTTGGGGTTGAAACCGATCCTGACAGCGAGCGGCGTGGAACACTAAAGCGAATCGTAGGATCACATCCCGTCGAGATCGCCACCCGCCTTCACGATCCGGATGCGGCTTTCGAGATTGTATTGGAATCCGTGTCACGGTCGCTTGGAAAGTCTCCTGATCGTGAGTTGCAATCTGATTTCCCATGAAAACACCAAACGCCTCTGATCCCACTCAGAAACCGGAACGACGTGATGCTTCGTTGCCGTCGATACCGGACGCAGCGCCAACCAGCCAATACCAGGTTATTCAATCGGCCTTCGATCACTTTAACCGGGAACTTTTTTTGGGTGCGCTTCCTCATGTCATGCTGACGATGGACCGATCACGGCGCAAATCAAGGGGCTCCTTTTCATGGGATCGGTTTGGATCGAGAAATGCGGACGTCACGGTGCATGAAATCTGTCTGAACCCAAACTGCTTTTAGGGATACCTCGGACGAGGACATCCTCTCGACACTTGTCCACGAGATGGTCCATTTATGGCAGAACGAATATGGCCGCGGCGGCCGCAGCAGTTATCATAACATAGAGTGGGCCGACAAGATGGATGAAGTCGGACTGATTCCTACTGCCACAGGTGAGATCGGAGGGAAACGGACCGGAAACAGCGTAACCCATTGTATTGTTGATGGGGGACGATTCCAGCAATCAGCAAAAGACTTTTTGCACTGCCACCATCTTGCATGGCAAGATTTCAGAAAAATGGGGCGGCCACATCGCAAAGTCACCCGTAAAGATGTCGAGAAAGCTAAACGTCTCAAGGTTTGGCATATTTGCCCGCGTTGTGGTCAGAGGGCTGAGGCTCAGGATACGGCGTTATTAATTTGTGGGGTCTGCAATCAGAAAATGCGTAATTCGCTGAATTCTTGATCCTTGAGGAGTTTGTCGGAGGTCTCCGGCAGCTCATTTTTACGGTTATTATCGCTACCGCTCGGTCGGCGGTCGCTCCATCGCGCTGAGAATCCAGAGAGGATTCTTCGGGAGAATGCTCGTTCAAAGTTCAAAGTACGGCAAAAAAACGTTGTGAGATGCAATAAATGTTATTCTTCCATGAATCTCAAACCACAAGCGCTGCCGGAAACCCCTCGGGCGTCGGATGCCGAAATACGCCGCAAGGTTGCCGCTGCCAGCCGCCGCACGCCGGGACAGACCGCAATTGTCCCGGCGGCCCATTTCAATCTCACGCCCAAGTTGATCGGCGTGAGTTGCAGTTACTAAGCACACCAAACCACCTATGAAAACCATCCTCACTATCGCCTTTAGCTGCATCACCTTTCTCACTTGGGGAGCAGAACCCGCCACGCAACCCGTAGCGGCAGAAGTTGCCGTGAAGGATGAGATCAGGGTCTTCTTTATCGGGGACCAGACAGGCGACGAATTGCTTCAAAAACACGGGATTCGACCGATTAAGATGGAAGATCTGACTGAGTTGGTTAACGCCGTGATGCTAAGCAAGAACTCCGTCCGTTTGTTTTACCTGGAAGTCGTTGAAGATGTTTCAAAAAGTGCTTTGTCCCAACTCGTTTTCAAAACGTTTGCGGGTGGACCTCCTCCAAAAATGCCAACAGGCAATATCCCCGTCTATCAATATGACGTGGTTCGGCAGGCCTATGATGCAAAGCGTACCCAGTGGCAGAGGGAGATACGCGCATACCAGCACAATGCTTTGGGGGAGGCCAACGCATTTGTCCAGCATGTGGCGGACACCCAGGCCGAGGTCGCCCAACGTTTTGACAAAATGCTCGCGGATCGCAATGGCCGTGACTTCGATAGATCAGATGTGGTGGGAACCATTCAGATGGCAAACACCGTGCTGGGGGCCGCTGGGAAAAGGGTTTTGGTGCTCAACACTGACGCTGACGATTGCCCGGCCAACCGCAAACGTCGTCACACCCCCCTGACAGCTAAGGATTTGGATCCTGGAATTTTGTCAATACCAGCAGGATCCCCGAACAATCGGTGCTCTTTGCCGGTATCCCGAACACCGTTCATCACGCCGATTCCATTGCCGAGGCCATGAACATCGTCGCCGGGATGCTGGAGAAACCAACGCCATGAATCTCCAGAGACCGGTCGGGAAAACGATTCCGAACGGGCCAACGGGTCGCACCTGCGGAACCTGCAAATGATGTGAGCTGCAAAAGTAAACAACAACCAATCACCACCATAACACCATGAACACTCCCTACGTTGAATCCGCCTTCGACCGCGATTTTCGCCTGCAGCAGGAAGCCGAACAAAAGGTGCGCGCCGCCAGAGCTGAAGAGGAACGCAAAGAGGAGAAGCAAAGGACCGAGACTCTGCGCCGGGATAGGGAGTTTAATCGCCAGGTGGATTTCCATTCTGGCGAGGTGCACCGTGCTTTGAAGTTGCACTGGCGCCGGCTGGAACTTCAGAAGCTGGCGGGAACATTTGACTCCAGTGAGGAATTTCGAAATGACGTGGCCAAGGATCGGGCCGCCCACCACGCTATGCTTACGACTTGGATCTTTTTCGTCATTATCGGCTTGGCCGACCTCTTCCTGGCCACCCCTGATGTTTCCAGAAGGCTGGCGGACAAGGCGGTTGCATTCATTTCTGAAAAGCTGGCCGAAACGCAAGTGGTCATGGGGGTTACTCTCACGAGCGCCCCTTACTGGCTGAGAATTTCCGTCGGGCTGGCTCTGGTTTCGATTTGGCTTGGAATCACGTACTTGATCAAGAGGACGACGGATGAAACCCAAAACAAAGCGGATCTTCTGCGTTTGGAGCCCCGCGACTATCCCGGCAAACGCAAGATCCGTCAGGCAATGCTTGGAAAACGATTTTTCAAACTGGCCTACATGGGATCCTTGGCAGGCGTATTTTCCCTCTTCTTTCTCTGGGATGTCGAGCGCGCCAAGATGGAAATCAGTTCCAAAAAGCTCAATGAAAGCGCCGATGTGATGAAAGAGATTCAACTACCCACCGGGCAGAATAATTCCATTGCCGAGACTTCGAACGGTCTGAAACAGGCAAATCTTTCAGAAACGGAGGAAATCAAACGGGCAGCTCTCTTTCAAGCCAGTCCCTCCCTGGCGGTATATTTCGGGCTGCTAATGTTACATGGGTGTATTCTCCTGCTTCCACTAGTTCCGGCAGGGCACCAAAGCCGTCATGCAAACTTTGACCGGAACGCAATCGGGGAGGAAATCGGCAGTCTTGAAAATGAAGAGAAACCCCTGTCATTGCGGATTGGTGACCGGATTCTGGCTACAACCGATTCAACTCTGCGTCAGAGGTTCTTTCGGATTGCAGAGCCCCTAGTACCTCGGATTAACGAGCTTTACGGTCGGCCAATTCTAGTGATCAACCATCCGCCGACCAATGGCCAAAGAGCGGAAATGGCAGGACAACCGGCGCAGCCTGAGGTGGGTACACCCATGGCCGATAGGCCTGTTCAGTCCCCCAATGAAGATGAATCCCGTATAGCGGCGCACAATGGAGTCAACGGGATAAACGGACACAATGGTAATCCTCCGCCCGCAAGCTATCCGATCAATGGGGAAGGCTTTGAACAGGCCATGACAGAGCAACCGGCAGCCAACGAAGAAGCTCCTTCGGTCGATTATGACGCGATCTTCGGAATCCCTCGCAAAGTTTAACCTACAGTTGATTTTTCACCTCTAATCCAACTCAACCCAATCCACCTATGAGCGAAAAAAGAAAAACTATCTCCATCGACGCAATCACCGTCCAATCGCGTGAACCGGTCCACTTTCTTGCCGATGTACTCAAATGCGAGGCAGGGGCCGCCACCGGGAGCGGAGAGAAGGCTTCATTATTGGCAGAGTCCTCCACCAGCGTTGTTGGCCACGGGGACAGGGCGGTTGTGGGCGGAGGACAGGTTGCCTTCAACGACTATGCCACCCTATCTGATGTGGAATCCATTGTTGCCTCCTCGGACACGGCAGCAGACGCGGTCCGCCTGCTAGCCAGCCAAGCCGTCCTGGAGGTCTCCACCAATCAGGCCCCCAATGTGAAGACCAACTTGCAAACGATGGTCAGCAAAAACGACAAGGCCGGGATTGGAAAACTGGCCGCCCATCTTGTGCGCGAACGCCAGAACCGGTTGAAAGGGCAACTAGTTTCATTGATAGACGAAGCGTGCAAAGCCACCGGATTTGCTTCCTCCACAGAAAATGCGGCGCAGGGGCTCGTCTTGGCGGTGCGTTTGGGAACGACCGAAAAACTCACCATCGACATCGCAAAATCCAAGGAGGGTCGATTTATGTTAAACTTTGACGCCCATGGCTTTTCCGGAGGGGCATGCACGCGGGCAATCGATGCCGTGCAAACCGAACTGCACAAACGGGGGGTCTTTCTGAACGTATACGAGCGGAAACCCAAGCCGATGGTTCCCGTGAAGAATGTCTGTCAAAGGATCCACACGCGAGGCTGAAGCCGAAAGTCGGCGCGCCGCTAGAAAATCCCACTACGCATCCAGGCCAGAACAGCAACCAAAATACCATGAGTACACAACCCTCATCGCATCCGCCACAAAGCACCGTTGATCCGATTTTGGACTCGTATCGTTCCGGGCACCAGACACTGCTGGTTTCAGGCAGGTCCCTTTTCGATCTGCACATCAACGAGCAAGGAGAATTGCGCCCGCTGCGCCATACTTTGACCCGCCGTGTCAGGGAGGAATTCGCAATGGCAACGCTCCTGTTTAATCTCGCCCTGGGACCGCGCTGGAATTGGGAGGGGTTTGACACAGACCAGCGCCGTGATTTCGAAGCGCGGCTTGACGCCGCACACCTCCCCCTGCGGGAAGCTGTGCGCAACGACCTCCGGCGAAGCGGCCATGACCTCGCCTTGAGTTTTCTCCTTTCCATCCAGCGGACACTTGAGAACAGCAAGGAAATCCCTCCGCTCATGGTTCTGCTCGAATGGGGAGAGGACATCGTCCCCAACAGCGAGCAGGGCGGAATAAGTGATTATCTGGTCCAGATGAATGAACTTCTAGCGATGATCGGCAGCGAATACCTGATACGTCGGCACCCCTTTCTTCTGATCCTTAGCGGGATCCCCGAGCGCATGGATCGCCGTGTCGTCAACAGCCTTCAGCCCGTTCACCTGCCCCAGCCCGAGCGGGAGGAGAAAATTGCCTTCATCCAAGCCCTCAATAAAATGCCCCATGTCGAAGGGGCTGCATTCGAAAGCGGACTCGACAGTGTTGCAATGGCCAACCTGACCGCGCGAACGCCCAATCAGAGTTTGGAAGCCGCGTTTCTCGAATCCGCGCGGTCGGGCAAACCCATTTCTCACGCCCGAATTGTCGAACGCAAACGGGCGGATGTGGTCGCGCTTTCAGACGGAACCATCCTTATGTTAGACACGGAACGGGTCGCGGGCATCAAACTGGTGGGTCGAACGATCGAGCGAGCCCTTGCGCTCCTTCGGAAGTGGGGGCAAGGCCTGAAAATCGGAGACCGGCAGATCCCCATGAACATCATGCTGGCAGGGGCGCCCTCGACTGCCAAAACCGATCTTGCGTTGATCACCGCTCTTGAATCCGGGATTCCGGCTTATGAGTTACCGAGCCCGAAGAGTCCCTATATTGGCCAATCCGAGCAGCGTGCTAGGCAGCAACAGCGGGTTTTCAAGGAACTCTGGCCGGCGATTGGGTTTATTGACGAAATCACCGAGGCTTTTCCAATGCAACGCTCGACGCAGAATTTGGACAGCGGAGCTTCGGATGCGGTGTCAGCCGAGATGCTGAATGCACTGGCTGATACCTCGCGGGCTGGACGCACATTGCTGATCGCCACAACAAATTGCCCTTGGCGGGTTGGGTCGGCCATGGCCAGCCGATTTATTTTTCTGCCAATTCTCTCGGCTGTGCTGTTGGATTATCCGCAGATTCTTTGTGCCGTGGCCTCCCGCCTCCTGCCCGATATGGAGTGGGATCCCGAGAATACGACGATCAAGGAAGCCGCTGAGGTCTTCTTTCGAAAGGGGGCCAGTCCCCGGGTGATGCGCGTCCTCATCGCCTCGAAAATGTTCACGGGAGGGGGTCGCAACCCTCAATCTCTGGTTCAGCAAGCCGCAGCTGATTGCGCTCCGCAGCATCCACGGGATCGCGCTGGCGCTGAATACGCCGACCTCTTTGCAATCAGCGTCTGCACTGACCTCTCCATGCTGCCCTGGCACGGAAGAATCACGGATTACCCGCTGCCGCAGTATTTGCAGGGAATCGTTAGCGAAACCGACGGGAGCATCGACGTTGAATTACTCAACCGGCGCATCACGGAGTTAAAACCCCATGTCAATGTCTAAGCATCTACAAGGAAGCAGCATTGGGCAGGTTGCTGGGGCTTACATTGATAGATTGCTTGCGCATCCGGAGGCTTTCCGAGGCCAGCAACTCCGAGGGGGCGGGGTCATTGCAGAGTTTGAAATTCGACTGGTCGAGCGAACCGGCTTCCCGTTTTGTCTGGCCACCTCCTGCGCAACCTCGGCGCTTCTTGTTGCCGCTCTGTCGGCCGGGCTGTCTGGGAAGAAAATCGCATTCGAGCGCGGGGCGTGGGAAGGATCGCTTGGAGCCCTGGAGTTCGCAGGAGTTCAACTGATGGAGGTTGACTCGCTGCTAAACGATCTCCCCGGAGGGATCTCCGCCCTGCTAGCAACCGACGCTGCAGGTCGGCGCCACGATGCGTGTGCCG
>Ga0326727_10023788_pt1 | contig 11651 bp, 13 predicted proteins | sample MB2enrmetagenome_FD_207643 | JGI IMG/M metagenome (GOLD analysis project Ga0326727, IMG submission 207643) | Lab enriched peat soil microbial communities from McLean, Ithaca, NY, United States - MB29MY | ecosystem: Environmental > Terrestrial > Soil > Wetlands > Peat | place: USA: New York... | reverse complement strand
GGGGAAAAGGAAACCAGGCCGGCGCCCCAGTCGCTGACGTCCACCGGCAGCCAGCCCGCGCCGGCCTCGGCATCCACGTAAAAGGCAATGCCGCGCTCGCGGGCCAGCGCGCCAATTTCGCGGACGGGCTGGATGGCCCCGATTTCATGATTGACATGGTGAACGGCGATTAATATCGTCTTGTCAGTCAGGGCGGAGCGGACGTCGCCGGGATCCACCGCGCCCTTCGCGTCCACTTTCACGCGGGTGCAGACGAAGCCGCGGCTTTCCAGGAATGCGGCGGAGGCCATGACGGCGGGTTGTTCGGTGGCGCTGAGGACGATGTGGTTGCCGTTGCGCTGATGGGCGGCGGCGGCTCCTTGGACGGCGAGGTTGGCCGATTCGGTGCCGTCGGAAGTGAAGATGATTTCGTCCGGCGATTCGGCGTGGATGAAGGCGGCGATTTGAGAACGGGCCGTGGCGATGGCGTCGCGGGCCAGCAGGCCGTGATGGTGCAAGGAGGAAGGGTTGCCGAAGGCCTCCGCAAAAAACGGTTTCATCGCCTCCTGAACCTCGGGCAAAACAGGAGTGGCGGCCTGGTGGTCCAAATAGACGTGGCGCATGGGCGGAACGGTTAAGGGAGGCGGGCGTCCCCGGCCGCATGACGTTGTAGATAATCGTCGAGCGCGGCCTGAAGAGCCTGGGCGGCCAGGACGGAGCATTGGATTTTGGCCGGCGGCAATCCCCCCAGCGCCGCAACGACTTCCTGGTTGGAGAAACGGCGCGCCTGTTCGAGGGTCTTTCCTTGGAGCAGAACGGTGGCCATGCTGGAACTGGCGATGGCGGCGGCGCAGCCCAGGGTTTTGAACCGGGCTTCGAGGATTTTGCCGTCCTGGATTCTAAGGGTCAGGCGCATGATGTCGCCATCGTTGGGCTGGGCGGCTTCGCCCCGCGCGTCGGCCTCTGGCACCTCGCCGGCGTTGCGCGGGTTCAGAAAATGATCCATCACGGTGGAATTGTAGAAAGCCGGAGGCGGAGTCATGGGCGGCGCGCGCGGGGCAAGGCCGGAGGCGGGCGGCGCCGGGCGTCGGGACGCGGCGGACGCGCGGCCTTTTCCCGCGTCACCAGCGCGCGCAGGCTGGTGCGCGCGAGCACATCCTTGACGCCGTCCTGGGCCTGTTCAAAGAGGCCGCAGATGGCGCAGCCGCCGATATGTTCGCAGCCGGGTTTGTCAAGCTTGCAACGCTGGAAGATGATCTTGCCTTCGATCGCTTCGATGATCTCCAGCACGGTGATCTGGGACGGGCGGCGGGCCAGCGCGAAGCCGCCGTGGGCCCCGCGGTTGGAGCGGACCAGGCCGGCCCGGGCCAGATGCTGGAAAATCTTGGCCAAAAAGCTGCCGGGTATTTTCTCCATGCGGCTGACCTCCTCGATCATGGCCATTTGGCCGGCAGGGCGGCGGGCCAGATTCATCAGGCCCAAAACGCCGTATTCGCCTGCGCGGGAGATTTGCATGGAGGCAGCCGGCTATTCGGCCGGACGGGGAATGACGATTTTTTGGCCGACTCTCAAATTATTTGGGTCAACATCAGGATTGGCCTGCTTGAGCTTGGTATAGGTGATGGTCTTCATGCCTTTGCTCTTGAAGGTCGCATTGTAGGCCTTGAGGATGTCCAACAGCCGGTCGCCCTCCTTGATGGTGTAAAAGTAACCGTCCGCGGTGGCCGGGGGCACGCTGATGGTGGGAGGCGAACCGGGGGGCTTGGCGGATGGATCGGAAGGGGAGGAGAGCAGCTTCAGCAGGCGGGCTTCCAATTTCTTGATCTCGTCCGAAGTGGCGTCCTTGTCATCCTGGCGCTTCTTGTCAACTTCCTCTATGCGCTGGGCCAGCGGTTTAAGGTCTTCGCGGCTGAGGCCGGCGGCGGCCAGACGGGTCTGCTCGGCGCGGACTTGCTGGAGGTCGTCCTTGAGCTTGGCAAGTTTGTCCTGGAGCAACTGGTTGATGGTGCGGAGGTTTTCGATGTCGTTGGTCAATAGCTTGAATTTCTCGTCCACCCCCTGCTTTTCGGCGATGGCGGCGGCGGTGGCGGCGGCATTGGTGGCGGCGGCGTCCTGTCCCAGGGCGGGCAGGGTCAAAAGGGTCAGGCCCAGGAAAACACCTGCGAGAACAGACTCATATTTCATCAGGCCAGTATAAACTTCCGGCGGCGGGATTCAAAGTTCAAAAGAATTGTCTGGCTTTTTTCGCCAGAGTGTTTAGTCTTTGGGCCATCGGCCACAACCACACACAAAAGCGAGCCAACTATGGACTTGATCTTCAAATGTCCGCACTGTGAACAGGAACTGGAAGTGGATGCGGGAGGAGCCGGTTCCAGCATACAGTGCCCGTCCTGTCTCAACACCATCACGGTGCCAAGCCAGCCCGCCAGCAGCCCCGCCGCCGCCGTGACGCCTCCGCATGAGGAGAAGCACTACTCGGTGCCGACTCATGAGGTGCCGGCCGAAGGCTTGATCCAGAAGCCCAACCGCCCGCTGGAGGTGGTGGCCAAGAACGGCGACAAAACCCTGCGCATCAAGACCTTCAAGAGGTCGGATTGCCAGGAGGTGGGGCGGGACCGTTTTGACGAAAAGGTGTCGAACTTCCTTTGCGAAGTGGGGCAGCCAAACATCGTCAGCATCAATACCATCGGTTACAGTACGATTGACATGACCACCCAGCGCCAGGTGGAGGATTACGGGGTGCTGGTCGTGTTCAAGGGATGATGGAAGGGAGATGAAGCTCCGCCGGCGTCCACGGAGCCGGGACGGCTCCGCCACTCCCGGGACGCGTGTCAACCATCGAATCTGACGGCGATGACGGAGGCGTTGTGGCCGCCGAAGCCGAAGGAATTGTTGACAGTGGCGGCGATCTTCATTTCGCGGGCCGCGCCGGGCACGTAGTCCAGATCGCATTCCGGGTCGGCATTTTCCAAATTGATGGTGGGCGGGGCGATGCCCGTCTGAATGGCCTTGACACAAAGGATCATCTCCACCGCGCCGGCGGCGCCGAGCATGTGTCCGGTCGCGCCCTTGGTGGAACTGACGGCCAGTTTCTTGGCGTGCTCCCCGAAAACCGCCTTGATGGCCTGGGTTTCGGCGATGTCACCCGGCGGCGTGGAGGTGCCGTGGGCATTGATGTAGGAAATGTCGGACGGGTTCAAGCCGGCGGAACGGAGGGCCATCTTCATGCAACGGGCCGCGCCTTCTCCGCCCGGCGAAGGAGCGGTGATATGGCTGGCGTCGGCCGTGTTGCCGTAGCCGGTCATTTCGGCGTAAATGCGGGCGCCGCGCGCCTTGGCGTGTTCCAATTCTTCCAGGGCGAGCACGCCGGCCCCTTCGCCCATGACAAATCCGTCGCGGTCGCGGTCGAAGGGCCGGGAGGCGTGTTGGGGATCGTCGTTGCGGGTGCTCAGGGCGCGCATGGCGCAGAAGCCGCCGATGCCGAGCGGGATGATGGCGGCCTCGCTGCCGCCGGCGAACATGACGTTGGCATCGCCCATTTTGATCGTGCGCCAGGCCTCGCCCAAGGCGTGAGTGGCGGTGGCGCAGGCGGAGCAGGTGGCCAGATTCGGCCCGCGCAGGTTGTGATAAATCGAAAACAGGCCCGATCCCATGTTGAGAATGAGCATGGGGATCATGAAGGGAGAGAGCCGCCCCGGGCCTTTGCTGAGAAGGACCTGATGCTGCTGCTCGGTGGTGTGAAGGCCACCGATGCCCGAACCGAGGAACGCCCCCACCCCGTCGCGGTCAACCTTGTCCAAGTCCAGGCCCGAATCAAGGAGGGCTTGATAGGCGGCGAAGACGGAGAACTGGGTGAAACGATCCGCGCGGCGCACCTCCTTGGGGGAAGGAAAAGCGGGGCTGGGATTGAAATCGCGGACCTCGGCGGCGATGCGGCAATCGTAGGCGGAAACATCGAAGGCGGTGATGGTTCCAATGCCGCATTTGCCCTCGATGATGTTTTTCCAGAACGTCTCGGGGTGGTGTCCAAGCGGCGAAACCGTGCCCAGCCCGGTTATCACCACTCTGCGGTCTGTCCAATGCGGCGCCATAGTTGAAGGCAGCCTGGCGTCAGACACGCTGCCCTGTGCAAGGCCGAAGCCGTTACTTCTTCTGCGTATCCTCGATGTACTTGATGACATCGCCGACGGATTGCAGTTTTTCGGCCTGCTCGTCCGGAATTTCGTTGCCGAATTCCTCTTCCAGCGCCATCACCAGTTCCACCGTGTCGAGCGAGTCAGCGCCCAAATCCTCGATGAATTTGGCTTCGGGGGTGACTTGGTCAGCGTTGACGCCAAGTTGTTCAACGATGATCTCTCTGACTCTTTCCTCAATTGTTTTTTCAGGCATTGGTAAACTCCGTTGTTGTTTAAATTGTCTATGCCCCACCTCGCGGGGGGCGTCAAGTCTCTATTGCATTTTTATTCCAGCGGCGCAAGAAACTTCGTTTTCAAGCCGCCCATTCTCTGCATTTTCTCTACATTATTACCAGGCCGCCGTCCACCGTCAGCACCTGGCCGGTGATGTAACCCGCCCCCGGCCCCGCCAGGAACAGCGCCGCCTGGGCGATGTCCTCGGCCGCCCCAAACCGGTTCAACGGAATGCGCCTGGCAATGTCCGCCTTGCTTTCCGGCGTCATGGCCGCCGTCATGTCCGTTTCGATGAACCCCGGCGCCACGGCGTTGACCGTGACGCCGCGGGAGGCGAATTCCTTCGCCACCGACCGGGTGAAACCGATCAACCCGGCCTTGCTCGCCGCATAATTGCACTGCCCGGCGTTGCCGATCAGCCCGATCACCGAGCTGATGTTCACTATCCGCCCCGAACGCTGCTTGAGAAAAGCACGGCTGAAGGCTTTGGTAAAGAAAAACGCGCCTTTTAAATTGGTGTCCAGTACCGCGTCCCAATCCGCCTCGCTCATCCGCATCAGCAGGCCGTCGCGGTTGATGCCGGCGTTGTTGACCAGGATGTCCACCCGCCCCGCCTCGGCGACAATTTTTTCCGCCACCGCCGCCACGGCGGCCGCGTCCGCCACGTCCGCGGCATACGGCCAGGCCCTCCGTCCGAGGGCGCGGATTTCCCCGGCGACTTTTTCGGAATTCTCCGCCGTGCGGGAGACGCAGGCCACGTCCGCGCCGGCGCCGGCGAATCTCAGGGCGATGGCGCGCCCGATGCCGCGCCCGGCGCCGGTCACGACGGCGATTTGATTGGCCAATTCGTTCATAAATTGATCGTCAACAACATCACGCGGCAGAGTGTTCCCACAGGCGGAGGAGAATGCAACAAGAACTTCCGCGGCGGCTTCCGTCCCGCGGCTACCGTCGTTTCAGACCGTGTGCAGGATTTTGCTTATGGTGGCGGAGGACAATGACGCGAATGCCGCCGGGGATTTCCCGAAACAGGAAGTGATAGGGGAAACGCCTCAAATTGACCCGCCGCCAGTCTCGCGCTTGGAAATGAAAGTGTTGAGGATTTTCGGCGGCCCGCCGGATGCAGGAGTTTAACTCCTCCCAGAATTCGTCGCCCAGTTGGCGGTTGATACCATCGTAGTAGCGCAGAATCCGTGAAACATCTCCCTGAACAGCCGGGTGATAAACCACCTTCACTGATCCCTTTGCTGTTCGACGCGGCGGACAAATTCCTGGTGCGAAATCGCGGGGACTTGCCCCAAGTCCATCTCCCGCTCGCGCTGCTCAATCTCCTCATCCGAGATGTCCGTTCCAGGCGGCGGCAATGTACCGAGGAGACTTGCGGCAAGCGAGGCGCGATCGCAGTCGGGCAGAGCCAGCGCCTCTCGTTCGATTTCGTCAAGTTTCACAAACCAAACATATAGACAACCGGCTTGATCGGCAAGTTCGTTTGAGATTCCCGCAATTCGCATGGGCAACCTGCCGCATTTTTGTCTTTGATTGGTTGCGGGTGGACTTTAAGCTCGCGAGGCGCGAAGGAAAATCCGCTTCGCCCAATTATGCTCAACCAGGAAATCATCGCCAACGCCCTCAAGTCGGTCAAATATCCGGGCTATTCGCGCGATATTGTCTCATTCGGCATTATCAAGAACATCGCCGTCCATGCGGGGGCGGTCAGCGTTTCGCTCCAGTTGACCGGTGGCAGCCCCGCCGTGGCCGGGCAAATCAAGGCGGACGTGGAGAAAACTCTCCGCGCCGTGCCGGAGGTGGAGCAGGTTCATATCGAGTTTATCACCCCGGCGGCGGGCGGCGGCACGCCGTGGTCGCACCAAACCAAGTTGCCGGGGATTGACCGCGTGGTGGCGGTGGCCAGCGGCAAGGGCGGCGTGGGCAAGTCCACCGTGTCAGTCAATCTGGCCTGCGCTTTGCAACGCCTTGGGATGCGGGTGGGCTTGCTGGATTGCGACATTTACGGCCCGAGCATCCCGCTCATGATGGGGGTCCGGGAAAAGCCGACCGTGAGCGCGGCGGAAAAACTGGTTCCACCCGTGGGTCATGGGGTGAAGGTCATGAGCATGGGCCTGCTGGTGGATGAGGATGCGCCGGTGATTTGGCGCGGGCCGATGATCATGAAGGCCATTCAACAATTTGTTACCGAGGTGGAATGGGCCCCTCTGGACTTGTTGCTGGTTGACATGCCGCCGGGGACGGGCGACGCCCAGCTCTCGCTTTGCCAAACCGTCCCGCTGGATGGCGGCTTGATCGTCACAACGCCGCAGGAGGCATCCCTGGGCGTGGTGCGCAAAGGCATCGCCATGTTTGAAAAGGTCAACGTGCCCATTCTTGGAATTGTGGAGAACATGAGCTATTTTGTCACACCCGGCGGAGAGCGGGTGGAGATATTTGGCCACGGCGGCGGGCGCGCCGAGGCGCAACGCCGGAACATTCCGTTCCTGGGCGAAATTCCGCTCTTCACGGAAATCCGGGTGGGAGGCGACACGGGTATTCCGGTCACAGTGGGCCAGCCGGAAGGGGCGGCGGCGGGAGCTTTTTTGGCGGTGGGGCGGGCCTTGCGCGAACGCCTGGGATGACTTAATTTGTAGCAGCAGATATGGAAAACCAGCCAACAACGCCCGAAACTGCCCGCCAACGGACGGAGATCGAAGAGTTGATCTGGGGAGAGTTGCGCCAGTGTTTCGACCCGGAAATCCCGCTGAACATCGTGGATTTGGGGCTGGTTTATGACGTCACCGTAACCGGCGCGCAGGCCAACGTAAAGATGACGCTGACCTCGCCCGGCTGCCATCTGGGCGGACAGATCGCCGGCACGGTGCAGGAGAAGTTGCTGGCCCTGGCCCCGATCGAAGAAGCCAACGTCGAATTGGTATGGGACCCGCCCTGGCACCAGAGCATGATCAGCCTGGAAGGCCGGAAAACCCTGGGGCTGGACGCAAGTTAATTTTGAGTGACTTTTTGGTTGAATTGGGAAATAAATCCCGATAATCTCCGCATCCAACATAAAGATGCCAGCTAATATGCCCAACACATCCAACGGCCAAACACAGAATGACGTGGTTCGGTGTTCTTCGCTTTACAAAGAGTTTCAGGCGGAACGGGACGAGATATTGAAACACAAGTGGATCGAGTCCGAAAAGGCCGGGCACGACATCGGTTTTGAGAGGGCGTTGACCGATTGGATCATGAAGCACCGCAGCAAGTGGCGCAAAAGCCGCCAGCCATAGGCCTCGCGAAAAAAACAGATTTGTTCATTTGCGTGAATCTGTGCCATCCGCGGGCACAATGTTACGTCTCCCCGTCAAAATAGCGCCGGAGTTTTTGCAGGGCGAGGGCGCGGTGGCTGACGGTGTTTTTCACGGCGTCACCCAGTTCGGCGAACGACTTGTCAAATCCATCGGGAACGAAGAGCGGATCATAGCCAAAGCCGCCGGCGCCGGCCGGTTGCAGGCTGATATGGCCGGGGCAGACGCCCTCAAAAAGAATGATCCCACAACCGGAAGAGGTAGGGCGAGACTCCGTCGAGCCGTGACTCGATTGCAACCCGGCAAGGCTCCCGACAAGTCGGGACTGCCCGCCGCTCGACAGCGGTGCGGCGCCGGTTCCACCGCCAATGCCCGACGGCGGGCAGTGGACTGCCCGCCCCACCATCCAAGGCTGAGGCAGCTTCTTCAGCGCAAGGACGCAGCGAAAGCGGGCGGTGCGGCGCGGCAGCGGCACCTCGGCCAGGAGGCGAAGCAGTTTGGCGTTGTTGGCGGCATCGGGCGAATTGCCCGCCAGGCCGGTGTCGAGAGCGGCGAAACGGGCGGAATGGACTCCGGGAGCGCCGTCCAGACCGTCCACTTCGAGGCCGGAGTCGTCGGCCAGAACGTAGAAAGGGGCAAGGGTGGAGAGATTAGGATTAAGATTAGGATTGAAAAAATCGGAGGATGGAAGGGACGCCGCAGGTCCGTTCGCCACGAGCCAGGAGGCAAGGGCGGCGGCCTTTTTGGACGCGTTGGCGGCGAAGGTCGCGCCGTCTTCCACGACGTCGGGCGCGCCAGGGAAATCAAGGAGGGTGAGGAATTGAAAATCACCCGTCAGGACCTGGCGGATTTCGCGCGCCTTGTGGGCGTTGCGGGTGGCGATCAGCAAGGCGGCCCGACTCATTGCTCGGTAATCTGGAACCAGCCGGTCTGGCTGTTGGTGTCGAGGAAGTAACCGGAACCGCCGAGGGCCGGACTGATAAATCCGCCGTAGAAATTGTGCGTAACCTTGGCGGTTGGATAGAGGAATGAGCCGCTTAAAGCGCCGATACCCGGGCCATTCGTGGTCAAACTGAGCGTAAGCTGGTTGGTGTTGTCCAGACCAAAATCGTTGGTGAACTGCCCCTTGGTGCTGACGATCAGCGTATTGGTCAACCCGTTGGTGAAGGACGCGCCGCCGAAGGTGATCTGGTAATGGGTGCCGGGGACGGGCGGCACGTAGCCAAAGGAGGAGGAATTGGTGACGAAGAGGAAGGCATTGGTATAGTAACTGCCGGTCTTGGCCGGCTTGCTCCACGCCACCGCGCCCGCAAAATTGGTGGGGGAAGTGTTGGTTTCCCAGCCAATGGCGATTCCCTTGCCGCTGTAAAGTGAGGCGTAGAAGGGCCAAACAGCGTTGGTGCTGAAAAGATTGATGACGTTGGTGGGGACGCCATAATAATTAAATGCAGCCAGCGGGTATGAACTGTCGGGATTGATGGAGCTGGCGAAGATCTGAGTGCTCTCAGAGAAGGAGGTGTTGTCGGCCAGATGACCGATCAGATTGATTACGCCGTTGTTGGTGAGGATGAACGTGGCATAACTGTCGCCGCCCGGCAAAGCCATTGTCGAGGGCTGATCGCCGGGAATGGTGAAGATATTGGTTCCGGGGGGAACGGGGCTGCCGGCCGTCAGTTTGGGGGTGGCGCGGAAGGCAACAAGAGAGGAGAAGAATTCGGCGTTGAAAACCGCGCCGATGATGGAATCGGTGCCGTTGGTCAAATCCAAGGTGAAGTAATTGGTCACGTACTTGCCATCAAGCCCTATCCAGCGGAATCCCACGCTGGAGTTGCCTTCCGGATCGTAGAGCGGAAACTGGCCGTTGGTGGAAGTCAAAGTAAGGGTGGGGAATTTCAAAGTGAGGTTAATGCTGCCGTTGCTCGTAACGATCACGGAGAAATAGCCGGAATTGGTGGGCGAGATCAGCCCGTTGGTGAACAGGCCGACGTAAGTGCCGGCGGCCTGGTAAAAGTAATTGGTGTCAAAGGAAGCGGTTAGCGTCATGTTCGTCGTGGGCACGAAGCTCAGTGCGTTGTTGTCACTCGTGCCGCCGGTCACGCTGTTGCTCCAATTGGCAAAGACATAGCCGCCATTGGTCTTGGCAGTGACGGTGTAGGACAGTCCCGGCGAAACGTATTGGCCGGTGGTCCAGTTGGAGGAAATCATGCCAAAACCGGAAGGGCTGACTTGCAGCAGCACCTGCGCCTGGACCTGGAAGCTTTCGGAAACCAGCGTACTGTGGCCGCTTGCGTCAGAAACGGTAACGACGACAGTGTAGTAGCCGGGGGGAAGGTTGGTCAGGCCGGCGCTCCAGGCGGACCGGACCGGAGCCGCGGCCTGGGTAATGACAACGTTCGTGGCGCTGGGCGGCGTCACCGAATTGGAGCCGTAAAACAACTGGTAACTGACGACGGGGCTGGCGATGGATGAGTTGATCGTGCCGGCGAGGCTAAAGGTCTGGTTGGTGAGTTTTGCGCCGGATACGGGATTGGTGATGGCGAGCGGGCTGGAGATGCTGCCTGGAAAATCATTGGAGACGAAAGCGGCGGCAAGGACCAGGCCGGGGGTCATTGTGAAGTTGACAACTTTGTTGTTGGTGTAAATAACATTGGCGGAATTGGTCACGCCGATGCTCCAATTCTCAAACAGCGAACCGCCGGCCGCGGAAGCCGTCATGGAGTAATGCTGCCCCTGCACAAGGAACTGCCCGTTGTAATTTTGGGAAACCGTGCCACGGCCATTGCCGCCGTTGGTCAGGACGGTCATGAGCAGACCGGCGGAAAAATCGTTGGTAATGACGGCGCCCTGGCCCAAGGCGTCCTGAGCGGTGACAAGGGCGTAATACTCGCCCAGCCCCAGATTGGTGACAGGGAAGGACCAGGTGTTCGTAGCCTTGATCTGATGCACGGAACCGACCAATTGCTGGTTGGTCTGGGAATAAAGACGGCAGGTGACGGTGACGGGCGGCGTGAGCAGCGCGGTGTTGACAATCCCCGCAATGGAGAAAGTGCCATTGGTGGTGTTTCCGCCGACGGGCGGATTCGTGAAGGCGATGCCGTTGGGAACGCTGTTGGACGCGAAATTGGCTGTCAGAACCAGGTTGTTGGTGAATTTGTGCGTGAGGTTTGGAGTGACGGAAATATTGGTTCCATAGGTCCAGTTGACGAAAAACCAGCCCGGAGCGGGCTGGGCGCCGAAAGCGTAATTGGTGTTGGGCAGCAAATTGGCGCCGATGCCATTGGTGGTGTAGGCGCCGCTGACGAGGTTGGTCGCGGACACGGAGCCAAGCCCGTTGGCGAGGACGGCGGAGAAATTGGCCGTCAGCACCATGTTGCTGGTGAATTTGAGGGTGAGGTTTGGAGAGAAAGAAACATTATTGCCGTAGGACCAATTGGCGAAAAACCAGCCCGGGCCAGGCTGGGCGCCGAAGGCGTAATTGGTGTTGGCCAGGAGATTGGCGCCGACGGCGTCGCTGGCGTAGGCTTGCGTGGCCACGTTGGTGACGGCCACTGTGCCAAGGCCGTTGGTCAGAACGGCGGTAATGATCAAGGATTGCTTGTACAGGCTGGTCGCCTGACTGTTCGTTCCGCTCCCCTCCGGGCCGAGCCCCGCGGCGTCCTGGGGCACCACGTTAATCTGGTAAACACCTGGTTCCAACGTGCCGAAGGCCAGCGACCAATTGTTGGTCCCGGCGATGTAGGTGCCGAAGGCATTGTCGCCGTAAGCCCCATCGTATGATACCATATCACAGTAAATCACCGCCACCCCCACATCGTCGTGCGCCGTTCCCTTCACTGTCAATGGAATGCCGTTGGTCAAAATCATGCCGGCGGGCGGAAAGGTGATCGCCGCCGTGGGCAGGTTGGACTCGATCACCGGCAGCGCGTTGGTGTCCGGATAACTGAAATTCACGTAGAACAGGTTG